>JACCDT011501457.1_pt1 | contig 27624 bp, 29 predicted proteins | sample 7446291 | NCBI WGS metagenome assembly JACCDT01 (sample SAMN15323446, study PRJNA562643) | freshwater metagenome | isolation source: river surface water | place: USA:Blue River Watershed | collected 2017-08-17 | reverse complement strand
TGCTCGAGAAAATCGACCGGCTTCGTCCAGTCGATTTGCGCATGCACGTCAGGGAAATGGAAAGCGATGAATTCAGGCAGGCAGCTGCTGATTGCTTCCTTCCAAGGGCTGTCGTAATTGTCGGCCACGTGACTCCTTCTTCGCGCAGCCTATGCTCAGGTACGGTGAGGGCGGCGCAGTGGCGCGACAATGAAGGAAAAGACGGGCATCAGCGGTAAAGCTGACTTTGGGGGCCGGCGCATCGGGCCGATTGCGGCCAGAGGCGGCAGGATTGTGGCTTATCTGTCGATGTCGGAGGCCGGCGCGGGTCAAGCGGCGGAGAAAGTGTGCCTTGCGTCAGCCGGTCACGCGCGCAGGGCGTGCCGCCTGCAGCGCAAGATCAGCCTGGCCCGATGCGCCATACAGACCGGAGGGTGCGCCCAAACCGAGTGCGGCCAGTGCCTGTCGGTTGCGCGACTGCAGCTGGCCCAGCAACAATCCGTTCACGCGATTGGCCTCATGCGCCGCGCGCGCCAGCGACATCAGCGATTCCCATTCGGCACGCGTGCAGTCGGGCGACAGCGCGAGCCAGTGCTGCATGCCATGTTCGCTGGCCGGGAAGCCCAGCTTGCCCAATGCGCGATGGCGCTCGTCCGCCAGCCGCGACAGTTCGGCGACATGGTTTGCCTTGCCTTCCAGCAGACAGGCATGGGCCTCCACGTCGCCGCTGGTGAGCAGGGTCTGCTCTTGCCGCAGCACGGCCAGCAGCGAGCGCAGGGTCGAAGTTTCGGCATCGAGTTGGCAGGCTGGCGACATGGATACTCCTGTAGTCAATTCAGCGCTTCTGCGCCATCAATTCGCGGGCGCCGGCAATCATGTCGCCGGCGATGCGGTCGGGATCGATCTGGAATGCACCGCGCGCGATTTCGTCGCGAACCCGCTCGACTTTGGCGACGTCGATCGGCGCATCCCTGGCTGACGCCGCCTTGGCAGTGCCGGACAGGCTGACCTTGTCCGATTCCGCATGCTTGAGCGGAGCCGTCTGGCCGGTCTTGGCCGCTTTGCCGGCCGGCACGGTGACCGGGGGCAGCTTGTTGTTTGAATCATCGATTTTCATCGTGGTTTCCTCATGGGGAGCTCTGGTTGATTCAGGTAACGGCTGGGTTTTTCAAATGTTTAGCCATCCTGGCGGCGCGCATACCGTTCGTCGATGGCAAGTCGCCAATAGCGAATCATCAATAGCGGACGGACAATACGCCGTCCGCCTGCGCCACGCCAGCCACCTGCTGGCCGCTGGCGGTGCGTGCCTGTACCAGATCACCTTCGGCACCGCTGGTCAGCGCCCGGCCTTCGCCGGACACCGAGAAACCATTGCCGCTGGCGACCAGCCTCACCGGCTGGCCTTGCTGCACCACCGGCTGGCTCTTCAGGTGTGAGCGCGAAACCGGCATGCCGGCGGCCAGCGGCATCTGCAGCGTACGGCCTTGTGCCTGCGCGGGATCGGTCAGCACGCCGGCCGGCAGGGTGGCGAGGTCGGCCTGGCGCAGTACGAGGTCATTCGCTCCCAGTTTCTGTCCTTGTCCCAGCGGCGCGGCGCTGGCGACGTAATTCGTCATCACGCTGACCGTCGCCGGCAGCAGCACGCGCCAGGCCGGCTGCGCACAGCGTATGCCGACCGAGGTCTTGCCCAGCGCTTTCGAGCCTTGCGGCATCCACGCCTCGGGTGCGGGACAGGCGGCCAGGTTCAGCCGCGGGTCCGGTTCCTTCAGCGTCACGCTCGCGGTACCGGGGAAATTCGCGGCCTGCGCCAGCAGGAAGGATTCCGCCAGGGACTTGAGTGCCGCCACATCCTGCCGCGAGACATGCTGCGCATGAGCCGCGCCCAGCGACGTCCATACCGCGAGTACCAGCGTGAAGCAAATGGCAAGCGCCCGCCGCAGGGGCGTTGCGGCTTTCGAGGCGAGGTGAGGGATGTTCATCGTGGCGTACTCCGGCCGGGACGTCGGCGCATCAGGATAGTGCCTTGAACCGCTGGTCCGCGATTGCCAAAGCAGAAGCGGATTCGCGGCCCTGATCGCACGATGCTGCGCTGATATGCCTTCCTATCATCCTTTCCATCGGTGCGCACGCACCCGTAGAAAAGGAAGGTGCCATGACGGACAGGATAGACAGCGAATTCCGCTTTCACCAGAGCGCGCTGGCGCTGCGCGCGGAACGCCAGCAGCTGCTGGCCTCCAACATCGCGAATGCTGACACCCCAAATTACAAGGCGCGCGACATCGATTTCAGGCAGGCGCTGACCCACGCACTGGGGGGCGGCATGGCAGTGACCGGTGCCGGTGCAGCGCAGGTGGCATCGACCTCGGGCGCGCTCGCGGCCGCCTTGTCGGCTTCGCATCCTGCGCATCTCAATGCATCAGCCGCCGGCGCCAGCGCGTCGGGCAGCACCGCCTCGGGCGCCGAACAGCTGTATCGCACGCCGCGGCAGGACAGCATCGATGGCAACACCGTCGAGCTCGATGCCGAACGCGCCCAATTCGCCGACAACGCCGTGCGCTACGAAGCCAGTATCAGTGCCGTCAACGGCAAGCTGAAGAACCTGCTGGCCGTCATCACGGGGCAATGACCATGTCGCTCTTTTCCATTTTCAATGTCGCCGCGTCCGGCATGGCCGCGCAGAGCCAGCGCCTGAACACCGTCGCCAGCAACATCGCCAACGCCGAGAGCGCCACCGGCCCTGATGGCCAGACCTATCGGGCCAAGCAAGTCGTGTTCGCCGCACAGCCCGTGGACAACGCGGGCAGCACCGGCGTCGCCGTCACGCAAGTGGTCGACGATCCCAACCCGCCGCGCATGATGTACGACCCCAAGCATCCGCTGGCCAATGAGCAGGGCTATGTCGCGATGCCCAACGTGAATCCGGTCGAGGAGATGGTGAACATGATCTCCGCATCGCGCGCTTACCAGAACAACGTCGAGACCCTGAATGCCGCCAAGTCGCTGTTGCAAAAAACGCTGACGATAGGCCAGTAACGACATCCGGTTGAAAAAATTTAGCGCACCTCTCACGACCGCGTACCCAACTCGCGGCAAGGATAAGGAGTCTCCATGGCCACCGTCGCCAACGTACCGAACGTCGCATCGAATGAACTGCTGGCCGCCATGAACCCCAAGGCGAGCGCGGCCAGCGAGACCGATGCCGCGCAGGACCGCTTCATGACCCTGCTGGTCACGCAGATGAAGAACCAGGACCCGCTGAACCCGCTCGACAATGCGCAAGTCACGTCGCAGCTGGCGCAGCTGTCGACCGTGACCGGCATCGACAAGCTCAACAACACCATGCAGGCGATGATGGCCTCGACGCAGGCCGCGCAATCGTTGCAGGCAGCGAACATGATCGGCCACGGCGTGCTGGTGCCGGGCACCTCGCTCGCGCTGTCGGGCGGCAAGGCCGTGTTCGGCGCCGAACTGTCGGGCCCGTCCGACTCGGTGCAGGTGACCATTACCGACGGCGCCGGCAATCCGGTGCGCGTGCTCGACCTCGGTGCGCATGCCGAAGGCGCGGTTGCGCTGACCTGGGATGGCAAGACAGCGGCCGGCACCACCGCCCCCGACGGCAGCTACCAGGTGCAGGTGTCGGCCACCCGTGGCGGACAAATTGTGCCGGCCACTGCGCTCGGCTTTGGCGAGGTCATCAGCGTTTCCACCGGCGGCGGCGGCGCGAAGCTGAACTTGTCCGGCCGCACCGGTCCCGTGTCCATGAACGACGTGCGCCAGATCCTCTGAGTATGACCTCCAACGCCAGCCGGGCCTGAGCGCCCGCACCTTACCCAAGCCACGCAATTCATTTTTCAGGGAGCAGACCATGAGCTTTCAACAAGGACTTTCCGGCCTGTCGGCCTCGTCGAAAAGCCTCGAAGCCATCGGCAACAACGTCGCCAACGCCAACACCGTCGGCTTCAAGCAATCGCAGGCGATTTTCACCGACGTGTATGCCGCTTCGCTGTCCGGCAGCGGCACCTCGCAGATCGGTATCGGCACCCAGCTATCGGAGGTGGTCCAGCAGTTCACGCAGGGGAATGTGACCGCGTCCAACAACCCGCTCGACATGGCGATCAATGGCGGCGGCTTCTTCCGCATGAGCACCAACGGCACCATCAGCTATGCGCGCAATGGGCAGTTCCAGCTCGATAAATCCGGCTACATCGTCAACGCATCCGGCTCGCGCCTGACCGGCTATGTGGCCGACAGCCGCGGCATCCTGTCGACCGGTGCGCCGGCCGACATCAATATCCGCACCTCGGACTTGCCGCCGCAACTGACGTCGACCGTCGATGCGGTGCTCAACCTTGATTCGCGCCAGAGCGTGCCCGTCACCACGCCGTTCGACATCAACGACCCGACCACCTATAACAATGCGACCTCGGTGTCGGTCTACGATTCACTCGGAAACGCCCACGTGCTGCAAACCTTCTACGTGAAGACCGGCGCCGGCGCCTGGGACGTGTATGCGGCAGCCGACCAGAGCCTGCTCAATGGCGGCGCTGCGATCGGCAGCCTCGCCTTCGGCACCGATGGCGCACTGACCGCCGCCAGCCAGGCTGCATTGCCGATCAATGCCTCGATACCGGTCACGACCGGCGCGACGCCCGTGCTCACCGTCGGCGTCGACTTCACCAACACCACGCAGTTCGGCTCGACCTTCTCGGTCAACAAGCTCGACCAGGATGGCTATACCTCGGGCCGCCTGTCCGGCTTCGGCGTCGGCCCTGACGGCACCGTGACCGGCCGCTACACCAATGGCCAGTCGGCCGTGCTGGGACAGGTGGTGCTGGCCGCATTCGCGAACCCGAACGGGCTCAAGCCGATGGGCGGCAACCTGTGGACCGAAACCGCCGAGTCCGGCAGCCCGATGGTGGGCGCACCTGAATCCGGCAACCTCGGCGCGCTGCAGTCGAATGCCGTCGAGGATTCCAACGTCGACCTGACGGCCGAGCTGGTCAACATGATCACCGCGCAGCGCAACTACCAGGCCAACGCGCAGACCATCAAGACCCAGGACCAGGTGATGCAGACCCTGGTCAACCTGCGTTGATGAGCTGACGCCACGTCGGGAGTAGCGCGATGGACCGCATGATCTATGTCGCCATGAGCGGCGCCAAGCAGGTGATGGAACAGCAATCCAACACCGCCCACAACCTCGCCAACCTCGGCACCACCGGCTTTCGCGCGCAGCTCGACAGCTTCCGCTCGGTGCCGATCGAAGGGCAGGGGCTGCCGACACGCGCTTTCGTGCTCGACGCCACCACCGGCAGTGACCATTCGCAAGGCGTGGTGCAGGCGACTGGCAATCCACTCGACGTGGCGATCAAGGGCATGGGCTGGATCGGGCTCCAGGCCGAGGATGGCAGCGAGGTCTACAGCCGGGCCGGCAATCTCAGCGTGAACGACAGCGGCGTGCTGGTCGGGCAGGGTGGGCTGGCCGTGGCCGGTGACGGCGGCCCGATCACCTTGCCGCCCGAGGGCAAGCCGTCGATCGCACCCGACGGCACGATCAGCGTGATGGATGCGCGCGGGGTATCAACGGCGGTCGGCCGCATTCGCCTGGTGAATCCCCCCGTCACCGACCTCGAGCGCGGTGACGACGGCCTGTTCCGCATGAAGTCCGGCGACACGCCCGACGCCGATGCGATGGTCAGGCTGGCGCCCGGCAGCCTCGAGGGCAGCAACGTCAATGCCGTCGATGCGATGGTGAATTTGATCACCTTGTCGCGCGCGTTCGACCTCCAGATGAGCCTGATGAAAAACGCCGAGAGCAACGAGGCAAAAGCCAGTCAGATCCTCTCAATGAATCCCTGACACCGATCGCACAATTTCCACAGGCAGCATGTAAAGGAGCCCCGCCATGATGAAATCCCTGTGGATTGCGAAGACCGGATTGAGCGCGCAACAGGCGCAGCTCGATGTCATCTCCAACAACCTCGCCAACGTCGGCACCAGCGGCTTCAAGCGCTCGCGTGCTGTGTTCGAGGACCTGATGTACCAGACCACACGCGCCGCCGGCGCGCAGTCCTCGCAACAGACGCAAGTGGCTTCTGGCATGCAGCTCGGCACCGGCGTGCGCCCGGTCGCCACCGAGCGCCTTTTCACGCAGGGCAACCTGCAACAGACCAGCAACCCGAAGGATGTCGCCATCCAGGGGCAGGGCTTCTTCCAGGTGCTGCTGCCCGATGGCAGCACCGGCTACACCCGCGATGGATCACTGCAGTTGAATGCCGAAGGCCAGCTGGTGACTTCCAGCGGCTATCCGATCCAGCCGGCCGTCACCGTGCCGGCCAATGCCACCGACATGACGATCGGCAGCGATGGCACCATTTCAATCAAGGCTGCGGGCGCATCCCAGCACACGCAGGTCGGCAGCGTCCAGCTCGCGCAATTCGCGAACCCTGCCGGCCTTGAAAGCAAGGGCGAGAACCTGTATGCGGAAACGCCGGCCTCCGGCGCGCCGAATGCCGTCACCGCGGGCACCAATGGCAGCGGCGTGCTGATGCAGGGCTATGTCGAAACCTCGAACGTGAACGTGGTCGAAGAACTGGTCAACATGATCCAGACCCAGCGTGCGTACGAAATCAATAGCAAGGCGATCAACAGCGCCGACCAGATGCTGCAGCGTCTGGGTCAGCTGTAAGGAACGCCCACATGGCCGGCCTGAGCACGAATGCCGCGCAAGCGGCACATGTCCCTGTTCCCCATCATCCCGAAGCGCGCACGCTGGCATCGATCGCCACGCGCGTGCTGCTGACCTCCATCGGCTGCGGCGCGCTGGCGACGCTGGTGGCACTGGTCGCCGGTTGCGCCAGCGTGACACCCGATTCCATTGTCGAACCCGCGCCATCCAAACAGGCGCAGGCACCGTCGCAGGCGGCGCTGACGCCGGCACTGAATGGTGCCATTTATGCGGCTGACAATTTCAGGCCGATGTTCGAGGACCGACGTGCGCGATTGGTCGGCGACTCGCTGATCATTAACATCGCCGAAAAGACCAGTGCCGGCAAGAACGTCGCCAGTTCGTCGAGCAAGGATGGCAAGGCTGACATCCTGCACGGCGCCAACTTCGTGAATCTGGATATCGAAGCCACCAATGCGCTGAGCAACGCCGACAAGGCTGCCGCGAATGCGGCCAATAACTTTACCGGCACCGTGACCGCGACTGTGGTCGAAGTGCTGACTAACGGGAACCTGCGAGTACGCGGCGAAAAGCAGGTCGCGTTCGACCGCAGTACCGAGTTCATCCGTTTCTCCGGCGTCGTCAATCCGGCCAATGTCAGCAGCACCAATACGGTGTCGTCGACATCGGTGGCCGACATGCGCGTCGAATACCGTACCAATTCCAACTTCGACCGCTCGGCATTGCAGTCGGCGCTGGCGCGCTTCTTCCTGTCCATCCTGCCGCTCTGATCAGGTGTTGGCCATGCTGCGCTCTCTTACCCGCTCCTTCAGTCTCGCCGTGGCCTGTGGCATCGGCCACCGCTTCGGCGACCCGCTGCGCCGCGCCTTCGTCGTGCGCTACCTCGTCCTGCTGATCGCAGGCCTGATGTCCTGGAATGCCCAGGCCGAACGCCTGAAAGACCTGGCATCGATCCAGGGCGTGCGTAACAACCAGCTGTCGGGCTACGGCATCGTGGTCGGTCTCGACGGCACCGGCGACCAGACCACCCAGACCCCGTTCACCGTCCAGAGCATTGCCTCGATGCTCACGCAAATGGGCGTCAACCTGCCGCCCGGCCAGCAACTGCAACTGAAAAACGTCGCCGCCGTGATGGTGACGGCCGTGTTGCCGCCGTTTGCGCAGCCGGGGCAGGAGATCGACGTTACCGTATCCTCCATCGGCAATGCCAAGAGCCTGCGCGGCGGCACGCTGCTGCTGACACCGTTGAAGGGCGCCGACAATCGTGTTTATGCGATGGCACAGGGCAACCTGCTGGTCGGCGGCGCCGGCGCGTCGGCCGGTGGCAGCAAGACCCAGATCAACCATCTGCTGGCCGGCCGCATCAGCGGCGGCGCGACTGTCGAGCGCGAAGTGCCGACTGCGCTCGGCACTGCCGACACCATCACGCTGGAACTGAAGGCCACCGATTTCGCCAATTCGGCGCGTGTGGTCAGCGCGATCAACCGCACCTTCGGCGAAGGCATGGCCAGCGCCAAAAATGGCCGCGTGATCAAGGTGCGCGCGCCGGACGGCGAAAGCCAGCGCGTGTCCTTCCTCGCGGCGCTGGAAGAACTCGACATCAGTACCGCGAGGGCGCCGGCCAGGGTGATTGTCAATGCGCGCACCGGTTCCATCGTGATGAACCAGTCGGTGACGCTCGAGCCCTGCGCGATCGCGCACGGCAACCTGTCGGTCGTGATCACGTCGACCCCGGTCATCAGTCAGCCCAATCCCTTCGGGCAGGGCCAGACCGTGGTCGCCGAGAAGGCTGATATCGCGATCAGGAAAGACGGCGGGCAGCTGGTGATGCTGCAGGCTGGCGTCCATCTGGCCGATGTGGTGAAGGCCTTGAACGCCGTCGGTGTCACCCCACAAGACCTGCTGGTGATCCTGCAGGCGATGAAGTCGGCCGGCAGCCTGCGCGCCGAACTCGAGATCATTTGACGGAGGTGCGCCGATGGCCGTGAATCCCGCCGTGAACCTGTCGCCCGGAATGCCGCCGAATGCGGCATCGGGTTCCGGCCTCAATGCCGGCGCCGGCCTGTTCGACGCGGCCGGCCTGCAAAGGCTGCGCGAGGCCGCGCACGACAACTCGCCCGAAGCACTGAGGAAGGCATCGACCCAGTTCGAGGCATTGTTCCTCGACATGGTGATGAAGAGCATGCGCGATGCGATGCCGGCCGAGGGATTGATGGACAGCGAGCAGGGACGCACGATGCAGGGCATGCTCGACCAGCAATATGCGAAGGCGCTGGCCACGCGCGGCATCGGCCTGGCCGATGTGCTGGTGCGGCAGCTGTCGCCGAAGGGCGTTGCGACCGCAGCCGGTACGGACCGCACGGCGGCGCCGGCATCGTCTGCGTCGTCTGCGTCATCCACATCGACCGTGCCGACCGATGCCCGAGTCCCATCGCCTTCGGCTGCCGACGCAGCGGGCAAGCCCTCCGCCAAACGCAGCTTCGTCGACAAGCTGATGGCGCACGCGGAAACCGTCAGCGCCGCCACGGGCATCCCTTCGCGCTTCATGGTCGCGCATGCCGCGCTCGAAAGCGGCTGGGGCCGGCGCGAGATCCGCAATGCCGACGGCAGCAACTCGCACAACGTGTTCGGCATCAAGGCCGGCACCCACTGGAAGGGCAAGGTCACCGATGTGACCACCACCGAATACGTGAACGGCTTGCCGCAGAAGCGCGTCGAGCGCTTCCGCGCGTATGACTCTTATGCCGACGCCTTTGCCGACTATGCCAAGACCCTGACCCACAGCCCGCGCTACCGCGAGGTGGTCGCATCGGCCGCAGACGCCAGCGGCTTTGCGCAGGGATTGCAGAAGGCCGGCTACGCCACCGACCCGCGCTATGCGCAGAAGCTGACGCGCGTGATCGCGCGCGTCTGAACCCAAGCCTGACGCCAGGACGGCCAGGCTTAAACATTTCGCGTCGCCGGCCGTAACCGGTGTGAGCACGTCAATCAACCACGTCGCACCCCACGGGCAGCACGGCACAAGACAGCGCAGGCCACCACATGACGACCAGCATACTTTCCATCGGCCAGAGCGCGCTGGCAGCCGCGCAGGTCGGCCTGGCCATTACCGGCCACAACATTGCCAACTCGGCCACGCCGGGCTATACGCGGCAGATCGTCGAGCAGGGCGCGGTCGCGGGCCAGAACAGCGGCTATGGCTTCGTCGGCAAGGGCACCGAAGTCACCGGCGTGCGGCGCGTCTACAGCGAATTCCTGTCGGGCCAGGTGCTGTCGGCACAAATCAACAAGAGCAGCCTCGATACCTACTATGCGCAAATCCAGCGCATCGATAACCTGCTGGCTGATCCGTCGGCCGGCGTGTCGCCGGCCTTGCAGGATTTCTTTAAAAGCGTGCAGAACCTCGCGGCGCAGCCGAATGACGCGGCGTCGAGGCAAGCCATGCTGTCGTCGTCCGAGTCGCTGGCCGCGCGCTTCAACGGCCTCGACTCGCAGCTGGCCGACATGCGCGCCGGGGTCAATGGCCAGATCGAATCGAGCGTCGCTTCCATCAATGCGTACGCACGCCAGATCGGCAACCTGAATGAGGCGATCGAGAAGGCGACGACGGCCGCGCAAGGCCGGCCGCCGAATGACTTGATGGACCAGCGCGACCAGTTGATCGCCGAGCTGGGCAAGGAAGTGCGCGTCACCGTGGTCCCGCAAGGGAACAGCAGCAATGTCTTCATCGGCAATGGTCAGCCGCTGGTCGTGGGCGACAAGGCGTATGCGCTGGCCGCGACCAGCTCACCCACCGACAGCAACCGTACCATGGTCGCTTATGTCGCCAAGGGCAAAACCACGATCCTCGCCGAGGGCGCACTGCCCGGCGGCCGGCTGGGTGGCCTGTTCGACTTCCGCGCCCAGACCCTGGACCCGACGCAGAATGCGCTGGGCCGCATCGCGATCGTGCTGGGCGACAGCGTCAACGCGCAGCATCGTCTCGGCCAGACCGCGACCGGCATGATGGGCACGGATTTGTTCAGGCTGCCGACGCCGCTGGTGACAGCCAGCCGCGACAATACCGGCACGGGTCAGGCCAGCGCGGTCATCATGGACAGCTCTCAACTGACGGCCAGCGATTATCGCGTGCAGTTCGATGGCAGCCATTACCACGTGACACGACTGTCCGATGACACGGATTTCAGTTATGCGAGTCTGCCACAGGATGTCGATGGCCTGACCATTTCACTGTCGGGCACGCCGGCCACCGGCGACGAATTCCTGCTGCGACCGACCGCAGGCGGTGCCAGCGGTCTGAAGGTGATGATCAAGGACGTATCGGCGCTGGCCGCGGCAGCGCCGGTTCGCGCGCAAGCCATGGCCACCAATGCCGGCACCGGCGCCATCAGCGCCGGCATGGTCGATACGACTTTCCTTCCCGCGAATATCGCGACGCCGGTCACACTGCAGTTTTCGAGCGTCGGCCACACGCTCACCGGCTTCCCGGCCGTGCCGGTGACGGTCACGGCCAATGGCGTGTCCACTACCTATGCGGCCGGCGCGACGATCCCCTTCGTGGCCGATGCCAGCTACAGCTTCAATGGCATGCAGGTGACGCTGTCAGGCTCGCCGTCGAATGGCGACCAGTTCAGCATCGCCGCCAATACCGGCGGCGTTGGCGATGCGCGCAACGTGGCGCTGATCGCCGACTTGCAGAACGCAATGACGGTCGGCGGCAAGACCGCGCACTTCCAGGGCGCCTACGCGATGCTGGTGGCCGATGTCGGCAACAAGACGCGCGAGCTGGAAGTCACCAGCGCTGCCGCTGGGACGTTCTTCACGCAGGCCGTCACCGCGCAGCAAGGCGAATCCGGCGTCAACCTCGATGAAGAAGCCGCCAACATGATGCGATACCAGCAGGCCTATCAGGCCGCCGGAAAACTGATGCAGGCGGCCGGGCAACTGTTCGACATCCTGCTTGAGCTCGGACACTGAAGATACCGGCGAGACCCACCATGAGAATCAGCACCAACACCTTGTACGCCGCCGGCCAGTCGCGCATCACCGAGCTGCAATCGGGGCTGGTGAAAACCCAGCAACAGATCTCGACCGGGCGTCGCATCCTGTCGCCGGCCGACGACCCCATCGGCGCATCGCAGGTGCTGAACCTCGAGCAGGGGCAGGCGATGAACCAGCAATTCGCGACCAACCGTATCAATGCCGGCAATGCGCTGCGCGAGCAGGAGGGGGTGCTGTCCGGCCTCGACGAACTGACGCAAGACCTGCAGACCCTGATGGTCCAGGCCGGCAACGGCGCGCTCGACGATACGCAGCGCGGCTACATCGCGACCGAGCTCGACAGCAAGTTCGACCAGCTGCTGTCACTGGCCAACAGCAAGGACAGTATGGGCAATTACCTGTTCTCGGGCTTCCAGGCCGGTACCGTTCCCTATGTGAAGACCCATACCGGCGCCAGTTTTCAGGGCGATGCCGGCCAGCGCATGCTGCAGGTCGATGTCAGCCGCCGTGTCACCACCTCGGTCAGCGGCGAGCAATTGTTCGAGGCCATCCAGACCGGCACTCCCGCCGCGCCGGGCACGGTGCAGGACATTTTCACCACGCTGCGCAGCTGGTCTGATGCACTGAAGTCATCGACCGCCGCGCCGGGCGCGCAAACGGCGCTGGCCAATGCCACGTCGGCGGCCGGCAATTCGCTAGCCACCTTGCTCGATCGCGTGCTGTCGGCGCGCGCCACTGTCGGCGCGCAGCAAAAGGAAATTGACGCACTCGACACGGCCGGCTCCGCGCGCGACATCGAATACTCGCAGGCCAAGTCGGTGCTGCAAGATGTGGATTACAACCAAGCCATCAGCCATTTCGGCCAGCAGCAAACCACGCTGGAAGCGGCGATGAAATCCTTCAAGGCGGTCTCACAGCTTGCACTGTTCTCATTGCTCTGATTTTCAGGCTGGGGCAGCGCGATTTCAACATTGTTTTACCCGTCGTCACCTTCATTGGAAAACGAGCTGAATGATTCATCGGGCAGCGAGCTCCGTTGCTTCAGCCGATCGGCGATCTCGCGCTGGCCATTGACTTCCGCGTGCTGTGCCGCCGTCATATGGGATTGATCGACGGCGCGCACATCAGCACCATGGTCAAGCAACAGGCGAACCATCGCCTCATTGCCCAGTCTGGCCGCCAGATGCAGCGCAGTGCATCCTGCATCGTCACGCGCATCGATATCAATATCCTGAGACAACAAGGCTTGCAGCAGCTCGCGCTTGTCTTCACGTACTGCCTCGTGCAATATCGTTTGGTTACCGACCCGCAGGTTGGTGTAGCCGGCTGCGAACAACAGCGATATCTTTGACGCGATATCCCGTTCGGCATTGATCATCCAGGTCAGCGGCGGTGCTATTTTCAGGGTCGGGTCCTTGGAAAAAAACTGCGCCGGATGGGCATTTATTATCGCCGCCACACTGCGCGCACTACCGTGCAACAGCTTGGAAATGAACTGCATGACAGGCTGTCGTGCTTGCGCCGCCGTCAGCGCACGCTTGCCTGATTTGCCAGGCGCCAGCTTGCTGACGTGGGCGGCGCCTGCCTTGGCCTTGCGCAGGCCGTGTGCATCCACACGGCGCAGGTTTTCTCCGCTGGCCTGGGTCAGGAACTTCCAGATGCTGTCACTGCTCGGCATCCGGTTTTTTTTTCGTACGTGGGCACCGATGAAATCGAACAGCAGTTCGTATTCTTGCCGCAGTGCGGTGGCTGACACGGATTTTTTACCCGACATCAGCATGTATGTGCCTTCGTCATGCGGCAAAGTGTCGGCCATCAGGCCAGCCTCACAACAACCGACGATCACATCCCCGTTCCAATGCTTGTCCTGTGTCGGATGCCGCAGCGTGTTGCGCAATTCATCCCACCGCAAGGCGTCGAGCACCCCGGTCGCCTCCAGCATGTAACCGTCATCTTCCATGCCACCATGCAGTTGCACGATGATGCGGGTATCCGGCCCGATCTCGCCGCGGGCGAACAGGCTGCGCAGGCGCTCCAGAAAAGCTTGCGTGCGTTCGGTCGGGGTGCCCTGCAACGAGCCATCCGCAACGACAGACGCATGACGTAATCCGTGGCGCTCCATGGCGCCTTCCACTGCCTTGATGACGCCGGTCAGATCGGTGCCGCCGCTGACGTAGACCACATGCAGCGGCGCTGTCGCTGCGGAGACTGTTGCGGCGGGAGGCTTCTTCGTTCCGGCGACCTGGGGGCCCAGGTTCTGCGCGCTGATCTCCTGCAGCACCGGCTGGGGGGCAGGTCGTGCATGATGGCGTGGTATGGACATAGTTCACTCCCCGGGAGTGCTGGCGCTGGTTGCGCCAAGCCGTCGGATTCTCCGACTCCAGGTCATGTGTGGCGTGTCGTTTGCCCGGGTTTGCCGGTAGTGCAGCACGGACGCAGTGACGCTGCAACGCGGCAGCCGTTCAGCCGGCACCTGCCAGTGCCGCCGTGATCTGGCTGAGCCTATGTTCCATCGCGGCCAGCAAGGGCGCCGACAGATAGGGCAATGCGACAGCGATCATCAGGAAACCTGCGCCCAGCGTGACCGGGAAGCCGATGCCGAACAGGTTCAGCTGCGGTGCTGCCTTGTTCAGGATGCCGAGCGCGAGGTTGGTCACCAGTAGCGCGGCAATGACGGGTAGCGCCAGTTGCAGCCCCAAAGCAAACACGTGCGAACCATACGAGGCCAGCAAGCGGAAAGGGGCGGTGCCCATGGGCGCCGCCGACACGGGCAGCGCGACGAAACTCTTGGCCAGCGTGGCCAGCATCGCCAGGTGCAGGTTGGATGCGATGAACACCATCAGCGCCAGCCAGCCAAAAAACTGGCTGACTGAAGCGGTTTCCGCCTGGCTAAGCGGATCGAAGAAACTGGAGAAGGACAGGCCCATGCTGAGCGCGGCCAGCTCGCCCGCCAGCTCGACCGATGCAAACACCAGCCGCATCGCGAAGCCGATCGCAAGACCGATCAGCATCTGCTGCACCAGCACCAGTAATCCGTCGCCGGAAAAGGGAGCCACCTCGGGCATCGGTGGCAGGCCGGGCGCAATCGCCGTCGCCAGCAACATGCCCAGCGCGAGCTTTACCGTGACGGGCACGCTCGTGTGCCCGAACAGCGGCGCGACCGTGATCATCGCCAGTATCCGCGCCGCCGGCCATAGCAGCATGACCATCCACGCATTGAGCTGTACGCTGCTGACGGACAACATGGCGATCAAGGTGAGGGGCGCTTCAGCCGACCAGCGCCGGAATGCCGGTCAGCGTGCGGCGCATGAAGTCCAGCAGCACCGACAGGATCCACGGGCCGCCGATGACAAGGGCCAGCATGATGCCGACCAGCTTGGGAATGAAGGACAGCGTGGCTTCGTTGATCTGGGTCGCGGCCTGGACAATGCTGACCACGAGGCCGATCGCGAGCGCCACCAGCAACAGCGGGCCGGCCACCATCAGCAGCGTTTCCATCGCCAGCCGACCCTGGGTCATGACGGTTTCGGGGGTCATGTCCTGTCCTTAGCTGACAAAGCTTTGCGCCAGCGAGCCGACCAGCAAGGCCCAGCCGTCGACCAGCACGAACAGGATCAGCTTGAACGGCAGCGCGACGATCGCGGGCGAGACCATCATCATGCCCAGCGCCATCAGCACGCTGGCCACCACCATGTCGATGATCAGGAAGGGGATGAAGATCGCAAAGCCGATCTGGAATGCGGTCTTCAGTTCCGACGTGATGAAGGCCGGCACCAGCAGGCGCAGCGGGACTTGTTCCGGTCCTTCGAGTGCCGGGCTGCCGGACAGCTGCACATAGAGCGCGAGGTCGGAAGCGCGCGTCTGCGCCATCATGAATTGCTTCAGTGGTGCCGCGCCTTTGTCGAGCGCGACCTGCATCGTGATCTTGTTTTCCTGCAGCGGCTGCCAGGCATCTTCATGGATCTTGTCCAGCGTCGGTCCCATCACGAAGAACGACAGAAAAAGCGACAGGCCGACGATCACCTGGTTGGGCGGCGCGTGCTGCGTGCCCAGCGCCTGCCGCAGCAGCGACAGCACGATGACGATGCGGGTGAAGCTGGTCATCATCAGCAGCACGGCCGGCAGGAAGCCGAGCGCGGTCATGAAAAGCAGGGTCTGCAGCGACAGGCTGTAATTGGTGCCGCCACCTGTGGCCGGCGAAGTGCTGAAGGCCGTGATGCCCGGCTCGGCCAGTGCGGCCAGCGGCATCAGCAGGGAGGCGGCCAGCAAGCCGCGCAGCAGTGGAGACGGCAGGGGACGCATCATCAATCCTGCTTGCGCTTCAGCGCGCGCTGCAGCCACGCTGCGAACGGGGGCAGGGGTGGCAGCGATACCGCGCCCGATGCGGCATCGCCCGTCATGCTGGCGAAGCGGGTGGTGCCGGCGGCCTGCGGCGCGGTCTTGTCGAGCAGGTTCACGCTGCCCGGCGCCACGCCCAGCACCAGCCACTGGCCACCGACCTCGACCACGGCCACGCGTTCGCGCGGCCCCACCGATGCCGCGGCGACCACGCGTACTGTCGCATTCGATGCCGGCCGCATGCGGCCGAGACGGGCGATGGCCCAGGCGAGGCCGGCAATCATGCCCAGCACCAGCAGCAGGCCGAAAGTCACTTGCAGCATTTGTTCACCTTGTTTTTCAACCTGCAGGGCCGGCGCGGGGCCGGCGCGCTTCGCATTACTTGTTCAACTTGCGGATGCGCTCGGACGGCGTCACGATGTCCGTCAGGCGGATGCCGAACTTGTCATTGACGACCACCACTTCGCCCTGCGCGATCAGGCAGCCATTGACCAGCACATCCATCGGTTCGCCGGCCAGGCCATCGAGCTCCACCACCGAGCCCTGCGCCAGTTGCAGCAGGTTCTTGATCGCGATCTTCGTGCGGCCCAGTTCCACGGTCAGCTGCACCGGGATGTCGAGGATGAAGTCGATGTCGTTCTTCTGCACGCTGCTGCCGGAGGCCGTGAAGTCGCGGAACGCGGCCTTCTCGACAGGGGCGGAGGCTGCGGGGCTGTCGGCAGCGGCCTGCTCGGCCAGCGCGGCGCTCCAGTCGTCGACAGTAGCGCTGTTCTCGGGGTCAAGCATGGTCGTCATGGTCTTCTCCTTGGAGGTTGTCCTGATGGGCGGCGGGCAGCAGTTCCTGCACGCGGATCGCATACTGGCCATTGAGTTGGCCGTGCGTGCAGTGCATGACCGGCACGCCCGCCACTTTGGCTTCCAGCGTGTCGGGAATATCGACGGAAATCACGTCGCCGGCGCGCATCTTCATCACGTCGGCCAGCGTCATGCGGATGTTGCCGAGGTCGACCACCAGCTCGACTTCAGCGGTCTGGATCTGCTGCTTCAGTAACTTGATCCAGCGCTGGTCCATCTCCAGTGTTTCGCCCTGCAGGCTGGACGTCAGCAGGTCGCGGATCGGCTCGATCATGGAATAGGGCATGCAGACATGCATCTCGCCCGATTGCGAGCCGAGCTCGACAGTGAACGTGGTCGACACCACCACTTCATTCGGCGTGGCGATGTTGGCGAACTGGGTGTTCATCTCGGAGCGGATGTATTCGAACTCCAGCGGATGCACCGGCTCCCAGGACTTGCGATAGGTCTCGAACCAGATCTCGAGCACGCGATGAATGATGCGCTGCTCGGTCTGCGTAAAGTCGCGGCCTTCGACCCGCGTATGGAAGCGTCCATCGCCGCCAAACAGGTTGTCGATCATCAGGAACACGAGGTTGGGGTCGATCACCATCAACGCTGTGCCGCGCAAGGGCTTGCAGTGCACCAGGTTCAGGTTGGTCGGCACCACGAGATTGCGGATGAATTCGCTGTACTTCGACACGCGCACCGGACCGACCGAGACTTCGGCGGTACGGCGCAGGAAATTGAAAAGGCCGATACGGAACAGGCGCGCGAAGCGCTCGTTGATGATCTCGAGCGTCGGCATGCGGCCGCGCACGATGCGTTCCTGCGTGGCGAGGTTGTAGGTGCGTACGCCAGACGTGTCCGCATCCTGCTGCGCCTCTTCGGCGTCACCGGACACGCCGCGTAGCAGTACATCGACTTCTTCCTGCGATAAAAAATTCTCGGCCATCAGTTCGGGCTTCCGGTGTCGCCGGCGACGCCGGCAGGGGCCGGCATGCGCGACAGTCGAGACTAGTTTAGGAGCAGGAAGGCCGGCGGCAAGCGCCGAGCAAAGGCTGGAAAACCTTGCAAATCGGCGCTGCACGGGATTGTAAGAAGGTCACCCCGGGACCGGTGCGGCCGGGTCGCAGGTTGGCCGCGCGCGACGCCGGCCGGTCAGGGCGGGCGGGCTTACTGGATGACGAACGAGGTGAGGTAGACGCCGCTGATGGCCGGCGGCGGCAGGTCGGGCGCATACGCTTGCTTCAGGCTGGCGGCGATGTCGATCGCCAGCGCCTGCTTGCCATTCGGCGACTGCAGCTCGTCGATGGCCTTCGACGACAGCAACAGCAGCATCCGGCTCTTCACCTGCGGCATGTAGAGCTTGATCTGTTCGCTGTCTTTCGCGTCCTTGACCTGCAGCGTGACGCCGGCTTGCAGGATGCGGTCCCCGGCCAGGTTGACGGTGAAGGCTTCGAGTTCGACAAAGACTGGCGGCGCCGGCGGCGGCTTGACCGCGGCATGCGCCTCCCCCGGTGCGGCCGGCTTCAGGAAATGCCAGGCCGCGCCGCCGCCGCCCAGCAGCAGCAAGCCGGCAATGCCGAATGCCAGAAGCTTCTTGCGCGACTTCGGCCGCGCTTCATTGATACCGGTGACATTGCTGTCGGCGGCGGGGGCGGTTGCAGCAGCGGTGGCCATGTTGTCCTCGTTGGTCGTTGGTCGGGTTCGCGCTCAGGCGAACAGGTCCACCAGCCTCGACATCACCATGCTGCGCGCCGTGCGCGTCGTGGCGGCGTCGGTCAGGCGGTTTGATTCATCGGCGGCGTCGCCGTCACCCTCGCGCCCCGCGTGGCCGAAGCCATGGCCGGGCTGCGTGTGTGCGGCGGATTCGCGGCCGGCGTCGCCGCTGTCGACGCTGGCTTGCTGCAGTTGCAGGCCGGCGTCGGCGAACATCTCTTTCAGGCGCGGCACCGCATCCTGGATCGCTTGCCGCACCTCGGGCTGCAGGCTTACAAAGGCGGCGCTGGCCTGGCCATCGGCGACGGTCAGCGTCACGCGCACCGGCCCGAGGTCGGGCGGGTTCAGCGTGAGGCTGGCCACTTGTTGTTCGTTCTGGGCGATCCAGAGCACTTGCTGTCCGAGGGTATCCGGCCAGTGCGGCGTACCAAAGCGAGAGGCGACATGGGCCGCCTGCACGGCGGCATTGTTCGCCGCGTTGGCACCGGTGGCCGCCGCAGCTGCGGCCTGCAACAGCCCGTTGCCGCCGCCGGTGGCGTCGTCGATGGGTGAGGCATCTGGCTGCAGCTTGCGCAGCCCCGGCGCGTCGGGTGTGGCGGCGCGAAGTTCGGTGGCGGGCTTGCCGGCGGTGATCCCTTGCGCGCACGATGACGCATGCGCGTTCGGCGTGCCAGCCTGTCCGGCGCCGGCTTCGGCGCCCGCTTCGACGTCCGCATTGTCACCGGCGTCGATCACGGGCATGGCATGGCCGTGGGCGAGTGCCGCCTGCTTGTCGTCGATGATGGCCGCCCTTGCCGCAGCGGCGTCCCTGGCGCCGGCCAGCGCTGCGATGGCGTCCTTGCCTTCACCCGCAGCGCTCGCGTTGGCCGATTCCTGCGCCACCGCTGCCGAGCTTGCGCTTGACGTGGCGGGAATCGCAGGTGCCGGAAAGCTGTCCACGAAGGCTTGCAAGCCGCTGTCGAGCTGGCCGGCCGCCGCCGTGGCTTCGTCGTCGTCGGGTGGTTCGGCCTTGTGTGCGGGCACCGCCGGCGTCGCCGCCTTCGCAGCGTCGCTTGCCTGCGCCTTGCCTGTGGCGCGGTCCGGCTGTTTGTCGTCCTTGCCCTGTATCGCCGCGCTGAGCTTGTGGCCGAAGTCAGGCGCGGCAGCCTCGCCGCCGTCAGGCTTCCGTCCCGCGCCGCCCGCGCTTCGCGCCGCGGCAGTCTTGCCGGGGCTGTCCAGGCGGGCGGCATTGACCGCATGGGGCGCGCTTGGGGCAGGGACCGGCATGGCGGGCATTCCTCAGTGAGTTTCGGTATCGGCGCGCTTGAGCGCGGCGCGCGCTGCGAATTCATCATTGGCCTTGCGTTCCTGCGTCGCGGCCTTGCGCTGCGCGTCACGGTCGGCGCGCTCGACCAGCAATTCCCAGGTCTGGCCTTCGCGCTGCTTCGCTTGCCAGTACTGGCGCGACAGCTCCGCCTGCGCAGCGGCGGCGGCCTCGATCGCGGCCTGGCCGGCAATGGCGTCATCAATTTTCAGCAGGAAGCGCTGAAAATTCTGGCAGGCAGCAAACGTCACACCGGCCACCATGTGCGCCTGCAGCTTTTGCGCATACTCGGCGCGCAGCTGGTGCAGCATCGTCAGCCGCTGGTGTGCATCCTCGCGAGCGACGATCGCCTTGCCCAGGCTGATGGCAGCGGCTTCGGATTCCTTCGTCGACAGCGTTACCAGCGTCGCGAGTGCGGTCGGATTATTCATGCATGCCACTTTAGCCAGCGCTCAACAGGTCCGATTGCCCGAACAGAGCGCCAAGTCGGGCCAAGCTTTCGGCGTGGCCGCTTTGCTCGCCGATATCCTGCTGCAGGAAGGCCGCAATCTCCGGGTAGAGCGCGATCGCATCGTCGACCACCGGGTCGCTGCCGCGTTTGTAGGCGCCGACGGCCATCAGGTCGCGGTTGCGCTGGTAAGCCGACAACAGTTGCTTGAGGCGGCGCGCCAGCTGCTGCTGGGTGGCACTGGTGATGCCGTGCATGACGCGGCTGATCGATTGCTCGATGTCGATCGCCGGGTAGTGGCCGGTCTCGGCCAGCGCGCGGTTGAGCACGATATGGCCGTCGAGGATGGCGCGCGCGCTGTCGGCGATCGGGTCTTGCTGGTCATCGCCTTCGGTCAGCACCGTGTAGAAAGCGGTGATCGAGCCGCTGCCGACGCGACCGTTACCGGTGCGCTCGACCAGCGCCGGCAATTTGGCGAACACCGACGGCGGATAGCCCTTGGTGGCGGGTGGCTCGCCGATCGCGAGCGCGATCTCGCGCTGCGCCATCGCATAGCGGGTCAGCGAATCCATGATCAGCAGCACATGCTGGCCCTGGTCGCGGAAATGCTCGGCAATCGCAGTCGCATAGGCAGCGCCCTGCAGCCGCAACAACGGCGGCGCGTCGGCCGGCGCGGCGACCACGGCCGCGCGTGCCAGACCCTCGGGGCCGAGGATCTGCTCGATGAATTCCTTCACTTCGCGGCCACGCTCGCCGATCAGGCCAACCACGATCACATCGGCTTTCGTGTAGCGCGCCATCATCCCCAGCAGCACGCTCTTGCCGACGCCGGAGCCGGCGAACAGGCCCATGCGCTGGCCGCGTCCCACGGTCAGCAAGGCATTGATGGCGCGCACGCCGACGTCGAGCGTTGTATCGATCGGCGCGCGTGCCAGCGGGTTGATCGCGCGCGCATTCAGTGACGCCGACGCGATGGCTCGCAAGGGGCCAAGCGCGTCCAGCGGCCGGCCGGCGCCGTCGACCACGCGCCCCAGCAGTTGCGGTCCCACCGGCAGGTGGCGGCTGCGGTCGGCACTGCGGCGACGCGGATGGCTGACGCTGCCGGCCCTTGGCAGCAGTTCTGCGATCTCGAGTGGCATCACGCGCGCGCCCGGCACCACGCCTTCGGTCTCGCCCTGCGGCATCAGGAACAGGCGCTCGTCCTTGAAGCCGACGACTTCGGCCTCGACCTCGGCGCCGCTGTCGAGCATCACGCGGCAGGCGCTGCCGATCGGCAGCTTCAGGCCGGCGGCTTCCATCACCAGGCCGGACACGCGAGTGATACGACCGGCCACTTGCATCGGATCAGCGATATCGAGCAGGCGACTGCAGTCGCGCAGGTAGGCTTGCCAGCGGGTCGCGTTGGGCGTGTGCATTCAGTCACCCAGCCAGTGGTTGGGCGCGCCGAGCGCGGCGCTGAGGCGCTGCCAGCGGGTGCCGATCTCGGCATCGATTTCATTGCTGCCGGTCGCGATGCGGCAGCCGCCACGCTGTACGCCGCCATCGGCCTGCACGCGCCAGCCGCCCGCGGCCAGAGCCGCACCCATCGATGACTGCACCAGCACGGCGTCGTCCGGGTTCAGTTGCAGCAACAGCGGTGCCTGCGCGATGGGCAGGTAGCGCAACGCATCTTCGATCACGGGCAGTACCAGCTCGGGGCGCACCGGCAGCGCGCTCTTGAGCATGGCCTTGGCGAGGTCGAGCGCCAGCCGCAGCACATCTTGCGCGACCAGATCGTTGGCTTGTCCGAGTTCTTGGGTCAGGCCCGACAGTAGCGCCTGCAGTTGCTCGCGCTCAGTCACGGAATCGATGCGGCCTTGCGTGAGGCCTTCGGCATGGCCGGCGGCAAAGCCTTCGGCATGGCCTTCGGCGCGGCCTTCCTCGCGCGCTTGCGCGCGGCTGCTGGCGATCTGCTCGGACAGCTGCTTTTGCAAGGCATGGCGCGCGGCCTTTTCGGCGGCTTCGCGTGCGACGGCGGTCGGGCGGTTGTCCCCGAAGGACGCCATCTCGTAGCGTTGCCACGGCGTCTGGCGCGACAGCGGGATGTCGGTGTCGGCGACCAGGGTATGCAAATGGTCGGTGATGCGGTCGCCGCCGGGCAGGGCGGTATTGGACGCCGCCTTGCCGGCAAAGGCAGCATCGCCAGCGGCCGGGTTGGCCTTGGCGGCGGCTGCCACCGCGATGGCGTTGTCAGCCAGTGCCAGCAGTTCGGTGAGTTCTTGTTCAGACATAAGGATCCTCACCCTTCGCGCCCAGCTGGATGGTGCCTTCGTCGGCCAGGCGGCGGACGATGGACAGGATTTCCTTCTGCTGCGCTTCGACTTCGGACAGGCGCACCGGGCCCTTGGCTTCGAGGTCTTCTTTCAGCATCGCGCCGGCGCGCTCCGACATGTTCTTGAAGACCTTCTCGCGCAGTTCCTGGCCGGCGCCCTTCAACGCAATGATCAGCGCCTCGGACGGCACTTCGCGCAAGATGGTCTGGATGCCGCGATCGTCGATGTCGATGATGTTGTCGAAGACGAACATCTCGTCCATGATCTTTTGCGCCATGTCGGAGTCGAAATGCTTCAGGTTGTCCATCACCGACGCTTCATGCTCGCCGCCGAAGAAGTTCATGATCTCGGCCGCAGTACGCACGCCGCCCATCTGCTTCTTCTTCAGCACTTCATTGTGGGCCAACAGCTTGGCCAGCACGTCATTCAGTTCGCGCAGCGCGGCCGGCTGCACGCCGTCCAGCGTGGCGATGCGCAGCATCACGTCATTGCGCAGGCGCTCGGTGAAATAGCCGAGCACTTCGCAGGCGTGGTAGCGCTCGAGATGCACCAGAATCGTGGCGATGATCTGCGGGTGTTCGTTGCGGATCAATTCGGATACCGACTGGCCGTCCATCCACTTCAGGCTTTCGATGCCGGACGCTTCGCGTGCGCCGAGGATGCGGTTGAGCAGGCTGCTGGCCTTGTCGTCGCCCAGCGCCTTGGTCAGCACGCTGCGGATGTAGTCATCCGAATCGACGCCGAGCGATGTGTTCTGCTCGGTCTGCTTGCGGAATTCCGACAGCACGCTGACCAGTTCATCGGTCTGCACGGCACGCATGGTCGACATCGTCGCGCCCAGTTGCTGCACTTCGCGCGGGGACAGGAACTTCATCACCTCGGCCGCTTCATCCTCACCGAGCGCCAGCATCAGCACGGCTGCCTTTTGTACGCCGCTCTCGATCATCATTCAGCTCCCACCCAGTTCTTGACGACATTGGCGACCATGCGCGGGTCGTCGCGCGCAACTTGCCGCGCATTGTCGAGATCGCTCACGCTCGCGCCGCCGGCGGCTGACGGCAAGGCCTGCGGCTCGCCCAGCAACGGTTCGGCATGGGTGACGGTAGTGATTTGCACTGGTGCGCGCATGCGCGCCAGCAGCGGCTTGAGTTGGGTGACGTACAGCCACGCGATCACGCCGGCCATCAGCAGGTAGCGGCCGGCGTCCTTGGCCAGCGAAATGTTTTCCGGCTGCTTCCAGATCGGCAGTTCTTCGGCCGGCTGCGGTGCGGCATGGGCGAAGGCGCTGTTGACGACGTTGAGCGTGTCGCCGCGGTCCTTGTTGTAGCCCATCGCCTCCTTCACGAGGTCGGTGATGGACGCCTTTTCTTCATCGGTCAGCGCGCGGTTCCGTGGCTTGCCATCCTTGCCGGCCTCCTGTTTGTGGTTGACCACCACCGCGACCGACAGCCGCTTGATGCCGCCCATCGGTTGCTGCGTGATCTTCAGCGTCTTGTCGACTTCATAGTTGACCGTGCTGTCCTTGCTTCGGTTGCCAGGCGGCGTCGCATTGGCTGCAGCCGGTGCAGCCAGTGCATTCGGTGCACCCTGCGGCTTGGTGACCGGTGCGGTCGCGTTTGGCGGCGGCTGGTTCGACAACGCGCCCGGTACGCCGGAGGCCGTCGCGCTGCCGGTGCTTTGGGTCTCCGACTGGTGCTGGCTGCGGATGACGGTGTTCTCGGGCGTCTGGTTCGGCTTGTAGGTTTCGGCGGCCTGCTCGCTGGTGGAGAAGTCGATCTCGGCACTGACTTCGGCGCGTACATTGGCTGCGCCGACGATGGGCGTGATGATGGATTCGATGCGGCGCGCGATCGACTGCTGCATGTCTTCGACGTACTTCAGCTGGGTCGGGTCGAGCTGGTTGGCGCCCTTGGGCTTGCTGGTGTCGGATAGCAGGTTGCCGTTCTGGTCGACCACGGTCACGTTCACGACCGGCAGCTCCGGCACGCTGGCGGCGACCAGATGCACGATGGCGCTGACTTGCTGTGCTTCCAGCGCGCGGCCCGGATGCAGGTTGAGCAACACGGATGCAGTCGGCTTTTGCTGCTCGCGCAGGAAGACGGTGGCTTTCGGCATCGCGAGGTGCACGCGCGCGGCCTGCACATTGGCCAGCGCCTGGATGGTGCGCGCCAGCTCGCCCTCGAGCGCGCGCTGGAAATTGACTTGTTCCAGGAATTGCGAGATGCCGAGCTTCTGGTTTTCCATCAGCTCGAAGCCGACGCCGCTGCCCTTGGGCAGGCCTTGCGACGCGAGCTTGAGCCTGACCTCGTGCACCTGCAACGCCGGCACCATGATCGCGCCGCCGCCATCGGCGACCTGATAGGGTACGTTCATCTGCTGCAACGCGGCCACGATGGCGCCGCCGTCACGGTCTGAATAGTTGGCAAACAGCACACGGTATTCGGGTTTCTGCCCCCAGAACCAGACGGCGGCCATCAGCGCGACGATGGCGGCGGCACCGCCCAACATCAGCAACAGGCGGGCATTGGCCGACTGCATCAGCGAGGGCAGGATCAATCCTGCGGGGTTATCTGTCGTTACCGCCATTGGGTGGCTCCGGTTTCAAATCTTGGTTAGGGCGCATGAGCGCGCGGTCTGGTAGGAGGCTTGCTGCCGATTGTCCGGTTTGCGCGGCGATGCAATGCCCGGAAAAGCTGGGCCTTGCCGCATCTTCTTGACGATTGGTATCGTGGGCGTCGGCCCTAAGGTATGCCCCACGGAGGCATGCCCATGAAACTAGGACCCATCGATGCCGGCCGCATTGAGGCGATGGCGGCAAAACTGCAGGCTGCAGCAGTCAGGACGGCAACTGGCGCGACGACTTTTTCGACTTCGGCGGCAGGCGGCGCGAGCGGTCTGTCGGGGCTAGCCGCGCCCGGCCGCACCGGCGGCGCGAATGAATCGACGAAGGTCAGCTTTTCGGATTCGCTGAAAAGGATGCTGGATTCGGTGAATGAGCAGCAATCGAAGGCCGATGACTTGTCACAACGCTTCGCGCTCGGCGATGACAACGTGAATTTGTCGGACGTGATGATAGAAAGACAAAAAGCCAGTTTGTCCCTGCAAGCGACAGTGCAGGTCAGGAACAAGCTGGTCAGTGCTTATCACGAGATCATGAACATGCAGGTCTGAGCTGAAGCCTGACTAAGGCGCCGCTCAGCTTGCAGGCCTTCGCATCATTGATGTCGATGATTGGCGCGTGACTATTCGAGGACGAGTGCCGGGTTCAGACTTGGCAGGGTACTTCCAATGATGTGGAAATTGATGGCCTCGTTTAAGGTGCTGGGACCAGTCAGCAGGTAATACGGGGTGCCATCGGCCACATACGGGTTGTACCCCTCGGCTGACGAATCGGTGGCTGACGTATGATCCAGCGTCAGTGTGTACATGTCCGCGGTGGCGAAGGCGACAATGTGGTCTTCGCCCCGCGTGAAGTCCATCGCCCACAGTTTGGCGTCCAGCGCAGCACTCACAATATTGAAGTAATCGATGCCTTGCTGGCCCCAGGCCCATGCCTCAGTGGCGCCGTTGAAATCGAAGCGGTCATTGCCGTTGCCGCCAACCGCAAGCACCACGCCATCATTCAGCTTGAGGACATCATTGCCGTCGCCACCGAACAAGGCCTGCCGTGTGCCGCTGGCGGCGGTCAGCGAATCGATTCCGTCGAGTCCGTAGACCTGGAAGTCCTTGGGAGGACCCAGGTAATCTCCGGTCGAGTAAGTGGCGTTATTGTTGGGTTCGTCGAAGTAGGACACTTCCGGACTCAGCGGATTGTCCGGCATGGCCCTGAGTTCGATGGACACGGTCTGCATGATCAGTGGATTGACAGAGTGCGTGATCTGGAGCTGGACGCCATCGTGCTGAGCGAGGCCGTCGAGGATATCCAGCAAGCAGTCGGCGACGGTGTAAGACCAGCTGATCGTCGCGTTGCCATCCGCATCAATGGCGCTGGCGGTCGCCGAGAAGCTGCCGAGCGCGAAGGCGCCGGGGAAGCCCACCGGTTGAACCGACAAGGATCCGGCGGGCATGTTCATCGCGGTGATGATGCCGGTGATGGTGTGAGCGGCAAAGTTTTCCAGAAAATTGCCGTCTTCGAACTCGGTAACAGGTTTCCCGACATCGCCGCCAAAGGTCGGGCCATCAGCTGCACCGGTCAACGCTACGCTGACATTCTGGGTCATCGTTGCCGTGTCGTCGGACAGCGTGATCGCAAAGGTCTGGGTCGGACCACTGCCTGCTGCCAGCGGATTGAGCGCCAGATCGGAGACGGAATAGCTCCAATTCACCGTGCGTATGCCAGCGGCATCGGCGGCGCTGATGCTGTCGATGTTCAGCGTGCCGTAAAACGCATTGTCCGGCGCGCTCTGTACGATGCTTTGCGTGACCAGCGTATCCCCGCTATCCAGATCCTGCACCTCGAAGCTGCCCGATGCCGTGTGAATGTAGGTGCCGTTATTGGCGTTCGCGTCGTTCGAGGCCAGCTCCGATACCGAGCCTGTGACCACATCGTTCTCAGTCATGAATCGGACCGGGGTATCGTTGGCGCCGTTGAGGGTGATCGTCAGGTTCTGCGGCGTGCTGTCGGCGCTGCCATCGGTGGCATTGACCGCGAAATCGATCGAGGTCGATGTTTTTAGCGCTTCAATAGCGGCGTCGCTGGCAATGAAGCGGTATGCGCCGGACGTTGTGTTGAGGTAGAAGGTGCCATAGCTGCTGGAGCGCTGCACATTGTAGCCGGGCAGGGCCGACGCGCTGCTGCCGCCCAGCGCGAAGGTGACACTATCGTTGTCACGGTCCGAGCTGGTGAGGGTGCCCGTGATGTCGGCGAAAGTATCGTCACCGGCGGTATCGTTCAACGTGCCATTGCTGACCAGGTCTAGCTCCGGGATGTCGTTGATGCCGTTGAGGGTGATCGTCAGGTTCCGTGAGGGACTATCGGCGCTGCCATCGGTGGCATTGA
>JACCDT010557662.1_pt1 | contig 27670 bp, 26 predicted proteins | sample 7446291 | NCBI WGS metagenome assembly JACCDT01 (sample SAMN15323446, study PRJNA562643) | freshwater metagenome | isolation source: river surface water | place: USA:Blue River Watershed | collected 2017-08-17 | reverse complement strand
TCGATCTTGACGGCGCTGGGCACCTTCGGCAAGCCCGGCATCGTCATCACATCGCCGCAAATCATCACGACGAATTGCGCACCGGCGGCCAGCCGCACTTCACGGATGTTGACCACATGGCCGCTGGGGGCGCCGCGCAAGCTCGCATCGGTCGAAAATGACGACTGCGTCTTGGCCACGCAGATCGGGTAGTGCCCATAGCCGGCCGCTTCCCAGGCCTGCAATTGCTGGCGCACCTTGGCCGGGGCGCTGATGTCGGCCGCCCCATAGATGGTCGTGGCGACCTTCTTCATCTTCTCCCACAGCGAATCTTCGTCGGCATAGACAAAGCGCGGCCCGGTGCCCTGTTCGGCCAGCCGCACCACTTCGCGCGCCAGCGCCTCGGCCCCGGCGCCGCCCTGCGCCCAGTGCTCGGCCAGCACCACATTGACCCCCAGCGCCTGCATGCGCTCGGTCACCAGCGCAATCTCGGCGGCGGTGTCGGCCGTGAAACGGTTGATCGACACCACGCACGGCAAGCCATAGTGCGTCGTCACGTTGGCGACATGGCGCTCGAGGTTGACCAGCCCGCGCCGCAAGGCGTCGAGGTCTTCGGTATTGAGTTCTTTCACATCCTTGCCGCCGTGATACTTCAGCGCCCGGATCGTCGCCACCAGCACACAGGCGGCCGGCTTCAGGCCGGCCTTGCGGCACTTGATGTCGATGAATTTCTCCGCCCCCAGGTCGGCCCCGAAGCCGGCCTCGGTCACCACATAGTCGCCCAGCTTGAGCGCACTCTGGGTGGCGATGACGGAATTGCACCCATGGGCGATATTGGCAAACGGCCCGCCATGGACGAAGGCCGGGTTGTTTTCGAGCGTCTGGACCAGGTTCGGCTGCAGCGCATCCTTGAGCAGCACTGTCATCGCGCCGTGGGCATTGAGGTCGCGCGCCTGCACCGGCCGCTGGTCGCGGGTGTAGCCGATGACGATGTCGCCCAGGCGCTGCTTCAAGTCTTGCACCGAGGTGGCCAGACAGAAGATGGCCATCACTTCGGAGGCCACGACGATGTCGAAGCCATCCTGGCGCACAAAGCCATTGGCGGTGCCGCCGGTGCCGATGACGATCTCGCGCAGCGCCCGGTCATTCATGTCGACGACGCGCTTCCAGGTGATGCGGCGCGGGTCGATATCGAGCGCATTGCCATGGTTGATATGGTTGTCGATCATCGCGGCGAGCAAATTGTTGGCCAGCGCAATGGCCGAGAAGTCGCCGGTGAAGTGCAGGTTGATGTCTTCCATCGGCACGATTTGCGCGTGGCCACCGCCGGCGGCGCCGCCCTTGACGCCGAACACCGGCCCGAGCGAGGGTTCGCGCAGGCAAATGACGGTTTTCTTGCCGATCCGGTTCAGCGCATCGCCCAGGCCAACGGTGGTGGTGGTCTTGCCTTCGCCGGCCGGGGTCGGGCTGATCGCGGTGACCAGGATCAGCTTGCCATCGGGGCGATCCTTGAGCGTCTCCAGATAGGCGAGGCTGATCTTGCCCTTGTAATGGCCATAGGGTTCGATCGATGCCTCCGGGATGCCCAGCGTGGCGGCCACCTCGACCACTTTTTTCATGGTTGCTTGTTGGGCAATCTCGATATCGCTTTGCATGGGGTCTCCGGAAAGGCAGGCTGTGACAGGTGGAAAGCTCGGGATTCTATAGCCTGCAGGCAAGCTGCGGGTAATTGTCGATTGGGCGATTATTGCCCCGGCATCCGGCGATGGATTTCCCATGCACAAGGCGAGGGTAGGCAGCTCTGTTAAACTCTTGCCTCTAGTAAGGATTGGCCTGCCGACAATCGGCTCCCCAGATCATATTTACCCAAACAGGAATTCCTATGCCCGGCTTGCTGCCCAACGTCGATCCCGATGGCTTGCTCGAATTTTCGGTGGTTTATACCGATCGTTCGCTGAACCACATGTCGAAGGCCTTCATGGGCGTGATCAACGACATCTCGTCCATCCTGAAAGAGGTCTATAACGCCAAGTCGGCCGTGGTCGTGCCGGGCTCGGGCACCTACGGCATGGAAGCGGTCGCGCGCCAGTTCGCCTCCGATCGCAAATGCGCGGTGATCCGCAACGGCTGGTTCAGCTATCGCTGGACCCAGATTTTCGACATGGGCCACATCTCCAAAGACCTGCACGTGATCAAGGCCAGCCAGGAACACCCGGGCTTCGAGGGCGATTACGCGCCGCCGGCCATCGAGGAAGTGGTCGCCTGGATCAAGAAAGAAAAGCCGGCCGTCGTGTTCGCGCCGCACGTCGAGACCTCGGCCGGCATGCTGCTGCCGGACGATTACCTGAAGGCCGTCGGCGAGGCCGTGCACTCGGTCGATGGATTGTTCGTGCTGGACTGCATCGCCTCCGGTGCGATGTGGGTCGACATGCAGGCCTGCGGCGTGGACGTGATCATCACTGCGCCGCAAAAAGGCTGGAGCAGCTCGCCGTGCTGCGCGCTGATCGCGATGAGCGAGCGCGCCCGTGCCACCATCGAAGGCACCACCAGCACCAGCTATTCGTGCGACCTGAAAAAGTGGCTGCAAGTCGTCGAGACCTATGAAAAAGGCTCGCACATCTATCACACCACGATGCCGACCGATTCGCTGCGCGTGCTGCGCGACACGATGAAGGAAACCCGCGCCGCTGGCTGGCAGAACCTGAAGCAGGCGCAGATCGACCTCGGCGACAAGGTGCGCCGCATGCTCGAGGCCAAGGGCTTCAAGAGCGTGGCCGCGCCCGGCTTCCAGGCGCCGTGCGTGGTGGTCAGCTATACCACTGACCCGGATATCCAGAACGGCAAGAAGTTCATGGCACTGGGCCTGCAAACGGCGGCCGGCGTGCCGCTGCAGGTGGGCGAGCGCGATGACTTCCGTACCTTCCGCCTGGGCCTGTTCGGCCTCGAGAAGCTGATGCATGTCGATCGTACCGTCGGCCACCTGAAGGCCGCCATCGACAAGCTCGAACCCGTCGCCGGCTAAACGCCGGCCCGGTCAGCAGCCAGACCTGCAGCCCGCCTCGCGCAAGCGAAGGCGGGCTTTTCTTTGGGCGTGACTTGTCCGAGCAAATTGCTAGCCTATCTGGATTTTGCGGGCGGCTTGGCCCATGATGTGGAAAACAAGCTGCCAGTGAAGCCGGGAACCCCCCGGCCTGACAGCACAACAACAAGCCCGGGAGACACAGGGATGGAAAGACGAGACTTCGTCGGCATAGGCACCGCGCTGTCGCTGGCCTTCGCGGCCGGCGTGATCCGGCCGTCGGAGGTGTTTGCCGAGGAGTGGGACGGCACCCTGCCGGATGCCAGGACCGTGGCCGCCGCCGTTCGCGCCATGGGTGGCGAGGCCGTCAGCGACAGTGCGCTGGTCACGCTGTCCGGTCCCGAGCTGGTCGGCAGCGGCTTCGTCGTGCCGCTGGCGATGGAAAGCAAGGTGCCCGATACCGACCTGATGGCCATCTTCGTGCAAAAGAACCCGGTGCCGATGACGGCCGTGTTCGAGGTGCCGCCCGGCACCGATGCGACGATCAGCACCCGCATCAAGATGGGGGAGACCTCGACCATCTACGGCATCGTTCGCGCCAAAGGGAATTTCTACGTCGGCAGCACCATGATCAAGGTGCGCGCCGGCGGCGGTGGTTGCGGTTGAACGGAGGCCTGTGGACATGAGCGAGCCCATGAAAATCCGCGCCTTCCTGCTCAAGGACGCGGTGGACGTCAAATTGATGGTCAAGCATCCGATGGAATCCGGCCTGCGCCGCGATGAACAGGGCAACCGTATCCCGCCGCATTACATCGAGACCCTGGTCGTCAAGTGCAAGGGCCGGGTCGTGCTCAATGCGCGGCTGGGCATGGCGGTCTCCGAAAATCCGTATATCGCATTTACCTTCCATGGCGCCGAGAAGGGCGACCCGATCACGGTGACCTGGGTCGACAATCTCGGCGATACCCGTACCGACGAAGGCGTGGTCGTCAGCTGAGGATGCCGGCCCTGCTGCTGACCTTGTTGCTGGCGGCCTGCGCGCTGCCTGTGTCGGCCGCGGTCGTCCATTACGACTGCAGCGGCGAGCTGCGCAGCGAAAACCTGTTCGATGGCGGCGCGCCGCAAGCGCAAGCGCTGCAGGCGCGCATCAGCGTCAATTCGCAGGCCGATTATGTGAAGCGTCCGCCACAGCTGGCCAGCGGTTGCCTGCAGAAGCAGGTCGAAGTCTGCGGCTGCCAGCAGACGCCAGAGTCGATCCGCTGCAGCAGCCTCGGCATGGCGCCGGACGGCACCGAGATCGCGATGGATTTTTCGCTGGACCGCCGCGCCTATCGGCTGCAAGTCAGCGGCAGGCAACACCAACCGAAATCCGGGCAGGTGATCGAAACCACCGGCCTGCTCACCTGCCATGCCGCCGAGATGCCCTGAGGACCCCATGCTGAAAAGATGCTCTCCTGCCCGATCCGCCGCACTGCTGGCGGTGCTGTCCCTGGCGGCAGCGACAGTGCTGTTGCCGCTGCCCGTCCGCGCCGAGGGCCGGGCGCCGGCGGCCGCCACCTCACACGGGCTGGCCCTGGTGGAAAACCTGCAGGCCGAGTCGGCACAGGCCGAAGGCGCGGGCAAGCCGCTGGTGCTGATGTTTTCCCTGCCCGACTGTCCCTATTGCATGGTGGTGCGCCGCAATTATTTGCTGCCCATGATACGAGAAGCCGGCAACGACCCGCCGCAAGTGCGCGAACTGACGATGACGGGCCGACAGGCGATCCGGGATTTCGATGGGACGGTGACGACGCCGACGGCGATCGCCAAACGCTATGCGGTGAAAGTGGCGCCGACGCTGGTATTCGTGAACGCCGCCGGCGAGATGCTGGTCGATCCGCTGGTGGGCGGCGACCATGCCTTCTTTTCCGTCTATCTCGAGCGCGCCTTCGATGATGCCGCGCGCAAGATGTCGGGCAAGCGCGTCAGGCCGCGCTGAAGGCCGGGCACGGCGCGGCTGCCCGCCCTGCTATTCGCGGTTCTTGAAACGGCAGTGGCCCGTTTCGGCGTACAGGCGTGGCTTGAACCAGCGCGCATATTTTTTCGGGTCGGCCGCGTTCAGGTCATCCTGGGTCAGGTAACGGCCGCTGTTGGTCATGTACTCGTTGGCCATCAAGAAATTGCCGGTCTCCAGCTCGATCTTGTAGAAGTACTGCTCGACGAAGCGGCTGTCGATGCGCGGCCGATCTTCATGCGCGATCACCTTGTTGTCTTCCCATTTGTCGATCACGACCTGGATCCGTGGCTCATCGTCACTGGCACGCCGTGTCATGCTCTTGCGCTTGCTGTCGACCGTGAAGGCGAAGGTGCAGACGCTGGGATCGTCCTGGCAGACCCATTTGTTGCCGCGGCTGGCTTTGGTCACACAGGTCCAGGTGGCCGCGCCGGCCGGCAGGGTGATTGCGCAGGCGGCGGCCAGGGCAAGCAGGCGCAGGAGCAAGGAAGGCTTCGTTGTCGTCATCACGGCTTCGTCACGTCATCCGGTCTGGCCGGCGGGTGGGGTTGTGGCGAGTATAAACCAGCCGGGGCCGCGGTCCGGGGCAGGCGCGCGCGGCCGCGATCGAGCCCGTCATCGTGGGCTGACCTCAGTCGACCGGCAGATCGACCCGGAACCGGGTGCCGCCGGCCGGCAGCGAGGCGAAATGTATGTCACCGCGGTGGGCATTGACGACGGTCTTCGACAGCCACAGCCCGACGCCCATGCCTTGCGCCTTCGAGGTCTTGAACAGCTCGAACACTGACGGTTGCAGCGGCGGCGGTATGCCGGGCCCGTTGTCCTCGACCATCAGCGCCAGCCGGTCGCCCTGTCGCTCGGTGCGGATCAGGATGGTCTTGTCGGCCTGCGCCACGTTGGCCAGCGCATCCAGCGCATTGTTGAGCAGGTTCAGCAGCACCTGTTGCAGTTGCGTCTGGTCGCCGTTCAGGGTGGCATTGGCATCGAAGTCGGCGCGCAGTGCCACGTTCTCATCGCGGGCGCGCGCTTCCACCAGCGTCAGCGTATCGCGCACCATGCCATTGAAGTCGATCGGCCCCGTATCCTCCCGGCGGTTCTCGAACAGGTTGCGCAGCTTGGTGATGATGTTGGCCGCGCGCCGATTGTCTGCGATCACCGAATCGAGGAAGTGGCGCGCGCCCTGCAGGTCGGCCTCGGGCGCCTCCAGCTTGCGCTCGACCAGTTGGGCATTGAGCCGGATCGCGCACAGCGGCTGGTTCAGTTCATGCGCCAGGCTGGCCACCAGCGCGCCCATGCCGGCGGTCTTGTTCGACAGGGTCAGCTGGCGGATGATTTCTTCCCGCTCGATCAGCAATTCCTGCAGCTCGGCCTTGTGCTGTGAGAGCAGGCTGGCGCGTTCCTCGGCGGCCGCCAGGCTGCGCTGGGTCTGCAGCGTCTGTTGCTCCCGTCGGTCGAGGAAGATGCGCAGGAAGCCGATATTGACCAGCGTGATCGCGATGAACTGGCCGGCGATCAGCACATACTGGTCGATGCCGGACGAATAGATGTCGGCTGCACCCAGCCCCAGCAGCACCATGATGGCCTTGAAGCTGAGCGAGGTCGACAGCACCGCGCCGCCCAGCATCAACACGCGCGGCCCCAGCGAGCCAGCCTGCACCGTGCCCCGCAGCAGCCAGCCGACGATGAAGTACTCGTAGCAGATCACCGCATAGAAGCTGTGATAGATCACTTCCAGCCATCTGTCCGAGACGCCGGCTGCGTAGCTGCCCGTCATCGCTGCGTAGAACAGGAAGCCGGCCGCCAGGTGAAGCGCGGCCTTCCCGCGTATCGGCTGCGGCAGGTACATGCGCAAGGCGATGCAGCGGCCCGCGTTCCCCAGCATCATCATCAGCTGGCCGACATACATGAACAGGAATTCGCTGACGAAGCCGCGCATTGACAAAAACACGACCGCGATCCCGGACACGATGCCGGACCCGCACCACAGCCGCACGATGTTGTTGCGCTGCTCGGAGAGCGCGAACCACACCGCCGCGTGCAGCAGCAGGTAGACGAGACAGACCATGAAGATGGCCGTCTGCGTGTGCAAAGGCATCAGGCCCCCGTCCGCCATGGCGGTGCGATGGCGGCAGCGCGTGCGGTGCCGTCAGGCCGCGTGCAGCGGACTGGGCGATGGCGGCGGTGCCTGGCTGATTTCATTTGTGGCAATCGGGTGCAATCGGGCGCAATCGGGTGCGCTATCGGCATGGACAATGCAGCAAGCTAACAGCCAGCCCCGGGCGAGGCAATTGCCCCGCAGGGCAAGCGCGGGCAGGAACGGGGCGCCAGCGTGCTAGGATCGGCAAGACCCGGGCCGGCAGTGCCGACCGCCCGACCCCGTAACCAGCAAGCTCCAGCCAGCACGCCGCAACCTCAAGCCTGCAAGCTGCGCCTCGCACCCAAGGACAGCATCATCATGCGCACATTGAATATCGATTTCGTCTCCGACGTTGCCTGCCCGTGGTGTGCAGTCGGCCTGGCGGCACTGGAAAAGGCCATCGGCAAGGTCAGCGACGAGATCAGCGTGCGGCTTCACTTCCAGCCATTCGAGCTCAACCCTGCGATGCCGGCCGGCGGCGAAGACACCATCGAACACCTGACCCGGAAATACGGCATCAGCGCCGAGCAGGTGATGCAGAACCAGCAGCACCTGCATGAGCGCGGTGCCCAGGCCGGCTTTCGCTTCAACCTCGACGGCCGCAAGCGCATCTACAACACCTTCGATGCGCATCGCCTGCTGCACTGGGCCGCTGAAACGGCAGGGGCCGATGCCCAGCTGCGCCTCAAGCGCGCCTTGCTGAAGGCTTACTTTACCGACGGCCTTGATCCGTCGGACCCGGCCGTCCTGAGCGCCGCCGCCGTGGCCGCCGGACTCGATGGCGCGCACGCCGAGGCCATCCTGCGCAGTGATGCGCATGCCGCAGCCGTACGCGAGCGCGAGCAACACTTCCTGGCGCAGGGCATCCATTCGGTGCCGGCCGTGATCATCAACCAGCGTTACCTGGTGCAGGGCGGGCAGCCGGCCGAGACTTTCGAGCAGGCCTTGCGCCAGATCGCTGCGGAAGCCGGTGCTGATGCGGACCAGCGCGCAGGCAGCAACGACGCAGGCAGCAACGGCGTGCGTCCTGCGGGCTGAACATGGCGGCGGGCAGCGGTGCGAACAGGGCAGGGTGCCGGCAGCGAACAGCGTTGCGGGCGCTGATGCAGATGGCCTGCGCCCCACTGCTGGCTTTCGCGGCGGCGGCGTTCGCGGCAGCAGCGGCGTTCGCAGCGCCGTTGCCGGTGACGGAAATCGCCCCCGGCGTCTTCGTGCACCAGGGCGTGCATGAAGCATTCGGCGACGGCTACCACGGGGACATTGCGAACATAGGCTTCGTGATCGGCGGGCAGGCCATCGCCGTCATCGACACCGGCGGCAGTTTCCGCATCGGCAGCCAGTTGCGAGAGGCGATACGGGCGCGCTCCGCGCTGCCTATCCGCTACGTGATCAATACCCATGTGCATTCCGATCATATCTTCGGCAATGCCGCCTTCGAACAGGACCAGCCGGAATTCATCGGCCACCAGCGCCTGCCGGCGGCGATGCGCGCGCGCGGCGCCGACTATGAAGGCAATTTGAAGGGCATGCTCGGTGACGCGGCCAAAGGCAGCCGCATCGTGTTGCCCACCCGTACCGTGCAAGACAGCGAGCGCCTCGACCTTGGCGGCCGTCACCTGCTGCTGCGCGCCTGGCCGGCCGCCCATACCGACCATGACCTGAGCGTGCTGGACGAAGCCACGGCCACGCTGTGGACTGGCGACCTGCTATTCGTGGAACGCACGCCGACGCTGGAAGGCGACCTGAAAGGCTGGTTGGGCGTGATGCAGGCATTGGTGGCCACCGGCGCGGCGCGCATGGTGCCCGGCCATGGCCCGGTCGTGGCGGATGGGCGGGCCGCTGTCGGGCGACAGCAAGCGTATCTGCAAACCCTGTACGACGACGTGCGCCGCGGGATCGCCGAAGGGCTCACGCTGGCCCGGGTGATGGCGCTTGCCGCTGCCGGCGAGCGTTCGAAGTGGCAGTTGTTCGACAGTGCCAACCCGCGCAATGCGGAACGCCTGTACCTGCAATTGGAATGGGAATGAATTCGCGTCCGTGTTCAGAACGGTACCAGCAGGTCGACTGCCAGATAGCGATACCAGTAGTTCGGATCGGCCGCCGCCAGGCTGGCCGAATGCATGTAACCGGCGCGCAGCCGCAACGCATAGCGGTCGACCTGCTTCTCGGCTGAGGCTTCCAGCAGGCGCGTGGTGGTCTCCGGATTGGATGCAATACGCTGGCGGCCGATGCCGGCGGTGAGGGCATTGCGCCAGTCGCCAACGCGCTGGCGCCAGCCTGCCGCCAGCATCGTTTCCTGATAGCTGGACGGATTGAAATAGGCGCCGCCGACATCGGTCTTGCTGCTGTCATACCAGCGGTAGCGCAATTGCGTGGTCAATCCCAGGTCCAGCGAAGGCTGGAAGATCAGGCGGCCGCGCAGGTGGCGGCGCTGATTGCCGTCCGAAAAATTCTGTACGCCGGCGAGGCCGACTGTGGTCCATTGCGGCGCCCACAGATAGTCGAACGAAGCCCCGGCGAAATCATAGGACACCCCCTTGTCGATCGCGTTGGCGGTCTCGACGAAGTCGCGGGTCGCAAACAACTCATACGAGCGGCCCGGCGCCAGGGTCTGGCGCCAGGTCGCGTCCAGCGTCCACAGGTCTTTGTTCGCGGCGCGGAACAGGCCGGACTCGACTGACCAGCCGTCCAGCGTCTTGCGGTCGAACTGGTTGGCGACCAGGCGCAGCTGCTGGCCCCGGCGGCTCCAGCTGGCCTTCGAAAAGTCATAGTCGGTGTAGCGCAGGCCGACCTTGCTGTCGAGGTGGCTGTAAAGGGCCAGGCCGTCGGCCGACAGCCGACGGCTGCTGAAGCCTTCGCTGTCGGTCGAGTAATAGAGGCCGCCGCCGGCTGCCTTGCCGTCGGCCATGGCGGGCGGTGCCAGTGCGAACAGGGCTGCGGCCATGCCGAACAGCGCCGCGCGGGCGGCTGCCGGCGCGGCGCCGTGGCGCGGCAAGGAAAGCGTCTTGGTGAAGCGGCTCATTTGGTGCCCCAGGTCTTGCGCAGGTTAAGGAGTTCAGCGACGTAGCCGGCCAGCGATACCGGTTGCATCAGCAGGCTGTAGAACAGCGAATAAATGAAGAAGCCGGACGGATTGAATCTTACCTTCAGCCCCATCTCTTCGAACATCCGATGGCCGATGCGGTACATGAAGTAGTTCATCCCCATGGCCATTGGCACCAGGGCCAGCGTGACGGGGCCGGCGATCCAGTAGTAGCCGAACAAGGCCAGTACGATGCCCGGTACGAAGACCAGCGTGAAGGTCAGGTCAAGGAAGGGGAAGAACAGGTTCCACCAGACGAAAGTGGTCGACAGCGACGGATTGAACAGGATGCCCGGATGCTGCTTGAATGCCTCGATCATGCCGCGCGACCAGCGCTGGCGCTGGCGCATGAATTGTTTCAGTGTGGCCGGCGCATTGGTGAACAGCAGCGCATCTTCGCAGTGACCGATGCGGTAGCCTTCCTTCAAAATGCTCCAGGACAGCACGATGTCTTCGCCCACGCAGTCGGGCCAGCCGCCAAGCTTCTTCAGGATGGCCGTGTCATACAGCGAGAACGCGCCTTGCGCGACCATGGTGCCCTGGAACAGCGACTGCACGCGCTTGATGGCAGCAATGCCCTGGAAGTAGTCCCATTCCTGGGCACGCGTCATCCAGCTCTCGCGCGAGTTGCGCACCATGACCGCACCGGCCACGGCACGGGTGTTTTTCGGGTCATGGAAATAGCGCTCGACGATACTGGCCAGCGCATGCCTGAACAGCCAGGAATCGGCGTCGACGGTGGCAGTGAGCGAATGCGATACCAGCTTCAGTGCCTCGTTCAGCGCGTTGGCCTTGCCGACGTTCTTCGGCAGGTCGAGCAGGCGCAGCCAAGGATGAATGGGCAGCAGCGCGCGCACCAGTTCGGCGGTGCGGTCTTTCGAGCCGTCGTTCACCACGATCACTTCCAGCACACCGGGGTAGTCCTGGCGCGCGATGCTATCGATGGTCTCGGCGATCGTCGACTCTTCGTTATACGCAGCCACCAGTATGCTCAGCCCCGGGTAATGCTCGAGCGGCGCATGCCGCGGACGACGATCCATCGCCAGGCTCGACAGCAGGAAGGCATTCATGAAGCCGGGTATCAGCGCAATGCCGGCGACGATGGCCCAGGCCACCGGTGCCGTCAGGTGCACCGCCAGTGCGTCGGCCCAGGGGTCGGCCAGGTAAACGGACAGCAGCATCCAGGCCGTCGCGACGACGAAGGCGATGAGGAACTTCAGCCGAACGGGCAAGTACCAGCGCGCGCGTTGTTGATAACGGTCGGCCGCACGGGTCGGCAGCTCGGTCACGGATGCGCTGGGTTCGCGCTCGCGTTCCGGTGACTCCTTGAGCTGGTACATGGCAGATTCCCTAAGCTAAAACCTGAATAATGCTTGATTTTGGGGAATTTGTTGCTCATTGTTAATCTTCTGGCAAAAATGTTCGCAGAAGCTGCTTGCTTGCTATCGCAGCCCTGCGTAGGCTTCCGTCTCCCTGCATGCCGGTGCCGGCCAGTTTCCTGAAGGCGGCTTACCCGGCCGTCCTTTTCATCGCTGCTGCTATGCGCAAGTTGCAATCTGCTCACGTTTTCTGCGAGGTCATCGACAATTTCGGCGATGCGGGTGTCTGCTGGCGGCTGTCGCGCGCGCTGGCCGCCCAAGGGCTGACAGTGACACTGTGGATCGACGACCTGCAGCGTTTGCAGCGCTTGCGACCGGCACTGAACCTGGCCCCGGCCGCCGCCAGGGCAGGGCAGGCCATCGATGGCTTTTGCGTGCGCCGCTGGCAGCCGGGCAAGGCCGCCGCTGATGCCGCTGATGTCGCTGATGTCGCTGTCGCCGATGTCGCCGCTGTCGCCGCTGCTGCCGACGCCGACGCCGACGCTGCCGCCTCTGCCGAGCCGGCTGACCTCGTTATCGCCGCTTTCGGCTGCCGGCTGCCGGCGTCCTATCTGGCGGCGATGGCTGCGCTGCCGGTGGCGCCGGTGTGGATCAACCTCGAATATCTGTCAGCCGAGGCCTGGGTGGCCGGCAGCCACGCGCTGCCATCACCGCATCCGCGCCTGCCGCTGACCGAGCATTTCTACTTCCCCGGTTTTACGACCGACACGGGCGGCTTGCTGAAGGAAGCAGGCTATGAGCAGGCCCGGCTGGCATTCGGTGCGGCCGAGCGTCGGGCTTTCCTGGCCGGGCTGGGAATAGCGGCCGGCGAGGGCGCGGATGCGGATGCGCGTCCGCTGCTGTCCCTGTTCTGCTATCCGTCGGCTGGCATCGAGGCCTTGTTTGCCGCGCTGGCGCGTGGCCCGGCGGTCTGCTGCGTCGTGCCGGAAGGGGTGACGCCGCTGGCCCCTGCAGCCGGCCAGGTCCGCGTACAGGGCGCGCTGACTTTGTTTGGGCTGCCCTTTCTCGAGCCCGACGACTACGACCGGCTGCTGTGGAGCTGCGACCTGAATTTCGTGCGCGGCGAGGACAGTGCGGTGCGTGCCCAGTGGGCGCGCCGGCCTCTGCTGTGGCAGCTGTATCCGCAGGATGACGCTGCCCATCGCGCCAAGCTCGATGCCTTCCTCGGGCTCTACACCCGCGGCATGCCAGCGGCGCTGGCGGCGGGGTATGCGCAGGCCATTCACGCATGGAACGGCGATCCGGCGGCCGCGCTTGACTGGCCTGCGCTGCTCGAGGTGCTGCCCGGGCTGCGCGAGCATGCCGGACGCTGGGCCGGACAGCTGTCTGCCCAGCATGAGCTGGCGCGCGGCTTGATCGAGTTTGCGGGGAAAATCGGGTAGAATGCGTGCGCTTTAGCTTCAGTGCGCTGAAAAATCTGGCAACAGTCGTACCGACCTCCGCCACCGACGCCCACAGGGCCATCGCCCGCTCAGGCGCGCACTCCATTCCGAACTATTTGGCTATATCACTATGAAAACCGCACAAGAACTCCGCGTCGGCAATGTGTTCATGATCGACGGCAAACCCTGGGTCGTCATCAAGACCGAATTCTCGAAGTCGGGCCGCAACGCGTCCGTCTGCAAGATGAAACTGAAGAACCTGCTGACCGGTGCTGCGCAGGAATCGGTCTATCGTTCGGATGAAAAATTCGAAATGGTCGTCCTCGAGCGCAAGGAAGCGACTTATTCGTATTTCGCCGATCCGCTGTATGTGCTGATGGATGCCGACTACAACCAGTACGAAGTCGAAGCCGAGAACATGGGCGAAGCGATCAACTACCTCGAAGACGGCATGGCTTGCGAAGTCGTGTTCTACGACGGCAAGGCGATCTCGGTTGACCTGCCGACCACGGTCGAGCGCGAGATCACTTACACCGAGCCGGGCGTCAAGGGCGACACCTCGGGCAAGGTCCTGAAGCCGGCGAAGATTGCAACCGGCTTCGAAGTGTCGGTGCCGCTGTTCGTCAACCAGGGTGACAAGATCGAAATCGATACCCGCACCGGCGAATACAAGCGTCGCGTCTGATCGTTGACGAGTGCGCACGGGGCGACCCGTGCCGAGGAAAACCGCAGCCAGGGCTGCGGTTTTTTTTCGTCCGTCGATCGCGGCCTGCCCTCAAAGATTTTGCAAGACTGCACGATGGAAAATTTTTCCCTGCAGCGGTGGAACTTTAATCTCCGGCAATAGCCCAAGCTTGCAGTGCGCGGCGTTGCGCCATTTGTTCAACAAGGAGAATCCATGCTGAAGTCAGAAAAATTTTTTGGCAAGCGCGAAAGCGTCACCGACGTGAAAGCGGTGCCCGCTGCCAGCGACAGGCCCGTTGTCGGGCTGTCGATCGCCTCAACCGCGCCGGCGGTATCGTCGGTCAATCCCATGCCCAGGGTGGTGCCCGCTTCGATCGCCACTCCATCGGCAGCCCCGGCACCGGCCATCAGTGCCAGCGGCTCGGACGTGCGCAGCAAGCTGACCGTGGGCCCGAACATCAAACTCAAGGGTGTCGAGATCACGGATTGCGACACGCTGGTGGTGGAGGGACGGGTCGAGGCGACCATCGATTCTCGCGTGATCCAGATCTCGGAAAAAGGCGCCTTCATCGGGACGGCTGAATTCGACATCGCCGAGATCCGCGGCGAGTTCGATGGTGACCTGACAGTGCGCCAGAAACTGGTCGTCTACTCCAGCGGCCGGGTGACCGGCAAGGTCCGCTATGGCAAGCTGGTCATCGAAGAGGGTGGCCAACTGTCCGGTGATGTGCAGCTCGCATCGGCGTCCATCAAGGGGCTGACAGTCGCCATTGGCTAAGCCCGCGCCTGGCAGGGCATGAATAAAAAACGCGGCAGGGATCAACCTGCCGCGTTTTTTTCTGCCTGGCCGTCATGCGCTGGGCCACCAGCCTGCCATCATCGAGCCATCACCCAGCCATCACCCAGCCATCAGTCCGGCATCAGCCGTGGGTGGCGCGCGTCGCTGCGCGGGTGAGGAAATTTTTCGAGCGGAACTGGCAGACGAAATCGAGCCGCGTCTCGCCGGCCGAGCCCGGGATCACCGACTGGAACTTCAGCGTCGCCGGCGGCTGATCGGGTTCCTTGTGAACCGGCGCGCCTTCCGGTTCGGCGGTGCCGTAATAGGTGTTGGCAGTGAAGGCGATCTTGCGCGCGTCGCAATCGAAGTAATTCATGTAGGTCGTCGATTGATAGGCCGTCTGGTCGGCCGCGAACTGCGGTACGGACCAGGTCGTGCGCAGGAAGGCGCGCAGGTAGTCTTCGTCGCGCACGATACTGGTCATGTCGACGTACCAGCTGATCGTCTTGTCCGGATCTTCAGTCTCCGAGATCAGCTTCCATTCGGCGGCCGCTGCGGGCAGCGACATCAGCACGCCCCCGGCAAGGCTGAGGCAGGCCAGTAGCTTGTTCATCTTTGTCTCCGGCTTGTTCAATAGGTACAACACGCCGTCGATCTTACCGGAATCGGCCCGGCGTCGCTGATGGCCGGCCCTGGTCCAAACCGCCCTTTGGCCGGGCATCGCGGTTATGATGGTGCACCATATAGACGGGTCCAGCCCGCAATCGGGGGAGGCAGCATGGAGGAGGCAGTATTCGACGGCGCATCGGAGGCGCCATCGACACCGGCGTTCGGGCCCTGGGGCCGGCGCCTGCACGGGCTCACCCGTGCATTTGCGATCGCGGGCGGGCTGGGCTTCATCGCGCTGGTGGCCATGTCGATCGTCTCCATCGTCGGCCGCAAGCTGGCGGCCGCGCCCGTGCCCGGTGATATCGAGATCATGCAGATGGGGACCGCCGTCGCCTCGGCCGCGATGCTCGCTTACTGCGAGATGGAGCACCAGCACTTGCGCGTCGATTTCTTCACGGCCCGGCTTTCGCAGCCGGCCCGTCATCGGCTTGATGCCCTTTCCCACCTGTTGCTGGCGCTCGTGGCTGCCGTCATCGCCTGGCGCACCGGCGTCGGCGCGGCCTCGCTGAAGGAAGCGGGCGAAGCCTCGATGCTGCTGCTGTGGCCGGTCTGGACGGTGGTGGCGGCGATGGTGCCCAGCTTTGCGCTGCTGGCCGCAGCCGGACTTTACAACGCCGGACTGTACTGGCAGGCCGCGGATGCGCCGGGGGCATCGGGTGCACCGGCAGCGGGGCCGGCATCGGCGGCGGCGGCCTCGGCAGCTGCCAACGGGGGCCGCGCATGAGCGGCATGAGCGGCATGAGCGGCATGACCATAGGCCTGATCATGTTCGGGCTGTTGCTGGCCATGCTCGCGCTGCGCATTCATATTGGCATCGGCATGTTCGTGGTCGGCGCCGGCGGCTTCCTGGTCATGAATGATCTCGCGTGGACGCCCATCCTGTCCGCGCTCAAGAATGTCGCCTACGCGCGATTCTCCAACTATGACCTGGCGGTGATCCCGCTGTTCATGCTGATGGGCCAGTTCGCGACCCACGGCGGGCTGTCGCGCGCGCTGTTCAAATGCGTCAACAGCTTCGTCGGCCACTTCCGTGGCGGCGTTGCGATGGCCGCGGTCGGCGCGTGCGCCGCCTTTGGCGCCATCTGCGGTTCTTCGCTGGCCACGGCGGCCACCATGGGGCAGGTCGCGCTGCCGGAACTGAAACGCTATCGCTATGCCGGCTCGCTGGCCACCGGGGCACTGGCCGCCGGCGGCACGCTGGGCATCATGATCCCGCCCTCAGTGCCGCTGGTGATCTATGCGGTGCTGACCCAGGAATCAATAGGCAAGCTGTTCATGGCCGCCGTCATTCCCGGGCTGATCGCAATGCTCGGCTACATGCTCGTGATCCGGATCGTCGTCGCCTGGCGACCCGAGGCCGGTCCTGCCGGTGAGCGCGTGCCGCTGTCGCAAGCGCTGCGCTCGCTGGCCGGCGTGATCCCCATCCTGCTGGTGTTCCTGGTCGTCATTGTCGGCATCTATGGCGGCTGGGCCAATCCGACCGAGGCGGCCTCGATAGGGGCGGCGGCCTGCGGGCTGCTGGCCGTGATCAGCGGTGGCATGCGGGTCGAGGGTATCGTCCGCAGCATCACCGGTACCGCACAGGCGACGGCCATGATTTTCCTGGTGTTGCTGGGCGCCGACATGCTCAATGCCGGACTGGCCATCACGCAGATGCCGGCCGAGCTGGCCGCCTGGGTGCAGGACAGCGGCCTGCCGCCGCTGGCCGTCATGTTTGCGATCCTGCTGATCTACATTTTCCTCGGTTGCGTGATGGATTCGCTGGCGATGATCCTGCTGACCATCCCGATTTTCTATCCCATCGTGATGGGGCTCGATTTCTGGGGCATGGCCGTGGCCGACAAATCGGTCTGGTTCGGCATCCTGGCGCTGATGGTGGTCGAGATCGGCCTGGTGCATCCGCCGGTCGGCATGAACATCTACATCATCAACCGCATCGCCAGGGACGTGCCGGTGATGGAGACCTTCAAGGGCGTGCTGCCCTTCCTCGCTTCCGATTTGCTGCGCATCGTGCTGCTGGTATTCTTCCCGACGATCTCGCTGTATCTCGTGCACACCTTCGGCAACTGATGCCTTAAACCTGACTGAGAGGACTTCAACGATGGCAATTGCTACCTTACGCAAGCTGCTGCTGCTGGCCATGGCTTCCGCCGCCGGACTGGCCTCGGCACAGACCATCACGCTGAAGGTGCATCATTTCCTGCCGCCGGGATCGACCGCGCACCAGAATTTCATGATGCCGTGGTGCGACAAGGTCGCGAAGGATTCAGGCGGCAAGCTCAAGTGCCAGATCTATCCGGCCATGCAGATGGGCGGCACGCCGCAGCAGCTGTTCGATCAGGTCAAGGATGGCGTGGCCGATATTGTCTGGACCGTGCCCGGCTACCAGGCCGGCCGCTTTCCGGTGTCCGAAGCCTTCGAGCTGCCCTTCATGGTCTACGACTCCGAGCGCGCCAGCCGTGGCGCCTGGCACTACATCATGAAAAATGCGCAGCCCGAGTTCAAGGGCATCAAGCCCATCCTGTTCCACGTGCATGATGGCTCGCTGCTGCACACGACCAAGCGGCAGGTCAGGGCGATGGAAGATTTTCGCGGGCTGAAGGTGCGTGCGCCGACACGGCAGGGCACGAAGATGGTGTCGGCACTGGGCGCGATTCCAGTGCCGATGCCGCTGCCGCAGGCCGCCGAGGCGATGTCCAAGGGGGTCATCGATGGCGCCCTGATCCCCTGGGAAGTGGTGCCGTCGATGAAATTCGAAGAGATCACCAAATTCCATACCGAGTCGCCGGCCGGCAGCCCGCAGATGCTCAACACTGTCTTCCTGTTCGGGATGAACCAGTCCCGGTACGACAGCTTGCCGCCGGAGCTGAAGAAGGTGATCGACGCCAATAGCGGTCCCGAGAAATCGGCCTGGGTCGGCAAAGTTTTCGCCGAGGATGCCGCTCCCGGTCGCAAGTCGGCCGAGGCGCGCAAGAATACTTTCTACACCTTGCCCGAAGCAGAGTCCAAACGCTGGATTGCGGCCACCGCGAAACTGGCCGACGAGTGGATCAGCGACATGAACGCCAAAGGCTATGACGGCAAGCGCTTGCTCGACGAAGCCCGGGCGGCCTGTAAATAAAACGGGTGCCGGGCACCTGCAGGGGCCTGCAAGCGGCATCCGGTCATCGTCAATTTTTACCTCAGGGAAATCCAAGCCCTGCACCGGCACCCGGCAACGGGTGCTTTTTTTTCGCCAGTCGCAGCAGCGGCCGCAATGCCTGCGGGCGCGGACGCAGCGCTCGGCGGGCGCGTGCCCAGGCGTGGGCAAGTTTTACAAGCGACTGATTTAAAAGAAGAAAGTTAGACGGGGAAGGGGATTTTATTTTCAATCAAATAAGGTTTACGCCGATTTTCTGGTTGGCAGACAAATATTTTTCATGAAACCCTTGAAAATGTTGCCCCGATGACATATAAATTAGCATTCGAGTAATTGCTCGAGGGTAATGGTTCTAAATATCAAAACTATTGCCACTTATCCTAACTCCTGGAGAGACGTGATGGACAAACACCCTCTGGTATCGCAAGAAGGCTACGATCCGAATCGCCTGCTTGATGCACTGATCCAGAAGCTGAATCTGAAGAATGATGCGGCCTTGTCGCGTGCTCTCGAAGTGCGCCCGCCCGTCATCAGCAAGATTCGGCACCGCACGCTGCCGGTCGGCGCGTCGCTGCTGATCCGCATGCATGAAGTGACCGAGCTGAGCATTCGCGAGTTGCGTGAACTGATGGGTGACCGTCGCAAGCGCATGCGCATGAGCGAGGTGGACGGCAAGCCCAGGCTTTCGGACGGCGAAGGCGAGTAAGCCTGCGCCGGCGCGACGCCTGCCGCGGCATCTCAGCCGCGCAGGTTCGCACCGATCACGGTAGTCATCAGTGTCAGCACGACCACGATCGTCAAGCGCTTGCGAAGCATGATCAGCCAGTCCGGCATCCCGTAGGCCGGATAGAGCTGCTTGTCAACTTGCAGCGCCGCGATGAAACCCGCCATCAGCACCGCAAAGCCAAAGCCGCCAAACAAGGTTGCGCACCAGGCGATCAGCGATGGCGTCACGCCCCACATCAGCGCCTTTTTCGAATCGGCCGCCGATAATTCCTTGCACAGCATGCCCGCGCCCCAGTGGATGCCGCCGAGGAAAGACAGAATCACGATGCCATAGGCCAGCTGGCCTTTCACGAAATCCTGCAGCCAGGACACGTCGGCAAACCACACCCCGAACAGCATGAACACGAAGGGCAGCAGGCCGGCATAGCCCAGCTGGTGCGACAGGCGCTTGTTGAGGAAGTGCGGATTCATGCGGCGTATCGTTGGGTTGGAAACCACATTGTACGAAAGAAGTGCTGCGGACACATCCGCAGCCCTGGTCACGCGCCTAGGCGTGGGCGGCGATGAAGCGGCGCACTGCGTCGATCACGGCTTGGGGCTTGTCGCGATGCGGTGAATGCCCGCAGGCCGGCAGCGCCAGCAGTTCTGTGGCCGGCAGCCGCTCGCGAATGCCGATGATTTGCCGCAGCGTCCCGTATTCATCGTCCTCGCCCTGAATGGCCAGCAGAGGGCAGCGTATGGGATCCAGTTCGTCCTCTATGGTCCAGTCGCGGAAAGAAGGCGACAGCCAGATATCGTTCCAGCCATAGAAGGCCGAATCCACGTCGGCGTGATAGCGTGCCAGCCGCGCGCGCAAGCCCTGGCTCTCGTAGGCGACTTTCGCTTCGGCGATGCTGGTGACGCTCAGGTCTTCAACCACGATGTGCGGCGCCAGCACGATGGCGCCACGCAGGGCGTCCGGGAACAGGGCGGCATGCAGCAGCGCGATCGAGCCGCCATCACTGTGCCCGAACAGCCACGGGCGTTGTATGCCCAGCGCGGCCAGCAGCGCCGGCAGCACTTCGCGTGCCTGACGATGCATGAAGTCCGGCGCCCAGTGCTCGTCGGCTGCGCGCGGCGTAGAGCGGCCATAGGCCGGGCGTGAATAGACCAGCCCGCGCAGCCCCAAAGCCGCGCACAGCTGGTCCGGGAAATCCTTCCAGAGCGCGACCGATCCCAGGCCTTCGTGCAGGAACACCATCACCGGGGCATCGGCCAACAGAGCGGCCGAACCTGCGGCTGAACCATGTTCCGGCGCCGGACCGGCCCAGCGGTATTCGATCTGCACATCGCGCTCGCCCCAGCGCAGCGGCAGCAGCGCGCTGTCCATCAATGGTCGCCGGATTCGCGCAGCTTGAAGCGCTGGATCTTGCCGGTCGCGGTCTTCGGCAACTCGGCAGTGAAATGAATTTCGCGCGGATATTTGTGCGGAGCCAGCCGTGTTTTCACGAAGGCCTTCAGGTCGGCTTCGACGGCGGCGTCCGCAGGATGACCATCGCGCAGCACCACATAGGCGACGGTCTTGGTCAGCCCCTCGGCATCGGCCTTGCCGACCACTGCGCACTCCAGTACCGCCTGATGGCCCATCAGCGCCGACTCGACTTCGATCGGCGACACATACTGGCCGCTGACTTTCAGCATGTCGTCGCTGCGCCCGGCATAGGTGTAAAAGCCGTCGTGGTCGACCACGTATTTGTCGCCGCTCTTGACCCACGGCCCCTGGAAGGTGGCCAGGCTTTTTTCGCGGTTCGCCCAGTACAGGTGGGCTGCGCTCGGGCCCTTGATGTACAGGTCGCCGACATCGCCGACCGCAATCGGCCGGCCCAGTTCGTCGCGCAGTTCCACTTCATAACCGGGCACCGGCTGGCCAGTGCTGCCGTAGCGGACCGCGCCGCTGCGATTGGACAGGAAGATATGCAGCATCTCGGTCGAGCCCAGGCCGTCGAGGATCTCGGCGCCGAAATGCGCGGTGAATTTTTCGCCGACTTCACGCGGCAGCGCTTCGCCGGCCGACGTGCAGAGGCGCAGCTTCACCTGCGAGCGCGCCGGCAGATTCGCCGACGCCAGCATCGCGACGTACAGCGTGGGCACGCCGTAGAACACCGTCGGCTGGCCTTCCAGCAGGCGCTTGAAGACGGCATCCGGGGTCGGACGCTCGGCCATCAGGATGACAGTCGCGCCGACTGACAGCGGGAAGGTCAGCCCGTTGCCCAGCCCGTAAGCGAAGAACAGCTTGGCGGCCGAGAACACGACATCCGCTTCGCGCAAGCCCAGCACCGGCTTGCCATACAGCTCGGCGGTCCAGTACAGATTGGCATGCGTATGCACGGTGCCTTTCGGCTGGCCGGTCGAGCCGCTGGAGTAGAGCCAGAACGCGAACTGGTCGGCCAGCGTATCGGCGGCATCGGCCAGCGGGTCGTGTGCGAGCAGGGCGGCGAAGGGCTGTGCACCGTCGTCCGGCGTGCCGGACACGAACAGCGGCACCCGGCGGCCGGTCTGCGCCAGCGCCTGCCTGAGGGCGGGCAGCAAGGGCTCGGAGACGATGATGAGCTTGGCATCGGCGTGCTCCATCATGTACGCATAGTTGTCGGCCGGGAGCAGGGTATTGACCGGCACCGGCACCACCCCGGCGTACAGCGCGCCGAGGAAAGCCACCGGCAGGTCGACCGTGTCGTGCATCACCAGCAGCACCCGCTGCTCGGGCTGCACGCCGTGTCGCAGCAGGCCGGCGGCGAAGCGCCGCACGCGCTGGTCCAGCTCCCCGTAGCTGAGTTCGGTCTTGTCGTCGCGATAGGCGAGCTTGCCGTGCCGGCCGCTGTTGATGGCCAGGATATGGCGAGCGAAGTTGAAGCGCGCCGGTGGCGCCTTGCGCTCGATGTTCATGTGGTCTCCTCCCGCGGCAGCATCGTCATGATGTTGTTATGCGCTGCCGCTTGCGTCAATTGTCGTGGCAGTGGTTGCTGCGCCTGCCTGCCCGCTGCCGGTCTGTCGCCGGCTCAGTACTTTGAATGCTCGCTTGTCTGGTCGCTTAGTAGCTCAGTGGCGTGCTGCCTTGTTTTGCCAACTCGAGCGCCGCTGCCGGGCCCTGGATCGCGCTCTTGCGGTGATAGAAAGCCAGCGCGCGCAGACCGCCGAGTTCTTCGCCGCCGCCGGCACGGCCGGGGCCGCCATGGATGGAGGCCGGCATCACGTTGCCGTGGCCGGTCTGGGTCTTGCCGACTTCCGGGCTGACCAGATGCACGCGGCCGTGCGAGCCGGCCAGTTCATTCGCGCAGCGGGCCAGCAGGGCATTGTCGGCACTGTAGACCGAGGCCACCAGCGAACCCAGGCCGCGATGCGCGAGCTCGATCGCATGCGCGGTATCGCGGTAGCCGATCAGGGTCGAGACCGGGCCGAACACTTCATGGTCATGCACTTTCACGGCAGTGTCGGCGTCGCGCACGGCCAGCAGGGTGGGGGCGACACAAGCGGAGCGGGCGTCGGCGTCCAGCAGCGGCTGGGCGCTGCCATCAAACATCACGCTGGCCTCGGTCTTCAACAGGGCCAGGCCTTGCTGGACGCTGTCGTATTGTTCGCGGCTGACCAGCGCGCCCATGGTGGTGTCGGCATGGCGCGGGTTGCCGACGCGGACCGCGGCCAGCCTGGCCGCGGCCGCTTCGCCGACCGCCTGCTGCAGCGCTTTCGGCACCAGCGCGCGGCGCGGCGCGGTGCAGCGCTGGCCACTCTTGATCGTCATGTCGCGCACCAGATTGTCGACATACAGGTTGAAGGCCTCCGAGCCCGGCTGCGCGTCCTCACCGAGGATGGCGACGTTCAGGCTGTCGGCCTCGATGTTGGCACGGACGGAATGGCGCGCAACTGCCGCATGGCTGCGGATGGTCGCAGCCGTATCGGCCGAGCCGGTGAAGGACAGCACATCGAAGGGCGTCAGCGCATCCAGCAGACCGGCCGAGCCGCCGCAGACGACAGAGATCGCGCCCGGCGGCAGGATGCCGGCATCGACCACGTCCTTCACCATCTGGTGCGTCAGCCAGGCCGTGACCGTGGCCGGCTTGACGACCACCGGCACGCCCGACAGCAAGGCCGGCGCCGCTTTTTCCCACAGGCCCCAGCTCGGGAAGTTGAAGGCATTGATGAACAGCGCCAGGCCGCGCACCGGCACCATCAGGTGCTGCGACTGGAACAGCTGGTCTTTCGACATCACGGCCGCGGCGCCATCGGTCAGCGTCCTGGCGTCGCCGAGCGCGGCGCCCAGCTTGGCATAGAAGCCCAGTGTAAACAGGCCGCCATCGACATCGACGCCGGAATCGGCCTTGGTGGTGCCGGAGTTGGCCAGCGAGATGGCGTAATACTCGTCCCGCCTGGCCTGCATCACTTTCATGGCCTCGGACAGCATCGCCGCCCGCTGCCCATAGCTCATCGCCTGCAGCGCCCGTGCGCCTTCGGTACGGGCAAAGGCGAAGCCTTCCTTCAGGCCTTCGGCGGCACCGCCGGTGGCGGCCAGCGCTTCGCCGGTGACGGGATCGAGCAGCGTGTGCACGGGGCGTGCGCCCTGTTGCCATTGGCCGCCGAGGTAGTTGTTGAGGAAAATGCTCATCAGGATCCCTGTAGGAAGAGTGGGGGGCAGGGCGGCGCCGGAATCAGGCCGCTGCCCGGGTAAATTCGATCGCGCCTTGCGGCAGCAGGTAGAGCACCAGCGCCCGGCCGGCCGTCACGGTCGGCTTGTGAGCGCTGCCCGGGCCATACACGCACCAGCCAGCCGGGTGGCCGTCGAAGCGGGCGCCGTCGGTCAGCGGCATGACCAGGTCGATCTCGCCGTTCGGATGTACATGGTGCGGGCCGACCACATTGTCCATGTCGACCACGTCGACAGAATAACCGTGGGTGGCCGGCGTCGGTTTGATCACGCGCCCGTAACGGATGCCGCCGCCTTCATGCTGGCACAGCCAGCCCTCGCGCACGCCCGCCTGGCAGGCCTCGACGATCTGGCCAAACAAGACGCTGTCGGTGCCATGGGTCTGGTTCAGGTAATCGGCCAGCGCGGCGTCGAGCGGCCGGCCGGCGATCTCGGTGGTCAGCCCTGCAATGAGCTGCTGGAATTCGGCTTGCCCCATCAATGTCCCCCTGGCTCCGCCATCCTGTTTGGTTGAAAGTGGAGCATGAATTTATAATGCATAAGGCGCTGATGTTAAATGCAATATGTTGCGTGCGTCAAGAAAACCCGGACCCCGATGGCCTCGATGACCGACAACGATAAAAACCCCTTCCTGGCCGCGCTCGGCGAGCGGGTGAAGCTGCTGCGCGCGCGCCGCGGGCTCACGCGCAAGGCATTGGCCCAGCTGGCCGAGGTGTCGGAGCGCCATGTGGCCAATGTCGAGTCCGGCGTTGGCAATGCCTCCATCCAGTTCCTGCGCCAGCTGTGCGGCGTGTTGAACTGTTCGCTGGCCGAGATGACCGGCGACGAGACCGCGTCCTCGCCCGACTGGCTGATGATCCGCGAGATCCTGCGCGGCCGCAGCGATGAAGAGCTGGCGCGGGCGCGCACCGTGCTGGGCGACTTGTTTTCTTCCACCACCAGCGAAGCCAGCCGGCGCCAGCGCATCGCGCTGATCGGCTTGCGCGGTGCCGGCAAGTCCAGCCTCGGTCGCCTGCTGGCCGACCACATGGGCGCTCCCTTCGTCGAGCTCTCGAAACAGGTCGAGCAGCTGGCCGGCTGCAGCATCACCGAAATCCATGCGCTGTATGGCCAGGCGGCTTACCGCCGCTATGAACAGCGCGCGCTGGAAGACGTGGTGCGCCAGCATCCGCAGGTGGTGATCGCGACCCCGGGCGGCATCGTGTCCGAACCGGCGACCTTCAACCTGCTGCTGTCCCAGTGCTATACAGTGTGGCTGAAGGCCTCGCCCGAAGACCACATGAAGCGGGTGCTGGCGCAGGGCGACCGACGCCCGATGGCCGGCAACCGCGAGGCCATGGACGACCTCAAGCGCATCCTGGAAAGCCGCGCCCAGTTCTATTCGAAGGCCGACAAGACCATCGATACCAGCGACATGAGCGCCGCCGAGGCCTTCGAGCAGTTGCTCGAACAACTGGTGGCCCATGCCTGATCCCTGGCTTTGCTGAGCCACGGCCAGCTTGCCTGAAGCCGCCCCCGGTGCCCGGAATCGGGGGCCGCGCGTCGAGCGCCCCTGCTAATTGAAGGGCTTTGCCCGCAAACCCGGTTTTTGCGTTGACCCGCCTGATAAACTGCAATATAGTGCGTTGACTAAGCACAAATGCAGAATATTGCAACAGGAGATCCATGAGCGCCCCCTTCATCGTCAATTACGAGACCTCGCCTGACCAATACCGTCACTGGACGCTGGCCACCGATGGCCCGATCGCCACGCTGACCATGAAGGTCGACGAAGACGCCGGCCTGCGCGAGGGGTACAAGCTCAAGCTCAACTCGTATGACCTGGGCGTTGACATCGAACTGCACGACGCCGTGCAACGGATCCGCTTTGAGCATCCGGAAGTCCGGACCGTGAACGTCACCAGCGGCCGCGACCGCATCTTCTGCTCGGGCGCGAACATCTTCATGCTGGGCAAATCCTCGCACGCGTGGAAAGTCAATTTCTGCAAATTTACCAACGAGACCCGCAACGGCCTCAAAGACTCGAGCGAACACTCGGGCCTGAAATTCCTGGCGGCCGTGAACGGCGCCTGTGCCGGCGGCGGCTATGAGCTGGCCGCGGCTTGCGATGAGATCCTGCTGATTGACGACCGTTCGTCCTCGGTCAGCCTGCCCGAAGTGCCCTTGCTGGGCGTGCTGCCGGGCACCGGCGGCCTGACCCGCCTGACCGACAAGCGCAAGGTGCGCCACGACCATGCGGACATCTTCTGTACCACCTCCGAAGGTGTGCGCGGCCAGCGTGCGCTGGACTGGAAGCTGGTCGACCAGATCGCCAAGCCGGCCGTGTTCCAGCAGGCCGTGCGCGAGCGCGCGCTGCAGCTGGCCGAGCAGAGCGATCGTCCGGCCGATGGCAAGGGCGTGAAGCTGACGCCGCTCAAGCGCGCCTTTGGCGACAACAGCCTGGCCTATGACTGCGTAAGCGTGGCGATCGACCGCAGCGCGCGCACCGCGACCATCACGGTCAGGGCACCGGCCACCGCGCAGCCGACCGACATCGCCGGCATCGAAGCCGCCGGTGTGCACTGGTGGCCGCTGCAGATGGCGCGCGAGCTGGACGATGCGATCCTGCACCTGCGCACCAATGAAACCGAGATCGGCACCTGGCTGCTGAAGACGGCCGGCGACGCGCAAGCCGTGCTGGCCTGCGATGCGGTGCTGGCAGCGAACCAGGGCCACTGGCTGGTGCGCGAAACCATCGGCCTGATCCGCCGCACTTTCGCCCGTATCGATGTGTCCTCGCGCAGCCTGTTTGCGCTGATCGACGAAGGCACCTGCTTCGCCGGCACGCTGGCCGAGCTGGCCTTTGCAGCCGATCGTACCTACATGCTGGCGCTGTCGGATGCGCCGGAAAAAGCGCCGGTGATCACGCTGTCGGCAATGAACTTCGGCCTGCTGCCGATGGTGACCGAGCAGTCGCGCCTGGCCCGTCGTTTCTACGACGATACCGAAGCCATCGCTGCGGCCAAGGCGACGATTGGTGAGCCGCTGGATGCCGATGCTGCGATGGCGCTCGGTCTGGTCACGGCCAACCCGGACGACATCGACTGGGCCGACGAAATCCGCATGGCGCTCGAAGAGCGCGCCAGCATGTCGCCCGATGCGCTGACAGGCCTCGAAGCCAACCTGCGCTTCAATGGCAAGGAAAACATGGTCACCCGCGTGTTCGGTCGCCTGTCGGCATGGCAGAACTGGATCTTCATCCGCCCGAACGCCGTCGGCGAGCTCGGCGCGCTGAAGGTGTACGGCAGCGGCAACAAGGCCAAATTCGATTTCAACCGCGTGTGATGACTGGCCAGGATCGCCAGACCATCGCACGACAGCAAGCCCTTTGATTGATATTGCAGCAGACATCCTCAACAGGAGATACCGTGAGCTCGATTAATTACAACGAAAAAATCCCGAATAACGTCAACCTGTCGGAAGACCGCACGCTGCAGCGCGCGCTCGAGCACTGGCAGCCGAACTATCTGCAATGGTGGCAGGACATGGGCCCGGACGGCTCGCAGGATTTTGATGTTTACCTGCGCACGGCGATCAACACCACCCCGGAAGGCTGGGCCCAATTCGGCCACGTGAAGATGCCGGACTATCGCTGGGGCATTTTCCTGAATGCGCCGGAGGAAGGCCGCAAGGTCAATTTCGGTGAGCACAAGGGTGAGGCCGCCTGGCAAGACGTGCCCGGCGAGCACCGCGCCAACCTGCGCCGGATGATCGTCACCCAGGGTGACACCGAGCCGGCCTCGGTCGAGCAGCAGCGCCATCTCGGCCTGACCTGCCCGTCGCAGTATGACCTGCGCAATCTGTTCCAGATCAACGTCGAGGAAGGCCGTCATCTGTGGGCCATGGTCTACCTGCTGCACAAATACTTCGGCCGTGACGGCCGCGAGGAAGCGGAGGCACTGCTGCACCGTAACTCGGGCTCGGAAGACAATCCGCGCATCCTGGAAGCCTTCAATGAAGAGACGCCGGACTGGCTGGCCTTCTACATG
>JACCDT010902299.1_pt1 | contig 27706 bp, 16 predicted proteins | sample 7446291 | NCBI WGS metagenome assembly JACCDT01 (sample SAMN15323446, study PRJNA562643) | freshwater metagenome | isolation source: river surface water | place: USA:Blue River Watershed | collected 2017-08-17 | reverse complement strand
TCGGCCAGACCGACGAAGCCACCACGCGCTACGCCCACACGCTGGGCCAGGCCTTCCAGATGACCAACATCATCCGCGACGTGGGCGAAGACGCCATGCGCGGACGCATCTACCTGCCCATCGACGAACTGCAGCGCTTTGAAGTGAAAGCGCAGGAACTGATGCAGCGGCGGTACTCGGAGCGCTTTTCTGCGCTGATGAAGTTCCAGGCCGCACGGGCACATGCGCTCTACGACGAAGCGCTGGCCCTGCTGCCCGCCGCCGACCGCCGCAGCCAGAAGCCAGGCCTGATGATGGCCAGCATCTACCGTACCCTGCTGCGCGAAATCGAGGCCAGCGACTTCCAGGTGCTGCACCAGCGCATCGCGCTCACGCCGCTGCGCAAGCTCTGGCTGGCGTGGAAGATGCAGGCGCTCGGGCGGTTCTGAGGCTCAGGCCCCCAGCGCCCGCGACTGCTTTTGCGCAGGCCGCTCCAGGCAGCTGCTGAGCCAGGCCTGCGTGAGCGGGTACGCTGCCAGCAGGGCAGCTGCCGGACGCACCCAAGCCATCACGCTGGCCACGCACAGGTCGGCCACGGTAAAACGCTTGGCCGCCAGATACGCCTCGCCCCGCGCCTGCTGGTCCTGCAGGTGTTTTTCGAGCACGGCCAGCGGCACCTTCAGGCGTGACTCGGCCTTGTCGGCCAGCTCGGGCTTGCGCTGGGCTTCGGGCATGGCCAGGCGGTGCATCAGCACCGTCAAGGCGTCGGCCTCGATTTCGGTCACGGTCCAGAAGCTCCAGCGCAGGGCTTCGGCTTCTTCACGCGCGGTGGCGGGCGTGATCGACTGGCCATCGGCCTGGCCGTGCACGCGGGCAATGTAAAGCGCACAGGCCATGCTCTCCCAGACGGTGACCGTGCCCTCGGGCCGCTCGTCCACCAACACCGGGATGTGGCCATTGGGGTTGAGCGCCAGAAACTCGGGGGTGCGGGTGGCGCCGTCCTTGTAGCTCTGGTGGATGTGTTCGAATGGCACACCCAGCTCCAGCGCCGTCCAGAACGGGCGGCTGGCGCGCGAGGCGCCGATGCCGTAAATCTTCAATCCCATGTGTGTCTCCTTTGAACGGTTGGGGGCAGCGCCCCGAAAAAATCTCAGTGGGGGTAGTCGTGCCATTGGCGGCACAGCGCGTGCAAGTCTCGCACCTCCAGGTGCGGGCGGCTGTCACCGTGGCTCCAGGGGTGGCCGTCGCGGTTGACCCAGGCCACCTGCATGCCGGCGGCCAGAGCGCCCACGCCGTCCAGGTGGGCATCGTCGCCCACATGCAGCACCTCGTGCAGTGCCACGCCTGCAGCGCGGGCCGCAGCTTCAAAAATCCGCACATCGGGCTTGGCTACGCCCGTGTCACGGGCGCTCACCGAGGCCCGAAAGTGCTCGCCAATGCCCACCCGGTGGACATCGGCATTGCCGTTGGACAGCGCCACCACGGGCAGACGGGCGCTCCAGAAAGCCAGCGCGGGCAAAGCGTCGTCAAACAGATCCACCCGCTGGCGTTCGGCAAAAAACACCTCGAAGGCTGGCTCGGCCAGCTCGCCCGGCTCACCGGCCGCCTGCAGCAAGGCCCGGATGGCCTCGCGGCGCAGAAAGGACAAATCGTGCGCCTGGTCGGCGTGGCGGGCGTTGATGTCGGCGCGGATCGCCTTCTTGATGTCGGCTTGCGCCGACAGCACGGCGGCTGCCGGTGCATGCTGCGCCAGCCAGTCCTGCAGCACCGCCTCGGCCCGGTGGATGGTGGGCCAGACGGGCCAGAGGGTGTCGTCAAGGTCCAGGGTGATGGCGCGGATGCGGGAAAGGTCAAGCATGGTGAGCGAGAATACCGCATGGCTTTTCGCACCGAACCCACCTACACCCATGGCCAGCCGCCCAAGACGGCCATCCTGTATTGCAACCTGGGCACCCCCGATGCCCCCACTGCGCCCGCGCTGCGCCGTTACCTGGCCGAGTTTCTGGGCGACAGCCGTGTGGTCGAGATCCCCAAGCCCATCTGGTGGCTGATCCTGCACGGCATCATCCTGCGGGTGCGCCCGGCCAAGTCGGCCGCCAAATACGCCAGCATCTGGACCGAACAGGGCTCCCCCCTGCTGGTGCACACCCGATCCCAGGCCGAAGGGCTGCAACAGGCCCTGAACGCACGGGGCCACCATGTGGTGGTGCGCCACGCCATGCGCTACGGCCAGCCCGGCATCGATGCCCAGCTCGACGCGTTGCGCGCCGAGGGCGTCACCCGGGTGCTGGCCATCCCGGCCTACCCCCAGTACAGCGGCACCACCACCGCCAGCGTGTTCGACGCCTTCTACCGCTGGAGCCTCAAGGCCCGCCAGGTGCCGGAGTTCCGCTTCGTCAACCGCTATCACGACGACCCGGGCTACATCGCAGCCCTCGCTGCACGGGTGCGCGAGCACTGGCAACAGCACGGCCAGGGTGAAGTGCTGGTCATGAGCTTTCATGGTGTGCCCGAACGCACCCTGCATCTGGGCGACCCCTACCACTGCGAATGCATGAAGACCGGCCGCTTGCTGGCCGAGGCGCTGGGCCTGCCCCGCGAGAAGGTGCGCGTGACCTTCCAGTCGCGCTTTGGCAAGGCCAAATGGCTCGAGCCCTACACCGAGCCGACACTGATCGCGCTGGCCCAGGAAGGCGTCAAAAAGGTCGATGTCGTCTGCCCCGGGTTCACCGGCGACTGCCTGGAGACGCTGGAAGAAATTCAGATGGAAGCGCGCGAGGCCTTCCTGCACGCTGGTGGAGAAAGCTTCGGCTACATCCCCTGCCTCAACGACAGCCCGCAGTGGATCGACGCCCTGGCCAGCCTGGCCGAGCAGCACCTGCAGGGCTGGCCCACGGCCGCAGCCGATGCCGCAGCCTGTCAGGCCAGTCGCGAGCGGGCGCTGGCCGCGGGTGCGACCCGCTGAACGCAGCGAAAGACTGCGCGACTCAGGCTGTTCATTTGGCACCCGGCATCGTGGCCAAGACGTGCGAGACCCTGGGGCGACTCACATCGTAGCCAAACCAGCGCTGGGATATCTGGCGGAATTCAGGCGCCTTGACCAGTGTTGCAACCGCAGCAGACAGACTCTCCTGCAGTGTTTTTTTGCCTTTGGGAATGGCCAGTCCCAGTTTCTGGGGCGCCGTCATGGGAGCGCCCACCCGCAGCGGGAGGGCGTCGCGCTCGATGTGATATTCAGCGATCAGGCTTTCTTCAATCACGGCCTCGAGCTTCTTCTGACCCAGGCTGACCAAGGCATCCTCCACACGGACGAAAGACTGCACCGCATTGCCCAGCGCGGCGCGGGTCTGCTGCTCGATGCCCGTGTCCCGCAAGACACCCAGCCGCTTGCCGATCAGGTCATCGAGGCTCAGAAAATCCCGCTCGTCGTCTTCGTGCTGAACGCAGACCAGTTGCAGATTCGCATAGGGCCTGACGAAGTCAAAGGATCGGCGGTTTTCAGGCAGCATGAGCAACTGGTTGCCCACCATGTCGAGCTGACCCGCCGCTGCCCTGGCCCGCAAGGCCTGCAGCGGGGCCACCTCCACCTGCAGGGTCATGCCCATGCTTTGCGACAAGGCAGAGACCACCTCCACATCGAAGCCTGTGAGGCGGCCATCGCGCCCCATGAAGCTGAAGGGCTCGTAGCCCGCAATGAAGCCCACCCGCAACACGCCAGAGGCCCGCGCAGGCAAGTACAGCCCACCGGCCAGCAGCAACGCCAGGGACTGCTCAAACCAGCGACGACGTTCAGTGCCTTGCACCAGCGCCCTTTCAGTCATGAAAGGCCCCCTCAAAGCAATGCCGCAACTCGTGGCCAATGTAGTTGTAGGCAGTGAGTTCGGGCGTCACCACGGTGCATTCATTGCGTCGGACATTCCAGAAGGCACAAGCCATGGGCCGCGAATTGGGGCTCACCGGAATGCCCGTGATGCGCGAACAAAACTCGTAACCGTCCTTGCGCGCGAAATACCTGACCTTGGGAGAAACGATCAGCCGATGGTCAGCGGACTGGGGCTCAAACAGAACCCTGTCCACCTGCGGCGGCCGAAAGCGCCGCAACAGCGAAGCATCCGGATGGTCATTCGGGTCCGGAACCTGCGCCATCGCGCCTGCGCCCAGGCAAGCGAGCAGCACAGCCGCAAGAAAGGCCACGGACCAGTGCCGCCTCATGAGGCCTCCCCCGCATTCAGGCAAAGCAGAAAGAGGCGCCCCATCAGCGAATGCGTGGTGCGGCCCGTGGTCACGATGGTGCAGGCCGGTTGTGCCTTGTGCCAATACACACAGCCCTGACGCCAAACGGCAAAGCCATCGTGCCCCTGAATGCCTGCGCAATGGGCAGCGGCATCCTTACGCACTTCCCAATGCACGGTCGGACGCACAAGCGCATGCCTGTCTGCCGCAGGAGGCAAGACCAGGGAGAAATCCAGCAGTTCATTCGACTGGGCATGCGCGAGGCTGCACGCCCCCAGAATGGCCGCGAAGAGCACCGATCTGAGCATATTTAGTCAATTGGTATTCAATTGATTCTATTTCAATCGGCACACCCGGCTAGCCCCTCACGGCCAACGCCCGGTTGCCAAAGCGCTGTCAGCGCTGGTTGGTGTAACGCCGTGCGCTCGAGGCCAGGCACACATCGACCTCCGGCAGCTGCGTCTCCTGGCAGAGGCAGTTGTCGGTGCGCAGAACAGCGCAGTCGTCGCGGTTGCGGGCCTCCGCAGCAGGAGAGCCTGCAGCGGTAGCGGTTGCCGCAGAAGCCCCACCCGAGAACGCCACACGGGAAGACAAAGGCAAAGCCGCAGGAGATGAAAAAGAAAAAATGGCAGACGGCAGGGAAACAGGGGCCGGACGAGGTGTGACCTCGGTGCTCAGGATGCTTGCACGCAGGACCTCGGTCGGATTGCTCAGCACATAGTTGCTGGCCAGAGCATTGGCTGAATCGAGCAATCCGTAGCTTGCATTGACCAGCTTGTTGGCCCCGACCAGGGCATCGTCGAAATGACCGCTCGCCGACAAGCCAAGTGACTCGCCCGGCACCAGGTTGAGCAGTTGTCCAGGCAGCACGGTGGCTGTGCGGGTACCGTCGTAGGTCTTGTCCTGCGCCCTGCTGCCCGCGACGGTGATGGACCGCGGCGTGATGCTGCCGGTCCCCTGCACGCTGAAGGCCGTCAGGACGTAATTGCTGCTGTCGGCGCCTTGCAGATTCAGATTGTCAAACGTCACCGTGTCGTTGTTCACCACATTGCGGGTGCTGTAGCTGCCGCTGCCCGCCACCGCGCTCACCGCATCGCCCGCCTTGGCCTGGGCGGTCACCAGCGCCACCCCTGCCGCTGACGCCGTGCCGTCGTAGGTCTTGCTCACCGCATTGGCCGTGGGTGTGAGCGCCAGTCGGCCCAACACCAATGTCCCGCTGTTGACCACATGGCCATTGAACTGCCCGCTGTTGCTGGCGCTCAGGTTGAGCACGTCCCAGCTGTGGTTGCCCGCCTTGAGAAACCCTCCGCCCGAGAGTTGACCAGCCGTGTTCACCACGGTGTCAAAGGTGATGGTGGTGTTGGTGTTGTCCGTGCCCACCCAGCGGTTGCCCGCCCCTGCGCTCAGGCTCAGGTTGTAGAGGTTGGCGCCATTGCAGTTGCTGGCCACCAGGCAATACTGTGCCGACACCCCAGCTGCCTGTCCGGCATTGCTGGCGCTGCGGTTGCCATAGGTGTCTGTCTGCCCGGCGATGTGGATGAGCAGCTTGTCGGCCGGGATCACCTGCAGGTCGCCACTTTGAACGGTGATGGTGTAGTTGCCGTTCTGGGCTGCAGGCGTGAAGCCCAGACCATAAACCGCGCTGTGGCGGCCCACAGCAGGCGTGAAGGTGCTGCCGGTGTAGGTGCGGTCGCTGGCTGTGGGCACCTGCACCAGTGCGCTGGCGATCGTGTCCGTGCCTTGCAGGCCGCTATAGCTCAAGCCGGTGTCGAAGGCGGTGCGGGCATCCTGGGTCACAAAAGCCGTCGTGTTGCCCACCTTGAGCGTGAGCGCTGCGGGGCTGATGGTGCCGACGTTGCCGCTGGCCGTGGTGGGCAGGGTGTAGTTGCTCAGCAAGGTGCCCGGGCCCGCACTGAAGTGCGAGGGCAGCAGCGAGGCGGACACCAGCCCGGTGCCGCCATTGGCGTTGACATTCGGGCTGGCATAGGCGCCCGTGGTCTGCGTCACAGCGGCCCCCTCGCCGCTCACAAAGCCACCCAGTTGGAAGTGGCTGGCCGAGAGGCTCGCATGGGTGTTGCCATCGTAGGTCTTGCCCACGCTGCCCAGGGTCACCGTCAACTGCCTGGGGTTGACCACCACCCGCGTCTCTTGCCCACTGGCCAGAGTGACGAGGTAGGGCGCACTGCCCGGCTTGCTGAGGGTGTAGTCGTACCCCGTTGTTCTGGCATTGAGGAAACTGCTGGTGCTGCTGTAAACAGCCCCGCCCAGCACAGCCGTCATGTCGTCGATCAACAGGCTGTCCTTGATCTTGAGGGCGCCAGCGCCCGATGCACGGCTGATCACATTGGTTCCGCTGTCCACGTTGGCCAGCTTGAGCGCTGTCTTGACATCGCCCAGCATGGCCGCGCCCTGCCCTTGCGCCGTGTTTGCATCGCCGTAGCTGTACACCGCGTTGGCGCCCAGCAGGCTGAAAGCGACTTTCTCTCGGAACATCACCTGTGCGCTGGCGCCGTTGGCAATGGTGTTGCGTGACCCATTGCTGAGGTAAGCCGTGTTGGCCGCCGCATTCTGGACGACCCCGTTGTCGGCATACAGGCTGAGCGTTGCAAGGCTGCTGGCGAGATGGGACAAGGCGCCTGTGTCGCTCACATTGCCGCTGTAGAGGACGGTCTTGCCACTGCTGCCCTGGCCGATGGTGTTGCCGGCCACCGTCTTGAGCTGCCCACCGGTGCCATCGCCTGCGGCAAGCGCTGTGCCCGCCGCCACCACCACGTCGCCCGTGCCGTTGTTGACGATTCCGGGAACGGTCACGTTGCCCGTGCCCGAGGTGCTGACCACGACACCGCCGTTGCTGTTTTGGGTGATGGTCAGGCGGGTGCCATCGATCCCTCCAGCGTGCGCAGCCAGCGCCGGTCCAGCGGACAAGACCACCGCACCGCTGCCGTTGTTGGTGATGGTGTTGGCCGCACCGAAGTCCGTCCGGATGCTGCCTTGGCTGGCCGTGAGCAGAACACCACCGCTGCCACTGATGGCTGAGCTGAGCAATTCGATGGCACCCAGACCTGTGGTGCTGCCCGATGAGCCATCGACCACCAGCGCACCCGAAGTGTTGTTGAGTTGGCTGCTGCTGGCCAAGGCCACGCCCGAGCCAGAACTGGACTTGCCGACAATCTGCATGCCAGTGCCCGCTTGGGCACTGGATTGCCACATGTAAAAGCCTGTGCCCGTGCCCTTGGTCTCGGCATTGACCGACAGGGCGTCTACCGCCGTGAGTGAACCCGCTCCCCCTCTGTAGCCGAGCACATCGGCCGTGGAAGTGGCCAAAGCATTGAGGACGATGTTTTTGCCGTTCACCGAGCCCGAATTGAATATCCCTGCGTCTGCGGCCCGGGCAGAGCTGGTGGTGCCATTGAGCGTGACATCACCCGCAGCGGTCACGGCACGCGACAAACCAATGCTCAAGCCAAAGGCACTGCTGGCCGCGCTGGTGCTGGTGCTGGTCCCTGTCAGGCTGATGTTCTGGCTGGCATTGACCTGCTGGTTGATCGCCAGACCCGTGCCGGTGCTGGACAAACCGACCAACACGACATGGCCAGCAGCACCTGCAGTAACAACGCCATTCAGGCTGTTGACTGTGCCAACACTCAAGGTGCCATTGGTGGTCTGCACGTCAACGCTGCCATTGACAGTGGTTCTGGCGCTGAGCGTGACGCTGTCGGCCTCCTTCACGAACTGGCTGCCCCCGGAGCTCAGAGACAGACTGCTCACGTTGGTCTGGATGCGGTGGTTGACCGATGTACCAATGCCTCCAGTGGTGGCCGTCATGAACAAGTTGCCTGCTGTCAGGGTACCCGCCGACTGGGTGATCGCACCCGATGCGCTCAGGTTGATCGTGTTGCCCGCCGCAAGCGAAATGTTGTTGTCCAGCACCAGATCGCCGGTGATGTTGGTCGTCACATTGCCCGTACCCGTGATGGTCTTGTCGATCGTGGTGTTGATACCCTTGTTGAACCTGAGCGTGGCATTGTTGGACAGGGTCACACCCGTGGTGTTGCCCCATGTGCCTGTGGTGCCGCCGCTGCCCAGTTCAAGTGTGCCGCCGCTGACGGTGGTGGTGCCGCTGTAGCTGTTGTCGGCCGTGAGCGTGGTGGTACCCGATCCGGTCTGATGGACCGCTCCCGTACCGCTGATGGTGTTGCCCACCGTCATGGCGTTGGAGCGGTTGAAGTTCAAGGTGCCGTTGTTCACCACCGCGCCGCTGCCCAGCGTGCCAGTGGCTCCGCTGGCGCCCAGCTGCAAGGTACCGCTGGCGATGGTGGTGGTGCCGCTGTAGGTGTTGGCGTTGGTGAAGTACAAATTGCCACCTGTGATACCCGAGGAGGCGTTGATTTGAAGGCCAGCGAGGCCGCTGATGACCCCTGAAACGATGCCGGTGGAATTGACTGCCCCAATGCTGGTATTGGATGCGAGGGTGATGTTGCCTGAATAAGTGGCACCCGTAAGACGCAAGGCGCCCAATCGCCCAAATCCACCACCGTCTTCCCAACCCATGCCGCCCAAGGACAATGCGTTGCTCACTGTGGTGATGCCGTTCACAAAGAGGGTCCCGCCATTGCTCACGTTGATCCCGGCCGTCCCCAACTGATTGGCATTCGTCACTTGAAGACGCGAACCCGTGGCATTGATGGTGCCGCTCAAGCTGCTGTTGTTGCCGCCCAAGACATAGATGCTTTGCCCGGCAAGATTGACGCCAGTGAAGTTGATCGTGCCCGCACCAGAAATGGCATTTCTCAGTTGCAGCGTACCGGAGCGGAAAAATGTCAAATCGGCACCAGAAGCCACGGAAACAGCGCTGAACACAGTGCCGTTGTCACCGAGCTGTCCTGAAGCGGCGCCGTTGCCAACCTGCAAGGTGCCGGCACTGACCGTGGTGGCACCCGTGTAGGTGTTCGCCCCTGTCAGGGTCACCTGCCCCGCACCTGTCTTGGTCAGCGTCGTGCCCGTGCCGCTGATCACGCCAGACAAGATCCCGGTGGCGCTGGCGTTGACCGCGTTCAGGGTCAAATTGCCGCCATTGATGGCGATGTTGCCGCTGCCGTTGCCACTGATGCCGTTGTTGGCCGTCAGCCCCAGATTCAGGCTGCCAGAACTGGCGGTGATGCTGTTGTTCAGCGTGATCGTGTCGTCTGCGATCAGGTTCAGGGTGGCAGTGCCTGCGCCCGTGGATTTGGCGATGGCAGAAGTGACCAGGATTTTCCCGGTGCCGCCATTGTTGACTGCGCTGTTGTAGCTGCCGCCGCCTGCTGTGGTGTTGACGGTCACAGTGGTGCCGTCGGTCAGGGCAGTGCTGAGCGTTGCGGCTGAAATCGCCGAATATCCGCTTGTGGCCGTGCCATTGGTGATCTCGATGTTGTCCGGATCGAGCAACCAGTGGGCCGCCTGCACGCGGGCCCCATCGACTTTGAGGAATCGCCCCGAAGTTTCAACAAAGCCTCCCTTCGATTCGAGGGTGGCACCGCTGGCATCGCCCACTGCGGCCAGCACGTTGGTGTCCTTGTCCCGGCCGATGTAGATGTCGCCTCCGGCTGGCGCCTTGGTGCTGTTGGCCGTGATGCTGCCGTCCACCTTGATCTGCCCACCGTCGGCCAGCACATGCACCGCCCCGCCCTGCTCGCCCGTGGTGTCGATGCGTCCGCTCTGGATGATGCTGGCCACCGCGTCTTGCAGGGCCGCCGCCTGCATGTACACCTGCCCGCCCTGCGTGACGATGGTACCTTCCTTGGTGTTGGCCACCCGGGTGTTGATCTGCGCCGGGCTCAGTTCGAGCTTGATGCGGCCCGAGCCGCTGACCGGAATGCGCACCGCCTCTGCGGCCGCCAGATAGGCGGTGCCGCCACGGGTTTCGATCTGGCCTTCGTTGCTGACGCTGGCGCCCAGCAGGGCCACGTAGCCGCCGTTGGCCCGGATGCTGCCCTGGTTGACCACACCGGCCGTGCTGCCGTTGCGCTCGAACTGCATGTTGCCCGTCATGAAGTTGGCATCTGTTATGCCCAGCGTGCTGGCCGTGAAGCTGGTGGCGGTGACGCTGCCGTCGCGGCCAAACAGCACCCCGTTGGGGTTGACCAGCACCACCTGGCCGTTGGCGCTCAGCTGCCCAAAGATCTGGCTGGGGTTGGGGCCGGTCACGCGGTTGAGCATGACCGAGTCGGCCCCGGGCTGCTGGATGTTGACCCGGGCTTCCTTGCCAATGTCAAAGCTTTGCCAGTTGACCACCGCCTTGGCGGTGGTTTGCTGCATCGTCATGGCTGCGCCGCTGGTGCTGATGCCCACCGCCCCCTGGGCCACGGCCCCACCGGTGGGCAGGGCCGTGGCCGCAGGCTGCGCCCAGGCCAGCGACACCGCCGCAAAGCTGGTGGCCAGCACCCCCACAAAACCAGCCCAGGCCATGCACGGAGCGCCCTGGCCCTGGCCCTGGCCCTTGCCCTGGCTGGCGGCGTGCTCCCCCACAGCCACGAGGCCACCCAGGCGTTTGGAAAAAATGGTCTTGAAGCTTTTTGAATTCACGGCATTGCGACCTGACTGCTGGGGCTGCAGGCAGGCTCATCAACATTCTTTTGGTGTCGATGATTTTAGCGCTTATGCTGTTTTATGAATATTAAAATAGCAATATTGCCAGTCAATTAACCCTATTTAATTTATCAAATTCATGTAAATCAAATATCAAACCACCAAATTCAACAAAAAACCCGCCAAAGGCGGGTTGCTGAGGGAAAGGGATGGATGGGGTTCAGAACACGTAGGTCCCCGACACGCTCAAGCGCAGGTTGTTGGGCGAGGACTCGATGTCGGTGGACAAGGCCCCCTTGTTACCTCCCACGCCCTTGGCGATGGTCCAGTTGTAATAGAACTTGCCGACGTTGCCCACAATCTGGTAGCCGACCGCCTGCAGGTGGTAAGAGGGACTGGTGCCCTGATCGGGGCGGGCAGGACGGACCCAGCCTGCGTCATAGAACACCCCGGCATACTCGTTGGGACGAGAGCGGAAGTTCAGCTCCAGCGAACCGACCACCGCATCGTTGCCCACGCCATCGGCGCTGGTGTACGCACGCACACCATTGACGCCACCCACGCTCATGCGGTTGAAGCCATCGAGCTGACGCGAACTGTACTGGCCACGCACACGCACCAGACCGAATGTCACACCGTCGTCAGACAGGTTCATCTGCTTGCGCGCCTGCGCTTCGAGCTTGAAGTAGCTGCCGGCACGCACATCGTCCAGCCCTTCGATCCGCGAATAGTGCCCCACCACCCCTGTGGCTTCCAGACGCATGGGCTCGCTCGAAAGGCGGTCGCTGTCGGCCGACCAGCGCAGACGCAGTTGCTGGTCGTGCACGCGGCTGATCGGCGCGCCGGTGGCCGTCAATTCGCTGTCGGTCTGGCGCCAGCTCAGGTCGGCAGCCAGCTTGTAAACGGTGTCGCGCTCAAAACCCAGGATGCGGTCATGGCCCCAGACCAGGTCGATGGTGCGGCCGGTAAAGCGCTGCGAGCGGATGCTTTGGCTTTGCACATGCCCCGCCGCCAGCCGCATGCGTCCCTTCCATGATTCGACGGGCATGTCGTAATCGGCCCGGGCGTAGTCGATGCCTTCGGACTTCTGGCCCGTGAGCGTCAGGCGCGCGCCCGGCACATGGCCGCCCACCGTCAGCTGGCCCAGCAGCTGGGCACGCCCAAACAGCCGCAGGCCGTAGTTGTTGGCCTGCACCAGCCCGCCGAGCACCTGTCCGGCGCGGCCGGGCATTTCATTGACGTTGACGATCAGTTCGAGTTTTTCGGGGCCAGCGGTGCGGATCACCACATCGAGATCGAGCGGCAGGTAAAACGACAGGGCATCGATCTGCTGCTCGAGCGCCTGCACATCGACCGGCGAACCGGGCTTGAAAGCCGCAGCAAAGCGGGCGTTGAGCTCGGCCTCGTAGCGCCGTGCCAGCTCCTGGTTGGCGGCAAACACCTTGATGGAAGCGATGGTGGGCACCACCTGGGTGACGATCAGACGGCCCGCCTCGGCATCGGTCTGGGCATAGCCCAGAAAGCCTTTGACCCTTGCCTGGTTGTTGAACCAGGTCTTGAAGGCAATCACCTGCTCCTCGCTGACCGGCTGACCGATGAAACGCTGCCAATACGTCCGGATCTCGTCGGCCAAGGGCTTGCCCTGCACTTCGACGGCCTCCAGCTTGTCCAGCGAGACCGCCCCCGACACATCGGCCAGGTCGTCCGACAGCGAACGCCCTGGGCGTGCGGGCAGGCGACTTTGCGAATCCTCGATGCTGCGCTGCGCAGCACCAGCCGGGTCGGTCTGGGCCGACGCCTGACCTGCCCATGCCACACACATCAGCGCGAGAGCCGAACCCAGGGCGCTGCCCTTTAAAACAAAACGGTTCATGAACGTTCAATCCTTCTTGTTGAGCGCATCGCTCGGTGCGTAGCAGAGTTCGACGCCGGGGATTGTAGATTCCTGGCATTCGCATTTTTCGGGGTTGATGATCGAGCATTCCTTGCGGGTGTCGATCTCTTCGTCGGCTACGCCCACGGCGGCGCCTGCACTGCCGCTGCCCGAGACCACCACCCGCGATGCGACGTTGGCCACACTGGGCGTGACCACCGGTGTGAGCGGTGAAAGGCTGGCCGCCAGGATGGTCGCACGCAAGACCTCGGTCGCATTGCTCAAGACATAGTTGCTGGCCAGCCCATTGGCGCCATCGGACAGGGTGTAACGCGCAGTCACCGCCTTGTTGACGCCCACATTGGCGTCTTCAAATGTGCCCGAGGCCGCCAGCCCAAGCGACTCACCTGCCACAAGGTTCCGCAACTGGCCAGGCAGCACGGTGGCGGCGGTGGTGGCGTCGAATGTCTTGTCCTGGGCTACGCTGCCCGCGACGTTGATGGGTCTGGGCTGGATCGCCACCGTGTTGGACACGCTGGGCGCGCTGCTCAGGTTGTAGTTGGAAGCCAGCGCCGCATCGGTTTTGCCCGTCAAGGCCAGCGATGCGATGTTGGTCACCCGGTTGCTGGCGTTGTCCCGCACGTCCTTGGAGGCGATCACGACCTTGGCCAGATCGGTCGTGAACTCTTCACCGTTGACACCCCTGACCGTCAAAGTGCCGCTGCTCAGATTGGTGGTGCCATCGTAGGTCTTGGCGGCAGTCACTTGTGTGAGGTTGGCCTTGTTGATGGTCAAGGTGCCAGGCGTCAGGGCCACGCTGTAGCCCAAGCCGCTGGCCGCGGTGGCGTTCAGCGCGTAGGGGGTGGCGCTCGCATTGACGCCGCTGCTGTAGCTGACCGTTCCCAGCATGGGGTTGGTGTCACCATTCCGCAAACCGCTCAACGTGCCGATGCCACTGGAACCTGAATAGCTTTGGCCATCGTAGGTTTTGGTGGCGTTGTTGACCGCTGCGGTGATTGTCGGGGCCTGACGGTAGATGGCGTACCTTCCCGCGCCCAATGCGGTGGTGAAGTTGGTCGTCGATTCGTCGCTGTTGTAGCGGAAGTTGCCTGATCCGGAGCCGACCAGCGTGGTCAGAACGCTGTTGTCGGACACGGAGCCCGTCATCAAGGTGGCGCGACCACCCGTGCCCACGGTCACGTTACCCGTGTCACTGAACGACAAGTCGCCCCCTGTGCTGGTGCCAGCCGCCGTGCTCCTGCCTGCGTTGATGAGTACCGCACTGGCGGTGGTGTTGGTGGTGACAATCCGTGCAGAGACGGTGATGTTGCTGTCTGCAGCCAGGTTGACGGTGCCGCCCGTCAGGTTGATGGAGCTGGAGACCGTCAGTTCGCTGGCGCTGCCCGTGATGGACGCCGACACATTGCCCGTGCCCGAAATGCTGTTGGAGATGCTGGTGGCCGCCGAGCGCACAAAGCTCAGGTTGGCGTTGTTGGAGAGCGTGACCGCGCCTGTACCCAGGGCGCCCGTGCTGCCCCCATCGCCGATTTGCAGCGTGCCGCCGCTGACGGTGGTGGTGCCGGTGTAGGTGTTGGTGGCGGTGAGTTTGGTTGTGCCACTGCCAGCTTTTCTCACTGCGCCTGAGCCGCTGATGACCTTGGACAGGGTCACATCATCCGAGCGATTGATGATGAAGGTGCCCCTGTTGGTGATGGTGGTGGTGACGCTAGTGGTTATGCCGCTGGTGTCGTCGATGCTCCCCTTGTTGCCGCCATCGCCCAACTGCAAGGCGCCTGCGCTGATGGTGGTGGCACCGGTATAGGTGTTGGTACCGGTGAGGGTGGTTGTGCCAGAACCCGTTTGGTTGACCGTGCCCGTGCCACTGATGGTGTTGTCCACCGTCATGGCGTTGGAGCGGTTGAAGTTCAATGTGCCGTTGTTGATCACCTCGCCGCTGCCCAGCGTACCGGTGGTGCCGCTCGCGCCCAGCTGCAGGGTGCCGCTGGCGATGGTGGTGGTGCCGCTGTAGGTGTTTGTATTGGTGAAATAAACATTGCCACCCAGGAGACCCGAGGATGCATTGATTTGAAGGCTTGCCGTAGGGAGGCCGCTGATGACCCCTGAAACGATCCCGGTGGAATTGACTGCCCCAATGCTGGTATTGGATGTGAGGGTGATGTTGCCTGAGTACGTGGCACCCTGAAGACGCAAGGCGCCCAATTGCCCAAATCCAGTGCCATCTGTCCAGCCCTGGCCTCCCAGAGACAGTTTGTTGTTAACTGTGGCGCCGATTAGATAGAGAGTCCCCCCGCCGCTCACGTTGATGGCGGCCCCCCCCAGTTGATTCGCATTCGTCACTTGGAGGCGTGATCCAGAGGCATTGATGGTGCCGCTGAAGTTGCTGTTGTTGCCAGTGACAAGGTAGATACTTTGCCCAGCATTGCTGGACGAATTTGTACCTTCGTAGTTGATGGTTCCAACACCATCCCTGGCGCTGGAAATGTTGTTGGCAATGGTCGACATGTCCGAACGGTAAAAGGTCAGATTACCGCCTGTATCCAGCGACACAGCGCCTGTGCCCAGCCTACCAGTGTTCGCGCCGTTGCCCACTTGCAAGGTGCCAGCACTGACCGTGGTGGCACCCGTGTAGGTGTTGTTACCCGTCAAAATCACTCTGCCTGCACCTGTCTTGGTCAGCTTGGTGTCCTTGCCGCTGATCACGCCAGACAAAAAGACTGTAGGGTTGATGTTGCCGTTGTTGAGGGCCAAGGTGCCACCGTTGATGGCAATGTTGCCTGTGCCGCTGATCGATCCTTCTTTGGCCGTGAGGTTGAGGTTGAGCGCCCCCGCATTGGAGGTGATGGCCTGGTTGATGATGATGTTGTTGTCAGCCGTCAAGGTCAGGCTGGCCGGGTCACCTGAGGTCTTGGAGATGGCTCCGCTCACCAGAATGTTCCCGCCGGGCGACGTGCCGGGCGACGTGCCTGGTGTCAAGACCACTGACGAAGGCGACGGGGCCCCTGCGGTGGTGACCTCGACGTCGACGCCACTGTTTAGGGCCGCATTGATCGTCTGGTTGGATATCTGCGAATAAGTGGTTTGAGTGGGAGTGCCATTGTTGTTGATCTCGATGTCCACCGGGTCGATCAGCCACTTCGCGGCCTTGATTTGAATCCCCTCCAGCGCGATGTACTTGCCGGAAGTTTCGATGAAACCGCCCTGGCTTTCGAGTTTTGCCCCGCTGGCATCACCCACTGCTGCCAGCGCGTTGCTGTCCTTGTCCCGGCCGATGTAGATGTCGCCTCCGGCTGGCGCCTTGGTGCTGTTGGCCGTGATGCTGCCGTCCACCCGGATCTGTCCGCCATCGGCCAGCACATGCACCGCCCCGCCCTGCTCGCCTGTGGTGTCGATGCGCCCGCTCTGGATGATGCTGGCCACCGCGTCTTGCAAGGCAGCCGCCTGCATGTACACCTGCCCGCCCTGCGTGACGATGGTGCCGTCTTTGCTGTTGCTCACCGCCGCGTTCAGGCTGCCGGGGGTGAGTTCGAGCTTGATGCGGCCCGAGCCGCTGACCGGAATGCGCACTGCCTCTGCCGCCGCCAGGTAGGCCGTGCCGCCACGGGTTTCGATCTGGCCCTCGTTGCTCACGCTCGCACCCAGCAGGGCCACATAGCCGCCAGTGGCCTTGATGCTGCCCTGGTTGACCACACCGGCCGTGCTGCCGTTGGGCTCGAACTTGAGGTTTCCGGCCATGAAGTTGGCGTCAGAAATGCCCAGCGTGCTGGCGGTGAAGCTGGTGGCCGTGACGCTGCCGTCGCGTCCAAAGAGCACCCCATTGGGGTTGGCCAGCACCACCTGGCCGTTGGCACTCAGCTGCCCAAAGATCTGGCTGGGGTTGGGGCCGGTCACGCGGTTGAGCATGACCGAGTCGGCCCCGGGCTGCTGGATGTTGACCCGGGCGCCTGAGCCAATGTCAAAGCTTTGCCAGTTGACCACCGCCTTGGCGGTGGTCTGCTGCATTGTCATGGCTGCGCCGCTGGTGCTGATGCCCACCGCCCCCTGGGCCACCGCCGCGCCGGTGGGAAGTGCCGTGGCCGCAGGCTGCGCCCAGGCCAGCGACACCGCCGCAAAGCTGGCGGCCAGCACCCCCACAAAACCACCCCAGGCCATGCACGGTGCGCCCTGGCGTTGGCCCTGGCCCTGGCCCTTGCCCTGGCTGGCGGCGTGTTCGCCCACGGCCACCAGACAACCCAGGCGTTTGGAAAAAATGGTCTTGAAACATTGCGCGTTCATGCGGACTCCAGGTCGGCCCCTGCGGCTGCCTAGCCATCGGAGCAATGCGCTGGATTCTAGTTTTCAAGACATTAAAAATATTCTTAAGTTCTATAAAATGCTCAGTAGTAGTCTTTAAATAATATTAAATAACAAAACTAATACCTGGACGACACCGCCACTGTCTCGCTGCCCGGCGGGATTCAGTGCACCAGCGGCAAGGCCAGTTCGACCTGGGCTGTGGCCCCAGCAGTGCGGGGCAGGCTGGCGTGGAAGACGCCGTCGTGCTTCTGAACCACCGTGCGGACAAAGTCCAGGCCCAGGCCAAAGCTGCGGCCGGTGTCTGCCTCGCCCTGGGTGGGGGCATCGGCCACGGTGTTGACGATGCTGCAGCGCACCATGGGGTGTGTCTCGAACACCGGGTCATGAGCGATCCGCACCGTGATGTCGGTTGCGGCCTGGCCGTAACGCACCGCGTTGATGAGCAGGTTGACCAGCACACGGGTCAGGAGCCGCGGGTCGGCCATGACGAACTGGGGGTCGTCCCCCTGCTCGACCTGGATCTGCATGCGCCTGGCGCGGGCCAGATCGCGGACCTGGTAGATGGCCTCGTCGACCAGGTTGTCGATCAGCAGCTCCACCCGCCGGTATTGGGGCGCCTGCGCATGGATCGAGAAAATGAAGTCGTCCATCATGTTGAGCAGGGTGCGGGCATGGCGGTGGATGTCGGCCGCCTGGCCGTTGGGGTCTTCGGGGCGGGTGCTGCGGCTGAGCGCGATGATGGAGGCAATGGGGGTGCGCATGTCATGCGAGAGCAGCTGCAGCGTCTGGTCGCGCTGGCCCTGGAATTGGCGCATCTCAGTCACGTCGGCCAACGAGAGCACCCACAGCGGCTCATCAGCGCCTTCGACGATGCTGGCCAGGCGCAGGATGAAGTGCTGGGTCTGCTGCTGCCGACCGGGGGCCTGGACAAGGTGGTCCTTGCCCTCCAGCAGCGAAAGGTTGTGCGATAGAAGGCCCAGGTGTTCGAGCAGCGGCTGGACGGCCGCCCCGGGCTGCAGCAGCCTGTCGGGCACGATCTGTCGGATGGCCGGGTTGGCCAGCAGGATGAAGCCCTCCTGGTCGCTCACGAGCATGGCCAGCGGCACCTCGGCCACCAGGCGCTGCAAAAAGCTCAGCCGGTCGCTGACCATGGCGATCGCCTTGTCCAGGGTTCGCGAGTATTGCAGCAGGGTGTCACTGGCAAAGTGCCGCAGGCGCAGGCCGTCGCGCAGGGTCTTGCGGCGGTGGCTGTGGTCGAGGCGGCTGGCCCGTTCGCTCATGAAGCGGACGATCATTTCGCTGCGGCGCCAGGTCCAGGCGGGCTTGAGCAAGGCAATGGCGATCAGGCACAGGCCTGGGTCAAACCAGCGGTGGAAGGCAAACAGGAGCACAAAACTCACGGTGAGGGTGCCAACGGCAATCAGCAGGGTGACCAGCAGTTCGGCCAGGGGGCTGAGCACCAGCAGGGCCACCAGGGCCAAGCCCAGGCTCAGCCAGGCCAGCAGCAGCTGCACCCAGGCAGGCACCGGACGGATGAGCTCGTCGCGAAGGATGTTGCTCAGCAGGTTGGCATGCAGCATGACGCCCGGGGTGCCAGCGGCCTGCTCGCCAGAATGGATGGTGGGGAAATGGTCGCCCAGGCTGGGGGCGGTGGAGCCGATCAGGACGTATTTGCCGCGGAACAGCTCAAGCGGCACGGTGCCGGACAAGACGTCGGTGAGGGAGGCAGCCGGAAAGCCCAGCTCGGGGTGCACCAGGTGCAGCCTGCGGTAGCTGTCTTCGGCCCCCAGGTCAGCTGGCTGGCGGCCGCTCATGGCCAGCACCAGCTGCGGCACCCCGTTGGCCACAAGATGGGTGCCCCGCAGGCTGCCATCTGACTCAAAGCTGAGGTTGACATGGGCAAGCCCGGCAGCGGCTTGGGCCAGCAGGGGGCTGATGTGCAGAGGCCGCTGACCGGCGCCGGGCGAATGCGGGATCTCGGCGGCCAGGTAGACCTGATGGCGCTTCATCTGTTCGGCCAGGGCGGCGTCTTCGGGTCGGGCATCCGGGAAGAGGATGTCAAAGCCAATGGCTCGCGGGGTGTTGCCACTGTCGGCGAGCTGCTGGAGCAACTGGGTATAGAGGCTGCGCCGGATGGGCCAGCCGCCACGGGCCTCGATGGTGCGGTCATCGACTTCGACCACCACGATGTCGTTGCCGGGCTGGGCAGGCATCGCGCGCTGGAACTGGTCAAAAATGACCAGGCCTGCGGGCCTGCCCCATTGCATCAGGGTGAACAGGCTGAGCGCACTGAGACAGAGAAAGGCAATGAGCAGCCATTCGCGGTAGTAGCGCCTCTCGTCTGCGGACCACTGCCCCCGCACGGCATTGACGAACTGCGAGGCGGAGGCCATCAGGGTTGCGCGGGCAAGGCCACTAGCAGGAACTCACCCACCTGGCGCTGAACGCGCCCCGTGCCGAGGGCGTATTCGATTTGCCAGCGGTAGCGGCCCGAGGGGAGACCACGGAAGACCAGCAGGTCGTTGTCGGCCAGCTTGACCTCCTGGTCGAAGACGGTCAGTTCGGTTTGGCCATCACCGATTTTTTTGAGCTGCATGTGGGGAGCCTTGAGCCCGGCCATGTTGAAGAAGATGTTGCAGCGCCATGCGTCCTTGCGCTGGTAGCCCTTGCAGAAAGCGTAGTTGACGCTGCGGCCGACGATGCCGGTGGGCGAGACGGAAGACCACTGCTGAAACACGGCCTGGTTGCTGGGGTTGTCGAGGGTGAGCGCGGGTTGCGGGAGGCTCTGCTCACGGGTGATGAAGCTGAAGCTGGCGTCTTCGGAATGGCGCAACAAGACGGAGCCAGCCTGGTCGGGAGCGCGGAACTGCAGGACCCAGCTGGATCGTGTGGCGTCCGGTGAACCTTCGACGAAAACCGGCGCATCGAGCAGCTTTTCAACGGGCAGGGCTTTGCCATCGGGCTGGATGGGCACGCCCTGCCCGCCTGCAGCTTGCTGGCCCTGGCGATCGGCCGTGCCCTGAGCAGAGACCACGCCAGAGAGGACTTCCACCTGGCTGTTGCGCCTGCGGGCATCGAAAGCGACACGGAATTCTGTGCCCCGCACGCCCGCCACCGAGGTGGGGGTACGCACCTCGAAGGGGGCGTCGCCCTTGGGTCGCTTGCGCGGCACATCGACTTCGAGCCTGCCGTCGAGCAGCTCCACGCGCACTTCGGGCGATTGTTCGAGCATGTTGCGCCGCAGGGTGCGGAACTTGATGACCGCGCCCGACATCATGCGCATGACGGACTGGTCTTCGAGCAGGAGGCTCATCTGGCAACCGGCAGGAATGCGCACCACGTGGCCCTCCAGCAGCTGGTCACCGGTCTGAAGGACCACGGGCGGATCGACATCGACACGGGCAATGTGGCGGCAGTTGATGCGGTCAACCGTGGCGTGGGAAGGCACGTGACGGATGAGGTGGCGTGGAATGCGCAGGGCATAGCCCACGGGAACACGGTCGCGATTGCGCAGGCCGTTGAGTTTGACGATTTGCTCGAGCGCACCCTGGCCTTGCATGTATTGCGCCACCAGGGACAACAGGGTGTCGCGTGGCTGAAGGTGGTAGGTGATGTGCGCTTCGTCCTGGGTCTGGGCAGACACTGCGCCTGCGAGCAGCCAGCCAGCCAGCCATGGCAGGACCAGCAGGCGCAGAACTGAAGCAGGTGTGGGCCTCATGGCTGGGAGGCGCTGACCTTGTCGAGGCGGTAGCCGTAGCCGTGCACCACATTGAGACGCAGGCGGTTGCCCTGGGCACCTATGCCAAGTTTGCGGCGAACCCACGACACATGCACGTCCAGCGTGCGCGAGATGGCGTCTTCTTCGCGGCCCCAGACCTCCTGCATGATGCGGTTGCGTGCCAGAGGGCGCTCGATGTTGACAAAGAGCAGGTGGCTCAGATCGAATTCTTTTTCGGTGAGGTTCACGGTGGCGCCATCGACGGTGACCGTGCGGTCGACGCGGTTGAAGACAAAACCTTCGTGGAGTTCGCCGTCAGACTGGGCGGCTGGCTGGGGCAGCATGCGTCTTTGCAGTGCCTGGATGCGGGCGGTGAACTCGACCGGGCGCAAAGGCTTGGAGCAGTAGTCGTCTGCGCCCGCGTTGAGGGCTGCGACGATCTGGTCTTCGGCGTTTTGGCTGGTGAGGAAAACCACCGGCGACTGCAGCTTGGCGTTTTGCCGGATGTGCTCAAGGACCTCGAACCCGGTGGGTCCGGGCACATGCCAGTCCAGCACAAAGAGGTCGAAGGTGTCTCTGAGCAAGGCCCGCAGGATGCTGTTGCCGTCGCCAAACACCGTGACCACGTGCCCTGCATCAGACAGCAGCTTGCCGACTTCTTGAGCCAGAGTGGGTTCGTCTTCGAGAAGGGCGATGTACATGCTGATTAATTCAAACTGCGAGTGATTCTAAACAGCATTCGCCAGATTTTTACTTACTTTTATTTAATAAATGATTTTCCTTGCTCTCTTGGTAATTTCATTAATTTATTCAACATCATGCACAGCATCAAGATCCACGGCGTCCAACCGGAGGCTGGAAACCGACGGGGCCGGAGCCGCGCTCACTCCACCCGGGTCACCCTGCTGGGCTTGAAGCCCAAATCGGCCACCTTGCCCTTTTTGGCGCGGCTGACCTTGGCGTTGTTGAGGCTGCGGATCTCCAGCGTTTCCTCGCGCTCCTTGCCGCCACGGCCGATGCCTTCGATCTTCACGCTGCGGGTGTAAGCCGCGGCGCCAGCAAGCTGGTCTTTGGCTTCCAGGTCGATGAGCATCAGACCGCGGCCGCCTTTTTCCATCAGCTTGAGTTCGCCAATGTCAAAGGTCAGGATGCGCCCGCCTGTGCTGGCGCAGCAGACGCTGGTGGCCGCCGCCAGGGGCTGGCCACCTGCAGGCACGGTGGCGCTCGACCCGCTCACATGCGATGGGGCGCAGACCGTCTCGCCTTCGCCCAGACTGATGAAGCTCTTGCCGCCCTTGTTGCGAGAGACCAGGCCCTCGACGGTGGCCAGGAAGCCGTAGCCGCCCGAGCCCGAGAGCAGCAGCGTCGCTCCGGTGGGGCCGGCAAAGTAATGCGCAGGCTGGGTGCCGCTTTCCAGTTCAATGAGCGTGGTGATGGGCTGGCCGTCGCCCCGCGCGCCCGGCAGGGTGGCCACCGGCACGCTGTAAACACGGCCGTTGGTGCCAAAGATGATCAGCTGGTCCACCGTGCGGCATTCGAAGGTGCCGTACAGCCCATCGCCCGCCTTGAAGGCGAAGCTGGCCGCCTCGTGGCCATGGCCCTGGCGCGCACGCACCCAGCCTTTCTGGCTGATGACCACGGTGACCGGTTCGTCCACGATCTTGACCTCGGCCACGGCCTTTTTCTCTTCCTGGATGAGGGTGCGGCGGGCGTCGGCAAAGGTCTTGGCATCCTGCTCGATTTCCTTGACCATGAGGCGGCGCAGCGCAGCCGGGCTGCCCAAAATCTCTTCGAGCTTTTTCTGCTCGTCGCGCAGCTCGGAGAGCTCCTGCTCGATCTTGATGGCTTCAAGCCGGGCCAGCTGGCGCAAGCGGATTTCGAGGATGTCTTCGGCCTGGCGGTCGCTGAGCTTGAAGCGCTCGATCAGCGCGGCCTTGGGCTCGTCGCTGTTGCGGATGATGTGGATCACCTCGTCGATGTTGAGCAGCACAAGCTGCCGACCTTCGAGGATGTGGATGCGGTCGAGCACCTTGGAGAGGCGGTGCTGGCTGCGGCGGATGATGTTGGTCTGCCGAAATTCGATCCACTCGGTCAGGATCTGGCGCAGCGACTTTTGCACCGGCTTGCCGTCGATGCCCACCATGGTCAGGTTGATCGGCGCCGAGGTTTCGAGGCTGGTGTGCGCCAGCAGCGTGGTGATCAGTTCCTGCTGTTCGATCTTGCTGGTCTTGGGCTCAAACACCAGGCGCACCGGGGCGTCCTTGCTCGACTCGTCGCGCACGACATCCAGCACGGCCAGCACGCTGGCCTTGAGCAGCTGCTGGTCCTGGCTGAGCGCCTTCTTGCCAGCCTTGACCTTGGGGTTGGTCAGCTCTTCGATTTCTTCGAGCACCTTTTGCGCGCTCACGCCCGGCGGCAGCTCGGTCACCACCAGCTGCCACTGGCCGCGCGCCAGGTCTTCGATCTTCCAGCGGGCGCGCACCTTGAGGCTGCCACGCCCCGTGCGGTAGGCATCGGCAATGTCGCTGGCCGGGCTGATGATCTGCCCGCCACCGCAATAGTCCGGGCCGGGCAAGATGGCCAGCAACTCTTCGTCGCCCAGCTTGTCGTTCCTGACCAACGCGATGCAGGCATCGGCCACCTCACGCAGGTTGTGGCTGGGGATCTCGGTGGCCAGGCCCACCGCAATGCCGCTGGCACCGTTGAGCAGTGTGAACGGCAGGCGGGCGGGCAGCTGGCTGGGCTCTTCAGTAGAGCCGTCGTAGTTGGGCACAAAGTCCACCGTGCCCATGTCGATCTCGTCGAGCAGCAGACCGGTGATCCTGGACAGGCGCGCCTCGGTGTAGCGCATGGCGGCTGCCCCGTCGCCGTCACGCGAGCCGAAGTTGCCTTGGCCGTCGATCAGCGGGTAGCGCTGCGAAAAGTCCTGCGCCATGCGCACCAGCGCGTCGTACGCCGCCGTGTCGCCGTGCGGGTGATAGCGGCCCAGCACATCGCCCACCACACGGGCACTCTTGACGGGTTTGGCGGCGGTGGCCTTGTTGGGGCCGCTGTAGCCCAGGCCCATGCGATCCATGGAATACAGGATGCGCCGCTGCACGGGTTTCTGGCCGTCGCACACATCGGGCAAGGCACGGCCCTTGACGACGGACAGCGCATATTCCAGATACGCGCGCTGGGCGTAGTTCGCCAGGTTCAGCGCGTCGTCGGTTTCACCGTTGTTGAATTCGAGGGTTGGTTGATCGTTCATGGCTTCAACTCTTCAGGCGGCGGTCAAACCACCACAACTTCAAATGGGGAGGGCCTTGGTGGCTGACGATTTCTGGTACTCCAGCATGAGGAAGCCGCCAAGGCCCTCCCCATTTGAAGTCCCACACAGAGGCTCAGACATCGATCTCAATCGCGTCGCCATGCAGCTCCATCAGCTCACGCCGCGCCGCCGCCTCGCCCTTGCCCATCAGCTTGGTGATCTCCGCCTCGGTCTGGCCAAAGTCCAGATCGCCCAGCTGCACTGGCAACAGACGCCGCGTGTCCGGGTTCAGCGTCGTTTCCCACAGCTGCTCCGCGCTCATCTCGCCCAGGCCCTTGAAGCGGCTGATGCTCCACTTGCCCTCGGGCACGCCGTCCTTGCGCAGCTTGTCGAGGATGGCGGTCAGCTCGCCTTCATCCAGCGCATACATCTTGGCCGCAGGCTTCTTGCCCCGCGCCGGCGCGTCCACCCGGAACAGCGGCGGGCGCGCCACATACACATGGCCCGCGTCGATCAACTTGGGGAAATGGCGGAAGAACAGCGTGAGCAACAGCACCTGGATGTGCGAACCGTCCACGTCGGCGTCCGACAGGATGCAGATCTTGCCGTAGCGCAGACCCGACAGATCGGGGTTGTCATTCGGGCCGTGCGGGTCCACGCCAATCGCGACCGAAATGTCGTGGATTTCGGTGTTGGCAAACAGGCGGTCGCGCTCGACCTCCCAGGTGTTGAGCACCTTGCCGCGCAGGGGCAGCACCGCCTGGCATTCCTTGTCGCGGCCCATCTTGGCGCTGCCACCGGCCGAGTCGCCCTCGACCAGGAACACCTCGTTGTGCGCGATGTCACGGCTCTCGCAATCGGTCAGCTTGCCGGGCAGCACGGCCACGCCCGAACTCTTGCGCTTTTCGACCTTCTGGCCCGCGCGCTGGCGCGTCTGCGCCGCCTTGATGGCGAGCTCGGCCAGCTTCTTGCCGTAGTCCACATGCTGGTTGAGCCAGAGCTCGAGCGCGGGGCGCACGAAGCTGGAAACCAGCCGCACCGCATCGCGGGAATTCAGGCGTTCCTTGACCTGGCCCTGGAATTGCGGGTCCAGCACCTTGGCGCTCAGCACATAGCTGGCGCGGGCGAACACGTCTTCGGGCAGCAGCTTGACGCCCTTGGGCAGCAGGCTGTGCAGCTCGATGAAGCTCTTGACGGCGTTGAACAGGCCATCGCGCAGGCCGCTGTCGTGCGTGCCACCGGCCGGCGTGGGGATCAGGTTGACGTAGCTCTCGCGCACCGGCGCGCCTTCTTCGGTGAAGGCCACGGCCCAGGCCGCGCCCTCGCCTTCGGCGAAGCTGTCGTGGCTCTTGTCGGCATAGCCCTCGCCCGCGAACAAGGGGATCACCGGGACTGCGCTCAGCGTCTGCGCCAGGTAGTCGCCCAGCCCGCCCTTGTATTGCCTGCTTTGCGTGTCCTTGGTCTTTTCATTGACCAGGCTCACGCTCACGCCCGGCATCAGCACCGCCTTGCTGCGCAAGAGGTGGGTGAGCTCGGCCATGGGCAGGACGGGCGAATCGAAATACTTGGCATCGGGCCAGACGCGCACGGTGGTGCCCTGCTTGCGTTCACCCGCTTCGAGCGCGCGCGCCACCAGGGGCTGCGTCACATCGCCGCCCTCGAAGACCAGCGTGGCCAGCTGACCGTCGCGGTGGCTGGTGGCTTCCAGGCGCTTGGCCAGCGCGTTGGTCACGCTCACGCCCACGCCGTGCAGGCCGCCCGAGAAGCTGTAGGCGCCGCCCTTGCCCTTGTCGAACTTGCCACCGGCGTGCAGGCGCGTGAACACGAGTTCGATGACAGGCGCCTTTTCCTCGGGGTGCAGACCGAAGGGGATGCCGCGGCCGTCGTCCTCGACGCTGACCGAGCCGTCGCCGTGCAGCGTGACCTTGATCTTTTTGCCATGGCCCGCCAGCGCCTCGTCGGCGGCGTTGTCGAGCACCTCCTGGATGATGTGCAGGGGGTTGTCGGTGCGGGTGTACATGCCCGGTCGCTGTTTGACGGGCTCGAGGCCCTTGAGGACCCGGATGGAACCTTCGGAATAGTCGCTTTGTGTCGCCATGGCGGGCGATTGTAGAGGGAATTGGCCGACAAAACTGGATAAAACAACAGTATCCAATCGAGCGCGCAGCCGATCCGATAATCCGACACCTGTTTGTCCATGGAGTTGCAATGCACGGCACCGAAGCCCCCTCCCCCTGGATCCAGCGCTGGAGCCCCCTGATCGCGCCGGGCAGCGAGGTGCTGGACCTCGCCTGTGGCGCCGGTCGCCACATGCGCCACCTCGCCGGCCTGGGCCACCGGCCGCTCGGCGTGGACCGCAGCGAGGAAGCCCTGGCCAGCGCCAGCGCCTGGGGCACACCGCTGCAGGCCGACATCGAAAACGAAGCCTGGCCGCTTGCAGGCCGGCAGTTTGGCGCCGTGGTCGTGACGAATTACCTCTGGCGCCCGCTGTGGCCGCAGATTCTGGCCGCCGTGCAAGCGGGCGGCGTGTTGCTCTATGAAACCTTTGCCCAGGGGCACGAGACGGTGGGCCGGCCCTCGCGCGCCGACTTCCTGTTGCGCCCGGGCGAGTTGCTGCAAGTGGCCGCCCAAGGCGGCTTGCGCGTGGTGGCCTACGAGGACGGTTTTTTGCGCGCGCCCGAGCGCTTTGTGCAAAGGCTGGCGGCGGTGCGCGAAGTGCCCGCCCAGGCCCCCGCGCGCTGGCCGCTGGCCTGAGGCCTGTGGACAGCGGGCCCCGCCCTGCCTCGTTAGAATGGCCGCTTCTAAGCGAAAACACCGACATGAGCACGACCCACGCGATCCGGGGCAGCATTCCCGCCCTCATCACCCCCATGCACGCCAACGGCGAGGTGGACTACCCGACGCTGCGCCAACTGATCGACTGGCATGTGGCCGAAGGCACGGACGGTCTGGTGATCGTCGGCACCTCGGGCGAGTCGCCGACCGTGAACGTCGAAGAGCACCGCGAAATCCTGCGCGTCTCGGTCGAACAGGCCGCCAAGCGCATCCCCATCATCGCCGGCTGCGGCGCCAACTCCACCGCCGAAGCGATCGAACTGGCGAAATTCGCCGAGTCGATCGGCGCCGACGCCCAGCTGCAGGTCGTGCCCTACTACAACAAGCCCACGCAAGAGGGCCTGTACCGCCACTTCAAGGCGATCGCCGAAGCCACGCCCAAACTGCCCGTGATCCTCTACAACGTGCCGGGCCGCACCGTCGCCGATCTGCAGCACGAGACCGTGCTGCGCCTGACCCAGGTGCCGGGCATCATCGGCATCAAGGAAGCCACCGGCAACCTCGAGCGCGCGCAGTGGCTGATCCGCGATGTGCCCAAGACCTTTGCCGTGTTCTCGGGCGACGACCCCACCGCCGTGGCCCTGATGCTCTGCGGCGGCGCCGGCAACATCAGCGTGACCGCCAACGTGGCACCACGCCTGATGCACGAATTGTGCGAAGCCGCCATGCGCGGCGACATTGCCACCGCCATGAAGATCCAGTTCCAGCTCATGCCGGTGCACAAAAACCTGTTTGTCGAAGCCAACCCCATCCCCGTCAAATGGGCCATGGCCCGCATGGGCCTGGCGGGTGGCGCGCTGCGCCTGCCCCTGACCGAGTTGTCCGAAGGCCAGCGTCCGGTCGTGGAAGCCGCGCTCAAATCCAGCGGTCTGTTGTGATCCCCATGCAAGGAATTCCCGTGAAGCGTTTTGCCCTGCGGCCTGTGGCCGTGCTCGCC
>JACCDT010835443.1_pt1 | contig 27723 bp, 25 predicted proteins | sample 7446291 | NCBI WGS metagenome assembly JACCDT01 (sample SAMN15323446, study PRJNA562643) | freshwater metagenome | isolation source: river surface water | place: USA:Blue River Watershed | collected 2017-08-17 | reverse complement strand
TTCAAGACCTGCGTGATGCGTACATGAGAGAATTCAAGTTGCGCGAGTTTATTATTGAAGATAATTTTTCCGCAGCAGAAATGGCCAGACAAGATGGTGTACAAGGTGAGGTGTATGAAGGCACGACGAAAGACATAGTTGAAAAAATTATTGTTGAAAAATTGGAAGTTGTGAACTCCACCATCGATAAACGCAAATTGATTGAAATTTTTAACGCGCTGTAATATGAACGAAAAAGTAGATTATTTTGGATTGGCTAAACTTTTAGATGAGATGATTATGCAAACTCCTGTAGAGTTCCCGGTGGCATTATGGGTGATTTTTCAATATGATGACATTATGAAGGTTGCCGGTGTGGACATGAATACCGGTAGGTTTAGGATTTCATCTCAAATTTCATCAATACTCAATCGTGTTGGTGAAAATAATGGATGTGAAATCAGAACCAAGACAGGTTCTGTTTATCGCCTATTCGGTGCGCCATGTAACATCGTCAGACATGGTAAGATTTTCAACGCTATAACGAAACACGCCGCCGAACGTTCAACTAACTTTTGGTCAGATGTGTCATACATTGGAACTGATAACCCGGAGGTTTTTCCGTGAAGTTTATTATTAAGTCATGTGAGTTTTCAAATATTCTCCCATTCGGAAATATACCCCAGCGTGTGAATTTCCAGAACGGTATTTTCAAGATTGTTGGGGACAATAGAGATAAGGGTGGAAGTAATGGCGCAGGAAAAACGTCAATTATGAACATTATCTCTTATGGAATTTATGGCAAACCATTTGAGGATGATATTGAAGATGTCCAAAATTACACAAACAATTCCAAAAAGACTCCGGCATCTGTGACAATTTACGCAAGTAAATTCAATACGGACTATAAAATTGTTAGAAATAAAGCAGGGTCGTCCAGCTCTGTCGAATTGTGGGAGTGCAAAGATGGGGATTGGATCAACACAACGCTGGGCAAAGGTGTAACTGCAACCAATGAGCGAATTGTTGAACTGGTTGGTATGAATTTTGACATGTTCTGCCTATCACACATTTTTTCTGGTAACGTGGTTCCATTTTTAAAGAGGTCTGTCGCCGACCAACGAAAAATTATTGACGTGTTGTTCAACACGTCGGAGCTTACTGAATATGCAGATAAAGCGAAAGAACTGAAGAGTAAGCTGGAAACCGAGTTAAAAATCCAAAATGCGCTCAAGGCGTCAGCCGATCAGCTTGCACAAAGTTCCAAGATGAAAATCCTGGAGGCGACTAACAAAATGGAGTCTTGGGACCAAGCACAAAAAACCAAGATTCAGACTGCGAAATCTATTATTTCTGAAGAGTACGATTTTCATGAACAATTAGAAATACTGAATTCAATTGAAGAACTATCATCGCTTATCAACTCGTCGGTGAACCCACCAATCTCAGAAATCAATAACAAGAGTTCAGTTCTAAAAACGGAACTAACTCGAACTGTTAGTCAACTGAACCATCTTAAAGAGGGGAACTGTCCATTTTGTCAGCAATCATTCACCTCTCCGGAAAAATTTAATGAGTTAAAGAATAAGATTGAACAACTCCAATCAGAGTTTGCCACCCTTCAAAATGAATTAGAGGAACTAAACATTCTGAAAGCAGAGTTGACGGAGGAACGACAGCATCTGGTGAATAAGGCAAAATTCAAAACCAAGGATGAACTAAATTCATTCAAATCAAAGCAAGATAAAGCAAAGATGAATTTGGAAGCACTTGTCAGTGAAATTAACCCACATGTCGAATCGTTACACGCGCTGAAAGAGATGGCAGTAGACAATTCCAAGTTCGACATGAGTGAAATAAACCGTATCACTGATGAACTTGAGCACGTAAAGCTGCTAATTCAGCTTCTGACTAATCGAGATTCGATTGTGCGAACCTCAATCATTAGTTCACAAACTGCGTTATTGAATTCACGAATCACCATGTACTCCAAAATGCTGGATCTCCCACAAGTTCTGCACTTTGATTCCAATATGAAGTGTTCGGTTATGGAATTTGGGAGAGAAACCAGTTATGGAAATCTTTCCGCAGGGGAAAAGCGCCGAGCAAACTTGGCATTATCATATGCGTTCCGCGACTTGGTTACAATCAAGTATGGTGGTATGAATGTGTTGCTGCTCGACGAAATTGATGGTGGCTCTTTAGATACACAGGCGTGCCATAGTATCGTGAAGTCGCTGAATGAGATTGGTTCAGGGAACTGCGTAATGGTGATTTCCCACAATGAAGTGGTGTCTCAAAAGATCAACAATCAAATTACCGTGGTTAAACAAAATGGTTTTTCCACAGTGACGTAAAAAAGCCGGCTCACGCCGGCTTTTTCATTCCATCCAGAATTGTTTAATTTTTAGACATTCTTCTAATGTCCCAATTTTTATTGGAGGTTGACCGTCGCGATTTAACACCACTCTACAAACTTCATCTGGTAAAAATGGTGATGCCACATATGTATCGGTACGATTCCACTTAAAAATCAGGATTGGGGTCTTACCGGTTTTGGCGGCGTCAATTTCACTTTCTAGCATCCAGCCAAAAATCTTTGAAGATCCGAGCATCAACAGTGAGAAATTTTCTGCCGTAGCATAGCTTTTACACTCAATACTAACTTTGCACTTGATGCCAACTTCAGATTCATTCGACGCAACAACGTCACCAACGAAGATGTTCAGTGACTCTGACGAGAAGAGGGATCCAAACTTATCAAAGTTCATCCCACCAACTCTGGCCCCAGAACCTGGAACTCTAATAAATTTTAGTGGGGAGAGTGCATCGCCGAGTTGCTTGCTCACTTTTAGTTCAAACGAGTTTCCTTTTGCCTTGGAGTTTTTCCTTGGTTTCTTAGTCTTTTCGGTAGTCATCTGGTTCTCCAAATTAAAAACTCAATACTATCAGAAAAAATTCGTTTAGACAATCTCTTCGTATTTGGATTCAAACTCTGACTGCTTTACAACCATAAATTCAAAGCCATCACCCTTTTGGCGTTTTACAATAAAGTCACTTTTCATCAAGGATGCGTGTTCCGTTCCATTATGAATAATTGTAGCATCCCCATCATACTGAAATGCTTCAACGTTGTCCTTCAACACATATGCAACAAATCCTTCTGCATCCGGTGTAGTGGTTGACGCCGGAACATACTTTGCTTCAAGCTCTTCCTTTGATAATTTTTCAGAAAGCTTGCGATCATCGCCAATAACTTTATGAACTTCATATTCATCGCCAACTTGCTTGACTTCAAATGAGGAAATTGGTCGATATGTGGTGGAGCTGTCTGCGTTTTGATCCCATAACTCTTGGAGTTCATTTCCTTGATCTTGGGACACTTCAGTATTAAGCTCATCTGCTTCAAATAAGCGAGTAAATTCCAGTTCAAAAATTTTCATGTAATAGCATTTTATTGTATTTAACGAAAAAGCCGGCTTTTTCACTTTTGTTCGTCCTTTTGGACTTCTGTAGATTGAGTTGGTTCGGGCGCAATTTCAAAATCTGGACCGTACACGGTCTTACCAACTTCGTTCGATAGTTGCCGTGCGAGTTCTGCACGAACATTAGCATCATCAGCAACCATCATATCAATAATTTTCTTCATGTCCATTTGTTTCTCCTATTAAATCTGTGAGAATGGGTTTTTACTTAGTGCTTCCTGTCTTGACTTCAAGAACTCAAATGCGATTTCTTTTTCTACTGCTGACATCATCATAACTGTTTCATAACTCCAAGCACCACGAGAGAAGTACGACAGTTCTAATGCGGAGCTGATGATATCTTTTGATTCGGATAGTAATCTTTGCATCGTTTTCCGAATCGCAGCTCCATCACCAGACAAAATCAGCTTGTAAAAAAATTTATGGGATTGAGTGGCAATTCAACATCCATTGGTTCGCCGCAATCTCGACACTTCAGCTTCACAATGCTGTCGATGCCCCATGAATTTTTATCAGTTGCCGCATCAGAAATCTGACTCAATTCTGGAGTTGACAGAGTTTCAAGCCACTCCATAATCATTTTTTGATCGGCAATGTTCTCCACACGATCAATCATGCTCAGGATGTTAAGCTTCGCAATTCGCTCTAAATCCTGATCACTGAACTCTTTCTTGGTTCCAGTCTCATGAAACAGGTTTACAACATCAGTAAATCGAATCGGCCTTGTGAATACCTTCAGTCCTCGAACCTCCACAGGCGCCTGATATTCTTCTGCCATAGTGGGATCAATGGTTTTCATTGACGCCATAACATGTTCCAGATTCACTGAATACCCGTGGGCTTTTGCGTTTTCACAGGTATGCTTAACTTCAATTCTGAATTCAGAACCGTATGTGACCATTCGTAAGAAAAACAATAAGGCATCAACATCTTTAGCCGCCAACTCCAGAGGCTTTTTGATTTCCGGAATGCATTCATTGAACACCCGAATAATAGCTTTACCGTTGAACAGTAGGTCAGGGTTCTTCAGGCTGAGTTCAGTAAAACCACTAAGGGGGTGAATGTGGACTTCACCATTGATGACGGATGGTGCCAGTTCGCCATTGTGGTAGAACAGACCACGGGATGGCAAGGTAAAGGTCTTACCGGGGATTTTCATACCGCCAGAAAGCAGCGGGTTTTCAGTTGTCATATGGTTCTCCTATGTGAGACAGTATTTAAGACGCGAAAATGGCACTAATGATGCCCCATAAATACTAAAAAGTCAACATCGATGAGCACAAAGTTTTCCGGAACGCCAGAAGGCGAAATTATTAAATTATTGGCGGCCATCCAAAATTCGCTGAATTCGACCGGGATCACTCGACGGGATGTCAAGCCGGAAGCAGGTTCAGCAAGTGCAAAAGCAATTAAGACCGAAGTCAATAAGGTTCTAAAACCGCTTGTTACTACGTTGGAACAGACCAATGAGCACATGAAGGGGTTGCGGGACAATACTCGATATCTGAATAGGCATATCGAAACGTCTCGTGTTCGTTTCTCCGGTCTGAATTTAGAATTAGGAAAGCTGTTAAAGACCCTAACAAATTATCAAATTTCCCCAAAGCAATTTGATGACTCCATTTTTACTGCTGCATCTGATGTTGGTTCGTCATTAGTCGATATCAAAAAGTCCGTAGGTTCTTTGAATAGAGCTATTGATAAAACACGTCAAAAATTTGATGACGTGAATGGCTCATTGACGAACATGCTTGACACCCTCAAGCTGGCTTCCATTTCTGACTACAAGAATGATGACCCAATGTCCGCTGGGTTCAATACGAATGATGTTGTTCGTGCTATTGTGGACACCAAGCATGTAATTCAACAATGGGTTAAGGCGTACACAGAAGTTTCTACTAAAAACGCTAACTCAATTATTGATGCCATAAACAATTCTGCTATGGCACATGCGAATTATGCCAGACAGAACCAAGATAGTCAGAATTCTATTATTCAGCAGTCGAATCAGATTCTACAACAGTCTGCTTCAACTCAGCCTGTCGCAACCGAACAAACTGTTACTCAACAGAATACCGCACCGCAGTTAGACGCAACCGCCCAAAACACACAAACTGAAGCGGTAGAAGCGACTACTGCCGCACAACAAGCTGCTGCCACTGGGGCAAACAATTTGGCCGGAGCAGCTAACAATGCCGCCACCAATCAAAATGCTGGAGCTGCTGCTACTGGCAAAAACAATAAGGCGATTTTGTCAAACAGCCAGATGTTGAGCAAGTATCTAATGCACAAGGCACGAGAGATAAGAACAGTTGAACTTGCTTCTAGCGCATTAGGCAACTTCAAAGAAGCAATTCTGGCGGCCACTAAGCAGTTTTTTGCTTTAGCAGAGATGGGCATGGGGTCATTGGGAAACATGTTGGATTTGAACGTTGCTGCGATTAAGTCTGGTATGTCAGTCAAAGACTATACGGAAATGTTCGTAAAGAACATGGAATTTGCTGCACGGGCTGGTTCTATTGATAATTTTGATGCCATAACATCGGCAAACAACGGCATGCTGGCCAGAATGGGTGTGTTCGGTCAAAGTGCCAAGGAACTACAAGTTGCGATGGCACAAACAGCGACAGAAATGGGCATCTCACAGAAGGACATTCCCGACACTTCGGAAAAACTAATTAAAGTATTTGGTCGCTTGAATAAAACTGTTTCCATGACTTCCAAAGAGTTCATGGAAAGTATTGTTGCCATTAGGGACAATACACAATTTCAAAATGAAGCTGCCGGACTAAATGATCGTGAGCGACAGGCAAGACTTGTCCAAATGACAGAAATGTATTCTTTTGGAAGAACATTGGGACTTTCTGCGGATGAAGCAAGTAAATTGGGTAAGGCGATGCTTGACCAAAGGCGAATGACGGTCAAGGACAGATTCAAGGAGAGTGGGAAATTGATGCAATTGGCATCCGTTACGGGTAATGCCGGAATGATACCAGAATTGCAATCCCTTATGTTGAAGGGTAGAGCCAGAACCACAGAGGATGAAGCACGATTGACCTCGTTAATGGGGAAGTTGGAGGTGGATTCACAACGAATGATGGAAGGTGCCGCTCAAGGTGGACAATTAGGCATTCAAAACAATTTGGAAATGATAAAAGATGGTTTGTCTGCTGAAACAGTTGCTCGTATGCAAGGTAAGGCAAAGGCCGACACAGCGGACAAATCCGCAGCATTAGGACAGAGTGCATTTGGTCAGGAGGTTGGGCTTTTTGGTACCATGGTGGATAAGTTCGGCGTCATTATTCAAGGTATGCGAGCTAACGAAATACTGAGTCCACTACTGACAGCTATTGCTGGTGGATTGGCTTTTGTTTTTGGTAAGCAAATTGTGGCCGGATTAGTTGGCGCGGCAAAACTCGTCAGACGTGCTGGTAGACCAACACCCGCTACCCCAACTGGTGGAGTCCCACCATCTGCCGGAACTCCTATTACACAAAGATTGAAAGACCTTTTTGGAAAAACTGCCGATGCAGTGAAAAATGGTGCGGGTAAACTTCAGGAAGCTTTTAAGGGATTGACCTCTGGTACCGCGACAGGAACTTCTCGTTTTAGTAATTTCCTATCCTCTGCTGGTAACGCTATCAAAAATGGAGCCGCGAAAACTGGAAGTCTGTTGTCGTCTGCGGCATCATCTGCAGGGAATGCCATTTCAAGTTTAGCATCCAAGAGTGGCAAACTAATTTCATCTGCTGCTTCTTCAACGGCTTCTGCTGCTTCATCTGCTGCATCAAAGATGGGTTCTGCATTGAAGGTTGTTGCAACTGGTATAAAGGGCATCCCTCTTATTGGCACGTTGGTCACAGCAGGATTGGAATTATTCACCGGAAACTTGAGAAGTGCGTTCTCCCCAGATGGTGGGTTCATGAATGGTTTGGCTAGTGCTATTCTGGCTATCCCATATTCATTAGGGGATATGTTAGTTTCAGGATTGGAGTTTATATTTGGTGAAAATCTTTTGAAGCCAGTCAGAACTGCATTGGATGTAATGGGTGCTGGCATTATGTATGGTGTAAATACGCTTGTCGCGTGGTTGGCAAAGGGTTTATCATGGTTTACTGACATTCTCCCTGATGATTCCAAGTTAAAGAAAACTGTTGATGCGTGGAGTGCTTCAACTGCAAAAGTTGCAGACGATACAAAGAAGACCCTAGATAGAACCATTAATGGTGAGACGCTATCAGCGATTTCTCAGGAAAATAAGCAGAAAATGCAACCAGCCCAAACGGCCGAACCGGAGCGTGCTGCCCCAAGAAGACTGTCTGAAGCTTCAAAACGCGAAAGTGAAAATACCAATCCTGGACAAAAGGAACAGACAAAGGAAGATCCAGTATTGACTGTTTTGAATTCCATGTTGACGGTATTGACACAAATTAGAGATCAGCCTAAAATTGAAGTTCCGGATTTAAAACCAACAGTTTCAAGTTTAGAGAATTTAATTCCCGGGTTCGGTAATACTGCGGAAGCCCAACGTAGAGGATTAGGTTTTTCCTAATCCCCCAACATAAAGTAAAGGATTTTTGATGGCACAAGCACAAGCCTACTGGAAAATTATTAGTCCAAAAACAAGGCAGGAAATCTATAGTCCTGCCGAAATAAACAATTTTGGCGCATTCTCTAACCAAACATCACTCCCATCATTTTCAAATGAAGTGGATTGGTATTCTAAGGTAATGCGCGGTCCCATCACCAGAATGAATTCATATGCACAATATGATTCTATGGATAATGATGTGGACGTTGCTCGTGGACTGGACATCATTGCGGAAGAAATGACGCCAATGGACGAAAAGACGAAATTGCCATTTATTATCGACTGGCAAACCGAAGATAATGCTGATATTTCCGATGCCACTGTTATCACGGTTCGGGCCGCGCTGCGTCAGTTTTGTGCCATACAAGAAATTCAAAAAAGAAAGTTTGGTATTGCAAGAGACCTAGCAAAATTTGGTGATGCAATCTTCCTAAAAAAGTCTGACACCAGAAAGTGGAAGTTCATTCAACCGAATTGTGTTGTGGCTATTGAAGTTGATGAGGATGATGTTCCGGTGTTCTATCACATTAAGGAACAACATGCTTTTGATCAGTTGACCACCAACATGTGGACAAATATCAACGGCTTGCAAAACAATAGCCAAAACAGTGATGGGAAGATTCAAAGGTATCCCGCTGACGCTATTGTTCACTTCTCTAACTGTGATGAAATGTCGGGATCCACGCCATTTGGCACGTCACTATTGAAGCCAATTTATCGTGTGTTTCGACAGTACACCATGCTGGAAGATGCGGTAGTAATTTACCGTATTGTTAGAGCACCAGAACGGCGAGTGTTTTATATTGACGTTGGTAATATGAATCCAACTCAAGTTAAACGCTATCTGGAAAACATCAAGAATGAAATGCGACAAAAGCGTGCCCCTTCAGCAATGGCTGGCGGCAAAGAAATGGTAGATGGTCAATATGACGTGGCTTCTATTCAGGAAGACTTTTTCTTCCCTGTAACGGCAGGTGGTAAAGGTTCAAAGGTTGAAACTATTCCCGGTGGTTCTGAAGATTTCGGTTCTAACTTGCTCAAGCAGTTCCAACAAAAGATGTTTCGTGGACTTCGCATTCCAACTTCATATCTTGGTGATACTGGTGCGGATTCACAACAACCGCAATACAGTGATGGTAAGGTGGGTGTTGCATATTTTGAAGAACTTCGTTTTGCCAACTTCATCATTCGTCAACAAAAATACATGGATGAAGTGTTCAATAATCAATTCAAGATTTATCTGAAGGTCTGTGGCATTAATGTTAATACCGATTTATTCAACATTTGCTTACCACCACCAGAAAACTTCGCATTGTATAAGCAAGCCGCAGTTGATGCTGACCTGATTAACGGTTTTGGAAATATTCAGGAAATCAAGTATCTGTCACGTCGTTTTATTCTTAAGCGTTACTTGGGTCTAACTGACGACGAAATTCAAATGAATGAAGTTCTGCTTAAGGAAGAAACTGGAATCAAAGATACTGACAAAATAACTCCGCTGCAACAAATTTACGATCCGGCAGTCTATGAAAATAGAAAGCCAATTGTCAAAAAGTTGCCGAAAAACATTGATAGTGAAGGTGCTGATGGAGGCGACGACCTGGGGATGGGTGACATGGGAATGGATTCATCTATGGGTTCCCAACCGGAAGAACCAACGGATACTCCGAGTGATACCGATACAGAACAACCAACGAAGTAATAAAAAGCTCCCAAACGGGAGCTTTTTTGTTTCCACATTATGAAATGTGTAAATAAAGTAAAACGGGATAAAAAATGGAATTTTTATCAGAGCATTTAACACCGAACATGTCAAAGATGTCGGAAATTCGTAAAGGTAAGGATTTATACTTATCCGGATTGTTTATGGTTGGAGAACAACAAAATGGCAATCGACGAGTTTACCCTAAGCATGAAATTGAACGTGCGGTTAATCAGGCCAATACCCAACTGGGTCAGGGCTATTCCATTATGGGTGAATTACAACATCCGAATACAATGGTTGTCAACCTGGATCGAGTTTCGCATATTATCACCGAACTTCGTTTAGAAGGCAGTAATGCTTATGGCAAAATGAAGATTGTTGATACCCCCTGCGGGATGATTGCCAAGGCGTTGCTAGACGGTGGTGCAAAATTAGGAGTGTCATCACGTGGTACTGGCAATCTTAGTGAATCTGGTATTGTTTCAAACTTTGTTTTTTCCACAATTGATATTGTTTCAGTTCCGAGTGGTCCAGGTTGCTATCCCGACATGGTTTACGAATCACAGCAAATGGCTAAAGTTCAAACATTAGCTGAAGCTGCGGTCCAAGACGCTCGCGCGCAAGAATTCCTGTTAAAAGAAATCAAAAAGTTTATTGATTCGGTCGTAAAAAAGTAAAAGTTTAATTCCGCCTCTGTAAATACTCCAAATGTAAACATAGAGGTGTGGAATGGACGACCCAAAAGATTTTATTAGAAATAGTGTTTTCGCTCTAATTCGTGGTGATGAAGAAACCGCAAAGCAGGAAATGACCCGTGCTTTAGAAATCAAGACCGAAAAAATTATCGACCAAGTTACTATCAACAATGACTGGGAAGAAAATTCCCAAGAAAAATCAAATTGATTTTTTAATATTGTAAATAGTATTGATTAAATTCACAAAAGGAGAATGATATGGATGAAATCCTAAAAGTGGTTCTGTCATCAGAAATCCTGAGTGAAGAAACTAAGACTCAACTCACAGAACACGTTAGAACTTTAGAAAAGTCCCTGCGTGAATCTATCGAAACGGAAGTTCGTGCTGAACTTGCCGAACAGTGGGTTCAAGAGCGCGATGCCCTCGCCTCAAAGATGGAAGTTTTTGTTTCTACCACTCTGCAGGAAGAATTAGCTGAACTTCGCGAAAGTATCGCTGAATTCCGTGATCTGGAAACTGAATACGAACAAAAGCTGAATGAGCAACGTGTTGTTATGGCTGAAGAAGTTGTTGCTGAAAAGCAGCGCCTGCAGACCACCCTCGAAGAAGAGCTTGAGTCTCTGATCGATAAGATTGATGAATTCCTGGAAATTCGCCTGACCGAAGAAGTTTCAGAACTGGCCGAAGATATTCAAGTTGTGAAGAACAACAAGCTGGGCCAAGAAATGTTCGAAGCGTTCTCTGGCATTTTCATGCAGTCACATCTGTCACAAGTTGGCGTCCTGAAGAAGCTGGCTGAAGCAGAAGAAAAGATTGCCGCTCTTGGTTCACAACTCAATGAAGCTTCAGCAGCAAATGCCGATCTTCTGCGTGAATCAACAATGACCTCACTGCTGTCAAACCTGCAAGGTTCCAAGCGTGAACAAATGGCTCTGATTTTGAAGGGCGTCCCCACTGATAAGCTGGGCGATACCTACAAACAGTTTGTTAGCCGCATTATGAAGGATGAGACCACTCAGATTTCAGAATCAACTCAACAAACAACCGTGAAAACTGGTGATGCAGTAGTTATCACCGAATCAAAGAAAGTTTCTGATGCCGGCGACGACTTCAGAAAAGAATTACAGCGTCTAGCTGGTATTACAAAGTAAATTGTCATAAAAGGAGAATTTAATATGAAACTGTTTGAACAATGGCAAGAAAATAAGGAAAGCCTGCTGGACGGACTTCAAGGTTCTAAGCGCGCTGTTCTTGATCAACTGCTGGAAAACCAAAAGCACATGATCGAATCAATGGACACTGGCACCACCGCTGGCGCTATTTCCAACTTCCAAAAGATCGTGTTCCCAATGCTGCGCCGTATCGTTCCTGGCACTATCGCTATGGATCTGGTTGGTACTCAGCCAATGTCAGGCCCTGTTGGTCTGGTTTACACCCAACGCTGGGTTTTCGGCAAGCCCGTTGACGGTAATGGCGATGCTTCTAACGACATCTCGGCCGGCGACGAAATCTTTGCCAACAACAGCAAGATGAAGCGTTTCTACTCAACTTCAAATGTTGGTACCACTGGCTATCCTCCTGCTCTGACTGCTACTACCTCACTGGGTACTGCTGCTTCAACCGCCGATTACGAAGGTTTCGGTGGCCGTGATATCCGTATGGAAATCCTGAAGAAGACCATTACTGCTGGCACCCGTAAGCTGCAAGCTCGTTGGACTCCAGAAGCTGCTCAGGATCTGGCTGCCCAGCATAACCTGAACATGGAGAACCAAATCACTGCCGCTCTGGCTGCTCAGATCGCTCACGACATGGATAACGAAATCCTGACCGATCTGCTGACCCTGGCTGGTTCAACCGCTACCTATGACTTTGCAAACCCAATGCCCGGCTTCGCTCCCAACTATGTTGGCGATCGTTTCGCTGAACTGGGTGTTCTGATTGACAAGATGTCCCAGGAAATCGGTGCTAAGACCCGTATGGCTCCTGCTAACTGGCTGGTTGGTTCATACTTCATCAACTCAATCCTGCGTTCAGCTTCACGTAGCGTTTTCGCTCCTGCTGTCCAAGGCACCTTCGGCGATGCAAACGGCAACAAGCTGGTTGGCACCCTGAATGGCCAAATGAAGTGCTATAGCTACAACTGGGGTCTGAATGATGCTTGGTCATTTGGCTCTGCCAACACCAACGTCGCTACCGGCGCTGATGGTGAAGACATCCTGATTGGTTTCAAGGGTAGTTCCGAAATCGAAACCGGTTATGTTTTTGCTCCGTATCAGCCTGTTACCTCAACTGGCGTTATTACTGATGCTCAGACTTTCACCCCTGCGGTCAGTCTGTCAACTCGTTATGCCAAGGCAATGTTCACCAGCACTGCTGACTCACTTGGTAACTCAGCCGATTTCTACGCACGTATCCGCGTCAAGAACATCCGCTTCAGCTAATCAGAACTTTACTCTGATAAAAAATAAAAGCCGGCATATGCCGGCTTTTTTATTTGTTGAATCGAGTTTGATTGTTTGCTACATCATACCCAATCTCTATTCCAAGTTGTTTGGCGGCGTCTGATGCTAATCGCCAACATGATGCCGCTCCAAGTTCCCATCCATCAAATTTCACCATTTTTATAGCATCTTCAGCACTCACAAATTTCCTAACTCCGTCTTTGTTGATAGAGAATTTACCAGTGGCAGCGCCGTTTTTATTTTTCGGCTTTGGTGGGTTGATGTAACCATCATCTAATTTTGTTGATGGCACTCGCATGCCCAATCTTTTCGCAAGCCTGATGACCTGATCCGGTGCCGACTTTAATTGTTTGCGTTTTAGCTCCCAGCCATCATTTACAATTTTAGTGTAAGCGTCCTCTTCGTCGAAGCACTTTGTTTGTCCATCTTTTATCAACTCAATTTTGCCATGTTTGGTTTTAACATTTCTGGAAACAAAAAACCAACCCTGGTCAAGAAATTTTTGAACTTCATTGCTTTTCACAATTTTAGTTTGGGTTCCATCCGACATGTGTTTTGCATTCTTGAATTGATCAGTTTTTCCAAGCTTGAACCCTTGCGATAGGTACACATCCTTTTCATTCTTGTTGATAAGAATGTAATTGCTGCGATCTGGGTGGTGGACGACTATCATTCCGGACGAATTAAAATTTATGCTTTGTTTGTCACCACGGACAAGGTTCAAACATCTGGGATCAGAAATACACGCATCATTGACCAATTCCGCTTCTGCTTCAAAAGCTTCCGTTCTGGTGTCATAAAATTTCAGTATTTCCTTATGATGCTGTTCAACGCCATATTTTTGAATACTTCTGCAAATAATAAGGCCGGACCCCAGATACCCATCGTCAACATTATTAGTGGAGTGAACACCATAGTAATATGAATCATCAATGTTTGGTCTTGTTATCTTGTAGGTATAATGAAATTTATGGCTACTACTTTGCGGATTCATCCCCCAACGTTTATTTCCCATGTCTTGCACTTTGATAAAGCCGCGCCGGGTCATTATTTGTGCTTCTGAACTATTGGAAGATTCTTGTTCAGTCAAATCTTGGAAGATTGAAAATAGTCTGGGCTTCTGTGTTTGGTATCTGCTGTAAATGGTTTCCCCATTCTTCCAGAAATAACCTTTTGGTGTTTCTTCGATGAATTTGAACCCGCACTTATCATAAACCTGTCCATCACCAAGCATGTTTTCTGAGTAGGTATAAAAACTATTGGTGTTTAATGAGGTTTGTGCAAATTTTAGTAGCTTGGAGGCACCACCGACTACTACTGTATTCAATGCCGATGCAAGTCTTATGATCTCCATGTCATAGTCAACATGGAACCGCGAGGGCGAAACACTCAACACCATGACTACTTCGGCATTCAGTTGTAGAGCAAAATACCATGATGCTGGGGTGAAACCTTTCACATGACAGGCGTCAAAAAATGTTTTAGCTTTATTTTTCTCAATCTGGATTACATTACATTTTCTAGCATAAATCGTTTTCGCTAATCCATTTTTCACGTTAATCATGGATTGCATGAGTTCCGGCTTTTTCTCAGCAACGAAATCCCATACATTTATTTCCCCATGCCGAAACACGGGGTTCACTGAAGAGACGATGTTCAATTCCGAACTCCTATTTTGGGACATATCGTTTAGTCTACCACGTACCCAAGTTTCTTGCCAAGCTGTTTTGCTGCGTCTGATGCTAATCGCCAACATGATGCTGCTGCTAACTCCCAGCCTTCCTCTCTGACCATTCGTTCTGCGTCTTCGGGACTAACCAATTTTTTAACACCATCTTTCCTAACACCAATTCTGCCATTCGTTGCCGGGGCTCTTTGGTATTTCTTTTCTGGTTTATTTCTGTTTGAGACTTTCCACCCTCCCAAGAGATATTTTTCTAGTTGTTCCCCTTGTATGTATTTCCATTCAGAACCTTTTCTAATTTTAGTCATCCCGGAATTTCCTGGAACCTTGGTATTAAACTCCCATCCCTCATCCAAAAATTCGCATGTCAATGAAGTTGGTATCATTTTCACCAACCCATTTTTCACCATCTCCCTACATTGAATTTTTCTAACATTTATTGGTTGATGCCGGTTCGCGTCAATCTCGTTGACCTGACAGATTTGGCCGTCAATTTCAACAAAAAATATTCCCTCTTTGACACTGACTTCATCTTCCAGTTCTTCTGGGTCTAATGGGTTCATGCCCCATCTTTTATTACCCATGTCGAACACTTGAGTATAACCTTTTGACTTCATGAACTTGGAAATTGAAGTATCTCGGATTATTTCTACTTCAGTCGGATAAATCGACATTAGTCTGGATTTGGTGGCAGTTTCTCTATTCAGTATTTCCCCATTTTTGAACCAAAAGAAGCCCTTGCCAGTATCCCCTAGGAATGTGAAACCCATTTGTTTGTATAAGTTTCCATGACCTATCATGTTTTCCGAGTAGGAAAAAATACTATTGGACTGTAATTCCCGTATTGCGCCTGCGAGTAGCTTACTAGCGCCACCAACCACAGTATGACCTTGTAAACATGCATACCGGATAATTTCCCATTTGAAATTTTTGTTATATCGACTTCTGCCGAAGGTCATGACCGCGACCACGTGACCATTTATTAGCAGCGCAAAAGCATGTTGGTGTGCGACAGACCCTTTTAAATGGTTGTCAGTTAAAAATGCTTTTGCAACAGACCTGTCAATTTTTTGAAATGAACACTTTCGTGCTGGTATCTTTATTGACTTTTGCTCATTGTGAGATGACATAGAGGCCAAAAGTTTCGGATTTTTATCAGCAACAAACTTCCATACATTTATTTTTTCTGGGTCAAACTGCGGATTGACCGGATCGACGACGTGGACTCTACTCATGGGTTGACGCACTCCTGATGATTGGTTAGACTGGACCCATTCTAACCTAGAGGATGATAGAATGGAACTTTTTGAAAAATACTTCCAGTTCGTTCTGAAAAAGATCGATGAAAAATTTGGCAATACGATGCGCGACACTACTGAAAATTCACAATGGCATCGGGAAGAAAACGTATTTGTTCATACTCAAATGGTTATGAGCGAATTTATGAAGTTGGCCAATGAGAAAAAATTCTCATTTGATAAATTTCGTCTTGGACTGATTGCGTGTGCATTTCATGATGTTGGGAAGCCGATGGCCAAGCAACCTCACCCGGATGGTGGGTTTTCATTTTACAATCATGAAGTTATGTCAGCAAATATCTTCAGAAATCTGTATCATACGGATTCAGAAGTTTCTGCAATGGTTCCAGACCCAGCGGAATACCTATTTGTTCGCTTCATGATCCAAGTCCACTTGCCATTCAAGACGCAACAGTTTCTGAAGATTCTGAAGCAGTCAGTTATTTATTATGGTGAACAAGCAGGGCTGTCCAAAGAAGATACAATCGAAGTTTTCACAACGGTTCTTCGGGCTGATGCGATGGGCAGAATTTCTGATGATCACCAAGAAAAACTGAAGAATTTGGACGCATGGATTGCTGACTTTACCGGAATTTCGTGTAAATCAACGCCAACCAAAAAATCACAGTTTGAAGTGATTTGTTTTAGTGGTGCTATGGGTGCTGGGAAGTCAACCCAAATGAAGCAGTCCATGGAAATCTGCGACCAATCGGGTGAATTGTATTTGTATTTTTCGTTTGATGACGAACGTGCGAAAATTATTGAAAAATTTGAAGGTATCAAACCCGGAGAAATTGTTCCTCGGGAAGTTTTGCACAAGTACGCGGGTCATTTGAATGGTGAGTTCACACGATTTGCGAAGGAATGTAGGACAAAGTTTGGAAAAATTGTAAAAGAACGTAGTGATCAGCCGGTTTCTAATTCCAGTTTAGTAGTATTTGTGGATGCAACTTTCACCACAAGAAAGACGAGACTACTGGTTAAAAATAGCTTCCAGAACGCAATGGTCTCATTTGTGGAAATCGACCTTCCATTCAAAACACACTTGGATCAAAATTCCAAGCGGATGGATTCAAAGTATGTTCCAGTGCCAATTGTGACAACCAGTTACTACAATACCACTCTACCTATGATTGATGAAATGGATTTCTAATGTCCAAAGAGAAAATTTACAAAATTGCATCTAAAGTTCGACGTTGGGCGGAAGACCTTGAAGCCGAATACACTAAAATTTCTGAATTTGATGGATTCGGTCGTCCGTCACTCATGGGTCGTTGTGTTATAGCATCCGCCAAGCTGATGCAAGAGTTGCACAAAAATGACATAGATTGTTATGTCGCTTTGACGGAATGTCATGGGTATGTTGTAGCAGGGAAATCAATTGTGGATGTCACTGCAACTCAGTTTGGTATGGAAGATGAAGTATTCATCATGCCATTGTCCGAGGCGAAAAAACTCCGACGTGGTGCAATTCTAGATGATGCGTATCGTCAACGGGATGGTGCGTTCTACAAATTTCATACTCTGGACGAAATTATTTCACATCAGAAACTTACCGGATGGCCGGAAGATCAATCGGTTAGCACTTTTAGGAGAAAATATGACTAAGAAGATTTTGATTGTTGGTGCTGGTGTAGTTGGGTTGAATACCGCTTATGCCATACTTAAAAAGCATGCCGACGCGGAAATTGCTATCGTTGACCAACATGATGGGGTTGCGACCCAAACATCATTTGCGAATGGTGGGCAAGTTTCGGTGTGTAATACCGCAGCATGGAACACCTGGGGTAATGTTTGGAAGGGGATGAAGTGGGCATTCAATCCTGAAGCACCATTGAGTCTGGGGACGGACTGGTCATCTCAAAAAATTTCATGGCTGGCAGAATTCGTGAAAGAAATCAGAAATTCTGATGAAAATACCAATGAACTGGTATCCATCGCGCAAGAGTCACGAGGTATGTATCAAGAACTATTCGCATCTGGAGTAGTGAAGTTGGATAGCTTGCGCAATAATGGTATCGTCAAACTCTACAGATCGGAAAAAACTTTCAATTCTGGTATTTTAGAAGCGAGCTATTTTGATTCATTTGATGAATTTCCAGTAATCAATAACAGCACCAGTTGCCATCCAAAGTGGGTTGAGGAACTTACTGCTAACATTCGTATTGGCGAGTTGTTCAATAAAGTTCATGGTAGTGTTTTCTACCCAAAGGATTTTTCATTCGATCTTCGAGAATATTGCGTGAAGATGCAAGAATTCCTACAGTCCCGTGGTGTGATTTTCGAGTTTAACTGCTATGTAATCAATGGTATCGACCAGTGGTTTGATCAGATCATTTATTGTGCTGGCGTAGGAATGAATGACTGTGGACTACTGAACGATCTAAAATTCAAAATTTACCCAGTGAAGGGTTATTCTAATACATACATTCTGAATAAACCGCTCAACATGAACACGTCGATTCTTGATGAGGATTTAAAGATTGTTGCGACACCTTTGGGTGATAATGTCTTGCGAGTTGCTGGTACCGCTGAATTATCTGGATATGATTATGATTATGGAACTGATCATGTCAGAAATAAACTTTTGCATAACTGGGCGGTAGAAAATGGCTTCGTTGACAAGGATGCCCAGTTCATGCCATACTCATGCTTGAGGCCGATGACGCCGAACATGCTACCTTTTGTTAGGCAACATGATGGTAAAATTTATCATGGCGGACACGGACATTTAGGACAAACTCTGAGTATGCAGACTGCTGCTTGGGTTGCTAACATTGTTTAAAGGATTAAAAATGGCTACAAAGAAGACTAAGGACGTTCAAGTTCAAGAAACCCAATCAGAAGTTCCCCAAGACCAACAAGCTGAAGTTTCGGTCGTCGAAAACACCGAAACTGTTCAAAGTTATACTGTTAGTAGTTGGCAGGATTATGAAGTAGAATCCAACGTGGAACAACACCAAGGTTCTAGTGTTACGTTCCAACCTGAAGTGGAAATTGAAATGCTGGAAGGCAACAATTTCTATCTGGAGCATGCTACGGATGGTTCAGCGGGTTTTGATGTTCGTGCTGCTATTTCTGAGCCAATCAAGCTCATTCGCGGTGGTCGTGCTCAACTTATTCCGCTGGGGTTCAAGATGCATCTTGCCGACCCGAATTTTGTTGCTGTTCTCGTCCCGCGTTCGGGTAATGGGCACAAGCGTGGTCTTGTTATGGGTAATGGTACTGGGGTTATCGATTCGGATTACCTTGGCCAAGTTTATGTTTCTGCTTGGGCTCGACCAAATCGCACCCAATGGACTGCAACCCATGAACACGATTTCATTGATGGTGATACCCCTGAGTATATTCTAATCAACCCTGGCGATCGTATTGGACAACTCATGTTCATTCCCGTCGCGCACCCAAAGTTTAAGGTTGTAGAAAAGCTGAGTGGTTCAACTGCTCGTGGTGAAGGTGGCTTCTCGTCAACCGGCACCAAGTAATCTTAGACTAAAAGCTTAAATACCGCCCCCTAAATACTTTTTTAGTGTTTAGGGGGCTTTTTCATGCGCCAAATTCCAATTTTTGAATTGGTTCCAAATCCAGTTGTGGCTGATGAACCGCAACACATTATCGTTTCTGGGGATTACTCCAATGATTTCCATGGGTCATACTGGCTGGAACCATCTGGCACCAAGTTGCCTTTTTACACCTACAACCTGACAACCAACCTTCCGCCTTACGGAACGGAACTCATTCCAGCTACCACATTCAGCGTGAAGCAGAATTCAGGTTTCGATGGTTCATACACCACCTATACCACTCAATCTTCTACTGATACCTATACTGGGGCAGTATATGATTCCGGAACCGGTAGAACCAAGATTTATGTATCGAACCTTATGCCGCAGGGAGCAAGTCTCAATACCGGTGTGATTTTGGGCATTTCCACCTACAAGTTCAATGTTGCTGGTGGGTCACCAGTGGTAGTTGATGAGCGTGTGGTTAAGGAAACCTTAGCAGTTTCCCTTGTGGGGCGTTTTAGTGAGGTTTGGGGCGAAGTTTTACAGCAGAACATCCTTTCAGTCGCTCAGAATTTCGCAAGCCCTGTAGCGCCCTCTAATCCGATGGTGGGCATGTCTTGGTTTGATACCATGGCAACACAGTTGAAGATTTGGGATGGCGCTCAATGGGTTGCTATCACAAGTTCAATCGCTTCATTCACTCATACACAAACGACATCGGCAGCTTCATGGGTGGTTCCGCACAATTTCAACTTGCCATCACCATTTATCGCAGAGGTGTCGGTTTTTGTGAACACCGCTAATGGCGTTAAGGCAATCTTGCCTACTGACATTTCGTTCACCAATGCGAACACGATTACGGTGTCCTTCAACACCAGTTACACTGGATACGTTATTGTAAAGAAGTGATAAATTGTAAAGCCGGCATAAGCCGGCTTTTTTACAGCTATACGAATTTGCTTGTGTATTTCAATCAAAATCAACTACACAAAAATCAAAATTGGAAATTAGAAGACTACTAACCAAAAATTTCCACAACCCATCATGACGGATGTCCACTGCCCGAATAATCGTCTCCTAGCCCCCTCAAAATACATTTAAATGGCATTGCTGATGAGAATGGCCTGCGGCGAGGACAAGTCGAGACCTCATGTCGTCCTACGTCCGACAGTTCGGTTCCCCATGCCTCATGTATTGGAACCACTCCGTTCCTTCCCTGCCACCTATATCTTGAGCACTTCCCCAGGAAAATTTCGACCTGTCCCATATTTCTCTCCTAGAAAAAACCGGAACAGAGAACCATTAGATGGCAAGGAAGAGACCCTACTGCCAGTATGGATACAATTGCCCATACCCATTGCAATCAAAGTATTGACGACACGTCCAACATGTGGTATCTTCCTAAATTTTTTTAGAAAATTTTGACGACTGATCTGGCCATGTGTCCAGGTTTTACCCGGGTCTGATTCTTCTCCTTAGAAAAAAACCGGAACAGAGAACCATTAGGTGACAAGGAAGAGACCCTACTTCCGGTGTGGTATTGTTCGATGCGAAATTTGTCCTGTCGATTGACACATGTTGACATCAGTGGTATCTTCCTAAATTTTTTTACCAAATTTCACATCTGGGTTTATAATGTGTCCAGGTTTTACCCGGGTTCTGATTCTTCTCCTTAGAAAAACCGGAACAGAGAACCATTAGATGGCAAGGAAGAGACCATGTTGATAGTAGGGTCTTCTGCGCTATTGACGAACCGATGATCATGGGTCATAATTCATTCACTCGCCGATGACTGACAACAAAAAGCGAGTTGCGAAGTCCCTAAATACTGTTGTGGATGTCCACAAAGTTTAATGTTTGAAATGTTTGTTTACTTTACAGGAGTTTAATATGACCCAACAAAAGCGTTCACTTGCCGATCTGATCAATGCCTTTGAAACCAAGAACAACGATGCAGCAGTCGAAAATGCTGACTGGAAGAAGTTCTTCCCCTTCTACAAGGCCGATGCAGACACCACCACCACGGCTCGATTCCTTCCTGATCTGGACGAAGACAATCCTCGCGGTTTTGTCGTCGAGAATCTGTATCACGAACTGACCATCAACGGTCGTAAGGAACGAGTTGCTTGCCTCCAACAACACGGCGAAGAATGTCCCGCCTGCCGTGAATCCCAACGTTTCTATGACGAAAAGTCTCCACTGCATGATCCTGCGAAGGGTAAGGCTCTGTATCGAAAGAAGAGCTACATTGCTCAAGCTGTGATTCTGGATACTCCAGTCCAAATGCGTGAAGACGCACCTCTGGTTTGGCTTCTGGATTTCGGTCCGCAAATTTACAACAAGATCCTGGCGGACATGAAGTCTGGTGATCTGGAAAATAGTCCAATCGAATTCAAGGGTGGTCATAATTTCCGTATTCGTAAGACCAAGAATGGCAACGAAAACAGCTATTCGACTTCATCATTCTCTCCGAAGTCGACTGATCTTCCTGACGATGTTATTGATCGAGTTCTGGATGGTATGTATGACCTCAAGGAATTCCGAGCCAAGAAGATTGACAAGGATGTTATGGAAACCATGGTCCAAGCCGCACTGCATTCTCTCGGTGCCGCACCAGCTCCGGCGCCCGCCCCTCGTCCCGCCGCACAACCCGCGCAAACTCCGGTTTCGCAACAACTGGGTACGGATCTGGGTGTTGATAGTCCTGATGTTGGTGCTGAACCTGCACCGGCTCCTGCACCGGCTCCCGCCCAAAGTGCTCGTGATCTGATTAAGGCTCGCGCTGCCGCGCTGCGTAATCAGCGTCAAGAATAATCCTTGATAGGTTGTTAACTGATAATGGGGCCTTCCGCCCCATTATTTTTTCAATAGGAGAAAAATGTTAAACTTCATTAAAGAATTTTCAAAGAAGCTTGATAAGATGGAAAATGTATCAACTACTTTGGCTCCACCGAGTTATTGGGTTGGTATTGGGAATTACGCAGTTAACTTTATCGTTAGTGGGTCTTTTTATCGAGCAATTCCACAAGGACGAATCACATGTCTCGCCGGGCCATCTGGTTCTGGTAAGTCATTTCTTATGTGTAATCTTCTGAGACAGGCACAACAAGATGGTTGCTTTGTTCTGCATCTTGATTCGGAACATGCCATCGACCCTTCGTACCTATCTCGGGTTGGCGTCAATATGTCGGAAACCAATTACAAGTATGCTGAAGTTGAAACTTTCGCATCAGTGACTGCGATTCTTTCAGAATTCATCGGTATGTACCTGTCAGCATACGGTGACGCCAAGCCTGCAGATCAACCCAAGGTTATTATTGCTCTGGACAGTATTGATCAACTGATTACTGACTCAGAAGATGAGAACTTTGAAAAGGGTATTCAGAAGGGCGATCAGGGCCAACGTGCGAAGCAACAGAAGCAACTTCTGCGCACAATTACGCAGAAGATTAAGCGACTTCCATTCTCGTTCCTTCTATCCCATCAGGTTTATCCGAATCAGGACTTGACCAATGGTAACGGTAAGTGGGTGGTGAATAACGGCCTTCGTTACGCATGTTCACAAATCTTTATGGTGGAATCACTGACACTCAAGGAACAAACCAAGATTACTGGTGTTCGTATGCGTGTTGAGAATTACAAGTCGCGTTTTACCATGAAGGGTGCTAGAGTCGAAATTGATGTCCCATTTGATAAGGGTATCGACCAGTATTCAGGTTTCCTGGAAAAAATGGTTGAACTTGGTGCCTTGAAGAAAAACGGTGGATGGTACATTATTGGATATGAGGGATGCCCGGAGCGAAAATTCCAAGAATCAAAATTTGATGAGGATCTTTTCAATCTGTGTATGGCGCACCCTGCAATCCTGGAAAGTGAAGCAATTGTTCAAGACCGAATGGATTACGATCCCGAGGTCATTGACACATCGGATGAAGCTTGACCAGTTATACTTGACTTGCTAAAATAGGTGGCTGTTGGCCACCTATTTTTGTTTGGAGAGCATATGAATGTTTTAGACGTAGACCTAAAAAATGAAGACGATATCATCTTGAAGTTAGATGACCTATACACTCGCTGCGATCAATTACTAGAAAAGTTCGAAAATGACTACCGAATCAAGCAAGAAATGACTGGGAAGGAAATTGTTCGACTGATGTCCCAACAAACTGACCTGATCGTAACATACACCATGATAATTCCGGAAGTTTGCGCCATGATTAGTATCATGGAGTCTTTTCTGAAGAAAGTTGCCTGTATTATCCAAAAAAATTTAAATCAATCCAGCCAAAAGTCATTAGGTGATCGGGAAACTGCGCGGCTGATTGAAGGCGATAGCAAGATGGTTCAATGGCAACAGCATAAGGCTCAACTTCAACAATATGAAATGAATTTCAAAATTATCCAACAGTTGCTTATTTCTCGCGGATATACCTTGAAGGCCATTTTGGATGCACACATCAATGATAAGTCAGAAGTGGTAATTTGATGCATAAACTAACAATTAAAATCTTGAATGAGGTCAAGTGTTCAATAACCGGACTGCTGACCGATCATCTTCGGGAACTTTATAACATTTACGGAATTGAGAAAAAAGGTGCCAAGTTCATGCCCAAGTTCAAAATGGGGTTGTGGGATGGCAAGATCCGATTCTTCTCAACAAAAGGCGAAACATATACCCGTCTTTTGCCTGATATTGTAGACTATCTTGAAGCAACAGGATGTTACGAAATTGATCTGATTGATGATCGTAACCAAATTCCATTTTACCAAGGTGAAATTGATGAAAATTTCATGATGGACACGGCATTGGTTCAGGTGAAGCTTAGAGATTATCAAGTGGAGATGGTAAACTTGTGTTTGAAAGAGACATCTGGGTTCTTGGAGTCATGCACAGGTTCTGGGAAAACTCTAACTTGTGCCGCCTTGGCAAAGGCACTATACAAATTAAACCAACGAACGATTATCATTGTTCCATCTGGTGATTTGGTGGAACAAACCGCCGAAACATTTGAAATGTGTGGACTTCCATACGGCACTTATTCTGGTGGCAGTAAGAACCTTGATCCGCCAATAACCGTGGCAACATGGCAAGCGTTGCAGTATGCTCCGGAAATTTTGAGAAAATACAACGCATTTATTGTCGATGAATGTCATACTCTTACGGGCCAAGTGCTGAAGGATTTGATCAATGAGTATGGTGGACACATCGGCTATCGTTTTGGTGTTACTGGAACATTCCCACCAGATGAAGTTGATAAATTCGCATGTCATGCTTCTATTGGACAAATTTTGTATCAGCTACCAGCTTGGAAGCTGATTGAAGCTGGATATTTGGCGAAAATTAGAATTCAGCCAGTGGAAATTCAAGATAAGAAGAAACTGAATTCACAGGAATTTCCAGACTTCGACATTGAGAGAAAATATCTCACCACATCACAGGAGCGATTGGAGTTAATTGCTGAAGACTTACAATCAACAATCAACCAATACGGCAACTCTCTTATTTTGGTTGGTGACGTTGAACAAGGTAAGAGATTGCAACAACTCATTCCAAACTCCACATTCCTGTATGGGGATAATAAAATCAAAGAGCGTCAGCGCGCATACAAGAGGTTTGAGGAAGAGGATGACGTTATCGTAATTGCTACAATGAAAATTGCGTCTACTGGAATTTCAATTAATAGAATTTTCTTTTTGGGGCTTGTGGATATCAATAAGTCATTCACCAAAGTAATTCAAGCTATCGGTCGTGGATTGCGAAAAGCCCACGATAAGGACGAAGTGTTCGCCAAAGACTACTACTCGTCATTGAAGTATTCCAAAAAACACTTTTCCAGTGAACGAAAGAAATTTTACACTGAGGCAAGATATCCAATCGAGCCAACCATCAAAATCAAGCATAGGAGTTAACATGCAATTTATCAATAAGCTTTTCAGAACCTATGAAATCAACTCCGTATTACAAGCATTGACATTTACCGACATTTACGTTTTTGACGCTAAAGAGTTGCGACCCAAGCTGACATCAGTTGAATATCTTGAGGAAGTTACCTGCCCAGCAATTACCATTGATGTCAAGGGCCACCAAGTATCTCTACCAAGCTCCTGGCATGTGATGATTATGGACACCGAAACATTCACCATTGACACAATCCCTGTGTGTCTTTCCCAAGTCTATGAGAACATTGCCCCCGGATTCACCTTTGTTAACCAGAGTGGCATCTTGAAAATGACTAAGCCAGTTCGATCAAAAATGCTTGGTATTTCATATAGTGAGGATGGCGTCTTTGTTCATCCAGCAATTAGTAAGAACATGGCTTTTATTATTCCGGTTGGGGATGCCACAATTCTAGCCGGCCCGCATGATTTGTCCCGATACATTTCTAAACTGACTATTGGTGATCTTGACCTGACCAGTTAACTTTTTTGAAGATTGAATTAGAAAAAATTCAATATGCTTTTCCCGTCTCCATAGCTAAATATCCTTTTAGCTGTGGAGACGTAAATGGAAGAAAGTTATTTGAAGAGTGTAAATCATGCAATGAAGTATGAAGTTGGGCCATTTTGGGACGAACGACATCCAGCATGTGCATCCGGATCGGTAAAAACCGCCGCAGAACGAAAAGCCACGGGATACGTCAACGACCCTGATGATACTGGTGGAGAAACAAAGTTCGGCGTTGCTAAGAACGCTAATCCTGACTTGAACATTACTACGCTGACATGGGATGCCGCAAAGCGTGTTTACTACAGAAAGTATTGGCTTGCTGGTAATTGCGATGACATTTCGGTCTTCGCCCCCAAGTTAGCCATCATGCATTTCGATTCTTGTGTAAATCACGGCGTCGGTAGAGCCGCCAGGATGCTTCAGGAGGCCGTAGGAGCAACGATTGATGGTGATGTGGGTCCGAAGACCTTGGAGCTTGTTAAAAAGGCTTGTGCGGGCTCTGGTGGGGAATTGGCGGTTTGCGATAAGGTTGCCACTATCAGAGTTTCGTTCTACAATGCCATCGTGGCGAACAAACCCTCACAGAAGAAGTTTTTGAATGGGTGGTTAGCCAGAATTTCAGATATCCGAAGCTTCGTTAAATCATAAAAACGGAGCAAAAATGAAAGGTGATTTAATGACATACATGGTGAGAAAGCGAAATGGCGACATGGTGCCATTCGATACGTCCAAGTGGGAAAATCAAATTAAAAAGGTGTGTGAGGGAATTAAACACGTCTCGGCATTCACCATTGCCGCGACCGCTCAAGCTCAATTCAAACCATTCATGACGACGGAAGAGCTTGACGAGATTGCTCTTCGTTCTATGGTCAATCTTATTGATGTTGAGACTAATCCTATTGGTCATACTAATTATCAATATGTTGCTGGCCGCCAACGCAGTACGATGCTCCGTAAAAAGGTTTACGGCCAGTATGAAGTTCCGCACATCCTACAAATTGTAAAAAAGAACGTTGAAGCGAAGCTTTATACTGATGAACTGTTGACATGGTACTCAGAAGATGAGTGGGAACAAATCAATAACATGGTCGATCATTCTATTGATGAGACCTACACATTTGCTCAAATTGAGCAGTTTGTTGATAAGTATCTCGTTCGTAACCGCTTCACTGGCGAAATTGTAGAAACGCCCCAGGTTCGTTACATCATCGCAGCGGCGGTGGCAATGCATGCCGAAAAAACAAATCGTCTGGGATGGGTTAGGGACGCCTATGAAACGTCATGTAATGGCGAATACTCCCTGGCAACTCCAGTTGCGGCGGGTCTTGGTACCCCAACGCGCCAATTTAGTTCTTGTGTGACGATTAAGGTTGGCGATGACCTGGACTCAATTTATGAATCTGGTCGTGCTATGGCCAAATACGCAGGCAAGCGTGCGGGTATTGGTTTGGAAATTGGTGAAATCCGTGGTTTGGATGCTTCAATTCGGAATGGTGAACTGAAACATACTGGCCTTGTGCCATTTATTAAGAAGTGGGAAAAAGACCTCCATTCAGTTTCGCAAGGTGGTATTAGAAAAGGTGCGGCGACTATCTATTTTCCAATTTGGCATTGGGACTTTGAATCATTGGTGGTCCTAAAGAATAACCAAGGAACTGAAGAAACCCGCGCTCGACACATGGATTACGGTGTTCAACTTTGTGCCATGTTCTGGGAACGTCTGCTGAACCAAAAATCAATTACCCTCTTCAGCCCAGATGAAGTTCCGGGTCTATATGATGCATTCCACCAAGATATCGCGCAGTTTGAAAAGCTGTATACCCAATACGAAAAGCAAGATGGAATTCGTAAGAAGGTTATTTCCGCAGA
>JACCDT011435240.1_pt1 | contig 27786 bp, 28 predicted proteins | sample 7446291 | NCBI WGS metagenome assembly JACCDT01 (sample SAMN15323446, study PRJNA562643) | freshwater metagenome | isolation source: river surface water | place: USA:Blue River Watershed | collected 2017-08-17 | reverse complement strand
TGCTGCAACCACGGTACCAAGACCGAGCAGCGCGCCAAGTCCAAACAACGATGAGTCTTCAGCGTCGCCGCCAAGATCTGACTTTGATGTACCAACCACGCCCTGATCGCTCGCATTCAGCGGAGTTCCGGTCATCAGCGAATATCCACTGCCAGATTGGGCGCCAGCCGGGGCAAACAATTCACCGGATCCGTCAAATGCGGTGTTGCCATTGGCCGGCTGATAAAAACCTTCCAGCCTGACCACGGGCTCGCCATTAGCAAAGACCTGCAGGTCTTGTCCGATACGTTTGGCCTGCAGCTTGGCGGGCAATTTCCCGGTTTCGGCATCGACCAGCGTGTACGCGTACGAGTCCTCGACCGGAACAGCATCGGCAAAAAGATCCTGCGAAAAAATTTTTCCTGCAGGGCTACGCTTGAGTAGCTTGAACCGACCCGAATCACGCTTTGCCATCGTTTTCCCTCATCCTGTTTCAATTGCACAACGATTCGTTTGGTGTGTGGCGTGATCGATTCGTTAGTGCAGCCGGATGATGCGTTACCGCCCGATGAAAGTTGTTGTAAATGCAACACAGATATATTTGATCAAAGTAACTCCTGTAAGCTTTGTCGTCGTGCCACCCCGCCTGGTCATCCTGCACATCCCGCATGAATGCTGGCGAATCCGCGCGACACTCTCATGCAAGCCTGCATCCAGATCTTGTCTGCCATCGCAAAAATCTACGAAATTCCCGTCGTTTCGTTAGTATTCAGACAAGACAATCCTTTCATTCATTTGAACGAAAAAACTCGCAGAATCATCGACATCGCCAGTCACTTCACCGACTACGGCCGACCGACCCCGAGGAGGCTCGATGAATCGATATAAGCTTGCGTTTACCGCCCTGCTGACGATGCCGCTACTATCGGCTGCTGATCTGCCACCAGCGGCTGCAGATCGCCCAGCCCACCAATCTCCCTCGCATCCCGCACCGCTCACTCTGCTTACGATCGACGAGGCTCTGCGCAGCGCCGCCGAATCCCATCCATCGATCGCACTCAAGCTGGCAGAACAAAGTGCCAGCGAGTTCAGCCTCGATGGCGCTCGCTGGCAGCGCTGGCCTGGCGTATCGATGTCGTCATCGCGCGGCCCGCTGGGCCACACCCTGACTGAGTTGAAGGTCGAACAACCGTTGTGGGCCGGCGGGCGGATCGACGCGTCGATCAAAGCGGCCGAGGCGCGCGTCGATGCAGCGCGATCGGGTGTGGCCGAAGCACGCCAGCTCATCCTTGAACGCATCGTAAACACCTATGCGGAAGCAATGCGGCTACAGACGCGCGTGGCTGCCGCCGAACTGACGATCGCCGACTATGTAAAGCTGTCAGAGATGATCGAGCGCCGCGTCGCCAGCGGCATCAGTCCGCGCAGCGATGGCGTGACCGTGCGTGCGAGGCTGCAACAGGCACAGGGCGAGCAGTTGCAAATGGCACTGCAAAGAAAAAGCGCCGACACCCAGCTTGAAATTCTGGTCGGCCGCAAGTTCAGCGAACTGGCCATGCCGCGTCCGCCGAAGCTGACGTTGGCCAGCGCTGACGAAGCATTCAACAAATCACTGGAACAGGCTCCGCAGCTGGCGCGCCTGAGCGCGGAAGAGCGTGTCGCAGACCAGGCTATCGTCGCATCGAAGAGCAGCCTGTGGCCAGCGCTGGCCCTGCGCTACCAGCGCAACTTTGGCGGTGGCAGCCTGTATCCGACCGACCAGGTCTTTGTCGGGGTCACCTTCCAGCCCGGCAGCGGCCTGTCATCGATGGCGTCGATCAGCGAAGCTCAGCAGAGACGCAGCGGCGCTATCCACTCGCGCGAAGTGATACGGCGCGAGCTTGCCGACCGCATTCAAGGCTTGTGGAACCTCGCAGAATCTACGCGGGCAGAAATAGCGCTGTTGACAGAGCTGGTCAGCTCCACCCAGCAGGTGTATGAATCCTGCCTGCGGCAATTTCCGGCCGGTCGACGAACCTGGCTCGAGGTACTGCTCGCCCGGCGCGATGCAACGCAGGCGCAATACGCGCTGGCGGACGCACAATGGGCACGTTTTTCGGCCGTGCTGCGGCTCGAAATTGCCGCAGGTCGTCTGGCTGAGCGCAACTTCCGTACCGAATACGAGTTGGCTGAGTGAGCATCGTACCAACACTCGCGTCGATGCCGGTGGCAGCCGGCACTGAGAGCGGCGTCCAGCTTGCCGTGCTGCTGTCGCGTATTGCTGCCGTGCTCGGCCATGCGATACCGGTAAATCGATTCGGCCTGGCGTCGACCGATCCGAAGGCACCCCTGCGCACCGCCGCTATCGCGCTTTGGCAGACCGTGTTTCCAGATGGCGGCAGTGTGCTGCTCAACGAACCGCCGGCACGCGAACAACTGCCGATGCTGTGGTTAGCCGATGACGACAGCCATGCGCTGATCGTGCGCGGCCTCACCAGCGCCGGCAACTACCAATGCGAGTGCAGCAATGGCTCGGCCGTCGAGCTGGACCGCGCCTCGTTAGGCGCCGGCTGCCTGCTGCAACTGAGCGCAGCGCCGCCGTCGGCCACGGATGCTCAACCCGACCGGCCGGAACTGCCCACCAGCGCGCGACAGTGGTTCCTGCACGCGATCGTGCAACGCCGGCAGGTATTCGTCGAAGCAGTGATTGCGACCTTCGTCGTCAGCATGCTCGGGCTCGGCGCATCGTTCTACAGCCTGCAGGTGTACGACCGTGTGATTCCGACACAAGCGCACTCCACGCTGGTGGCCCTGACTATCGGCGTCGCAATCGCCGTGCTGTTCGAGTACGTGCTCAAACAGGTGAGATCGCTGATGGTCGACCGCGGCTGCAAGGCCATCGAAGAAGAACTGTCAGACGTGTTTTTCGGCCGCATGCTCGACATCCGCATGGAGGCCCGGCCGCGCGCCGTCGGCAGCTTCGCCGCGCAGGTGCGGCAGTTTGAACTGGTGCGCAATTTCATGACCTCGTCCACCGTGTTCCTGATTGCCGACCTGCCGTTCAGCCTGCTGTTCGTCGCCGTCATCGGCATCATCGGCGGGCCGCTCGCCGCGCTGCCGCTGTTGCTGTTGCCAGTCGTGATCGCATCGTCCGTCTGGCTGAACTGGCGCATGCGCAAGCTGACGCAATCGCAACTGAAAACGGCACGCCACAAGAACGGACTGCTGGTCGATGTGATCGATGGCATCGAAAGCATCAAGGCCGCCGGCGCCGAATGGAAAATGATGCAGGAATGGCGCCGGCTGACCGGATCGGCGTCGGCACTCGAACTCGAGCTGCGTCACCTGTCTAACACGTCCGCGCATATTGCCCAGCTGCTGCAACAGCTCTGCTATGTCGCCATCATCGGCGGCGGCGCCTGGCTGGTCGGCAGCGGAACCATCACCATGGGCGCGCTGATCGCCTGCTCCATTCTCAGCAACCGCGCACTGGCACCGATCACGCAGATCGCGATGCTGGTCTCGCAATGGCAGCATGCGCAAGAAGCGCTGAAAGGGCTCGATGACCTGATGGCGCTGCCGGTCGAGCACGAGCAAGGTCACGGCAGCGGCATCATTCCGTCGGTCTGCGCCGGCGAGCTGCGCCTGGACGATGCCGGCTTCTCATTCGACGGCAAGTTGCCGGCACTGCAGCCGCTGCGACTCACGCTACACGCCGGCGAGCGCACTGCCATCGTCGGTGCAGTCGGCTCCGGCAAGTCGACCCTGATCCGTCTGCTGTCCGGCCTGTATCGGCCTCGCAGCGGCAAGGTCCTCCTCGATGGCGTCGACATGGCTTTGATCGCCCCCGAATTCGTGCACGAGAAAATTGCTTACCTGCCGCAAGATGTGCGGCTGCTGCGCGGCACGCTGCGCGACAACCTGACACTGGGGCTAACGCCGCCGCCAGACGGTGAAATTCTGCGAGCAGCAGCGATGACCGGTCTCGACCGCGTGCTGGCGTCACATCCTCAGGGGCTCGACCTGCCGATCTCCGAGGGCGGACGCGGTCTCTCCGGCGGACAGCGGCAACTGGTCGGACTCACGCGGCTGTTGATCGCCGCGCCGCGTGTCTGGCTGCTCGACGAGCCCACAGCCGCGATGGACGGTGACCTCGAGGCGCACGTGATGGGCCAGATGTTCGCAGCATTGCCGGAGGACGCCAGCCTGGTGATGGTCACGCACAAGGCCAGCCTGCTGAGACTGGTGAGCCGCGTGATCGTGATGGAACAGGGCCGTGTCGTCCTTGACGGGCCACGCGCCGACGTGTTGGCGAGACTGGCGAATGCGCCAGCAGCGGGAGCGAACGCATGAGCCCGCGGCCCGAGCGCCCGCGCCGTGCGCAGCCCAACTGGGTGATCTGGAGCAGTCTGCTCGCCCTGCTCAGCTTCGTCGTCTGGGCATGGCAGGCCGAACTCGAACAGGTAACGCGGGCGTCCGGGCAGATCATGGCCAGCTCACGCACGCAAGTCATCCAGGCAAGCGACGGCGGCATTCTTGCCGCACTCCTAGTGAAGGAGGGCGACAAGGTCAAGCGCGGCCAGCTGCTGGCCAGACTCGATGCGACCAAGCTGCGCGCGGCCTACTACGAGACCCGTTCGCGCGCGGTGGCGCTGCAGGCGACGGTGGCGAGGCTGCGTGCCGAAGTGTCCGGTAACGAGCCGGCATTCGGCACGACCGACCGCGCGTATCCGCAGTTCGCCAACAATCAGCGGGCGCTGATGGAACAGCGGCAGGCGTCGATCCAGGAAGAGACCGAAGCGCTGGGGGCCATGCTCGCACTGGCCAAGCGCGAGCTGGCGATGGTCGCACCACTGGCAGAAAGCGGCGACGCACCGCAGGCCGATCTGTTGAAGCTCGAACGGCAGGTAGCCGAGCTGCAGGGCCAGATCACCAACCGCAATAACAAATACCTGCAAGATGCGCAGACCGACCTGGCGCGCGCGGAAGAAGAGCTGGCCGGCGTGCAGCAAATGCTGGCACAGCGTGCTGATCTGCTGTCGCGCGCCGAGATCAGCGCTCCTGTCACCGGGCTGGTGAAGAACATCCGTGTAACCACGCTGGGCGGCGTATTGAAGCCTTCCGACGAACTGATGCAGATCGTGCCGCTGGAAGACGAACTGATCGTCGAAGCGCGCGTGCGCCCGGCCGACATTGCCTTCGTGAAGATCGGCCAGCCGGCCAGCGTGAAGATTGACGCCTACGATTACACGATCTATGGCTGGCTGGAAGGCAAGGTCAGCTACATCAGCCCGGACACCCTCACCGAAGATCTGAAACAAGGCGAGCAGGCCTACTACCGAGTACAAGTCAAGGCCGGCGACCGGCGCTTCGCCGGCCCGCCCGGCAAGACGATTGATCTGCAGCCCGGCATGACGGCGACCGTTGAAGTCAAGACCGGCAGCAATACCGTGCTGCGCTATCTGCTGAAGCCCGTCGTCAAGACGCTGCGCGAATCGCTGGTCGAGAAATAGGCGCAGGCGCTACGGCTATCCGTCGCGTCGCGTCAGTCGCCCCGATCGCCCCACACCACCTGAGCGCGCAGCACGCCGCGCAACGCATTGCAGACACAGACAGCGTCGGCGTCGCGCAGGTCCTGTACCGACAGCGGTCGCTCAATCGCAGCCCACGCAGGGTCGGCCAGCAGCTCCGCGCGCATCACGCCCGGCAACAATCCCGACGCCAAAGGCGGCGTCATCCATTGGCCATCGATCTGTAAAAACACCGAGCTTCGCCCGCCCTCGGTCAATTCGCCGCGCTCATTGAAAAACAGGGTATCGAAGGCGCTCACCGCCTCTGCGTCGCGCCAGCCGGCGTCATAAACAGCGCGCAGCGTGGTCTTGTGCGCCAGCAGCGCATCGTCCGACCGCATGCGCAGCGGTGACAGCAGCACGCGCACCGGCTGCGCAAGCGGCACCAACGGCGCACTGGTGACTTGCACCGCGCCATCGTGTGCCAGCGACACGCGCAGCCGGTAGTCCTTGTCTGGTGCCATCGCAGCGCACGCTACTGCCACGTGCCCGCGGACGACATCCTCATCGAATGCAAAACCCAGCGCCGCCGCCGACGCCGACAGCCGCGACACATGCCGCGCCAGCAGCGGGCAGCCGCCAAGCGTCGCTCGCATCGTCTCGAAGAGCCCGAAGCCCGGCGCGGCGCCGGTCAGGAAGCGCGCTTTCAACAAGCATTCCTGATACTCGGCGCGCGCATCGCTGTCGTAAACAATACCGGCGCCGACACCGAGTTCGCCGCGACGGCGCGTATTCGCGTCCGGCCGATCCAGCAGCAAGGTACGAATCGGCACCGATAGCATGAAATCACCAAGCCGTTGCCCGCGCCCCGGCGGCTCGAACCAGCCGATCGCGCCGGTATACAAGCGCCTCGGCCCGCGTTCGAGCGACTGCACGATCTGCAGCGTGCGCCGCTTCGGCGCGCCCGTGATCTAGCCGCACGGATACAGCGCGTCGAACACCTGTCGCAGCCCGATGTCTTCGCGGGCGCGCGCAGCGATCGTCGACGTCATCTGCAGCACCGCGCCGAAGCGCTCGATCGCGAACAGCTCGGGCACCTCGACCGAACCGGTGATGGCGATACGACCAAGATCATTGCGCAGCAGGTCGACGATCATCAGGTTTTCCGAGCGCTCCTTATCGCTGTTGCGCAGCACCTGTGCACGCTGTGCATCGATGTCCGGTTCGCCGCTGGCGGCTGCCGTACCTTTCATCGGCCGGCACAGCAAATCGCCGCGCGCATGGCTGACAAACAGCTCGGGCGACAGCGACAGCACCGTCTGGCCGTCTGGCAGCGCCACCAGTGCGCCATACGGTACTGGCTGCCGCTCGCGCAGCGCCGCGTACAGCGCTGCCGGTTCGCCATGCATATCGAACTGCAGAGGAAAAGTGAAGTTCACCTGATAGGTGTCGCCGGCAGCGATCTGCTGATGGATCTCCGCGACCGCCGCCGCAAAGCCGGCGTCGTCCAGGGTGGCCTGCAACTGCGTCACCCCAAACGGCTCAGCCGCTGCCCGCTGTGCGATCCACGCGTCGACTTCGGCAGGCGCCAGCCTTTCGCAGCGCTCGAACAGCAGCACGGTCGCCAGCGGCGTGCCGGCCGGCTGGGCGCAGGGCAGCCGCTGGAGCACATAGCCGAGCTCGAAGCTGAACAGGCCGACCGCATGCCAACCCTGTGCAAGCGCATCCTCCAGCGCATTGAAGAAAACGCCGGCATCATCGCCGGCACGCAGCTCGAGCGTGCGCGCCGGTCCGTCATACAGCCGCGAGCGGGCAGGCGCGGCGCCATCGTCAGCAGGGCGCGCGTCGTCGAGCAGAGCGAAAACGGGAGGCGAACAATCAGCAGGCATAAACATCGGCACGGCAAGTGAACAGAACTGCGGGCAGCACACAGCGCAAGTGCTCCGGCAGAGACAAATGCGTCATCATAGTTCGGCCGACGACGCGACGCCGATGCGCGCTGCCAGATGATCGATCAGCACGCGTACGCGGTGCGGCACCTGGCGGTTGCCGGGCAATACCGCATAGATGCCCAGCTCCGGCATTGGAAAGGTGTCGAGCACCTTCACCACCCGCCCGCTCGCCAGATACGAATCGACGATGAAGTCCGGCTGTATCGTCAGGCCGAAGCCCTGCGCCGCCGCCTCAGTCAGCGCCTCACCATTGCTGGCACTGATGCGCGCGTTGACGGCGAACGGCACCCAGGCGTCGTCGATCAGGTATGTCCAGCTCGGCTGCGCGCCGCCACCCGTATAGCCCAGGCATTCATGCTGCGCGAGCTCGGACGGATGGCGCGGCCGGCCAAAGCGCGCGAGATAGTCCGGCGACGCCACCGTGAACATATGAATCGTGCCCATGCGTCGCGCAACCGCCGTCGGCGGCAGCTTGCCAGTGATGCGGATGGCAAGGTCGATACCTTCCTCGATCAGGTTCACACGGCGGTCGGTGTAATCCATGGCCAGCGAGACCTCGGGATGCGCGCGCGCGAAATCCAGTAGCAGTGGCACCATGCGCGCCAGCCCGTAAGACAAAGGCAGACTGACACGGATGCTGCCGCGCGCCAGCTGCCGCTGCTCTGCCACACCGGCCTCGGCGCTCTCAACCAGGTTCAGGATCACGCGGCACTTCTCCAGATACGCAGCGCCCGCCGAGGTCAGCGTCAGCCGTCGCGTGCTGCGCGCCATCAGCTTCACGCCCAGGTGCTCTTCCAGCGCCGCCACCTGACGCGTGATCACCGAGCGCGCCACGCCCTGCTGCTGGGCGACCGCCGAAAAGCTGTTCAGCTCCGCAACGCGAACAAAGGTGTGCATAGCAGCGAGTCGATCCATTGTTGCGGCCTCAGCAATAATGATTTGCGAATTGTCCCCTATTTCAAACCAATCTGTCGATCTATGCTGTGAACACCTTATCAAGGAGTCCGCCATGAATCCGATGCCCACCCTGTTCGTTCCGCACGGTGCCCCCACCTTCGCGCTGCGTCCCGGTCCGTCCGGTGCGGCGCTGGCGCACATCGCTGCCAACCTGCCGCGTCCGCGCGCTGTCGTGATGGTGAGCCCGCACTGGGAAACGGCCGAACCCGTCGTTGGCACCGGCGAAAAGCTGGAGACGGTGCATGACTTCTACGGCTTTCCGGCCGAGCTGTATGAGATCAGCTATCCGGCCACCGGTTGCCCGGAAGCGGCGCGCGAAGTGGCAGCCGCACTGAAGGCGGCCGGGCTGCCAGTGCATGACGCGCCGTCGCAGGGCCTCGATCACGGCGCGTGGATTCCGCTGCGACTGATGTATCCGGATGCCGATGTGCCGGTGGTGCCGCTGTCGCTGCAAAGCCATCTTGGCGTGGCCGGTGCTTACCGGCTCGGGCAGGCGCTGGCGCCTTTGGCAGCACAAGGCTTCCTGATCATTGGCTCCGGCAACCTGACGCATAACCTCGGCGACTACCGGATTGCGCGCATGACCAATGGCGCCGGCCTCGATTATGTGCGCGACTTCCCCGAGTGGATGACGCAGCGGCTGCAAGCGCACGACATCGATACGCTGCTGGATTACCGGCGCCAGGCGCCGCAGGCCGTACGTGCGCATCCGACCGACGAGCACCTGCAGCCGCTGTATGTGGCCCTCGGTGCAGCCGGCAGCGACGCACGCGTCGAGCACCTGCACACCGGCATCAGTGACTATGTACTGGCGATGGATGCGTATGCATTCACGCCAATGCAATAAGCGGAGGCGAGAATGACTACATCACTGGAACCGGCACAGCACTACACCAGCATTGCGAAGGGCCTGCACTGGCTGATGGCGCTGCTGATCGTCGGGCTCATTCCGCTCGGGCTGTACATGCATGAGCTGCCGCTGTCGCCGCAGAAGTTGCAACTGTACTCGTGGCACAAATGGGCCGGTGTGAGCGTGTTCGTCTTGCTGTTAGTGCGCGTCGCCTGGCGCCTCGCGTTTCCGCCACCGCCGCTGCCGTCGCAGATGTCGCGCTGGCAGCAGAAAGCAGCGCACGCCGGGCACCTTGCGCTCTACCTGCTGATGCTGGCGCTGCCCGTGTCCGGCTGGCTGATGAGCTCGGCCAAGGGCGTACAAACCGTCTGGTTCGGCGTGCTACCGCTGCCAGACTTGCTGGAGAAAGACAAGGTCCTCGGCGCCCAACTGGCAGAGCTGCATGAATTCCTCAGCTGGACGCTGGTCGCGCTGCTGGCAGCGCATGTGGGCGCCGCACTCAAGCACCATGTCGTCGACCGTGACGACGTACTGACAAGGATGCTGCCGGGAAGCCGGCACCCCGACACAACGGAGAAAAGATCATGAAAAAATTTATATCGACACTGGCGCCGGCGCTGACCCTGGCGCTGTCAGCCCAGTCCGCGCACGCGGTCGAATTCAATCAGGTACAGTCGCAGCAGAGCAGCATCGCCTTCAGCTATCAGCAGATGGGCGTGTCGATGGACGGCAAGTTCAAAAAATTCACCAGCCAGCTGGCGTTCGATCCGGCGCAGCCGGCGAAGGCGCGCGCCACGCTCGAGATCGACCTCGCGAGCATCGACACCGGTGCCTCCGATGCCGACGAGGAAGTCGCCGGCAGAAGCTGGTTCCATATCGCGAGCTTTCCAAAAGCGATCTTCGTGTCGTCAGGCGTGAAGGCGCTCGGCGGCAACCGGTATGAAGTGAGCGGCCGCCTGACCATCAAGGGCCGCTCGAAAGACATCGTGGTGCCGACCACGTTCACGCAGCAAGGCAACAACGGCGTGTTCGCGGGCGGCTTCACGGTTCGGCGCGCGGACTTCGCCATTGGCGAAGGTGCGTGGGCCAAGTTCGATATCGTCGCTAACGACGTGCAAGTGAAGTTCCGCATCGCTGCGACTGCGGCGAAATAACCCCCCTTTCATTCAACGGAGAAGACCCATGACCAAGCTCAGCCAACTCGCCACCGCACTGTTCCTCGCCGCCGCCGTCAGCGCCCCCGCGCTGGCCGCGCCCGAGACCTTCGTGCTCGACGCCAACCACACCTACCCGCGCTTCTCGTACAACCACCTGGGCTTCTCGACCCAGCTGTCGCGCTTCAACAAGACCACCGGCAAAGTGGTGCTCGACAAGGCCGCCAAGACCGGCTCGGTCGACATCGTGATCGACACCAAGTCGGTCGACACCGGCTCTGACCTGTTCAACGAGCACATCCAGGGCGAAGATTTCCTCGACACCGCGAAGTATCCGACCGCGACCTTCAAGTCGACCAAGGTGACCTTCAACGGCGACAAGCCGGCCACCGTCGAAGGCGACCTGACGCTGAAGGGCGTGACGAAGAAAGTCACGCTGACCGTCACCAACTTCCTCGCAATGCCGCACCCGATGCAGAAGAAAGACGCGATCGGCGCCAACGCGCACACCACGGTCAAGCGCACCGATTTCAACATGGGGAAGTACGCGCCGCACGTCGGCGACGAAGTGCGCATCGATATCGCGCTGGAAGCCGTCAAGCAGTAAGTAAGCCAGGCAGTCAGCCCGGCTGAGTGCCGATACAATGCCCGCTGGATCACCCCGGCGGGCATTTTTTTATGGCGATGAAATCCGAACCCTCCGAAGCCACTGCACACGTGCGGCCGCGCATGCCGGCCGGCGTCTGGGCGCTCGGCTTCGTAAGCCTGCTGATGGATGTCTCCTCCGAGATGATCCACAGTCTGCTACCCCTGTTCATGGTCGGCACGCTCGGCGCCAGCGCGCTGATGGTCGGCGTGATCGAAGGTGTGGCAGAAGCGACTGCGCTGATCGTGAAAGTATTCTCCGGCGCACTGTCCGACTACCTCGGCCGCCGCAAAGGACTGGCGCTGCTCGGTTATACGATGGGCGCGCTGTCCAAGCCGCTGTTCGCGCTCGCCGGCGGCAGCGCTCTGATACTGACCGCCCGCTTCATTGACCGTATCGGCAAAGGCCTGCGCGGCGCGCCGCGCGACGCACTGATCGCCGACCTGACGCCGCCGGCCATTCGCGGTGCTGCGTTTGGCTTACGGCAGTCGCTCGACACCGTCGGCGCTTTCCTGGGCCCGCTGCTGGCCGTCGGGCTGATGCTGGCCTGGAACAATGATTTCCGCGCGGTGTTCTGGGTCGCGCTGATACCCGGGCTGCTATCCGTGCTGGTGCTGCTGTTCGGCGTACGCGAGCCGCAGACGGCACACGCACATGTGCGCCGCAATCCGGTCACCCGCGCGAACCTCGCAAGGATGGGCGGCCGTTACTGGTGGGTGGTAGCAATCGGCGCGGCCTTCATGCTCGCGCGCTTTTCTGAAGCCTTTCTGGTGCTGCGCGCCGAGCAGGCCGGCATCGCCATCGCGCTGGTGCCGCTGGTGATGGTGGCAATGAACCTGGTGTATTCCGCGTCGGCCTATCCGTTCGGCGCGTTGTCGGACCGCGTCAGCCACACCACGCTGCTGGTCGCAGGCCTGCTGGTCTTGCTGGCGGCCGACCTGGTGCTGGCACTGCCACCAACGCCGCTGACGCTACTGGCCGGCGTCGCGCTCTGGGGCGTGCACATGGGCATGACGCAGGGGCTGCTGGCCGCGATGGTGGCCGAGGCGTCGCCGACCGACCTGCGCGGCACGGCGTTCGGGTTCTTCAACCTGATGTCCGGCATCGCGCTGCTGGTGGCGAGCGTACTGGCCGGTCTGCTGTGGGACAGCGCGGGCGCCGCATCGACCTTCATCGCCGGCGCGGCCTTCTGCGTGCTGACGCTGGCAATCATCGTGCTGCGCCGCTGACACGGCGCCGTCTTATTTCGCCGCCGGCAGATACAGCTTGTCCTTGTCGAGCTTGTAAGTCCACGGCAGGCCGGCATTCTTCCAGCCATTGACCACCCGCTTGCCGGCGTCCGGCCCGTCCTTCGCGACGTCGCCTTCGAAACCATCGACCACCGTATACACCTTCGTATAGCCGAGCTCGGCCAGCAGATTCACGGCCTTTGACGAACGATCGCCGGAGCGGCACATCAGGATCACCGGTGCGTCCTTGCCGAGACCTTTCGCGGCGACGCGGCGCGCCAGTTCGGTGTCGAAGTCGTTGTTGTACTCCAGCTTGAAGCGGCCGGCCTTCTCGTCCCAAGGTGCATTCGCCGGATGCTCGAGCAACGGCACATGCGCATCGACCACGGTGGCCATGCCGGTATAACTGACCTCGCCGCGGGTGCGGATGTCGATGAACAGCGCAGCGTCGCCGAGCTGCTGCTTCAGCGCATACGCTTCCCGGGCATCGAGATACAGGGCGGGCTTGGTCTGCTTGGATTGCGGCACCTGGGCCGCGTCCAGCGCCAGCGCCGACGATGCCATCGCAAAGGTGAGCACGGCCAATGCGGAGGACAGAGTGCGGCCGAATGCATGCTTGGATTTCATCGCGAGATCTCCGTGATCAGGGGAAGTGCAGTCAATTAAGGAAAAAATGGTAGCACGCCGCCGGTACGCGATTGACAGCGAACGCGACCTCGGTGAATCTGCTGCTGCAGGCGGTGCGACAGAGCCGCAGCCCGGCCCGCCAGCGCACGACAAAAACTACCAGAAATAATAACGATCGGAGGAAGACATGAAACTGTCCATTGGCCTGCCCGCACTGCTGCTCGCTGCCGCCTGCTTACCGGCCGCGGCCGAGGTCACCTGCGGCACCTACCTGAGCCGCCCTGCCGAAGGCGGCGCGCAGGCCTCGCTGGGCGACAAAGTCACCATCGTGGTCTTCCACAATGTCACGCAGATCAATGCCGAACAAGGTGGCCGCTACGACGGCCCGGCGGGCAACTGCGGCGGCACGATCACCGTGCTGCCGGACGGAAGCATGCAGGCCGGGGGCGCCTGCACGGTGATGGACGGCGACGGCGATGTGGCGTTCTATCAGTTCTTGCACCTGCCGGGCGAGCCGCGCGGCAATTTCCTGCGCGCCGGCGGCACGGGCAAGTTCGCGCAGGATTTCCGCGCGGGCTGGTATGAACAGACTGCGCAGCAGGCCAATGGCGCCAATGGCATCTGGGGCGGCGACGACGCCGCCTTCTGCCAGTGAACGCCTGAGCCCCGCTTACCGGGCGCTGCCCGCTGCCGCTGCAGCGGCCGGCGCCACGCTCTTGCCGCCGATCTGCGCCTCAAAGACTCGCAGGCGCTTGTAGACCGAGATCAGCTCGACGATCGTGCTCCAGCTGCGTACCAGAAACTGGAACGACATCTCGACCCGGCCAAACGCACGCACGATCTGCTGCATGACGCCCAGCGTGATCGCACCGGCCACCACCGTCGGGCCGAGCGCGATATAGGGCACCAGCACGCCGAATTGCAGGTAAGTGAACTTCGCCACATCGAAGTACATGTAGTGGAAGAACAGCCGGAAGTAATTCGAGCGCACATGCGAGAACAATTCGCGCACGACCGGCTCGCCGGCGCGCGCGCTATCGTCCTCGCCATGCACCAGCTCCTTGCGGTAGGCCGCCTCGACACGCTGGTTGTTGAACTCCAGTCCGGGCAGCTTGATGCCCACCAGGGCCAGCACGACCGTGCCGGCCAGCGCGAACAGGATGGCCACATACACCAGTGCATGATCGACCTGCCCCAGCATCGGCACTTCCGATACCTTCTTCGACAGGTTCCACAAGATCGGCAAGAAGGCGAACAGCGTCATCAGCGAATCCATCATGCTGGAGCCGAGCGTTTCCATGATGGACGCGAAGCGCTTGGTATCTTCCTGCACGCGCTGGCTCGCGCCCTCGATATGGCGCAGCGTGCCCCAGTGCTTCATGTAGTAATCGTTCATTGCCTGCCGCCAGCGGAACACCCAGTGCTTGGTGTAAAAGCCCAGCAGCACCGCCACCAGCACATAGGTGCCGGCCAGCTTGCCGAAGGTCGTCAGGAAATTGAAGAATTCATCAATCGTCACGGCGCCAGGCTTGCCGAGCGCCTTTTGCACGATGTCGTAAAAGCCGCCGAACCAGTCATTGATGGCGACGTCGATTTCCACCTGATACCAGGTACCGAGCACGATCAGCGCCGCCCCCGGCCACGCCCACAGCAGCCATTGGCGCGAAAAGAAAAAAGATTTGAACATGCGGTGTCTCTCTAATAATTTATTTTATGGTGAAGCTCTCACAAGGATCCGTGCGTTCCGCCGGCTCAGTCAGCCACACATAGTCATAGCGGCCGGCGAGTGACTTTATCAGTTCCTGCGTATCGCCGTGCCGCTCATAGAAGCCGACCGACGATATTTTCAGCGAAGGTGCCAGAGCATCAATCAGCTGCGGCACGCCATAGTCGCGGCGCACATGGCCGTTGCCTGCCACGAGCACGGCCGGCACGTGCGCCAGCAGCGCATTCGCCATTGAAATATCGGTCGCACGCTGCACCAGCCGCATCGGCGCGCGGTACTTGTCAGGCAACTGTCCGCAATGGCCGTCGATCAGGTCGCCGTCGAGCCGCGCCGCCGCCTGCGGCGCCAGCGGCGCCTGCCGGTACGGCGTGGCCAGTGCATCGGTCAGCGCGGCATCGCCACCCGTCATCAGCTGCTTCGAATAGCCTTTCGGCAGATTACCGCCGACCAGTGGCAACGCGCGCGCGCGGATCGCGTCGAACAAGGGCTGATGCAGCGGCCAGCCCCAGCCGCGCGCATCAAAACCCGCTGTCTCCAGCGCCTCGCGCAGCGGCCCTTGCGACGACACTGGTGAACCGGTTGGCAAATGCTCGGCCACCACGGTCGTTGCCGGCGCGGCAAAGTGGTTGATGAGGGCACCGCGCAACTGATGATGGCGCGCATTGTCGTGCAGCTCGCCCAGCAGCACGATGTCCTGCGAACGCAGCTGCTCCGCCAGCGCCTGCTCGCTGATCTCTTCAAAGGTGTGCAAGTCGATCACCTGGGCGCCTGTGCCTGCGGTGATGCCCAACAGTGCCGCGAAACACGCGGCACGCCGCCATCGGGTGCTTATCCTGCTCATGCTGCGTCTCCGGTGCGGGTCGGTACGCTGCCGCCCGCCGTTGAATGGTTATGGTCGGTGCCAGAAAAAAGGATCAGGCGCTGAGCCGGCGCGTCCAGTCGGCCAGTGCGGCCAGCAGCTTGCCAAGCTTCTCGGCCGTGTCTGCATCGGTCAGCTTGCCCTGCGCATCGAACTTCGACGGCGCCGCCGAGATAAAGACTTCCGGCTGATTCAGTATGTGGCCGTTCAGATACACGAAGACCTGACGCAGGTGATACTGCGCCCGCGAGGTACCTAGGCCGCCGGGCGTGGCGCCGATCAGCCCGATAGGCTTGCCGCTGAAGGGCTGCTCGGGCGGACGTGACGCCCAGTCGATCGCATTCTTCAGCACGCCCGGTATCGAGTAGTTGTATTCAGGCGTTGCAATCACCAGCGCATCGGCGGCACGGATCTGTTCGCGCAATTGCTGCACGGCGCCGGGCAGGCCCTGCGCGCGCACATCTTCGTTATACAGGGGTATTTGCGACAGGTCGGCGATGGAGAAGGTCGCGCCCGGGGGCAGCACATCGGCGCAGGCGCGCAGCGCCGCACTGTTCAACGACGCTTGCCTGAGACTGCCGGAAATACCGAGGATGTGCATGATTTCTCCTTGCTGGTTAGGGAATTTTGCAGAAATGTCAGCGTCGAATTTTGCCCGAACCGGCGGATGCCTGCATCGCAGCGCCGCCCCCAACCCGAGAGGCAAGCATGGCACAAAACAATCTTCAGGCACGCAGCCGCGGCAGCGTGTCGCTCGATGATCCCACCCAGTCACTGCTGCATGACCATAACTATGTGCGGCAGCTGCTACAGCACTACTTTGGCACCGAGGATGAACGGGTCAGGCAGCAGGCCGGACAGCAAATCTGCGATGCCTTGCTGATGCACACGACGCTGGAAGAAGCGGTGTTCTATCCGCACGTGCAAGCGCTGGATCCGGCGCTGGTCGAGAAATGCGAGGACGACCATCAGGTGGCCGACGAACTGCTGGTCCAGCTGCAGGAACTGCAGCCAGGCGAGCCTGCCTATGATGAACTGATGCAGCAGTTGCAGGACAGTGTGATCGCCCACATGGACATCGAAGAGCAGCAGTTGTTTCCGGCCGTGCGCAGCGCCGCGATTGACCTGCAAGATCTGGCGCTGCGCATGCAGGCCTACGAGGCCAACCTGATCTCGACGCAGGCCTCAGGCGGGCGCGGCGCTCAGCCGGGCAGCGGCCTGCACTGAGCGGCGCTCCTGCGGTTGCAGGATAAGACGCAGCACTACGTCAGCGGCCCGCCGAAAAGCGCCGTTTCATAGGCCTCGCGAATGAAGCGCAGATGATCACGCTCATTCGCCAGTGCGGCGGCAAACTCGGCGGCCATGCTGTCGTGCTGCTGTTCGTCGGCCAGCGCGATTAGTACCTCCCAGCCGCTGTTGTCGGCCATCTCAGCCACCAGCAACGCGTGCAGCGACTGCGCCACCGTCGTGCGCGGATCGCTGACCGCCTGCAGCAAGCCTGAAGTCTCGATGCCCGCCAGATCGGCGCAGGGCGTCTGCACCGTTGGATCGCCGCCCAGCGATTGGATCGCCCGCGCGACCATCGCGAAATGCTGCGCCTCTTCATCGCGAATCTGCATCAGCACAGGCAGCGGCACCGTCGCGGTGCCGCTGCTTTCGATGGCTTCGACCTTGTCGATCAGCTGGTCATACAGGCGCACGCCGGTGCGCTCGAAGGCGAGGCGCTCGCCGAGCTTGTCGAGCATCAGCTGCGGCAAGTTGCCCAGCAGCGCGGCGGCGCCGGTGGTCAGCATGCCTTTCATGGTGCCGGGCGGCGGTACCGAGCCGAGCGGCTCGGCCTTGAGGATGTAATCATGGCGCAGGCGTGCAATCTCTGCCGTGTCGCCGGAGGCCGGCGGCATCAGCGAGCGGATGTCGCGCTCAAGCGCGGCGCTGTCGAACGGCGACATTTGTACGCCGGTGCGGTTCAATCCTGTCGGTACTTGCTCTCTCATCATCACTCCTTCAGATCGTAGGGCTCGCTGCGGCTGGCCGCCCATGGCCAAGCCATCGGCTAATGCAGCATGCCGGCCGCGATGCCAGTACGGCGCGCCAGCTCGGTGCCGGGCGTCCACACATAGCCGGCGGCGACCGTCTCGCTCGGCGAACCGTCGGCATTGACCCGGCTCCGGTACGCCAGCGACGTCGCGCTTTCGCCGGCCAGGTCGACGAACTGCGGTCCGGCACGGCGCAGATCGACCTCGTCGTGCAAAGTGCGGCGGACAAAGTCACGCTGGCTGGCATAACTGATCGGCTCGGGAAAAGGTGCGGGCAGCAACTCTGCCGGGTCGCGCCGCTCATGCTGCTTGATCAGCTCGCAGACCCGATGGAAATGACCGAGTTCATAGTCGAGGAAACGTTCCCACAGGGCTTTCAACCGGATATTGGTCTCGTGCTGCACGCAGCTATAGTAGTTATAGACCTCGGTCGCCTCATGCAGCAGCCATTGCTCGAGCAAGGTTTCGTCCGGATCGAGCAGCGACTCATACTGGGTGACATGCTGTTCCTCGATCGACCCGATCTCCGCATACAGTTGCCGCGCGACCGGATCGGCAAATAACGGACCGGCGTTCAGGTAATACTGGTTGACCTGAAATTCAGCCGATACGATGGTCAGCGCATTGATGCGCGTGACGGGCGCCGCCTGCGTACGGTCATACGAGCGGCACAGGTCGTCCTCGGGCGCGCGGTGTTCGTCGACGGTCGGGCGGCCGGTCAGGATATCGGTATAGCTTTGCAGGATGTTGTTCGGGTCTTTACCCTCCAGCCGGTCGAGCAGCGCGGAGAACCGGTACAGATGGTCAAAGTCTTCCAGCATGCCGAAACGGTAGGCTTGCGCCAGGTAGGCGTCCGGTTCCTGTTGCGCGACGGCGGCGGTGACTTCAATGGCTGTCTGCTCATAACCCAGCGTAATTTCCAGCGGCGAATGGTCAGGGCCGAGCAGCCCGTTGACCAGGGTGGCCTGGTGCTGCTCGATGCGGCGGATCTCCGCCAGCGGCACGCGCAAGTCCGCATTCCTGCGTGCGGTGAAATGCTGGAAGCGCTGCGCCTCCTGCTCGATGCCGTTCATCAGGATCACGCGCACGCGCGTGAACGCATCGTCATCGAGCTTGCTGATCGGCTTGCCGACCATGTCGCGCCAGGTCAGTTTCTGCTGATCCAGCGGCGTACCGCGTGTCGTAAAAGGATCGAATGCCATGTCCTGCTCCGCCGATCTGACAAGGAAAGCCAGAGCCGCAGCAAGCCTCATGCCACACGCACGGGATACGCTACGGACGCACAACCGCCATAAAAAAAGCGGCGCCGCGCGCCGCTTTTGATGAGGATATGAAAGGTGCCAAAAGCAACGCTTTAATCCGCCTTGACGCCCTCGACCTGAATGGCCAGCTTGATTTCCGGCGAAAACCTCGGCAGCCCGATGTTCATGCCGTAGTCGCTGCGGTCAAACCGGCCGTGCGCATCGGCGCCGCAGACCTCGCGCTTGAGCAGCGGATGAATGATGCACTTGAAGTGCGTAACGGTCAGCGACATCGGCTTGGTGACGCCAAGCATCGTCATCTCGCCGTCGACGCCGACCAGCTTGTCACCGTCGAATTTCAATGCCGTGCTCTTGTAGTTGATGGTCGGATATTTGGCGACGTTGAACATGTCTTCGCTGCGCGCCTTCTCGTTCATCTTGGCATGGCCAAAATCGACGGTGCTGGCATCGATCGCGATCTCGATGCTGCCGCCGGTCTTCGAGCCGCGGTCGAGCACGATCTTGCCGGACGATTTGGTGAACTTGCCGCGCCAAAACGACAGGCCCATGTGGTCTGCTTCGAAGCTCGGATACGTGTGTCCCGGCTCGACGTTGTACACCTGCGCAGAGGCGCCGGACGCAGCAGCGGCAAGCAGCGTTGCCAGGATCAGGCTCTTGGTTTGCATGGTTTTCCTTGGTCTGAATGCGGTATCGGAAATAGCCGGCCGACACAGGTCAGCCGGCGCGGCTGGCGTCACTGCGCGAGCACGCGGAATTTGATGACGACTTCGTCAGCGACAATGCTGGTATCTTTCCACTCGCCGTCACCAATGCCGAATGCGAGCCGGCGAATCGGCAGGCTGCCTTCGAACACCTGCGCACTGCCCTCCTTCTTGACGACCATCGGGAAGCTGACGTCGGCGGTCTTGCCCTTCAGGGTCAGCTTGCCGCTGACGTCGAGCTTGCCGGCACCGGCCGGCCGGATCTTGCTCGATACAAAACTGGCCTTCGGGAATTGCGCCGCATTGAACCACTCTTTCTTGCGCACTTCGCTGTTGTAGTCAGGATCGCCCAGATCGAAACTGGCCACATCGATGTCGACGCTGGCCTTCGCGTTTTCCGGCTTTGCGGCGTCATAGTCGATTTGCGCGGCGATCTTGCCGAATTTTGCGTCGACCGGCACGCCCATCTGCCGGAAGGTAGCGCTGACAGTGCTCTTGGCCGTATCGACTTTCAGGCTCGCTGCCAGCGCAACGGAGGCGCACAGCGACAGCAACAAAACGGCATTCCTTGCAAACATGATCTTCCTGCTCTCCCTTAGTCTCGTCACGGCAGCATACGACGCAGCAAGCCGTCGCGATCTATCCAGTGGTGCTTGATGGCGGCCGCCACATGGACCAGCACACAAGCCAGCATTGTATACACGAGCACCTCGTGCAGTTCTTTCAGCACCGGCTTCAGCGCCGGATCCGGCCCCATCAGCACCGGCAACGGCAGCACGCCCAGGTAGACGACCGGCACGCCCGCTGCAAGGCTGTAAAAATAACCGGACAGGGGCACCGCAAACATCAGCGCATACAGCAGCACGTGAATCAAGGTTGCCGCGCGCCTTTGCCAGGCCGGCATTTCGACAGGGCGCGGCGCACCGTGCTTCAGCCGCCATAGCAGCCGTAGCGCAGCGAACGCAAGCACGGTCACGCCCAGCCATTTGTGCCAGGAAAAGTACTTCAGCTTGGTCGGTGTCAGGCCGGGAATGTCGACCATGACCACGCCAAGCGCGAACGCAGCAACGATCAGTGCCGCCACCAGCCAGTGCAGGCCGACCGCGACCCGGTCATAACGCGGCTCTTCAAACATCCGTGACACTCCCGATTGATGACGGTGGAAAACCGTATTGTGCATGCAAGCGCGGAACGCCGCTCGGAATCAGCACCGGGAAATAGGACGAAGCCGATCGACCGCTATAGCATCCGTACCGAATTCGGCAGTTCGTCAGTATCCGGGCCGCTGGTCGGAAAACGCTGCCGGAGGAAGTCGCCGATCAGCGTCACCGCCTCGATACAGCCTGCGCCGGCATCGCCGGTCTGAAAACCTTGCCGGATTCGCTCGGCCGCTTGTGGCCAGCAGGCGTCGCCGTGCGGGTGCAGGCCACGGTCGGCGACGATCTCGACGGCGCGATCGGCCAGCAGCAGGTATACCAGCACGCCGCTGTTATGCGCGGTGTCCCATACATGCAGCTCGGCAAAGAGATCCAGTGCGCGCTCGCGCGCCGTGGTTTGCGCGAGCAGCTGACGCGGCGTCAGCGATGCCTCGACGACAAAGCAAATCTCGCCGGTATGCCCCGCTTCGGCTTGCCCGATCGCCAGCGCGATCTGCTCGCGTGCGCTGTCCGGAAAGTGCCGGCGCGCCTGCCAGTACGCGCAGCGAAGGTGGCGCAGAAATCTGAATAGCATCACCATCTCCCCGACGCGCCGCCGCCGCCGAAACCCCCGCCGCCGCCGCGAAAGCCACCACCACCGCCACCGCCACCTCCCCAGCCGCCGCCGGTTCCACGATAGCCGCCGCGCCAGCCGCTGCCCATCTGACCGCCGGCCAGCGTCACAATGAAGCCGACAAAAGCAGCGATCAGTGCCAGCAGCAGCGTGCCCGACAGCAGCCACGCCGCGATGCCGAGCAAGCCGCCGGCGGCCAGCGCGCCTTTGCCGCGCCCCAGCAGCGCACGCAGAAGGCCGCCCAGCATCATCGCGCCGACGAACACCAAGGGCAGCAGGCCGAACGGACCGGCGTCCTCTGCCGGCGCAGGTGCGGCCTCGGGCAGCGGCTCGCCATCGATCACGCGCAGCATCGCATCGACGCCGGCATCGATGCCGCCGGCGAAGTCGCCATTGCGAAAGCGCGGAGTGATGACATCCGCGACGATGCGCTTGGCGGTCGCGTCGTTGAGCGCGCCTTCCAGCCCGTAGCCGACCTCGATGCGCAGTGCGCGCTCGTCCTTGGCGACCAGCAGGATCGCGCCGTCATCGACTTTGCTGCGGCCGATTTTCCATTGTTCGGCCACGCGAATGCCGTATTGCTCGATGGTCTCAGGCGCGGTGCGCGGCACGATCAGCACCGCGATCTGGCTGCCCTTGCGCTGCTCAAACGCCTGCAGCCGGCCTTCCAGCGCCTGCCGCTCTGCGGCGTCCAGCGTGCCGGTCAGGTCGACGACGCGGGCCGTCAGCGGCGGTACCGGCTGCAGTGCCTGCGCCAGCGCTGCTTGTCCGCTGCAGAGCGCGACCAGGCCGGTCAGCCAGAGCAGCGCGGCAATGGCCGCCTTATTGGCTTGCGCCAGCATGAGCCGGTGCCTGCTGCGCAGGTGCCGCCGGTGTACCGAAATCGACGGTGGGCGCCGTCGAGATCGCACGCTCATTCTCGACGGTGAAGTTCGGCTTGACCGCGTAGCCAAAGGCCATTGCGGTCAGGTTGGTCGGGAAGGAGCGCACGGTGACGTTGTAGTCCTGAACCGCTTTGATGTAACGGTTGCGCGCGACCGTGATCCGGTTCTCGGTGCCCTCGAGCTGCGCCTGCAGATCGCGAAAGCCGGTATCGGCCTTCAGCTGCGGATAGTTTTCGCTGACTGCCAGCAAGCGCGACAGCGCGCCGCTCAACTGCCCTTGTGCGGCCTGGAAGCGTGCGAGCGCTTGCGGATCGTTCAGTACCTCGGGAGTCACTTGTACTGCGCCCACGCGTGCGCGCGCTTCGGCGACCTGCGTCAACACCTGGCGCTCATGCGACGCATAGCCCTTGACGGTGTTGACGAGGTTCGGCACAAGGTCGGCACGGCGCTGGTATTGGTTGACGACCTCAGACCAGCTGGCCTTGATCTGCTCATCACTGGACTGCAGCGTGTTGTAGCCGCAGCCGCTGAGGGTCACGATCAACAGCAGCATGACGATCCGGGAAAAATAGCGTTGCATGACGTTCCTCCGTCGGAGTGGAATCAGGACTCAGAGTTCGGGGTTCGGAACCCTCACCGGCCAGCGCCTATATTAGTCCGGTCCGGCATTCTTCAACATGGTCTGAGGAAATTTGAGGGCGGCCTTGTCGTTGAGCGGTGAACCAGCGCCGCGACGGCCTGCCTAATTCACAGTCTGTCCATGGACTCCCATCCTTTTCCCGGAGAGCACAAATGAACTTCATCATCTGGATCGTGATCGGTGGCATCCTCGGCTGGATCGCCAGCATGATCATGCGCACCGATGCGCAACAAGGCATGTTGATGAACGTAGTCGTGGGCATCATCGGTGCATTGCTTGGCGGCTGGCTGCTTGCGCCGTTGTTCGGCACCGGTACCATCAACCAGAATGACTTCAGTCTTGGCTCGCTGGTGGTGTCACTTTTGGGTGCGGTGATCCTGCTGGCCATCGTCAACCTGTTCAGGCGCGGAACGCCGCGTTGATGGCTGCCGGGTGCTGCGGGCATTCGCCAAGCGTTCGCCGTCTGGCTGCAGCACTCATCATGCCCTGACGCGGTTCGCGAGCTCAGGCACGATCGGGCGCAAGCATCGAGGCTGGCTGTACCCAGCGGTCAAAATCTTGCGGACTGACGAAGCCTAGCTGAACGGCAGCGTCGCGCAGGCTGAGGTTGTCGTCATGCGCGAGCCTGGCCACTTGGGCAGCGCGGTCATAACCTATGTGCGGCACCAGCGCCGTGACCAGCATCAGCGAGCGCTGTACGCTGTCGGCCAGACGGCTTTCGTTCGCAGTCAGTCCCTGCACGCAGTGACGGTCGAGACTGTCGACGCCGTCGGCCAGCAGGCGCAGGCTTTGCAGTACCGCGTGCGCAAGTACCGGGCGGGCGACGTTAAGCTCGAAGTTGCCGGACGACGCGGCCAGTCCGATGGTGCTGTCGTTGCCGAACACCTGGTAGCAGACCATCAGCACGGCCTCCGGCTGTGTCGGGTTGACCTTGCCCGGCATGATCGAGCTGCCAGGCTCATTTTCCGGCAGCGAGATCTCGGCCAGTCCGCCGCGCGGCCCGGACGACAGCCAGCGCAAGTCATTTGCGATTTTTATCAGCGCGCAGGCAAGCGTCTTCACCGCACCATGCAAGGCCACCAGCGGCTCATGTCCTGCCAGCGCGGCAAACTTATTGTCCGCCGACGTGAAGCGCGTACCGCAACGCGCGGTGAGTTCCCGCGCGACCCGGTCGCCGAACTCGACATGCGTATTCAGGCCGGTGCCCACCGCCGTTGCGCCGATCGCCAGCGAACGTACGGCCGGCAACGCCTGCGCAATGGCCTGTGCGGCCAGCGTCAGTTGCGCAGCATGGCCGGAGAATTCCTGTCCCAGCGTGACGGGCGTCGCATCTTGCAGGTGTGTACGCCCGATCTTGAGCAGTGCCGCGTATTGCACCGCCTTCCTGCCCAGTGTTCCGCACAGGGCCTGCACGGCCGGCAGCAGCCGCTGTTCTGCGGCCAGCACGGTCGCCAGATGCATCGCCGTCGGAAATACATCATTCGACGACTGGCCCAGGTTGACGTCGTCATTCGGATGCAGCAAACGCCCGTGACCGCGCGGGCCACCCAGCCATTCCGAGCCACGATTGGCCAGGACTTCGTTGAGGTTCATGTGGGTCTGCGTGCCGGAACCGGTCTGCCAGAGCGACAGTGGAAACTGGTCGGCATGCTGCCCTGCGATCACTTCATCTGCGGCCGCTACGATGGCATCAGCCTTGCGCGCTTCGAGCCGCCCTAGCTCGCGATTAACGACCGCCGCTGCGCGCTTGACCTGCGCCAGTGCGGCAAGCAGCTCATCCGGCATGCGTTCGCTGGAGATCGCAAAATGCTGCAACGAGCGCTGCGTCTGCGCACCCCACAGGCAATCGGCAGGGACATCGATATCGCCGAAGCTGTCATGTTCGGTACGGGTCGCCATGCGGATGCTCCTCGTCACCAGGCGCCGGCGGCGCTCAGTGCAGTTGTACTTCGATTCGCAGCGCGGTCTTTACCGGCCGGCCGTAGAGCTTGCCGGGGACAAAGCGCGCCGCGAGCAGGCGTTCGCGCAAGGCCTGTCGCTGCGCAGACGTCAGCGCGCTGCTGTTGATCACGACGCGATCGATGTCACCAAATTCACTGATCAGCAGCACACATTCCACCGGCTGCGGCAGGGGCTGCTGTGTCCATTCCGGCGCGATGTCGCGCAGCACCTGCGGGCGTTCAGTCAGCTGTGCCGCCGGCAGATAGTGGTCAGCGTCGCGCTGAATTGCGCCGTTCTCGTTGTCGGTCGCTGCCGACGCTGGCAACGATTGCGGCACAGCCGCCGGATCCGGCAACTCGCTCGCCGGCGTGCGCCGAAGCGGGCGTATCGGCTCCGTTGCTTCCCCCGGTGCCACCGGCTCCGTCGTTTGAGCGGGCAATGCAAGTGTCACCATCGTCGCCGTATCCACACCGCTGCCCCCCCCGATGCGCAGCGCGGATAGCGGCGACAGCGCCGCCAGCAACAGCACCGGCGGTACGGGCGACAGCAGCAGGCACACCGCCCTGCGCATATTTAGTCGAGCTCACGCCATGATACGCGCCGTACGGTCGGCAGTCCGCCGTTGCTTGCGGATCCGGCGATCGGAATCAGGTTGCCGGCCTCGTCGGTCAGCACGGACACCAGCGTTGTACCGACACGTATCATGCTCGACCCCACCACCATGGCCGTCGTTGCGATTCGTCGGCCGGCGGGCGCCTCACCGTTGAGCGGAATGTAACTGCCGTCCTGATACTGCAATACATACATCCAGCTCTCGGCTTGCGGACGACAGGGATTACTGTCCGGTACGTTGGTCACCACATATAACTGGCCCAGCTGTTGCTGCAGTGCGAGCACAACCCGCTCTCCGGAGCCGGTGGACGTATCGAGGTCGATCGCCCAGCCCACGTCAGTCAGCCAGTCGACCGGGTACCGGCTCACCTTACGTGTCTGCGGTTCGCCGGATGACAACTGCTGTCGTATCAGGTTCGTCGCGCTGCGAAGATCACCCAGTCCGGTGGCCGTCAAGGTATCGCGAAAGCTGTAGATCGATTGCACCGATTTATCCTGCGCATCAGAGACGCCAAGATAGCGCCCTGTGCCAATGGTGACGATGGGCAACGACTGACCGCCGCTGCGTACCAGCGACAGCTCAGGGCGCGTGGTGACGGGCTGCGGCAGGCCATTTCTGATCAGTTGGGCGAGCCGTACCGAACGCGAGCTGGCCGACAGCGGCGAACCGCCGAGATCGACGCGCCAGACGTTGCCGAGCAAGTCGCCGCCATAGAGCCGCGCCGTGGTGTTATCCAGGACGTTGTCGATCCACGCATTGAGCTGGGCAAGGCCGGCCGGCTCTGACGTACTGCCCTCTCCCGTATCGATACGCTCGAGCAGCTGGCCGCTCGCTGCATCAAGCACGAACAGCATGCCGCGTCCGCTGCCCGGCTCGACATTGTTGTAGCCGGAAGTGAGTACGACGATCCAGCGTCCATCCGGACGCTTGGTAACCACAGGCTGGCCCAGCGCGTATCCGAGATCATTGTCGTCGGCGACCGAAAAGCGCCACAGATAAGCGGGTCGCTCAGGGTCGGTAATGTCGAGCGCATAGTACTCACGACCGGCAGCACCCAGGCCGCCGATGAGCACGGTGCGCCAGTCTGTTGCTGCGCAGGGCGAAGCGGGGGCCGAAGGACAGATATCTGCGGCCACCGGCGCGCCATCCAGCAAGTAGCGGAAGCTGGCAGCAAAACCAACATCGGCGCTGCGTGCCATGTTTGGCAACACGCCCCCGGGAATGAATGCCCAGCGCTCGTCGCCGCTGGCGGCATCGATGGCGTGCAGCATGCCGTCGTTCGTGGCGAGATAGACCATGCGCCTGCGCGCAGCAGCGGCGCTGTCGCGAAAATCGGCGTAATTGGCATCGGCATAGCGGAAGGCCGGCGGACCGACGTAGAGGGGCTGCGCATTGATCGGCGCGCCCAGCAGGCGCTCGCGCTGCCGGTATAGCCGCAGCGGATTGTCAGGCCGGTCTTCCATGCCACGCTGGCCACGCAAATAATTCACCAGATTGGCGCCACCGGCCAGCTCCCTCTGCGCAGCGGTCAGCGGCGCGCATTGACTGAATCCCGGTGGCTTCGTACAGGGTGTCGCGAACCAGGCTTGCTCAGCTGCAGAGAGTTGGTCCCAGCGAAATTCCCTGAGACCTCGACCCGCTGTCAGCGGCGGAATATAGATCTGGCGTCGATCTGAATTGTCATCCACACGCCTGGCCAGTTGTGCAGCGGCAGACCATTCGATGTCCGCTGCCACCGTGCCGTCGGCAAGGTTGATCTTGCGTGCTTCCAGGTCGCCGTCCCAGTACTGACTGCGGTAGCGGCTGGCAAACAAAAGATTGTCTCCAACGGTCGGCTCCTGACTGCTCGTGGCCGATGCCGATGCCGCCGCCGTCGCCGCGCGGATCTGCGCCACGGTCGCTGTCAGTGCACTGGCCAGCGATTCGGGTGTGCGGGCGCTGAAATAGCTTCCGCCGCCATTCACCGCGGCATGCCAAAGGTCGTCGATGCGCTCCGGCCCGAGCGCATAGATCGGATCCGGCCAGTCGAGCGTGCCATCGACAATGCGGCGAAAATCGCCATCAGCCGCGGTTTCGTAATCCTCGCGAAAGCGTAGCAAGCCACTCGCGCCCAGACCCAGCGTATGGGTAACCATGTGCTGATGCGAGCCGCCGCGCCGGCCTGATACAACGGGCACATTGTTTTCGCAAAGCTGTCCGCGCGTACCGCAATTGCCCAGCGCCGGACTGCGCAGATCGGTCTCGAAATAGTAAGCGGCGACATCAGCGAGGGTGTTGGTTCCCTGTGCCGCGTCAGCCATGCCGACAAAAGGACTGGCACTGATGATGAAGGAACTGTCAGTGGCCAGCGTGGGCGTGATGCTGATGGCGCCGGCCGATGACGGTGCGACGATTTTGATCTGGTTTTTCTCGGCGAAGGCGCGATAGCCATTGAGCTTGATTTGCGCGGCGATCTGATTCGCGAGTCGCGT
>JACCDT011341457.1_pt1 | contig 27886 bp, 23 predicted proteins | sample 7446291 | NCBI WGS metagenome assembly JACCDT01 (sample SAMN15323446, study PRJNA562643) | freshwater metagenome | isolation source: river surface water | place: USA:Blue River Watershed | collected 2017-08-17 | reverse complement strand
TAAAAACCTCCCTTCACCTTGTCTTTGGTATGAAAACAAATGGCATTGAATTCGTGGTTGCCCATGATTGCGAGCGCGTGGCCTGCATCACACATCGACTTGACGATTTGCAGGGTTTCCCGAATTTGGGGACCCCGATCAATGTAATCACCTAAGAAAACCAATTTCCGTTTTGCGGGATGTTGGTACACACCCCCTTCTTTCACATAGCCCATGATTGCCAAAATCTCCTCGAGCTTGTCGGCATGGCCATGAATATCACCAATCAAATCAACCATAAATAATTCTTAATAAGTAAATGTATCAAAGGGGATTCCCTCCTTTGTTAAGTATTTCTTGAACAGGGTATAACCTGAATTATTCGAAAACATAGGGGCCAAAGCCTGAAGCAAAGCCTCCTTATCGCCCGGCACAATGCCATGCAAGGCATAAAGCGCTGCCAGATCTTTCGCTAGCACCGTTGCCGTATATTCGTATTCGGAACTGCCCCAGTGTTCATCCACCGTGGTTCCCAAATCATGCCCGTCAAATTTTAGATCTTCACCCTCGAAACCGAGGTTCATGTAGACACACACATCCGCACGCTTAATTGTCAATAGTTCGATGCTCGGATTCATATCGTTTGAATTTTACCGTATACATCAATTTACAAAATTCCGGGAAATTCAGAAAAGCTCCGACTCTATTTGTCGGGATTTCAGTGACAAAAACAACTAGACATTTGGAAAGAAAAATCCTAAACAGATTCAATACAATCGTTAAATCCGACTTGATGGTTGTGACGAAAATTGAATATTAAACCTTAACTCTTTTCAGTTTGCGTAATTCTTTGTAAGGCTCAGTAAACTCCCCCTCAGCATCCATTATCCCTGCTCGTACAAAATCAGCTAATATCTCAGCTTTTGACCTTTTCTCAGCCATCAATTTTTTAGCCAATTCCAAATGCAACTCAACTTGTTTTCGATTGTGGTCCATCTCGCTTGATTTATTTCCCAAACTTACACTGAATACCGACAACTGCTTATTCGAAAATTGGGTAATTTATTACATTGATGAATTCTCCATTTGAACAGTTCGGAATTTACGAACTGTTGGATACGCTAGATCCCAATGGCCTGCAAAACACCTAACATAAGACGAATGAAATGTTCTTATGAAAATGCAATATGCATTTTATGCATATAACTTTCCTTGAAATAATTTGTAAACAATTTTGTTTACATTTATGCAATGAATACTTACCTAGCAAAATTTAGGGGCATCCATCCTGGGATAATTTTAGCCCGGGAATTAAAAAAGAGAGGAATCGCTCAGCGTCCTTTCGCGCTTTCCGTTGGGGAACATCCGCAAACAATCAATGCGATCACGAAAGCCAAACGAAATTTACCCACGTCAATTGCACTGAAAATCGAGGAAAAACTAGGTTTGGAAGAAGGAACTTTGGCATTACTGCAAACCTATTTTGATATTCAGGTAGAGAAATCAAAGATCAAGCCGATTACTCCTAATCTATCCTTGATCAGAAAATCAGTTTTTTGGGATACGGATATCAGTCAAATCGACTGGGATAAACAAAAATATGCGGTTATTCGACGCATAATGGAACGAGGCAATGCGCTTGAGATAAAAGAGATCAAACAATTCTATGGTGCTGCATTAATCACAGAAGTATTAAAACAAAAATCGGTAGAAGCTTACAAACTAAACCCGTAATAATCGCTTTGCCAAATAGTCTTACTCTTCTAAAAAAGGGAAAGTTTATTTACATTATTTAGTAAACGAAAAGCGAATGCAGCATAATACACAAGATTAATATTGTTGTAAGCATTAACATCAAACCAGCTCGCTTTTGGACAATCTTTCTGACCATGTAAATGCAATCATCTTTTTTACTTGCTCATTCGCGTTCTTAAATGTTGTTTTTGATTTAAGTTCTGCAAGATCCCACCGCAATAACAACTTCCCGAAACACTCATCTGCGAAAGAATGTGAAATAGTCTTTACATCTGAAAAATCAAAAACGACATTTTCTCCCTCATGAATAGAGTTTTCAAAAGTGAGACGCAAAGCCTTGCCCAAAAATCTTGTTCCTAAGGAATCTCCCGAATGACTAAATTGAATGATCATCTTAAAGAATATCTATATAAAATCTAAAAAGCCTACCAAAGATCGATTAAATTTTCAAATAATTCATCTTTCAGCTCACGATAAAAATCAGTATGCTCGTTACCAAAAATTGCATATGGGTCAACTAATATATCGGTATTGATTTCCAATAAAACATACGTTCCATACCAGCGAAATGCATCAGAAACCTTAGCCACTTGATTTACTTGAAGTTGTTTTCCCCCAGAATGAATAGACATGTAACCTTTATTTAATTCAACAAATTTGGCTATGGCCCAAAGTCCAAATCCTGCACCTGTACCATTCGTTACTCCTTTTTTAACACAATTCGATAATGCTTCAGCTTCCGTATAGTATAAATAAACAGAGTCTGGGTGTTTTGTTAATGCCCTTTAAATACCACATCCGTGATCAGCAATCAAAAATCGAATTATTTTTTTCTCAGGGTAAAATTGAACAGAAACCAATCCCTTTCCCAAACCTAAAAAATCTCCTTCAACCGAATGGTTTAATGTATTATCAATTAACTCCCAAAGACAGAACTCCAATATTGATAATAGTTCATCCTTAACTCCAGACCCCATTAGCATTTTCATAATTTCCTTGTGCATATTTAGAGCACCCTTGGGATCCGAAAATTGCTTCATTTCAAATAGGCAATGCATGGATATTTGAGCCTTAATCGACTCCAAGTAGTTTAATCCATTCGCGCTAGATAAGTCAATCTTATTTATATTAGAAAACCTTAATGCATAATTACCCAAATGCTTCGCTTTACTATAAACTGTTATTCCATGCTCGATCAAATTGACGATTACACTGTATACAATGGAAAAGTAATCAAGGTTTATTTCAGAGATGTCATTAAAGTCAATTTCAACCTCCACATCATACAATTTATCTAAGTTTAATAAGCTAGATAATTGACCTACAAGGTCATTAAGTGAATTAATCTTGGAATAATCAATGTGAATAGCGTAGGTTTTCATAGACCGAAAATTACCTACTATACCAACAGCTGCTTATTCGAAAAAAGGGTAAATTATTGCATTGATGAATCCTCCATTTGAACTATTCGGATTTTACGAGTCTTTGATTCTGTTGATTGCTCGCCCAAAAAATAAGGCAATATGCCTACTTGCTTGAAATAAAAAGAATTATTCAATGCTCTCGCTGAAAAATCATCACAGAAGCCCAAAAACAAAAAACCCAGATCGAGTCTGGGTTATGTATACTTTTTAACGTGCAGTTCTACATCGAAGCATAGTTGGGCACGGCAATGCAAATTTAAATTAAATAACTCAAAACAAAAAAGCATGTTTGATCTGCGTCATATAATAGTCGATTTATTGTGAGAAAAGCGAACGCCATGCCGACTCGCATAAGCAATAAACGTCGCATAACTCGAAGGATCCTCCGACAAATAATCATCAAATGCCACATCCGGTCGTAAGCGAACTGCCTCCTGGTAATCCCGCAAAGCACCCGAAAAATCACGCAGGTGGATCTTCGCCACCGTCCGACAAAAATAGGCCCAGGCCCGACCGTCCGACAGGGCAATGCTATGATCCAAATCCCGCAAAGCCCCACGATAATCCCCTGCATTATCTTTGGCCATACCTCGAAAATAATACGACAAGCCTATCAATTCCGCATCAGCTTTCTGATCCTCCACTTGCCGAATGATCCGAGTTCGTTCCTTAATCTCAGCCTCATACTGCGCTTGTTGGGCATATACCTCCGCCACCAACACCTTCGCATACACATTCGTGGAATCAATATCCACCGCCGCATTGAACTCCTTCAGCGCCAGTTGGTACTGCTTTTTGCGCTGCAACAACCGCCCAAGGTATTCATACGCAGCGGAGGTCACGGTGTCTGAAGATTTAAACGAACGAATGATTTCCAAACAAGCCGGATCATTCTTCGTCTCAAAATAGGCAATCATTAATGCCAAAGACAACTCGTCCGGGGATTGCTCATATAGCCCTTTGGCCTTCAACAAATAAGGCAAGGCTTCTTGATAGGCCTCCTCTTTCACATGGATAATCCCCAAATTCATATAGGCCTCCGCGCAATTAGAATCCATCCCGATGGCCCGGTTCAAATAGGATTTGGCCTTTTCCAAATTCCGCTCATCCCAATACCCTTTCCCCAATCCCGCACAGGTCTCCGCCGTAGGGTGCATGATATAGGCCTTCTCATAATCGGCTAAGGCTTCCGCCGACAAATCCAAGGCGGTCTCGCATTGCGCCCGACCGTAATACGCATCCCAATGCGTCTCATCCTCCTGAATCGACAACGAAAACGCCTCCCGCCCCTTTTCATAATTTTTGGCTGCCAACAATTTCTGCCCCCATTCCAGCGTCGATTCCCGACAACCCAAGCAGGCCAACAAACATATAACCCAAATGATTTTTTGCATATCCCTACGTTAATACGCTGCAAGAAAGCGAATTAGAAAATAGGCCAAAAACGGATAAGGAAATTTCAGTGACAAAATTTGAAGCATTTCCCTTTGTATTTTTCCTTTGGCAAACCTTCCAGGATTGCCAAAGTTTGAGACGCATTTCGCGTCGATTGATCCTTTGACTGTAGAGACGCGATACCTCGCGTCTAGTCCCTAGGCCAAAGCCCAGGGTAATGCATAAGCCCAGAATACAGTCTTGAGTAGCCCTCTTTGGCAAACCTCACCGGTTTGCCAAAGCTTGGCCCATGCACGCAAATCACAATAGACAATATAATTACTTCAATAACAACAAAGGCACCAACGACAGCGCCACCCCGATAATCGCCACTGTCCAATACGTATTCATCGTCTTCTTCGCTACGTTCAAAGATTCCACCTTTACCTCTTCCTGCATCAAGGCCTTGCGATACTCCGCACAATCCTTCTCCTTCTGATTGAAATACGCAAATTCACGATCCGTCATCTGCGCAATAGGACGCGATTTCAGCACCGTATACAGGCTATCGTTACATGGTGACACCACCACCGACTGCCCATTGACAGACACACTTGCTACCACTAAACTAAGAACTAGGACTAATTTTTTCATGTGTTTATATTTTGTTTCCGGCAAGTAGCAGCCATCTTTTGACAGACAAGGTCAATATTCTGGGAGCGACCCGAAATGACAAGAATTTATCGATGCGTGTAGAGACGCGATACCTCGCGTCTAGTCCCTAGGCTAAAGCCTAGGGTTATTTATAACCCCAGGTTTTAACCTGGGGGTTTTCAAAGAAAACGCCCCCATAAATCTTAAACCCAAAATCTAATATTCTTTCAGTATTCCCCTACCTCCGGACTTCAGACTCCGCACTTCAGACTAGCGACTCCCGACGAATCCCTTCGGACTATTCCCCTCCGGACTTCAGACTAGCGACTGCCCACTGTCCACTGACAACTGCCCACTGACAACTAACTTTCTGTGACAAATCAAGTCATTTCCCCAAATCCCTAAAAAACAATTCATTATGTTTAAATTCTAAAATCGAATTTATGTTCAACCAACATCGTATTTTACGCGTATTCAAGTTGATCAGTTTGTTGAAAGCTTTCCCCAACAAGTCCATCAAACGCCTCGCACAATCCCTCGAAATCTCCGAACGGTCTTGCTACCGCTATTTGGATTTATTGGCAGAACTTGGTTTTGTGGTAGAAAAGGATGCCCACAACAAGTTCTTCATCAAAGCGGAGGATTTCTCCGAACCCTTGACCAAAGAAGAAGCGACTTTGATCCACGAGACAATTGCGGTGGCTGCCAAAAACCATCCATTGGCCGCATCTATTTTGAGTAAGTTGCCCTATTTAGATGAACAACATGCGATGGGCCAACACATCCTCGCGGGTCATTTAGCCAAACTCGTCACGCAAATCAAGGAGGCGATATCCACCGAAAAACAAATCATCCTGCATAAATACCAGTCGGCCAGCAGCGAAAGCATCAGTGACCGCCGCGTGGAGCCAATTGGCTTTACGGCCAACTACCAATACCTCTGTGCCTATGAACCCGCGGCTACGCAGAACAAATATTTCAAACTGGAACGCATGGGTGCCATTGAAATATTAGCAGAAAATCATAAATTTAAAGAAGCTCATCTCCTATTGAAACCGGATGTCTTTGGTTTCAACGAGACAGGCACCAAATTCCCCATCAAGCTGAAATTAAGCATGCGCGCCATGCTCTTCCTAAAAGATGATTATCCGGCAACGGCACCTTTTTTGAAGGAACAAGCAGATGGCTCTTGGCTACTAAAAGTAGAAGTAAATAGCCTGGAGCCGGTAGAAAGGATTGTTCGAAGTATGCCAAATGAAATCATAAATATATAACGATGAAATCAATCGAAATCCCCTATGAGGAAAACATTGTTTGTCCTTTTTGCCAACAGATAACAGTTGACATGTCCTCTGATGCGCCAGAAATTATGCCATGTGAGCATTTAGTTTATGCAGCGACAGATACGAGTTTAGAATATAGATCTGAAATCATTAATTCTCTTTTTGGGATAGATCCAGAAGAAGAAAATTTCGATTTAACGCTGAATGACCTTACGGATCACGAAGACTTCGAGAAAATATTCAACGAAGGCGCATTAAAAGACTTAATTCAATTAGAGAGTTACGAACCAGCTCCTAGCTTTTTCGGTGGCTATTACGGATATATTCAAAAGCAATAACAATGAAAAAAATCGAACAAATCTGGCCAACGAAGGTCATTTGCCCATTCTGTAATCAATTGATTCAAACTTTGGATGAGGAAGAAGGCTTCTCTGACTACAAACTTTGTGAACACGTAATTTATTTGGCCCATGATGAAGGCTTTGAATTTCGAACTGATGAAGTTAATAAACAGTTAAAAATAGACCCCAAAGAAGAAAATATGGATATCGAGTTTCCTGATGAAGTTTGCGGGTATGATGAGTGGACGGATTTAATAAAAATTGAAGGGGGCGTAAAAATTGCCACCTACGATGATTGCACAAATCCAGAGGGAATCTATTTTGGATTTAAACCTTAGGCGAATACAAGGTTATTATGAACGATATTCTATTTGATAAAATTCAATCGGTTATTGGTATCCAACATCATTGGGAATTTCATTTTCATTTCCATCATGGTGCGATTGATATTGAATTTGAAAAACCACATTCGACTAACGATGAATTTTCAGATCTTTTATCAGAATGGTTTCATGAGGAACTTAAAGCTAAATTAGTGGAATTGGATGCCTATGCGGATTCAATTCGCATCTCATTTAAGCAACAAAATAATCAGTTAGTCGCACATTTAACTTTGAGGTGTTCGGATGACAATTGGGCGGATAACGAGCGGCATTCCAAAGATGAAATACTTAATGATGAACTACTAACAATCCTATCTTCCCAAATTGATCATTTCGATAAGCAGCTCATCGATTTTAGCTTACTCTACAATGAAGGATTTAAAAATTTCAATATCTATTACGAAAATGAGCTTTTAGACTTAGATCCAAAAGATTTAGAACTTATCAAAGGTCAAATAGAAAAAACAATCTTGGCATGGCCAGGAATATTTTGGAGAAAGAGTGCCTCAAAAGTAGACAAATTCGTTGAAATGGACATGACTGATTATTGCAAATGTTATGATCTTGTGGACTTAGAATTCAAGTTTGAAAAACCAATTAATAAATGGGAAGATTTAAAATCCTTAGAAAGTATTGATGATCGAATCCATCTCATTTATCACGATATCCAGAGCAGCGAATTCAAATATCAGGAATTAGCTGTTGGGAATCCACTTAGGCTTTTTGAAATGTTGGGAGGCAATACCTCAGAAGTTGAGATAACGCATAAATGGGCATCTGAATATACCTATCAAATGTATATCGAAGACAACGACTTAGATTTCGAAGAAATTGAGGCAAAGAATTGGAAACTTGAACAAAAAAGTATCGAACAAGCGGAAGAAACAGGTCACTATTATTGTACCGGAAGAATATCTCTGGAAAATAATAAAGGCGAGGACCTCGAGTTTGAATTTGAATTCTGCGAAGGATATTTAGAAGCGATCATTTCGACTCCTTATGACTTAAATAAAGAAGAAATTTCTCATGGAATAATATTCTCTTAGCATGGAAAAAAAATTAGATAAAATCGATGATCCAAACTATCTGAACATTTTAAATGATTATTTAGGTAATCAGACAATAAATGAAATTCTTTATTCCTCTTTTCTTGAAATGAGTAAGATTAAAGATATAACCATAAGTCAATTCAAAAAATTACTAATTGATTTTTATCAAACTGATGATCAACAATTTTTCGAAATCTTCTCTCGCAACATAGAATCAAATGACTTGGACGGATCTGATTTCCACCATTTAACTACATATAATTTGGATTTCAAAGAATGGAAAATCGATAATGATATAGATGCCGATGACGATGAAATATCAATTAAATTTTATGAGACAAATCCATATGCTTATTTACATGATGTAAGTGTTTATGCTTTGCGTTCAGCAAATAAACTTTGCTTAATTCATCATTGCCCAGATGAGTTTACTTCTTTGGAATACTATCCAATTGACTCGAATAATATCCAAACTCAATTGAACCAATTGTCACAAGAAATTGGCGAATATTATAATTGATAACAACATGGAAAAAGTTTTAATCAATCACGAAAAGTACAAAATCGAACTTGAACCTTACGAATGGAGAAGAATTAAGCGAGGGGAGAAAGATGAATATTATCGGGATAAAAACAAGAATACTCAATGGAAATTTAATCAAACGTCAAAAGGGACATGTCAGATTGAAACTGAAGAGCGAACTGTAGAAATTGAATTAAATGATTGTGAAATTCAATTTATAGAGACAAGACCGTATCTTGAAGTAAGAAAACTTCTAGAACTATTTATCCCTTTTATCTCATTTCGAACCTGGACAAAAGAAAAACATGCAGCACATAAAAAGCTTAGAGAATATATGGCTTCATGTTGGTCCGAAATTATTACAGCTTCTCGGGATGATAAAATTACAAAGGTTAGCTATGTAAACACATTTACCATTTTTCAAGTAGAAAGTAAACAAAGAGGAATCCTTATGCCATATCGAAATCAATTTGTTTTAATGTTTAGTAAGGACAGGTATAAATTCCAACACTTTTTGGAAATATATCCACTCAAAGAAAATATTACCACGGAAGAAGTCGAAAAATTAGCTTTGAACGCTAAAAACTACTACCAAAAACCCTATAAAGTATAACTCAATTAAATGGAAGACGTTTTTAAACCCAGCAGCCTAACGATTAATCAGTTATTTGGCAATGCAGATAGTCTATATCAAATACCACGTTACCAGCGCCCTTATTCTTGGGGCGATGAGCAGCTGGAAAAACTATGGGACGATTTGATTGAAGCTCAGGAAAATGACCCTAACTATTTTTTAGGATCAGTTATCACAGCAAAACCGGAGGATTCAAAAACCTATCTGGATATAGTTGATGGCCAGCAACGCTTAACTACATTAACCATCTTATTATGTGTTTTTCGCGACCTTTACCCCAATATAAATGTTGAGTTAGCAGAAACAGATCCATTTGTTATTAATAATACGGACATCTTAGGTTCAATTCGATTAAATGACCGTTTTGAAAGACTCCGCCTACGAACGCATGCCATTCATCAAAGTGATTTTGATACACTTATTTTAAACGGAAATACAACCCAACATAATAAACCATCAAAAGTTGATTTAAAAAAGGAAGACCCTAAATTCAAGTTTATCAACTCTGCCTTCTTTTTTACAGAGAAGCTAAAGGAATTAGGTGAAAAAGATGCCGGCATTTTCATCAACTACTTATTTAAAAACGTTAAGGTCATCCGTATTGATTGTCAATCAGTTGCATTTGCTATCAAGCTTTTTCAAGTACTTAATGATAGAGGTTTAGATTTATCCAATGCAGATCTAATCAAGAGTTACTTAATTGGTCAAATACAAAAACGCTATGTTGATGAACCTGAATTAAAAAAACAGAAAGAAGATCAATTTATGTCTGATTGGCAGACGTGTGAAACATACGCAAGTCATACCGAAACAGCATTGAATGACCTCTTTGTTATGTATGAATATTATGTACTAGCTAGCAATCCGAAAAAATCATTATACGACGAATTAATTGACATCTTCAAAAATCAAGACCCCAATGAAGTCATTAATGACATAAAAACATTCATTCATAATTATAAGAGGGAGATATACGATAAAGATGACAAGGTCATTTATTCCTTTTTCTATATACCCTGGAGTATTTCTTGGAGAGCTATTTTACTAACTGCATTAACCCGCAAAAACTTAGATTACGAGACATTCATTAAAATATTCCGACGCTACTACTATTTGAATTGGATCGCTGGATTTACTTACTCACGAGTTAAGCAAACAGCATTTAATACAATAAAATTATTGAAAGAAGGGAAATCAATCGAAGAGATCAACGAGGACTTAGAAGCCAATTTAAAATCGAATGAGACTGTCAAACGAGCAATCGAAAATTTAAAAGGAAAAATCTACCAAGAATCCTGGTGCAAGCCTCTTCTTTTTATGATTGAATACATGCAAACAGATGACAGCAGCATGAACTTTTTTGATATGAAAGATCGAAATATTCATGTTGAACACATCATTCCACAAGCCTATGATAAAAATGAAGCGTGGAAACATTTAAATGTTTCGGATCAAATTATTAACTCAGGGGCAAACTTAACCTTGCTTTCGGGCAAGAAAAACATTCAGGCTAGTAATAATGGATTTCAATCGAAACTCGAGTCATATAGAGGAAAAGGTTTTTACAACGAAAATAGCGAAGGGGTAACCGCATTCCGTATGACTCAAAAAATTGTAAATGACTATGAAAATGGATTTAATACGAAAGATTGGAATGAGGAAACATTAACCAACCGATGGATTTGGTTTTGTAATCAAGTAGAAACTTTGCTTGAAATTGATTTGTCAAGTATTGTAAACTCACCAGAGTAATTCAAATCCAGGTTCATTAAAAATCAAGTAGACATTCTAAAGATGGATTCTCAAAATGAAAACCATGTATTTCAATTTTACATCAGACAAGCTGTCGGCGGAGATTTCTATTTAGAATTAGGCGATGAAACACTTTTCGAAACTGATTTGATGTCATCAGAAGATCTATTGCAATGGGCTGAAGAAAATGAATTACTTGACCTTTCAATTGAGGAACTAAGAATCATAAAAAAACGACAAGACGAGGAAAATGGCAACATTATCAGTTCCCCAGCTAGTAGGGCTCATGATTTCTTTCAAGATGACCTACAGGTTGAGTTACCAAAGGAATTGGGAATTGAATTTATTGAAGGTTTTGTTCCGGGGAATGACTGCCAACTAGTCATTCTTCGTGATATGACTAAAATAGATCAACTCAAATATTTTTTATACGATCAAAAACTAAATGTCAGCTTCACTTTAATTGAGAAAGATGTCTAATATGGTAAACCAACAATTGGACTTATATCAAACTGAATCATGAGTACAAATTATATAACTTTTTCAGCAGTAAATTTTAAAAATATTTAACCAGCTTTATCACTAATAATCAGCTGAAATTAACCTCATATTAATTCTTATGAAAACAATCTCAATTTCAAAAAATGATTTCCAAATCATTAAAACCGGCTACATTGACTTATACCTTAGAAGGATTAATATATCATGGGATGGGCGCGGAGGATTAGAATTTGATTTTGACCCTCAACTATTAGAACCTTTTGTTAAGGAAAGAATGATCGCAATTCTGACAGATTTAATGGATAAGTTAGATCTAACCTGGAATATTGAAATGGAATTTAATTTTGTATATGACAATGAAATAGAGTTCAAGTATGTAGAAATTAGGAATTTGAGTGAATATGAAGATGACTTAAATGATCAAATAAGTGTAAATAGTCCGGCAATATGTCAACATATAGCTGAAACTTATCAGATTGACTTGGATGAAACAGAATACCAAATAAGTTTTTCTATTGATGGGAGTTCAAATGGAGAATTTTCGTTAAGCTATTTTTCCATCTGTGCCTTTACAGATGATGGAGATATCGAGATAGATGACTCCTTTACACAAGAATTAGCTGGCAAAGAACTACATAAATTAATGTTAGGATTTGGTCCACATGATTCTGGGTTCGATTACGATTGTAACATGGATGGCCAATCACCAGAATTAACAATTCGATTAGATCCTTCAAGCTTTAGACTCACAATTGCTCAATAAAATTAAATTAGTCATGAAATTTAAAGATAAAATCAGCTTTCTTTCATACGTAGTTGACCCCAATAATTACGGGCCTATCGACATATGTTTTTCGAATTTGGAATTTGGCCAAATGGAGCTAACTATCCAGCCCATTGAAAATGGAAAATCGTTACCCGCTAATATCCATGACACTTTATATGATTTATTTTGGTTTCATTTTTTTGATACCGTGGATTTATTGGAATTTTCGCCCAATTTTGATTACCAATCATTTGTTCTTCAACTGAAAAATGGAGAATTAGAACTTGCTAATGGTAATTATTCCTATTCACATGATTTCGATGATGATGAAATGCAAGAAGAACTACAAGAACTTCTTTTAGATGAAATAGGACAAGATTACTTGGCAATCATTCACATCTCAGGACGATATGACAATCCCGAACAAGTAACGATCAATCAATACAATATTTCCTACTTTGATGATGAAGACAATGAAGTTGATTTGGTAGATGAGGATGGAGCTATAAAAAATCAAGTGATATCCTCATTAATTACTTGGGCAAAAAATTACAGTGAAAATATGACAGGAGGAGAATATGAATTCGAGACTTTCGATTTAGATTTTTCTTTATCATCCGACCCAGACCAAGATACATGGTGCAATTTCAATGAAGAATGCGAGGGTACAATTTTTGACATTTCCGTTTTCGAAGTCAACCCTGAGGTAATCGAAATTGAAAATATATAAATCAAAACACATGAAATTCACGAATGCATACAGTTTACTCCTTCATTTATTCAACAACGGATTATTGAAAGGAATCAATTTAGGACTTCGCGGAGAATACACTGTTAATACGACTATTCAGGATCCGAATTTGCTAAATATATTAAACGATGTATTTGGTGAATGGCGTTGGAGTAATGGAGGTGTAATTGATGAGGGATACTATGAATTAGTTAAAGATGAGAATGGTGATTTAGCATTTGCAGTAAACATCTCGACCGATATTTTAGACTTTTGGGGCAATCCATTTGAAATAGAGGACATCCTTAAAATCATTGTCGACGAATTAGCACTTACCAAAATTGATCTAGATGAATATTTAGAATATCAACTGGTATTAGACTTAGAATTAGATTACCCAGATACTAAAAAGACAAATTTCAAATTAGAAAAATTTGAAATTTATAGCGCCACAATTGGAGATGAAATCGATATAGAAATTAAATCAAAACTAAAAGAATTTGATTTATTAAGTGTGCAACAAGTCATAGTCGATTATCTTATAAAAGTTCATATGGAGAATCACGAATTTGACTTTACAGGATTTTGGCTTTCCATCCAACATGGAAACTCAATTGGACCTTATTACGGGAAAGGACATGATTATATAGATGGATTAAAAGAATCTTTTGAAGAGAAACCTATTGACTTTGAATTGAAATAAGGACAACAGTAAAGATTTTTATATGGAATTTATAAATGCTTATGACTTGGTTTTATATCTATATAATCAAGGACAACTTAAGGGCCTGAGATACACGGGTCATTGGGGAGAGGTTGTTTTGGATTCGACAATTTCTGATCAAAACCTTGTCAAATTACTAGAATCTATTTGGTATGATTGGTCGGTAAACTTTGACAACTCAGCTAAAAGCGTTGGAAATTACACGATTGAATATTCAGAAAAAGAGGGCTTGTTTGTCGAAGGATATTGTGAGGATGAAGATCCGTATAATAAAAATGAATTTGTGATGGATGAAATTCTTCGAGCAATTATTAAATACCTTTCATTATCAAATATTGACTATGACTTAGATTTAGGGGAACAACTAGACCTTTTGCTTGAATTGAACAATGGAGAGATTGAGAATTTTGAATTAGGAAGTCCGGATTATGATGATTTGAATAATGAATTACAAGAAAAATTAAGTGCTTCAGTCAGGACTAAATTAACGATTCATTTGCAAGAATTACTAAATTCAATGCATGGCAAACTAAATCCAGATACAGATTTCAATCTTTACATTGAAAGCTCACATCTTTACAAATATTCAACATTTTGGGAGGAGAAATATGTTGATTTAAAGTCTACTTTAGGACAAATAGAAATAAAAAAGGTTAATTAAGAAACAATATATTTCAAGGTTCAGCCTTCAAAATTGAATTAGAAAATGATTTTGATAATATTGAAATTGTCACACTTTAATAATCAAGTCTGTAAAGGCCTAATAATACTTTATTAACTTTATGGAAATCGGCAAATCGACATTCCATTATCTAATTAAAATCAAAATTACCGGCAAATAAGTAATTGGTTTAACTACGACAAAAAAATGTAGTTTATACCTTAAAATATATAAGCATTTACTGAGAAGTAAATAGAAGATTTAAACATTTCCTATACCATGGACGCATTTCAAACCAGAGAAAATGTAGTTTCGAATTACAGAGAGTACTTGAGTTCTTTTTTATCAATTGCTGATGAGCGGATAAAAAATGAAGTTGCTAATTCTTTTGAAAGCAATGGATTCATCCCAGAACCGCTTATTCAATTCAATCCCTCATTTCAAAAAGGAGAGAGCTTGCAAGACTTGGTAAATGCTGGAGAAATTCATCCAAATGTTTTAACAGCATTTGGAGGATACAACCTTTACAGACATCAAATCGAAGCTTTAAAGCTTGGAATTTCAGGAAATGGTTTCGTTGTAACTTCAGGAACTGGATCAGGTAAATCCTTAACATATTTAGGAACAATTTTCAATAACCTGTTCCAAAAAGGTGCCTCCAAAACTAAAGGTGTGAAAGCTATTTTGGTTTATCCAATGAATGCGCTAATAAATTCTCAAGAAGAAGAAATCAAGAAATATGCTGAAAAATTTGATGGTGGTTTCCCTATTTCATTTGCAAAATATACTGGTCAAGAGGGACAAGAACGGAGAGATTGGATAAAAAATGAACAACCAGATATTATACTTACGAATTACATGATGCTCGAATTGATTATGACACGTCAGTCTGAGTCATGGCTAAGAGATTCAATAAAAGGAAATCTAGAATTTCTGGTTTTCGATGAATTACACACTTATCGAGGGCGTCAAGGGTCTGATGTCAGCTTGTTGATAAGAAGAATAAAAAGTTGGTGTTCAAATAATATTACCACAATTGGCACATCGGCAACAATGGCGTCAGATGGAACACCAATTCAAAAAAAACAAAAAGTTGCGGAGGTTGCCACCACAATTTTCGGTTCTAATTATTCACCTAATGAGATAATTGGGGAATATTTAGAAACATGTACTGTTGGCAAAATTTATACCTCTTTTGAACTTAGAAATGCAATTGATAATGGTATCGACCCTAATGGTGATGAACAGCTTTTTATAAATCATCCACTCACGAATTGGCTAGAGTTAAGCATTGCTCTAAAAATAAATAATGGGACATTAGAGAGAGGTAAACCTTGCACCATAGCTGAAATTGCCAAAAGACTAAAAAACAAAACAGAACATGATATTTCAAAAATCGAGGTAATTTTAAATGACCTACTTCGATGGACTGAACGTTTAAACGAAAAAAATAGGCTTGAAGGCAATAGAAAAAGTTATCTTCCATTTCGATTCCATCAGTTCATTTCTCAAACAAGTACACTTTCTGTTACACTTGAATCAAGAATCCAACGTCAAATAACTATCAAGCCAGGAAGATATGTAAAAGACGAAAGTGAGGAAAAATTATTGTTTCCTGTTTTATTTAGTCGTTACTCTGGTGTTGATTTCATTTGTGTGAAAAAGGATGTTGAGAATCAGACATTTTTACCAAGAAATCCCATTGAACCTATCGATCCTCTTACGATGAGTGAGGCGAAAGGCGATAATCTAAAAGAAGCCAATTTCTCAGAAGGTTACCTTGTATTGGATGAAGGTGAAGAATTCTGGCAAGAAAACCCTCTAGAAATCGCACCTCCAGAATGGTTAAATAAAACTGAGACTGACTTTCAGCCAAAATACAAATGGCTGATGCCTCATGAAGTTTATTTTAATTCTAAAGGTGAATATTCAAGAGAATCTATACACCCATTAAAAGGATGGTTTATACCTGTAAAGCTTAGAATCGACCCAACAGCAGGTGTGATTTATGAGGACTCAAAAACAAACGAAAGTACAAAATTAATGAGTCTTGGAAATGAAGGAAGAAGCACGGCAACTACTATAATTTCATATGCGATTATTTCGGAATTATTTAAGCAAAATGAATTAAGTGAAAATCAAAAGCTATTAAGTTTCACTGATAACCGCCAAGATGCTTCATTGCAAGCTGGTCACTTTAATGATTTCTTGTCGTCTGTTCGCTTAAGATCTGGCCTACATTTTGCTTTGATAAAAAATCCCGATGGATTAGATGTTCATACAATAGCGGATAGAATTTTTGAAGTGCTAAACTTAGATGAGAATGACTATGCAAATAATCCATCTGCAAATCCTAATTATCCTGATGAGGATAATGCACGGGCATTAAAAGCCTATTTGCTTTATCGCATTTTTCAGGATTTGAAGAGAGGTTGGCGCTATACACTTCCAAATTTAGAGCAGACGGCACTACTGAAAATTAAATACAAGAATTTATACAGATTGTCAAACGATGATAATGAATTTAGAGATATTCCATTTTTTGATTTGCTGCCTGGGAGTATTAGAGAAGAGATCCTAATTCAAATATTAAACTATTTTAGAACAAATTATTCTCTAAATCACTCGATCTTCTTTAGTAATAAATCTGAAACGGAGTCCTTATTAAAAAATAAGCTAAATAGTGAAAAATTATGGTCATTGGATCACAATGAATACATAGAGACTCCAACCTATATGGTTTCAGTTAGGCCTGGAAGAAGTACTGAGAAGGGTATATATTTTGCCTCAATGGGGCATAGGTCTAATATTGGGAAGTATATTAAGCGTAAAATGCAAGAATTAGGACAGCCAGTTATGAACAATGAAGAATATAAATTCTTTATTGAGGCCCTTTGTAATAAACTTACTGAAGTCAATCTTCTTTCTCGAAAAGATAATATACCAGGAAGTAAAGGTTCAATTAACGGTTACCTATTGAGAACGGATCAGATCCAATGGTTCCCGGGTGACGGTGAAACAGTTGAAATTGACAAAACAAGGTTTAACACTTATCGAGCTCTGCTAATTCAACCAAATAGGTATTTTCAAAATCTTTACAAAACAGATTTCTCTAAATATACGAAAGAAATCATTGGACGCGAACATACGGGGCAGCTTTCAAGTTCAGATCGTATTGAGCGTGAAGACCAATTTCGTGAAGGCAAAATATCAAGTCTTTATTGCTCTCCTACAATGGAACTTGGAATTGATATTGCAAATCTAAATATCGTCCACATGAGGAACGTTCCACCGAATCCCGCTAACTATGCTCAACGCAGTGGTCGTGCGGGTCGAAGTGGTCAAACAGCCGTCGTATTTACCTATTGTTCTTCATGGTCACCTCATGATCAGAATTACTTTAATGCCGCTGATACAATGGTAGCAGGTTCTGTTGCAGCACCAAGAATTGATTTAAAAAACGAGGAATTACTCACAACACATTTTAATGCCTATTTGCTGATGGAATTGGGTATTAAAGAACTACATTCTTCGGTAGCTGAAATATTGGATTTATCTAATCCTGCAGATATCAACGTAAAAAACTCAATTATAGTTTCTATCGAAAATAACCTAAGCCTATACAAGGATAATTGGATCGATGCATTCAAGAAGGTTGTTATTTCTATGGAACCTGATCTGAATGAGACATGGTGGTACACTCAAGAATGGTACTATAAAAAAGCTGATTCATTTGTAAGACGTTTTGTTGATGCATTTAATCGCTGGATCACACTCTATTCATCTGCCATTAATATGATGGAGAGAGCGCATTTAGTGCAACTTGATCCGACATTAACAAGGGATAACCCACAGAAAAAAGAAGCGAATACACAGTATGCAGTAGCAAAGAAGCAATTGGCCTTACTAAAGAATGAATCAAATCAATCCATGAGTAATGAATCGGAGTTTTATATTTTTAGATACTTGGCCTCTGAAGGATTTTTACCTGGATATAATTTTACAAGATTACCAATTAGAACATTTTTAGGCTTCAAGCACAATGATCAAGGCGAATTTATTTCACGCCCAAGAGCGGTAGCATTAAAAGAGTTTGGCCCAATGAATACAATTTATCACAACGGTAGTAAGTATAGAATAAATAGGATGACAGTCCTAGATGCCGCTTCATTACAGAGAAAAATAAAAATCTCGACAGAAACAGGTTACGCGTTTCTAGACGAAGAAGCAGAAACCGCAAATGTAGATCCGATTACTAGATCTCAATTAAGGAATGGCACAAACAGCGAATTTAGAACAACACTAATTGAGCTCTCTGAAAGTGAGGGTATACCTCAAGAGCGTATATCATGTATTGAGGAAGAACGAAACTCTTCAGGATATGAAATCGCGGAACATTTTAGATATCCCCAAGGTATTAATAGCACGAAGAATGCGACTATACAGAATGGTGGAGTTAAAATGATGAATATGATTTATGGTCAATCTACAGAATTGATCAAAATCAATTGGAAATCAAGAAGATCTGAAGCCGAAGGATTTGCAATTGATAAGCGAAATGGGAAATGGTTGTCTAAAAAGGAACTAGAGAATCAAGAAACACTTGAAAACAAAAAAGATGTTTTAATCTTTGTACGTGATACTGCAGATACTTTATATATACAACCACTTTCATCGCTTAATTTAACACCAGAGCAAATCACATCTTTGAGCTACGCTATTAAGAGAGGCATCGAAAGACTATTCCAAGTCGAAGAGAATGAAATTGGAGTTCGTGTTATGGGAACTAAAGAAAACCCGAATATACTTATTTATGAATCTTCAGAAGGAAGTTTAGGTATTTTATCACAATTGATACAAGAACCTATTCGCATGCAAGAATTATTCACTGAAAGTTACCGTTGCATGCATTTTGATCCTGAAACCAAGGAGGAAACAGAATTAGGAGAATCTTTACCTAAAGCATCATATCAAGATTTATTATCTTATTATAACCAGCGTGATCATGAAATCTTGGATCGTAGAGATATAAAAGAAGTTCTTGAGAAATTGATGGAATGTACTTATTCTACAAATCAAGGATCAAATGATTATGAAGCACAATTTTCTTATCTGATGGGTAATTATGATCGTAATAGTGCAACAGAAAAACCTTTTATAGAATATTTGTACGCTAATAAATTGGCTTTGCCTGATAAAGCCCAAGTCAATATGAAAGAGTTCTATATTAGTGCAGATTTTGTTTACAACAGTCAAGATGGACCCGTTTTAATTTTTTGCGATGGGACAGTGCATGATTTAGAACATGTGAGAGAATCCGATGAGCACAAAAGACAACATTTGAAAGATGCGGGTTATGATGTGATCGTTTGGCATTATACCGAGAAAATAGAAGACTTAATGGAACGCAGAAAAGATATTTTTAGAAAGGTAATTTAAATAATATGAGTACAGTTACAAAATACCAACCAGGAACCCTAGTCCACTACCGAAATCGCGACTGGATGGTTTTACCTTCAGAGGATTCTGAAATATTGCGTATAAAACCATTAGGCGGATCAGAAGAAGAAGAGACTGCTATTTTATTAGCATTAAACCTACCCTCTGAAAAAATCTCAACGGCAAGTTTTCCTGAGCCAGATCCAACACAATTAGGGGATTTTGAAACGGCAAAATTGCTTTTTGATGCTTCAAGACTTTCTTTTCGCAATTCAGCAGGCCCCTTTCGCTGTATGGGTAAATTATCTTTTCGCCCGAGATCTTATCAATTAGTTCCATTGGTAATGGCTCTAAAACAAGATGTTGTTCGACTAATGATTGCAGATGATGTTGGTATTGGTAAGACAATTGAGGCATTAATTATTCTTAAAGAATTAATGGAGCGTGGTGAGGTTAAAAAATTTGCAGTTATTTGCCCACCTCATTTGTGCGAGCAATGGCAACAAGAAATAAAAGATAAACTTGATATTGAAGCTGAGATTATTCGTTCAAGTACTGCTGCTAAATTGGACAGAATGATACCCGATGATCAAAGTGTTTTCCATCATATACCTTACCAAGTTATTTCAATCGATTACATTAAAGCAGATAGAAGACGGGGGATATTCATAAACGATTGTCCAGATTTTATCATAGTTGATGAGGCACATACTTGCGCATTACCTGAAGGATCCAAAACAAAATCTCAACAACAGAGACATCTTTTATTGCATGATATCGCTCAAAATCCCAAGCGATACATTTTGTTACTTACCGCTACTCCACATAGTGGCAAAGATGAAGAATTCACTTCCTTGCTTAGCTTATTAAAACCAGAATTTGGTAAGTTAAACTTTGAGCGAATAGAACAAAGTGATAAAAAGAAGTTAGCCAAACACTTTGTTCAGCGCAAACGTGAAAATATTAGGCGCTGGTTAAACGAGGAAACCGAATTTCCACGACGTGATTCAAAAGAAATTGGTTATACATTAACATTTGAATACCAAATGTTTTATCAAAATCTCTTACGATTTGCAAGAGGGATTTCAAAAGTGGAAGCTGAAACAAAACAGGCGCAGTTATTACGATCTTGGGCAGCCATTGCTTTGATTAAAGGGGCTATGTCAAGTCCCGACATGGCCGTTGAAATGCTTGAACGAAGAAAGGAAAAATTGCAATCAGGAAATGAAGAACTCGATTCTCCATCTATTGAGGAAACCTTGTTTGAAGATCTTGAATTTTCATCCGATATACCAAGATTAGACCTGATTGAAAACTTAGATTTAAAAAATGATGAAATTGCTCAACTAACATCACTTCAAGAAGAGGCGCGTTTACTTACGCGAAAAGAAGTAGATCGTAAGTTTGATGCAACCTTAAAGCTGATCAAGCAATGGGTTTCCGAAGGTTATCACCCAATAATATTTTGTCATTATATCGCTACGGCACATTATGTAAAAAAACGCTTAATTGAGGAGCTTCCTAGAAATGTAAAAGTAGAAGCAGTCACATCAGAATTAGCAGACGAACAACGTCGAGAGCAAATTGATATTTTAGGAAAGCATGAAGGATCAAGAGTGCTAGTTGCAACAGATTGTTTAAGTGAGGGAATTAATCTTCAAGAATATTTTACAGCAGTTTTACATTACGATTTACCATGGAATCCCAACCGTATTGAACAGCGTGAGGGCCGCGTAGATCGTTTTGGGCAAACAGCACCAGAAATTAAGACTTACATCTTGCACGGTGAAGATAATGCAATGGATCAATTCGTGATGGAGGTTTTAATTAAGAAAGTGCGTGAAATTCAAAAATCCATTGGAGTTTCCATCAATATCGGAGAGAATAGTAAGTCAATAATGGCCGAAGCCGCAAAGCGAATATTGTTTGATGAGAAAACTACTGGAATTCAAAGTAAGTTGTTTGTAGATACTGAAGAAACTGTAACTAATGAGCTCGAACTCGCTAGAAAGAAAGGTGAAAATATTCGAAGTATTTTTGCTCATGAAACTATTGATCCGGAAGCAATCAAAAAAGACCTGGAAGCGGTTGACGAAGCGATAGGTGATGTAAATACAGTTGCAGGATTTGTTCAAGGTGCGGTATCTCAATTAGGTGGAGTTTGCAAGTCTGATGGAGTTGGATTTATACTACAACCACAAAACTTACCTCCGCATATTCGTCGATACTTTGGTAATGATCAACAAGTCAAAATTAGTTTTGTCTCACCGACACCCAAAGGATATAAATATATTGGACGTAATCATGCATTTGTAGAACAACTGTGTCATTTTTTGCTAGCAATTGCTTTTGAACCACATCCTGAATTTGGTAAAATGGCACGTGTTTGTGAGATTCAAACGGATAGCGTAACATCTCGAACCGCGCTTATCATGTTCCGTGTACGTAATGTTATTAAGGAAGTTGCTGCACAAAGAGAATCCGTCGCGGAAGAAATGTATTTATGGGGATATCGGGCAATTTCAGGAGAACTAGAAACTATCGAATATTCAGAAGCCAAAAAACTTTTACTCGAAGCGAAAGCAATATCTAATTTACCCGCAGAGCGTCAATCTCAAGATATAAGTGAAGAGCTTAAGCGATTTGACCAAATGAAGCCTAAGTTTATAGAGTTAGCGAATCAACGTGCAGATAATTTAGTGGAGGCACATGGTCGATTCAAAGAATTAATTGGAGGCAGACGTTACGAAAAAGCAACCCCTATCCTACCTCCTGATGTAATGGGTCTTTATATTTTAATGCCAAAACCAAAAGCCTTGTAAGAAGAATGAATTATAGCGCAATAAACATACAGGGAAATATCATTTCTAGTGAAATACTTGAAAAAATCAGACTTGAAGATGTTCGCCATCAAAAAGCTGTAGATTTCAACATGCATCAAGCATCTTCAGTGCGTGATGAAATAAACTTAGCCTGGAATCTTGCTATTTCACATTGGAAAGCATTTAAAACGAAAAGAGAGAATCTAAGTGATTCAGAATCAGGAACATCTGAAACACGTCGATATTGGATGCTCCCGATATTACAAGTTTTGGGATATGAATTAACTTCTGCTAATGCTGAGATTATTAATGGAAAAAGTTACGCGATTAGCCACCGATCAACTAATAAGGATGGATTCCCTATCCATGTAGTTGGCGTTAATCAATCATTAGATAAACGCGCAGAAAGTGGAGGAACAAGGCTTTCTCCTCATGCCTTAGTTCAAGAATATCTAAATAATAATGAGCATATGTTTGGTTTAGTTACCAATGGGCGATTTATTCGTATTCTTCGTGATGCAACTCGCTTAAGCCGCTTAAGTTATTTGGAGTTTGATTTGGAACAAATTATGGAGGAGGGGCTTTATGTTGAGTTTGCCTTAATGTTTAGAGTATTACATTCAACTCGAATGCCCCAATCTCAAGAACTTGGATCTGAGTCTTTTTTAGAATATTATCACCAGGAATCAATGGCCTCTGGATCTCGTATTCGAGAGCGCTTAAGTTTAGCAGTAGAAAATTCCATTAAGGATTTGGCGAACGGAATACTTAAAAACCCAGCCAATCAAGACCTTAGGGATAAAATGCTCAATGAGGAGCTAAGTCCCAAAGAGTATTATCTCTTCACTTTAAGGTTAGTATATAGAATACTATTTTTATTAGTAATTGAGGAAAGAAAACTGATTTATCCGGAAAAACGAGATGATGAATTGAATCGAAAACGTTCGATTTACTATAATTTTTACAGTATTCAGCGTCTAACCAAATTAGCTGAAAAATCAGTATATGTAGATCCTCGAAAAACTGATTTGTGGCAATCTTTGATGACCACATTTGCTTTATTTGAAAACGAGAAAATCGGCCAGCATTTGGGTATTTCACCTTTAGGATCAGGAATTTTCTCTCCAGATGCATTAGGAGTAGTCTCCAAACAACTTATAGACAATGAAACCTTACTTCGCGTACTTCGATATTTGGTTACATTTGAAAATGAACAGGGTATTCGCGTTCGCGTAAACTATGCTGATCTCGATGTAGAAGAATTTGGATCAGTATATGAAGGGTTGTTGGATTATGATCCTGAGATTAAACAAATTGCAGGTGAGCCCGTGTTTGGTTTTGTTCGAGGTGATGACCGTTCTTCCAGTGGATCACATTATACACCTGAGGAATTAGTAAGACCTTTGATCAAGCATTCATTAGATTACCTAATAGAAGACAAACTTAAAGAAGCTGATCCCGAAAAAGGTTTATTATCATTAACAATTTGTGATGTAGCTTGCGGAAGTGGGCATATATTGTTGTCTGCCGCTCGCCGAGTAGGCTTTGAATTAGCTAAAATACGTAGTAAAGAAGACCAACCAACACCATCTGTTTTGCGTGTAGCAGTACGTGATGTGATACGCCATTGTATTTATGGGGTCGATTTAAATCCATTAGCAGTGGAGCTGTGTAAAGTAGCCTTATGGCTAGAAGCACACGAACCTGGAGAGCCGCTAAATTTTTTGAATCACCACATAAAGTGCGGAAATGCTATTGTAGGATTAGCACATGCTGAAGAGCTAGAAAATGGAATTTCTACAAAAGCATTCAAAGAATTACCAGGTGATGTAAAAGAAATAGCTTCGTCATTTCGAAAACGAAATGAACAAGATCTTAAAACTAGCAATCAATTAAGCACAGTTGATTTAGAAAAGGTAGACAATGAATTAATAGATGTTCAAAATGATTTTATAACTTTTAGTCAGCTGCCTGAAGGTAATCCTGAACAAATTGAAATTAAACAGCAAGCATATAAAGAATTAATTAATTCTTCAAAATGGACACGATTAAAAAACTTGGCAGATATCCAAGTAGCTCAATTTTTTATTCCAAAAACTCTAGCAAATAAAGATAAATTAACAACTCATGGTAAATATTTAAGTTATCTTAAACAGGGTAGTAAAATTGAAGACCTTGGTGCAAGCACCAATATTAGCTTAGAGAAACGTTTCTTTCATTGGTTCTTAGAATTTCCTGAGGTATTCCAAAGAGGAGGTTTTGACTGCGTTTTAGGCAATCCGCCATTCTTAGGTGGGCAGAAGTTAAGCGGTTCTTATGGGGAAGCTTTTTTAGAGAGTATTAAATATCAATTTGCACCAATTGGAGCGGTAGATTTAGTGACTTATTTCTTTAGAAGAATATTCTCCATTATAAAGGCTAAAGGGTTTCAATCATTGATTTCTACCAATACCATTGCGCAGGGTAAATCACGTGAGGATGGGTTAGATGTTATTGTAAACCAAGGTGGCTCCATTAATCATGCAGTAAAAAGTATGAAATGGCCAGGAGTTGCTGCGGTTGAAGTGGCATTAGTTACTATTACCAAACAGCCTTGGAAAGGAAAATTCAATTTAGGAGGTAAAGAGGTGAAAACGATAACACCTTATTTAGATGATGCTGAAACTTTGGGTAATCCGTACCCATTGAAGCATAATAAAGGAAAAAGTTTTCAAGGTAGCATTGTTCTGGGTAAAGGCTTTGTGCTTGAATCACACGAAGCGGAAGCATTAATTGCAAAAGACCCAAAGAATAAGGATGTTTTGTTTCCTTATCTAAATGGGGATGACCTGAATAACAATCCGGACCAAAGTCCAAGCCGATGGGTAATTAATTTTTTTGATTGGTCTGAATCGAGAGCAAAGAGCTATCCAGATTGTTACGAAATTGTTGAGCGATTGGTAAAGCCAGAGAGGCTTTCTTATGATGAAAATAAAAATTCTTGGAATAAGTCAGTTAAGTTAAATTGGTGGCAATTTGGTGCTTGGCGAAAAGGGCTTGAAGAAGCAATTGAACCATTAAATAAGGTTTTAGCTATATGCCGTGTTACTAAGTATGTAAAGTTTTCTTTTTCAACTTCAAAAGTTGTTTTTAGTGATGCCACGAATGTTTTCATGTCAGGCTCAATATTGTTTTTTACTTTGTTAGAAAATTCACTACATGAGCATTGGGCTTGGAAAGCAAGTTCAACAATGGGCGGTACTACCTTGAGATATTCTCCTTCGGATTGCTTTGAGACTTTCCCGTTTCCGAGAATTAATAACCAACAGGAGCAGCAATTAGAAACCATTGGCGAAGCCTACCACGAACACCGCCGGCAACTCATGTTGGTTATGCAATTGGGGCTTACCAAAACCTATAATCTGTTTCATAGTAATTCAATTATATCTCTTGCAATTAATGAAAATGATAAACAAGTTCAAGAGTTACAAAAGCACCTTGAAAAAACGCCAAACACCGTTTCATTTAATGAAGGCGTTAAAGGCATTTTAAAACTCAGAGAGTTGCACAAGACTTTGGATGAAGCCGTATTAGAAGCCTACAGTTGGCATATTGATGATACTAAATGGGGGAAAGCTATTCAATTACGGCACGATTTCTATGAAGTAGATTATTTACCCGAGAATGATCGTGTCCGCTACACCATACACCCAGAAGCGCGTAAAGAGGTCTTGAATCGTCTATTACAACTCAACCACGAGCGATATGCAGAAGAAGTAGAAAAGGGATTGCATTCAAAAGCGAAAGCAACAAAAGTTAAAACTCCAGCAATTAAAAAGGCGAAGAAAATTCCAATGGAATATGATTACAAGTCTGATATATTTGAGAGAAGTGATTTAAAACAAGTTGCAGAAGATGAGGTTGAATATATTATTCAAGAAAAATCCACTGGCGTAATTGAGTTGGGAGCTATTGTAACGCTAGTTGATAATAAAGGTAAAACCTTAATTCTTTCATGTGGTAAAGACAAACAAGGTGCTCAAACTATTGATTTAAGAAGCGGACTATATAAAGCAATTGAAGGGAAAAAAGAGGGAGATTACATAGAATTTGGCAATGGGTTTACGGTGGTCTCAGTTAGCTAATTAAATCTAACGAAACCACTCGATGGCCATCTTGAATTCTATGTTTAACTCTAACATCAACGATATCCAACTTATTATAATCCTTATATGAATCAATTTGATTTATAGGTAACCTTATAAATCCCTTAACCTTTCCGTCGAATAAAGTTGCGTGATAACCGTGTTTACTTTCTCCTGTAATTGTTGCCTGAACAGGTGTTTGGTTATCAAAGTGTGACTTTAATTCGTAATATTCATCTACAAATTTTGCATCAAATAGCGTGGCGGTTAATTTATCTGGTCTCACTACTTGATTCAATTTGAATCGAACCAATGTGTTCTCTCTTTGCTGATATACCTCATCTAAATTTTCTTCCCAGGCTGAAATAACAATTGGGACATAAACATAAGTCGATTTATCTTTTACAAAAATTGTTTCTGAATCAAAGATTTTAATATAACCTTCCAAAAAACCATTTTCCTGGAAATTATTAATTAAAATTGCTCTTCGTTCATTTGTAATAAAAGTAACATCAAATGCTTCTATTTTCCCTTCATCTCGTTGACTTGAGCGCAAGTTAAATGAAACACGATCACCTGAAATAAAATTATGAATATAAGGAATTAAGCCTGCTTGTTTCTTTTTTTTCAACTCATCTTTATTCCGAAAGAAAAAGTAAATTTCACCATCTTCAGATTCAATAAAGCCAAAACCCCGCTCCTTCACAAAACGAACTACATGTCCAATATGCACTTGATTCGTATCCATACGTCTGAAAATAAATCTTAATATTTTATGATTGGAATTTAACGAAAGATTGGCGAATTGAAAACAAAAAAACCCTCAGATTTCTCTGAGGGCTTTCTCTTAGTTGGCGGTCCGGACGGGACTCGAACCCGCGACCCCATGCGTGACAGGCATGTATTCTAACCAACTGAACTACCGGACCGTCTTGTAATTGGTGGCACAAAATTAGGGAAATTCTGCT
>JACCDT011035022.1_pt1 | contig 27897 bp, 66 predicted proteins | sample 7446291 | NCBI WGS metagenome assembly JACCDT01 (sample SAMN15323446, study PRJNA562643) | freshwater metagenome | isolation source: river surface water | place: USA:Blue River Watershed | collected 2017-08-17 | reverse complement strand
GTAAAGAAATTATCATAGATGATATGAGTGATGAAGATTTGGGCAAATGGATAAGAAAGATGTATAGAGCGAAGTGTGAAGCGGCGGATGAACATATAAAACATATTAAAGGGTTATAGTTATGATTTGTTTTTGTGGAGATAGTTATGTAGCTAATGAAGGTATTGTTAAACCTAATCAATGGCATAAACAATTGGCAAAAAAGATATATGGTGATAGTTTTATGGATAATTATATAAATTTTGCACATGGTTCTAAGTGCAATGACCATATAATAGAAGACCAATTAATAAACGGAGTGTTGAGTATGTACCCACATAACCCATTAGAGTACTTAGTTGTCGGCTTCACATATTGGGAAAGATTTAAGTTATCTAATAGTATATCTTGGACGCCTGCTGAAGGAATATATGGAGATGTGGATAGATTAAAAAAAATTAATAGTAGTGTACTTCAAAATAACAAATTAAGATTGGATACAATTGGGTCTGATGATGAGATTAAGAATTTTTTAAATACATCGGTTAGAAATAGCATGGTACTAAAAGAAGATACTTTTATTAGACGTAAATCAATGATAGTTTCTTTGTTAGATTTTATTAAAAGATTCGGAACTAAACTTTTTTTATACGATAATCATTACACACCTGGAACATCATCGGATGTGTTATTTTATAATGTGGATGATTATTGTGAAAAAATTAATATAACGTTGTATGTAAATAGTGTAAATGAAACAGAATACTCAAATCATTTTTCTATTGAAAGTAATACAATTATTGCCAAAGAATTTTATAAAGAGATAATTAACAAATGAAGACGGACTTAAAGGATAAGGTAGAACAGAAAGAAAAGGAAACTGATATATCTGTATTGATATTATACAATGATGATGTTAATTCATTTGAGCATGTGATAGCGTGTTTAATTGGTATATGTGGTCATTCATCCCATCAGGCGGAACAATGTGCAATGATAGTACATAATAGTGGTAAATGTAAAGTGAAGAGTGGCGGATTAGATGAGATGATTAAAATGGCGGAGAGGCTGATAGATAACGACCTAACCGTTGAAGTAGTATAAAATAAAAAAAAATAATATGGAAGAGCAACAAAAATGGTTTATACCACATGAATTATCAGAGCAAGATGCATTGGGTGTAATGGCTGAAATTGAGAAATACATCGCAGAACATCCAGATGAAGCGGATGATTATTGGTTAGTGGATTATAACGATGAGGATATATTTGCTAAATCATTTCCGAAAGAGGAAGTTGATAAGGCTGCGGCACACTACCAAATTCCAGTTTTTGAAGTAATGATGGATATTATGCGACATCAAAATGGGGTAACTAATAAAACAGAAAATAAATAATATATGGAAATCGTAAGAGAAGAATTGATTGGATTACTGCTAGCAGGTCCTGTAAGTGTAACATTCACAAAGGCAGATGGTACAGATAGAGTAATGAAATGTACAAAGTGGATGGATTTGATACCAGAAGAAAATCATCCTAAGAAAGAATCTACAGGTGATAGTACTCCATCTGATAACATCACCGTATTCGATTTAGAGAAAGGTGGATGGAGAAGCTTTAATATCACAAAGGTAAAAGAGTATTCAGCAGTATAGTATGAACTTCAGAACACGTAAACTAATTAAGTACGAAGACCTTAATGCGAGAGGAACTCTATTTGGCGGGCAGGTATTGAAATGGATTGATGAGGAAGCTGCAATCTTTTGTATATGCCAGTTGGGCACTAGAAGTATAGTTACTAAAGCAATGAGTGAGGTGAACTTCATATCCTCTGCTAAGTTAGGAGATATTATAGAGATGGGATGTGAGTTAGTACAATTTGGTAATACATCGGTAACGATAGCATGTGAAGTGCGGAATAAAGATACAAAGAAAACTATTATCAGAATAGATAAGATAGTATTCGTAGCGGTTGATGAAAATGGAAAACCGACACAACACGGAATAATTAAATAAAACAATATGACATCAAAAGAATTTGTACTTTGGTTAAAAGGATTTTCAGAGGGAGTGCATGAATTTAATATCACTCCAAAACAATGGGATTTATTAAAAGATAAGTTGGCAGAAGTTAGTGATGAACCAATGGGATTTCCATTTGGAGTTCCGAATACTGCACCAAATACACATCCATTCCCAACGTGGCAACACCCACATTATATAGACCCATATAACCCATATAAGATAACTTGCGGTAGTGGTTCATTTGGAACAATATCAACAACACCCAATGTAGGTGGTTCTATTACAATTGCTAATCCACCATTTGGATTCGGAGTAACATCAACCACATACACATATCCAAGTGGTTCGGCGTGGCATTACACAAATGGCGGAAAGGAAAACGAAAAGGGTGAATAAAGTATTAGTGACAGGTGGATGTGGGTTCATTGGTCGTGCTCTAACGAACGAACTCCTCAAAAGGGGTTATGAAGTTGATGTAATAGATAATATCTCAATAGGAAGTGAAGCAGTGATACCTGAGGGGTGTACATTCCTAAGAGGGGATATAAGAGCTATGGATTCAATAGAGGATTATCCATACAAATACATTTTTCACTTAGCTGCGTTGAGTAGAATCCAACCATCATTTAAAAAACCATCTTTAACGCATTCGGTTAATGTAGATGGGACGAGGCAGGTGATAGAGTATGCGGAAAGGAATGGGAGTAAATTAATATTTGCTAGTTCATCCTCTATTCATAAAGGAGGAACAACCTCTCCATACACAATGAGTAAGCTGATGGGGGAGCAATGGTGTAAGTTATACGCATTTAACTATGGATTGAATGTACACATTGCCCGATTGTATAATGTGTATGGGGAAGGTGAATTGGTTAACTCCCACATGGCAGCCGTAATAGGGTTATTCAGAAGAGCAATCTCAAAGGGAGAACCTATGGTAGTGCATGGTAATGGGAAACAAAGAAGAGATTTTACCCATATAGAGGATGCAATAGATGGATTGATTAGAATCGCGGAATACGATAAGGTAAGTTATGAGGTATGGGAATTAGGAACAGGTTCTCACTATAGTATAAACGATGTATTTGATATGTTTCAGAAAAGATTTCCTCAATTAGAAAAGAGGTTCGTAGCGGATGTTGATGGAAACTATAGGGATTCACTATGTACAGATAAGAAAGCGGTGAACATATTAGGATGGCAACCAATAGATAGATTAGCAGAATACATAAATAATTTATAATGATAATAGACATAATAGGATACATTGGAACAATACTAATACTATATTCCTTTACAATAGAGGATATGTTCAAACTAAGAGTAGTTAACTCTATAGGTAGTATAGTATGGATAGTATATGGTATAGGGATAATGGCAGGGCCTACGATATTAGTTAATAGTTGTGTATTGTGTATTCACTCCTATTGGTTCTATAAGCATAGAAAGAAAAAGAATACACATAATAAGGATGAGTATGGATGGTATCCGGATGAGGGTATATGATAACTAACCCAATAGAGAAATCGAAGGGGCGGGGGTTGGGGGTATATCGTTCTCCCTTTGTCCTTCGGCCGGAAAAAATTTTTGGAATAAGATTTATTGATAGTTATGAGCATGAGTACAATATGGGGATTTGGAGACAGTTTCACTTTTGGGCACGGATGTAGGCCCGATGGACCATTACCCGAATACTATAATGAGTATAGAAAGGAGGGGGATGGTGTGTGGTTAGATTTGGTAGCGGATAGAATGGGTATTAAGGCAATCAATATGGGGGAGTGTGGTATCAGTAATCAACTCATATTAGATAAATTGATAGCAAGTTGGAAACGAATTAGGGATGAGGATATAGTAGTAATAGGATATACTCTATGGGGTAGAAAAGAAATCCCATTTGAGGGTAGATGGTTACCACTAATGAGTGTTGTTGAGGATGATGGTAATGTATTGGGTGGAGAGATTCTTACCGATAAAGAGAGGTTAATGTTAGTTCAATACCAACATCGATTTGGGGAAGACATCCTATGGAAGAAAAGGGGTATGGGTATATTTGGATTCGTAATAGATAGATTAAGAGAGAGGGGAGTAAAGGTATTAGAGTGGAGTATAGAAGATAGAGCATCCGCAGGGTGTCAAAGAATAGGCCACCATACCCAATACAAAGATGGACACTTTTCATTCTTAGGGAATAGACAATTTAGTGAATTGGTATATAACCGCCTCAATGGTGTACTAATATGAGTAAATGGGAAAAACGAAACTTAGCACTATGGGTACTAATAACACTCGCCTCCTTACTATCCTTAATTGGGATAAGATAAGTATAGGAGTAGAGAATGCCAACACTATGGAAGCCGAATCATTCTACGCCATAAGGATAGGGAGATTAGGGACGATTATAGTACATAGAGAGATTGATGCCGACCATTGTGTTATAGTGGAGATAAGTGATGAGACGGGTAATAAGGTGAGAGATGTGAGGGTATGGATAGGAAGTGTGGTATTCTCCAATCCCGTAGGTCTCTTAGAACTCTTTATGGATAGATTAACTGAGTGGGGCTGGTTATAGGAGGAAAACACCCACAATCCAATCCAACTCGGCGGACACTAAAAATAATTCAGCAACTGTAAATAGTATAGATAGTATGGAAGAAAGAGAAGATAGTATAAGTAGTGTATATAATCAGTATAGAGAGTATAGTACATATAAAGATAAAATAGATAAGGTACTCAGTATATTAGGTATAGATGAGAATAGAGTAGACCCCTCAATGAATACTACATTAGATGAATTAAGAAAACTATGGAGTACTGATTATACAGATGATATTGATATAGTAGATAGTACTGATAGTATAGATAAGACGTATAGGATAGGTAGTAGTAGTGATGAAACTCCGCAAACCAAAGTACCCCGTCTTACAATAGAAGGATTACATAAGATAGAGGGTAGTTATCAATGGGGTAGGATAACCGATACACTCCATAACTCACAATGTTATATAATCCAATTCCATACACACGATAGACCTAATAACGAATTCGAAGCCACAATCTATAGAAAGCCCGTAGAGTATAGTCGTATAAGGATTGATATAAGAGAGGGTGGTAGGGATAGTGTACAATACCATACCTATAAAGAGGGATTTCGTAATAAGAAGGATTTTGTAAGAGAATTGTTTTCACTAGCCGATGATTACCGATATGGAAAATAAGAAGTGGATTGAGGTACTAATAGGTACGATAGGGTATATAGTAGGGATGAGTTTAGGAGCCTGGTTTTTGGTAAGATTATTGTTATATAAGGGTTAAATAGATAAAGAATATGGAGCAAGGATTAAGTTTTATAGGAGTAGTTCTCTTATGTAGTATAGGGATATGGATGGGTTCATCGGTATGGGTATTGAGTAGTTTTCTAATAGGATGCACTTACTTACTATTTAGGGGTAAGAGCAAAGGATGGAGATGGAATAGATAATTTCGGTATAAATGGCAATGAACAGAAAAATTTACTGCGAGTACCCATAGTGAGCAGAATATATTCCTTTTATACACCTACAAAAGCCATACTACCCAAATGGTGTAAGCGTGTAATATTCTGAATTATACACTTTAGTGGTAATTTCTTATTTCTATAACTTAGGTGAAAAAGTGGAGAAAAGTGGGAGAAAGTGGATATACATACATACTCGCACATAAACAAATTTTTTTACACACGAGGCCCTGTGGAAAACTTGTTCACAAATGTGGATAAATAGGGAGATATACTACGGAGCTGTCAACAAATGTAAACTCCCATAAGCTGCTTTTATGGTAATTTAGAGTTACCTAAACTTTTTAAGGGGAACTAAACATTATCCACCGAGTACAATAAAAGCTGAGAGGAGTACAAAAAGTCTGTTGTATAACCTGTATTATGTTAAATAGGAGTGACAAAACGAAGACGGAATTGTACAAAAAATAAATTACACAAGCGGCTTGACTTTATGGGAATTATTTTGTAACTTTAGGGTTGTGGAGGGCGGGTTAGTATTCTGTATAGTATAGGAGAGGAAACAATAGGGCACCGTTATAAAGATACGAAGAAAGCCTGATATAAACAAGCTTTTTAAAATATATTTTTTATTTTAATTTAATCTACCCAACCACCACCTCTCTTCTTAACCTTAACTCCGAGGTCTACAGGCTTTAAATCCAACTTCTCTACGGCCTTACGGATGTTCTCTGAGCGAGCTTCATCACCCACTCTACCAATCTCTTTGGCACGCTTCAGTTGCTTAGTGGTTAACTTATCCCCAACTGTCTGAGAGAGGAATTGTTTAGTGTGGTACTCACCCAATGGGACGGTAAACTGCTTTAAGTATGCTGCTTTACGGTCCAAATAGGCAAAGAACTCATCTTCCGATAGGGACTTTAACTCCTCTTCGGACAACTCTACAAATTCTTTTTTTTCTTCCATATACTATACTATGCTGTTTTAAATTCAAATGGTACTAAGCCCAAATCCATTAATTGTGATTTAGCTTCCTTAGCCCCACTATTGATTGCCTTCAGAGCGATTTGTTCCTCTATCCATAACTCAGCCTTCTCCGCCGTTACAAACTTCTTAACTACTCCGTTCTTAAGGGTAACTGAGACCATAGAAGGGAATGTGGGTGAAGGTGCTGATTCTACCTTATAGTTTCTGTATTTCTTCATTTATTTGTTTTTAAAAATTGATTCAATAGATGTAGGGGAGTAATCAGGTAACTCCAACCACTTAACTAACTCACATATAGTGATATAACTTAAACTGGTCCAATTGGTTACCGACCTCATCTCTTTCAACATATTACCAATGGTATTTGGGAAAGAGGGCTCGGTGCTTAGTAGATACTCCAGATGATTTGAATTCAGTCGGTAGTATAGTGAATGTTCGTTGTATTTCATATTATTTTTTTAAAAGAAGAATGCGTTCCATATACGATAGACGGGAGCTTCATATCTCTCACCCACTCTATCATTGTTTAACAACCCACCTTGCACCATAGATACATAGGGGGAGGGAGTAACCTCCATAAGACAAGTTCCGTGATACTCATCTACGTGAACCAGCTTAGCTCGGAGAGTAGGAGAGAAGTTTTCTGATACTTCATTACCCACTACTGAGTTTAATTCTATTAACTTACTGTCTGTTCTATTCATAGGTTCATCATTTATATAGTAAAGGTACGGTATAGGCTTGATATATCCAAGCTTTTTAGTGATTATTTTTTATCATCTTTGCCGGTCCACTTAAACCCATACTTCTTATTCATATAGGCTACCCACTCCTTATCACTCTTCTCTTCCATATACTGAGGGTATTGACCTCTGAAGAAGAAATCCTCACCATTTAAACCCTTTAAAAACTCTACATTCTCTTTAACTGTGTTAGTTGCTTTGATTGATTTCATTGTTTATCGTTTTATTGTATAGTAAAGATAGGGTATCGGATTGAGACCACCAAATATTTAACCCACTTTCTTGGTTTTTTCCTACAATTCTTGCTATTAGGGGGTTTGTAGGTGTATATAATCGATTGATTTCCAACACCTTGCGATAGGGCAAGAAGTTTTGTTCCCATGGTCGACAAGTCTAATGCTGTTTAAACCAGTCCCCTATTGGAGAGACTGAGTAACACCGTCTGACCCCGTCTACCCCGCACCCAATGTGGATAACTTGTGGAAAAATAAATCGGATTTTGCTTGACTTTCTCCTCCAAAACCCTTACCTTTATAGGGTGGTAGGGCGGGAGCAGAGAGATAGACCACAGGCCCCTAACCCTCTGACGGTCAATCCCTTATAAGTCGTTGATACTCAGACAGATTATTTTCACGGAAACAGAAAATAATTCAGTAAATGCTTGGATATGTGAGGTCTACACCGTACCTTTACTATGTACTAAAAGAGATACACTATGAACATTTCACAATTATCCTCCCTTTCCCTATCAGAACTACGTGACCTAAACGAAGCTGTAGTTAATATGATTAAGTTTAAACGAGCTACAGAGGCTTCCTATATGAAGAGGGCTCTATCAGTAGGTATGAGAGTTAAAGTAAACCACCCTAAGTTGGCTGGTAGAGAGTTAGTAGTAAATAAGATTAACCGAACTAAGGCCACATTGGGTATAGTAGGTGGATTCGGTTCTTATAACGTTCCTATTACAATGATTGAATTCTAAAATTAAAGATATGAATACGACTGAAGTAACACATTCTTATGTTTACCCTACCGAAGAGATGATGGTAGGTCGTAATAAGGTAATCGCCCAAATAGAGACGGGTGAGTTCGAAGTGTTTAACATCTGTAATGTGATGGATTGGATTTATTCCACATTTGGGGTAGATTACTCCACCGTCTCCTATGAGTGGGAGTGTGATAGATTGAGGGAGTTCTGTAATAACTTCAACCTCTACCTATATGAGAGACCTAGAGAGAGTTTCTTTAAGTGGGAGGGTATAGAAGAAGCCCAAATAGGTGGGTATAAGGGGGTTATTCTTTCCGACTTATCGTAAAAATAATTCCCAAAATGCTTGGATATATGGGCGGAAAGCCCTACCTTTACTATATGAGTTTGAGAAAGATACAATTGGTTTCCCTTATTACCTTCCTTATGTACACCGGACACGAGTGTAGAATGAGGGTTACCCCAATTGAAATCGAACCTACACCTCGTACTGAAATCGTAAATAAACCTTCATAATATGAACAATCCTTTAATTACCCTAAATGAGAACTCGCTGAAAAGTGATGTATTCTATGGTAGTATCCTTATTAATGGTACACACATCTCAGTAAGTAACTTAACCGAATTGGGTAAAGAGTACCGATTCCGATATACTACTAAGGCTAGAGCTGGATTCCCTGTCATTTCTGATGTAGAGTGTAAGGTGGAGGCCCTACCTTCTTATTTAAGTAAGCATACTACTGTAGTAGAGATGGAAAAGATGATTGGTGGAAAGCCTTATTGGTTTCACATCCTAACTACTAAGGGTGGTAAATGGTATAGTATAGATAAGAACCTATTAGAGAGCTTGACAGTAGGAGATATGCATGGGGCTTTCTCTAAGATGATTGACTGGAACATTTGGAAGGCTATGAACACTAAGTTCCATAGCTGTAAATCCTTTGTAATTAACAAATAAGATATGAGTGGAACAACAATAATCGCCCTATGGGTATGGTGGATTTTACTTTTTTTCCCACTTCGTTCCGCCAATAGGCAACTAAGTGCTATGGGGAAGAGGTTAAACTTAATAGAAACGGTCCTCCTATACCTAACACTAACACTAGCTATACCACGCTACTACTACCTATGGGTAAAGGAGATGGTGAGCGGAAACAAAAAATAATTCAGTAACAGACAACAACACTATAGTATATGAGTATAGAGAAGACAACAGTAGGTATAAGAGAGATAGTATATGAGAGTCCACATACACTACCCAACGGAGCAGTAGTAAGTAAGAGTGTACTACCAATAAACCAATTAGGGTTTAACGAATGGGCAGCTCAGTTGGGCGTATCATCATCCTATGTACAGAGAGCAGAATCCAATAGAGGAATGGAACAGATTCTCCAATGGGGGATTAAGGGCTAGGTAGTTATCCACACTTAGGTTTAATGGAGCTGTGGAAAACTTTTTTTTGTGCAGGGGGGCAGGGGTACACTTGCATATTTGGATTGACTTTTACCTCCGTGTGGAAAAATATATATAAACCCACCAATGGGAAAATTTCACTAAAAAAAATTTGGTTATATGGGGGATTTTTATTATCTTCACAAACAATAAGATAAATGAAGTACATTAAGATAGACGGACACGATAAGATTAAGGGGGATATAAGGAATTCCTATGGTGGGGTATTGGGACATTGTGTAACATCCATCAATTGGGAAGGGGCGTATGAGTTCGAATATGTAGTTGGATTGTGGAAAGATGTTATAAAGGTACACTTAATCAAAGAACCAAACCAAAATGGTTCACTACAGATTAAGATAGATGGTAACTATGTACATCATTCACTCAGTTATGGAAACTTAAAGAGGGGAGCTGAAGAGTTCCGATACCAATTATTCTCAGTAATTAACAATTATCTTAAAGGTAAACTATAAACTATATGAAAAGATTAGATATAAAAGGATTTACTTCATTGACTAGTAAATTGGTATCAGATAAATTCAAAATAGATGATATGGATATGTTAGGTGAATCATATATGATACAACTAAGCACATCTCATTACCAATATCGTATGGATATTATTAGAGAAGCTATTGATACCACCTATGGCAGCGGTTATAATAGATACCAAATGTGGTTGTATGATTCTAATAGAAACCACTCATATCCTATGGGGGTAACTACTTATGATTTAAGCAATACACAAATCTTCACTAAGTTTATAGAGAATATATTGGGTATTGCCGACAAAGCGGGGTTTAGTGGTCAAAGTGGAGATTGGAGATTAAAGAAATATAATTTATAATGATAAAAAGATTATTCTCAAAGCGGATAGAGTATCGATTTACCGATATTGTTAATGGTAGAGGAGTTTATCTATATGAATGTAAGGATGGTACACGCTTCCTAGCACATTCAAAATTGGACTCTTTATTTTTTTATGTTAATCTATAACCTATGCTAACAATTAAGGGATACCAAAAACTTTTACAAACGGAGTTCTTAGATAGGAGATACCATATTCAACAAGTGAGTGAGTACGATAAGTTCTACGATATACAAATTGTTAGTGAAAAGGGATTCTCTTGCCTTATTGGGGTACGAAGGGAATCTATAAGGGATTGGAATGGAATACCCGTCTATGATATTCTATTGAATGGTAAGGATATAAAGGTATCGATAACTGCGGGTTACATTTCGGATAAGGACAATATGATAGTACAATTAGAAGGTATATTAAGAGATTATCCATTTTAGTATGATAACGATTAAGAATTATAAATTAGGAGAGGGTAAGGTTTTCTTAGCATGGAGATTGGATTCCGTAGTAGAGACGAATCAAAGTTATGGATTTCTTTGGACGGATAGAACTGGCCACCAATACCAAATACACTTAGGTAGAAGGTTTGAAAACGCTAAGGGTGAGTTACCGATGATGATGTTTACTACTACACCTGGAACACAACCTCTTTGGAGTGGAGTGGTTAATCGTTCCGTATTAGAGCTGCATTGGGAGTGGTTAGATAAAATGATTAGGGTAATGAATGCGAATAAACCATATAGATAATGATAACGATTAAGGGTTATGGGAAGTGGATTGATTTTGTTTACTCTATTAAGGGTAGATTGGTTAAGTGTGTAGAAGCATCGGAGTTGGATAATTGGTACTTCTTTAGATGGGAAGGTGAATCGGGTTGGAACTATCCTATGTTTGAAGTATCACTACGGAGAATACCACACGGCGAGGGAATCGATGGTAAGGGGATATACTACTTACAATCCCAATGCATCAAATCCCCTATGATAAACGGTGGTGAATCCTATGTACTCTTAAACGATAGTGAGTTAAGGGATATGATGGTAGTAGAGAAGAAGATATTAGAAGTATTGGTAAATAGTTGCGGGTAAATCAACAATGGTTATGGTATTACATATACAGAATATAAAAGATAAACTAATGGGATTACACGATGTAGGATTCCGTTCCTCTCAGTACCCTCAGAGTATTGAGTTTTTATGGGTAGATGAACATATAGAGGGAGTGGATTCTCAGTATCGTATTGGTTTTAACTATGGGGGTACTGAATACTCTACTTACTTACACCGCTATCCGCAAACCCCTAATCATTATCGTATGGGTTGCTATGGTCCGAATATGCGGGAGTATCGTCTTCAATTCCAATGGGTTGATTTTCTTTCACCTGGTCGTTTTATTCTTTCACTTATCCGCCAAATAGATGCTAACAATAACTAATTACAACAAAGACCTCCATACCGGCGTTTTATACGGATGGGATTTAGAGGTGGCGTTCGAAGGGGCGGATTATTATGTATTCGAATTCCACGAAAGGATTGGAGATTCCCTACCCGTAACTTGCCGAATAGAGAGGGTAGCATCGTTTGGTGGGATGTATAAGTTTGATATTTTTCAAATCGGTGGGAGTTGGAAAGGTTCTTATATGTTAGAGCCAAAGCATATCCAACATTCGGTACTACTTTATGAATTGGTTGAAAATGTAATAAGTGAATATAGCTAATGTTAACGATACAAAACTATAAGAAGTTGGTCGGATTCAACATTCAAAGTGGTGGGTTTCATATCCATATCAATGATGTAACGGAGCGGGAAGACTACTATCACTTTATGATGGAGTTGAAGGAGAGTGGTGAGATTAAGGATTATATTGCTCTAATGTTATTGAGGGAAACTCATACCGATAGTATAGATGGGCGGTGGTATAGATTAGAGCGGGTACATAATCCTAATGGAAGACATGACCCTTTGCAGATTTTGTATAGTGAAATGGAGTTGATTTTCATATTTGGTGAGTTAGTGTGTAGGTATGCGAGAAATGTATGGGAAATCTAATGTATCAAAAAATCTTAGGTGGACGGTTTTTAGGACCGGTGGAGAATATAAACGACTGAATATATGAATGGATTATTAACAATACGGAATAAAGATAAGATTGTCCAACGAACTATCGGTTTGGATTTTATGATTGGTAATATGGTCACCGACCGTGCTTTCTATCGTATCTTTCTAAATGATATGTTGGGTTCTCACAAAAGAGATTTAAAACTACATAGGTATCCCAATCGTACCAAAGTGGGAATGTATAAATTAGAATACGGCTCCACATACGTTCTATTATCTAAACCACAAATATCGGATATGGATTCATTTTGTTCCGCCATTGAAAACTTAATATACTAATATGAATGAAAAACAAGTAATGGAATGGTTGAAGTTAAATAAGCCCGATGTTTATTATCTAGCCATATCATCAACCAATTTAGTAAAAAACGGAAACGTAAGAGACTTAGGTAAATTGTATGCCGAAGCGAATGAATATATCCAACTAGATTGGGTTAATGAGAATACAAATTTACGAGTTATAAAAAGAGATGAGTTTGATAATAGCGGAACTGCCGATGGTTGGGATTTAATTACATCAGATGGTGTACTGAAAATTCAATCTAAGTTAAGGTTCGGTGGATTTCATATAGAACAAACAAGAAGGAATACAACTAATAATGCTCTTAACAATAGAGCGAACTCTGGCTATATTAGATATGCGGTTGGTGAAGCGGATGTTTATCTATTTAGTAAACCAAAATCATTAGAACAATATACCGATATTAAAAGTTGGGATATTATAGCGATACCGGAAAAAGAACTCATTGATTTAAATTGTCCTGGTTTTTTATATAGAAGTGTTCCTAAAAAAATATGGACTAAATGGATTGGTAAAACTAAGGATGTATTGGAACAAACTCATAACTTTAAACAAGTTGAGATTAAAAACTTAATATATTAATTATGCCGCATATACCTATCCCACCAAAACCAAATGGATTTTTAGCTGGTGTTGTATCAAACACAAGTGGAACTATAAACATCAACCAACCGAATTCAAATGTTGCGCAACAAATCAAAGATGTTGCCGAACAACAGGCTCGTATGGTATTAGATGAATGGATGAAGCAACATAAAGACCTATTCGATTCAAAAGAAAGGAAGTTAAAAATTCAAAATGTCCATAAACTAATTGGGATGGATTATGACGGGAGATTAAAAGTGATGGGAATTAAAGAGTGGGATACCTATTACGAATTTACTTTGGATACCAATTTATTCAATCAGCCGGAAACTATCTTACTACATAGAAGGCAAACCGATAGTGGGCATTATATAATGGAATACAAATCAAAAACACTTTGGTTAAATGTGGATGAGATTGATTCATTGGATAAAATTATCGTTTGTATGCAAACCATTTGATTATCAACGACTTATAACTCATTGATTCTCAATAAAAAATTTTGAAAATAATTGATAAAAGACTTGCCAGTTTGTCAGAATTTCGTATCTTTACTATGTAATCAAAAGATAAACAAAATGAGTAGATGTATTAAAGCCTATGTTGATGTAGTAATGATGGAAGAACCTTCATTATTCGAAATCCTTTCAAATTATTTCCGTAACCTTTTAAACATTAAGTAATATGAGTAAGGTAAAAAAACTAATCGAATTTTTAGAGTATGAAGCCCATTCGCTTTCCGCAACGGAGTTTTGTATTATGTTAGATAAGAAAGATATTCCCTGGTGTTGGGATGAATGTGAAAACCTTTTAGATTACAATGAAGGTAGATGTGTAATCGAAGTCATTGAATTAGGTAAGATGTATTGGTTCGAAGATGGTGAGTTTGTTGAAGAAATCGAAATTGTTAATCAATAAAATATAAACTATGAATTTACACGAAACGGTTATGGGACAGAGGTTAATTCAAGGTACTTTGCCTGATATTGCTCACCAATTAAAAAGAATTGCGGATTCATTAGAGAAGTTAACTGAATCTAAATCGGTTTCCTTTGGTATCGATGAAGAGATTTCCGAAGAAGATGATTGGTTAGAAAACAGATTGAATGAATATGATAATACATACGATGATTTACCCAAATCAATGAGTAATGGAACGGCTCAATCAGTTTTGAATTATGTTCAGAGTAAAGGTTCGGTAACTCATAAAGAGATGCAGGAATATTATAAATCTTTGAATGGTTCTAATACCTTTGCTTATTGTTTGAAAAACTTATTGATTCCATATAAGAATCGTAAAACTCAAAGATACTTAATTAAAAATGATAGTGGTAAGTATGTGGTTAGATTGGCTAACCCATCTAATTGGATTGTAAAAGAATATTAATATAGATAGATATGATAAATTGGTTAAAAGAAAAAATTAATCCCTCGTACAAGCCCAACAATAAGGAAAAACTTATTTTGGATGTGATAGATAATATGTGTAATCAAAATGATACAGATATTAAGATGGCTCCCCTTAGTGGTAGATACTACTTAGTGAATAAGAGAAAAGAGTATTGGATAAAGATATATGATAATGGGATAACCATCACAAATCATAAGTTCACATTTTCCCACTATGGAATCCAAGCATTTCAAGACCTTATCATTCGTAAGGTAGAAGCGGCTATTGAAAAGAGTAGAGATGAGTTTGAGGAAGCAATATTCCAAAATGAGGTGGAACTATTGGAGAACATCATTACCAATATTAAAAATAAATAATATGAAAACAATATCAACTATTGCATTAGTACTATCAATTGGATTACTCTTTTACGCTACATATCGAATACTAAAAGGGTTTAAGGATGATATATCTTTTATTAAAGGAGATAAAAATAAATAATATTTATTGTTATGGATAAGAGTCAATTAGAAGAGGAGTTGGATGAAGTTGTAAAGATGTGTAGAGATAAAGGATTAGACCAATTCGAAGCATTTAAAGTTGCGTTATTCTATTCTATGCAACGACATGGTATGGGAGAGTTCGATGATGTTGAACCCCTATGGGAAGAAACAACTGCGATGGCAACAAAGATTGGGTTTGAATCTAAGTTCGGAGAAATCTGCTTGAACTAAATTTGTTAATACCAAATTTTTTTCGTATCTTTACGAACTATGAATTTATTTAAAGGATTTTTCTTCGGAGTGTTAGGTCAGATATTTTCTTTCCTACAATTACAAGGTAGTGTAAAGTTTGGATGGTATGAGAAATATCCTGCTATAATACTATTGAGTTCTATTCCCGCTGCGTGGTTTTACATTAAATCAGTAGAGGGATTGGTACATCATTTTGATGGTCAATTATGGCCTTCACGATTGATTGGGTTTGGGATTGGTATCGTTGTGTTTGTAACAATGAGTCTTATTTTATTTAAAGAACCACTTACTCCTAAAACATTAATTTGTTTGGGATTGGCGGCAACAATATTAGGAATTCAAATATTATGGAAATAATAAAAAAGATATGGGGGTGGATTCGTTCCCGTTTTGTTAAAGATGAAATAATTACAATCATCGTAACTAATAAAGAAGGTGTGGACGAATTATGGGTTTATAAAAATGGCAAAAGAATAAAATAATGAAACAACAGGCAAAGGGTAAACTTATAAAATCCGATAAAGTATTGGAAATAATGGAAGGGGTTGGAGTTGTTATGAGAATAATGGCGTTCGGATTACTTTCTGTTATGGGTAAGAATACACCTTTCCTTTGGATGTGGATTTGGAATACTGCCGATGCATTAATATTAACTTATTGTGCGTGGGAAAGAGATAATAGACCTTATATCATACTCAATATATTTTGGTTAATAGTAGGTGTGATAGGAATATATAATTCTATTTAATGAAACGAATTGGCGATATACTAACATCTTTATTACTTCTCCCAATTTTGTTCCTCGCGACATTATGTGTGGGAATTTATTTTGCATTAAGATTTCCATTTTGGTATATCAATAATAAATTAAGAAAATGAATATCAAAATCAAAGGTTGGGAAAAGATAAGTGGGATTGGATATAAAGGATATACAATTGTTAATCCAATACACAATGCGTATGAAACAAAGTATATGGCAACTGTATTGGATTTAAACCAATCACAAAAACCAAAGTGGGAATTAAATGTATTAGGGCCTGGTCATAAATGGAAAGCAGTTACGGATACTAACTTTCATATATTATTATGGGATGAAGATAGGTTTAGTGCCCGTAAAGAAGTTAGCAAAGATATGATTTCATCTGTATCTTCTTTCCGACAAATATTCGAAACTTTAGTTGATGAAGTATTAGATGTGAGAAGAAAGAATAGTTTATTCACTAATGTAACAAAAAGAGTAAACGGAGGAGCTTCAATTGGTGTATCAGTTGCCAATGTAAGTAGTAGTGGAACATTGAGTATATATGATTCATCAACGGGAACATCAATAGATTTGCTTGATACAATAAAAACACTTCAAAAACAAATTGAAGATTTAAAATCACAACAAAATGGTATTAAATAAACAATTAGTTGAATTTAATGGAGAATTATATTGGGTATATCGTAAGGTAAGAGTAGAGCAAGTATCTAATCCAAATTCATTGAAAGATTTTTGGATGTGTGATATTACATTGAAACAACAAGATTGGTTATGGTTCTGTAGACACATTCCTCAAGCATTAATCGAAAGCTAAAATGATAATCAATATTTTACCGGATGAGTTAGAGCCGGAATTTGTGGATAGTTGGAAGATGGGATTTATAACACAGCCATCTATTGATTATGCGGATAATGCAATTTGGGCAATCTTTGAGGGTAAGCAAGTTATTATATTTAGATTTAAAAAGTATGGGTTCATCAATGATAACCGATATAACAAATATTATATATCAGCAGGAAGGGCTGGTATAACAATTAGAATTGAACCACAATAAAGTTATGCGAAAACAGAAGGCACAAATACAAAAAATAATTAAGGAATGGAAAGATGCCTCACCTAGAGAAGTTTGGGAAGGTGCAAGAGATAATTTTATATTTGGATTTTTAGGTGCTACATTAGTAGTATTCATTGCTACCAGAACTGATATAGCAGTATTATTAGGTTATATTACATATTATACATTTATGGGTAGAATAGTAAACAGACCCAAATATGTAACTGATTTTGGAAAATTAATAGTATTCCCATTTCCATCTGCGATGGGAGCATTTGTAGGATACAAACTATCTTATATATTATTAGAAATGATAAATAAATTTAATTAAATGGAGCATCCTTTTTATTGGGTACTAACAATTGCACTAATAGTAAATGGTATAAATTGGTATTATATGATTTTCGTGCAAAGAAAACACATACAGCATCTAAGAGATATTGCAAATAAAAAGAAAGCAAAATTAGCAAAATAGTATGAAAGGATATTACGCAATATATGAGTGTTCTCAAAACCAATGGTTGTATAATGGAATTATGTGGGTAAATGATAGGGATTACTATACACAGACCATTGGAACAAAGCATGCTATCCAAACTAGCCAAAGTTACAACTATAATCCAAACCTACCACAGATAGAAGTAGTAGATACTCAAAGTATATCTGTAATAACAGATGGTGGAAAAAATATTGACCCAACCCAAATAATGAAATTTGAAACGATGTTGGAAGCTGAGCAATATTTAATAGCAACATTTTCATCTCATTCTGGACAATTTTATTCAATAAGAAAGATATATTTTTAAATGAGAGAGTGTGGTGAATGTGGTAGATGTTGCGATGGTAGATTCAAAGCGGATATATTAGGAGTTCCAATGGGTAATGGTATCAAATGTACATACTATGATACTAAATGTGGATGTACTATATATGAAAATAGACCTGAACATCCCTGTCGTTCATACAATTGTGCTTGGTTATTAGATGAAACTATACCAGATTGGATGAAGCCATCTCTATCAAACGTAGTTATAACCCACCAAATACACCCAACGGATGATTCACTTTCATATTATAATGTGATGGAACATACCAAAAAAATGGATTCGGTTGTTTTAAATTGGGTATTTAGGTGGGCATTAGCAAATGGTAAGAATATAATATATGAAGTTGAAGGAAAGCTATATACTATTGGAAATCAAAAGTTTTTAGAGACGATAGAAAAAATTGTTTAAAAAGAAAGGGAAGTAATTAAACTTCCCTTTTTCTTTTGAATACCTTGTGATTATCGTAACTAATTAGAATTTTGTTCCACAATGTGGGCAAAATTTATGTGTATCTTTTTTTCTTTTCGAACCACACTCTCCGCAATATAGAACACCTAATTCTTCTTTGTGGTATTGTTTGTGTGATGTAGGTAGAATTCTCCATGCTACATTATAAAATGAGTACGAATAGAAAGTTCTATTAGATGATGTAAATTGTTGGTCAGATACATTCCCCTTTTCAGTTATACCTGTTTCTATTTTGTTAGATAGGTTTCTGATGTTTGGGCCAGCAATTGTATTTGATGTAGCTGATGTTAAACTGGCATTGTAGAATGTGTTTGTTGTTGTAGTTCCACTAATTCCTAATGCATTGGTAGTATATGTAACACCACCCCAATTTCCACTATTGTTTACCGTAAGTGTACCATATCCACTACCATATATTGGTCTATTTGAGAACGATTGCTCTTCATTAAAGAATTGAATCTCTACATAACCATTATTTTGTATAGCACCCAATTCAACAGCTTCTTTTCCAACTTCGTATGTTCTAAATACGAATTTGTTGTTTGAATCTAAAAATCTTTCTAAGAATACTCTTTCACCTGGTCGTAATACGATACCACCTCCAGATAAGAATTCCTCATCGATTTTGATTTTAGCAAGAATGTGTTTTGGGGTTGGGTTGAATAATTCGATTTGGTATTCATCTCCATCATTTAGGTAGATTTGACCTTCGAATTGTTTTACTCTTTGCTTTCTCTTTGTGATAAAAGCCTGCGGGTTTGACGGACTCCCGTTTGTCCATACTGATTGTTTCATTTTCCTTATATTTTTGTTTGTATTTAAAACTCCATTCGTTGGTATTTCTCCAACTCAACCGCCTCATTGGACGGTGGAGGTTTAACCACAAGGTTTCGATTATATATATTACCCATTTCCGAAAAAAGTTAATATTTATGTATATAAGAAAAATATTATGAGATTAAGAGATATTGTATCAAATGTGGTTTCTATACCAGTTATAAATACACAACCATCTAAGGTTGCTCCAATTACGGAAGCTAAGAAATTAGAGTTCTTCAAAGCTAATTTTATAGTAACTTCACCTAAATCAGATACCATCCTATTATTACCCGCTACTATAGGTGATTTAGCGAAGGTAGAAAAGTATAGTGTGAATGAGGTATATAATGAAATTATCAAATACGTTAAGAAGAAGACAGGTTTGGATTTTTATGCGAGACATAAGCAGGGTTCATATCAGTTCACAATTGAGTTGGATTATGACTCATTAATAGCAAAATTATAATATGATAAAGTTAAAAAATATATTATCCGAAGATTGTTGGGCAGGGTATAAGCAAATAGGAATGAAAGATAAGGGAGGAAGACAAGTTCCTAACTGTGTTCCTGTTAGTGAAGATATAGATGATGATTATGATGAGTTGGATGTTGAAGATGAAGATGAAGAGGATTTTATTAATTTCTTAAAAGGATATACTACGGAGATAAACGAAGCAGAATATCAGGGTAGAGAAGTAAAGTTGGGTAAACCAATGCAAGGTGATGTTAAGAAGTTTAAGGTATATGTAAAGAATCCAAAGACAGGTAAAGTTATTAAAGTAAACTTTGGACACGGTGGTACTTCAGCGGCTTCAGCAGGTGAAGAAACAATGAGAATAAGAAAATCGAATCCAGATGCTAGAAAAGCATTTAGAGCTAGACATAATTGTGATACACCAGGACCTCGTACAAAAGCAAGATATTGGAGTTGCAAAAAATGGTAATATGATAAGATTAAAAGATTTACTTACGGAAAAAGAAAATTATTTTGAGATACCAAAAAATACTTGGACTCCAATTCTACGTTCCGAACTACCTCGTTTTAAGAGAATAATATATGATTTGATTGCAACTGCTTACGGTCCAATTGGTGGACACTCTAATGTGAAAGATAAAGAAGACCTTCCTGATGAGGGTGATTTCTTTGATGTAATAGATGTAGATGGTGATGATGAGATAGATGCGGCTACAATAGCTAAGTATAAACCAGCTGGAAAGAAGTTTGTTGCATTAGGGCACGATGGTACTTCAGCAGGTAAATCGGCAGCTGTAAATCATCAAGTGGATAAGTTAAAGAAGGGTGGATACTATGTAGAAGTTTCCGGTAAGATGAGAGATATATTCTTAGCTAAAGGATTAGCACCTGTTACCGATGAGGATACGGTTCGTAGAGCATTAAAAGGAAAGGAACTTAAGTGGAACGGAGATGGTTCATACGATAGAAAAATCGGTGGAGCTATGCATACTAAAATGATGTTTGGAAAGCCAAAATGATAAGATTAACTGAAATATTAAATGAGTTAGAGATACCATCTAATAAGTGGGTAGATTTAGATTTAAAATCCATAGATGATATGGGTATAGAAGAGATATGGGATATGTATAAAACTACCTACTTAAATGCAGGTATGGATTTATCAGCTAATTCTGCTTCCGAACTCCAATCGAAATACAAAGCAACTGCATTAAAAGATGTGGATTCCGACAATAAACCAGATGCTTTTATCATATACAAACCAACTAGATTTGGTAATAAGATTGCTCTATTAGGTACTAACAATAAAAAGGCTGCAAAATCAGATTTAGTTAAAAAGGTTATCCAATTGTGTAACACAAGCGGATGGTTCATTGAGGCTAGTTTGAAGATGGAGGATATTATGAAATCATCAGGAGCTCCTGTTGTTAGGGATGAGAAAAAGATATTGGATATATTGGGGAGTGATAAAAATCCTGAATTCATAGGAGATGGCTATTATACTCGTAAACTATCTAAGGTTAATAAACGAATTGTAAAGAGAATATACGGAAAACCGAGATAAATTAATATTTATACCTATGAGATTAAAGAATATATTAAATGAAGCTACTACATCCGATATAATAAAGGATTTGGACAAGGTAAAAAATGATTTACTTAAGAAGGTAGATGTATTAGTTGCTAAAAAGAAAAAACTTTATTCGGATGTTGATATTGAATCTCCAATGAGTGCTGATGAAAAGCAGTTGGATAAGGATATACAATCTATATTTTCACAAATCCAACAAATAATTCAACAAAAAAGAAAAATAAAAGAATCAGTAAACGAAGCCTCAATGCCACCTGTAAGAAAGGTTGTAAATGCTATTTTGAAAAAGCATGGTATAGTTCCAATGAAAACTACATCTACTTCCGTAAAAGGATTCCACAATATTCAAAGAGGTGGATACCGATATGAAGGTAATTATTTTCTTGGTTTTTATGGTGTAACACAAGATATTATAGATAAAGTAGGGGCTGAAATGAAAGCAGCGGGTGTTAAAGATGTTGATGTAAGAAAAGGTATTATTAGTGCTGATTTTACAATAAATGGATTAAAAGAATCGGTAAACGAAGGTTTATATTTTGTAGGATATAATAAAGGTAGAGGACAAGGTACAGGAGTTTTTAAAGATTCATATTCATCATATAAAGATGCTAAGAAAGCAGTAGAAAAAATTGAAAAAGAAAGAGGTGGTTCATATAATCAAATTGCTTATTATGTAGCTGATAAGGATGGCAAATTTGTAAGAGAATCAGTAAACGAAGAAGATAATAAATCACCAGAAGAAATCCTAAGAGGTTTGAAGGAAATGGCAATGGGTGATTTGGAAAGAATTGAAGATTATGCTGAAATGATTTCCGATAGAATGAAAGAAGGACAAGAATTATCTTCTTGGATGTATTCTCAAATCACATTAGCAGTAGACCAATTAAATTCCGTACACGACGCAATGGATGGTAAAGATGGTGTTAAAGAATCAGTAAACGAAGAAAAAGTTTATATTGATTATCTGAATAAAGCAAAGGGATTCAAACAAGATAGAATCAAATTTAATTCGTATGATGAAGCCGTAAAATGGGCAAGAAAGAATTTTGATAAGTTTAGTCCAGATATGATTAAGTACGAATCAGTAAACGAAGGTAGGGGAGTTAAAGCTATCCAATCTGATTTTAATAAAACTGTAGCTGCAATAGAAACCGAATTGCTACACTATAAAAAAACAAAGGGTACACCACAAGAAAAGAAACACGTGGATAACCTTAAGAAACTACATCCTATTAAAAAGAAATTGGAAGCGGAGTTAGAGAGTGCGGTAAGTGGATTATACAGAGATGCCGAACTTAAAATAGAGGATTAACACATATAAAATATTATAATACATAACCCATTGATTTTCAATGGGTTTTTTGTTTTGCGTAACTCGTTGATAATCAATCAAGAATTTTTGAAAATATTTGGATAAAAGCTTGCCAGTTCCAGCCTTTTTCGTATCTTTACTATGTAATCAAAAGATAAGATATGTACAACGAATCAATTTCAATTTTAGAAGCCATCATCATTGGTGGAGTTTCAATTATTGGGTATGTGTTGGGTAAGACGGTTTATGAACATTATTTTAAAAAATAATTGAAAAATAATTCCGAAAATGCTTGGATATATGAGCGGAATTACTTACCTTTACTATGTAATAAAAAATGAGAGATATGAAAGCTAATAAAAACAAAATGAAATTTAATTATGCGGGGATGACTTTTGAAGTTCCTGCTGAGTGTTTAAGAACTACTGATTATTGGGGTAAACCTTTGGAAACTCCTTATATCAACATCGGTAGAAAGGAAGTTGCCTCTATGAGTAAGGCCTTTGTTAAAAAGAACTATCCTAACCTTATGGTATGGGGTTCATCTGAGACTTTCGCAAATGGTAACTCCGTTTCGGTTTACGTTTGTAACTCAAATGGTTCAGATTTGGATATTGAATCTAAAGAGTGGAAAGAGATTGCCGGTTTCGTTCATTCCCTTTCCGGTGGTAAGTACAATGGCTGGGAAGAAATCTATGAGTATGGAGATGGGTTCGTAACTGAAAATGGTACAAAGATTGAGAGTTGGGCTAAGTATGTTCATTGTAACAACGCCGCTCCACATGGTACTTGGCCTTCAGCGATTAAATGTTTGAAAGGTTTGATTGCGGGTGAATATGTATTCGGACCTCTTTCAATTGAGAAAGCAATTGAGAAAGCTAAGGGGTATGGTTATTCAGAAAGTAATATTACTAAGGCTTTAGGATTAATTTAAAAAAAATATTCAAAAAGACTTGGTAGATTGAAATAATTTTCGTATCTTTACGAAGTAAAAGAAAGGGATAAAATCAGAGAGACCCCTATTATAAAGTTCTCTTAAAACAAAAACCTCCATCAGTAGGGTATAATCAAACTGAAACAATTATTATGGCTAAGAAGTCAAAAGCAACAATGTACGAGACAGTATCTTCTAACATCCAAAAGATTACAACTCCATCTGGAACTGTAAACTACAGAGTAAGAGTTGGATACAATGGTGAAGTATTATCTCAATACGCTAGTTCTTTGAAGAAGGCTAAAGCGGTGAGAGCTGAATTAATGGCATAATCCATTTAAGTTCTCATACTTATTACTAAGAAGGGGTTACTTCTGGTTTCCCCTTCTTTTACTACAAAACTTATAAACAGTTATATAAATTTAATCAAAACAAACAAAAAAAAAGAAAAAAACAAATGAAAAAAGTAATCGCAATTTTCGCAATCGCAGCTTTGACTGCATGTGGTGGTAAAGGTACATCAACAGAAGCAACTACAGATTCAACTGCAGTAGCTGTGGATTCAACTGCAACTACAACTGATTCTACATCAGTAGCAGCTGATACTACTGCAACTAAGTAATCATTTAGATAATAAAGGTTACAGAGTAGGGTTACATCCTCCATCTCTCTTTTACTCTTTTATTACAACTAAAGTACCCTACACAATAAGGATGGCAACGAGGAGGCCATCCTTTTTTATTTTCTAAAGAAATCAGTTATGGAAGCAACTATAGAAACTATTTATACGAAACCACCTAAGATGAAAATCTATCTCAAAACACTAATAAAGGATATTGGTAGAAGGGAAACTAATAGAATTGCTTCTATGGTGTTTAATTGGTGTAAAAAGAATATGGGTGTTAATAATAGGAAAGGGTATAAGCCTGTATTCTATTTGTCCGCGAGTATAGATGATGGACAACTTTGTGGTGATTATGATGAAATAGACAACGAAATTTGTATATATTATAAAAACCTAATAGATGTTAGGGAGTTAATAGATACAATGATACACGAATGGACTCATCAACTACAACCTTGTCGTACCAAATACAATAAGTTTAAAGGTTCATATAAGAAGCATCCGTTTGAAGTGGAGGCTTATGCATCGGAAAAAATCTACAATTCCAAATGCTGGAACGATATTAAGGGTAAGGTAAATCGTTCATAATCAATGAGTTATAACTCGTTGATAATCAATAAAAAATTTTTCAATATTTTCGAAAATAATTGGTAAATTGCTTGGATATATGGTATCCATTTAGTACCTTTACTATGTACTAAAAGAGATACACTATGAGTTTACCTTTCAATTTGAATTCCGTTTATGAAACCTCTAAATTAGTGGAGGGTTGGTCATCAATTGCAAGTGCTTTCCCTGTTGTTGGGAAATTTACCGGAAGGGTTATCACCTATTCCGATGCAGTATTTAACTCCTTAGATGATGTTGCTTCCGATTATTCGGATTGGCCGGAAGACCAGGGGTTTGGTAGTTCAGATATGACTTATGCTCGTAAGAACTTCATTGATTCAATGATTACTTACGCTAACCTTAATGGTTATTATATGACCGATTTCAAACCTTACTTAAAAGTGGTTGAGTATTCGGAGTATGAGAAAGAAGAATATGATTTACGAAGAGAGCAAGGTCTTTAATAAAATATAAAATATGAAAGTTACTAAAACTAGCCAATTAACAGGCATTGAACACACAATGGAGATTGATGTTGACCAATATCAATTGATAAGGATTAAAAATCGTCCCCATTCAAATGAGTTGATTCAAAATATCGTTCCCCATTTATCTATGGCAGATAGAGAGTTCCTTATGACGGGTATTACGAATGAGGAATGGATTCGAGCATTTGGAGAAATTGATTAAAAACACAATAAAATATTTGGTGGTCTCACCGATATTTTGTATATTTGTTATGTAATAAAAATTAAATATAAAACTTAAAATTTAAAATTATGGGATGTTTCAGTTTCATTTGTAAAGAGAGTGGTTTGCCAGTTGCTTCATCTTCGTTTAGTGGAGATGCTTGTAGAATGTACCTATTGAAAGATGGTAAAGTAATTGAAGAAATGCGTGGGCATTATGATTCTTATGGTAGAGTGTTCAAAGATTCTACTTATGAAGATTCGTTTGAGTGGAATTTAGAATGGGGTAAGGTATGTGATTTGATGTTTACTAAGAATGAAGGTGATGGAATCGCCGTTATCTTAGAGCAATATTTCACCGGTAACATTCCAACGACTAGAAGTGAAAGTGACCCGAATCAAGGTTGGGGTAATAAAAATGGTGGTCGTAAAAAGATTAAAGAACCTATTCACATTGTTTACTAAAATGAAAAAGTATATCAAAGACCCATCCTTTTGGGCACTAATAGGTTTGATTACTACATTAATTTATATCATTAAAAAATAAAATTTAAAACTATGGGATTAGACATGTATTTAAACAAAAAAACTTATGTTCAGTATTGGGAACACAATCGACCTGAAGAACAATATAGTGTAGAGGTAACCAAAGGTGGTAAACCTACAAACATTAACCCTAAAAAGGTTAAGTATATTATTGAAGAAGCAGGTTATTGGCGGAAGCAAAATCAAATCCATCGTTGGTTCGTTGAGAATATTCAAAACGGTGAAGATAATTGCGGTGAGTACTATGTGAGTACAGAGGATTTACAAACCTTATTAGAATTGTGCGAGAAGGTTAAGAATGACCACTCATTGGCAGATTCGTTATTACCATCGGCTAGTGGTTTCTTCTTTGGTGGAACTGAATACGATGAATGGTATTTCGATGGTATTGATAATACGATTGAAATTCTTAAAGAAGCATTAGGAGATGAAAGAGGTGAGTACTATTATTCATCAAGTTGGTAACCCTTAAATAATAAGTTATGAAAATGTATAAAGTATATCTTAAGGGTGATAAACCCTGCACAGATTTGTTTGACACGCCTACACAGGCATTAAAGAAGTTTGGTGCGGCTAATATAGCTAAATTAGAAGAAGTGTATTCTAAAGCTATCATATCTAAAAAACCTATTTCAACCGAAGTGGTGTTAGAGATTAGTGCAAGAAGTTTAGAGGATTTAGAAACATCTAAAGAAGCAGGATACACCGTTACTTACAATAAACCTGCTGATGATAAGATATTCGAAGGTATGATGATGATTGAAACATCCGAAGAATATGTTTTAGAGGCAACGATGGGTGAGATTGTTAAGTATGATAAACTAATCCACTCAGAATGGAAAGGGCCTGGTTATCGACCAGAAAAGGAATGGGAATACGCTATATACCATCGGAACGCTAATATTATTACTCGCAAAGAGGCCTTAGAAAAGTATGGTAAGTTTGCGGGAGTTCAAGGTGGAATTGGTTACATAAATAAAACAAAATAAAAATGAAAAAATTTAACATAAGTGAAATTCTTATAGTAGTGGTATGTGTAGTTTGTATATTCGTAAGTGAATACATCTACTTAGTTCAGGGTAATGCATTGAAGGCAATCTTTATTGGATTATGGCCTCCAACAATATTGGGATTAATTAATTTTATAAACATAAAACGAAAGTAAATGGAAAATTTAGATATAATAATTCTAACATCTATTGTTTCAACTCTGTTTATCGTATTTGGTGTTCTAATGTATAAAGAGTTTTCCGATATGGAAAAGAATGGTTACAAATATGACCCAAATGCTAAGAAGTATGGTAGAGATGCATTGTTTGATATAATGGCTAGATTATTTGAAGATGAAGCTCCTAAAGAGGAAAAGAAAAAAATCTATAAAGCAATGTATCGAACAATCTCCGATATGGAATCCGATGGGATATATTTTCCGGAAGAAGTAAAAGAAAAGCTAGAAGAGTATAGGGAAGAACTACAGTGTGAATATAGTGGGTTACCTTC
>JACCDT010481284.1_pt1 | contig 27914 bp, 29 predicted proteins | sample 7446291 | NCBI WGS metagenome assembly JACCDT01 (sample SAMN15323446, study PRJNA562643) | freshwater metagenome | isolation source: river surface water | place: USA:Blue River Watershed | collected 2017-08-17 | reverse complement strand
TCATTAATAGCGGGTAAAGTATATTTTATTGTTTGTACTTTTCCTGTAGATCCAATAAATGTAATTACTTGATCTGATATAGCGTAAAAACCCCGACCGTTAAACTTCCCTGTGTTATTTATGTCTAGCGCAAAACGTCTTATTTGAGACGGTTTTTTTAGTGTACCTAAGCTACTATCAACCAAAACCGCGCCAACTGGCCCGCCTGCTACAGTGTTATTAGTGTAGTTGATGAGTTCAACTAGACGCGCCCTAAATCTATGTCCAGGCGTGTCAAAAATTACGCCCATTATGCTATTGGCCGCCGCTGTTATTGCGTCGTCGATCCAGTCTTCTGGAAACAACGGGTCGGCATCTGTAGAAAAGTTGCCGTATCCGCCGCGTGTAGCGTTTAAGGTTGAGCCTATAAGGTTTTTTACTCTCGTTAAGCTTAATGCCATTTTTCACCTTTTCGCCTTACCAGTACGAGTTGCCGCCGCCGCGTCTACTGCTATTTGTTGCCTTCATATAGCCGGCTTGCTCATGGAATGCCTCTTGAATGTAGTTAGCAAACACATTGTATGCTTGCTCTTTAGCTATCATTCTTACTTCTATAACTTTTTGTATTATATCCATTGAAAAACCGCTAAACGGCATGACATCAATGCAAACGTCTAGCTTGATCAACGGAAAGAAATTTTTTAGAAAGTTGGGTACTTCGCTATAAAGCGGGTTTTGTGTGTCTACGGATTCATGCCATATGAGATATTCTGCCGCTTGTTTAGGTACGGGAAAAACTTGGAATGATGGTTCCGGTGTGCCTATATTCCTGAAAGTAAAACAAGCCGCGCTATGCTTAAGCTGATATTCGCCGTCTACTACCACTTGTGTTTTTTGATCTACGTCTTGAGGTCTTACTATTTCTATTTCTCTAATATTAATCAGCTTGTTACTGTCATGTGTTTGAACTAAAAAAGGTCTTCCAAAATCAGGAGCAGTTATTTTGTAGTCAAACTTATCTCTCTGTACTTCAATTCTTGTCTTTTCTAGTCTCCAAGCTTCATTGGTAATGTCTAGCTCGTTTTTATAGTGTCTAACCTTATCAAAAAGGGAATTAAGCACCATAGAACGGCTAATTTTATCTTGTGGTGGATTGCCGCAATAATCATATATTCCGCCAACCAAACCTTGAACGCTAAGATCGTCCGCCATGCTAATTCCCCTTTCATATATTTATTAAAGTACTTTGGTTTTAGAGGTCTTCTTTTCGTTGTCAAAAATGATAATTTGTGAACAAAATTGAGACAAATTAGGGTTTAAGTCTAATATGTTTTTTATTTGCTCCTCATTTGAGAGTTTGACGATAAAAACCGCTTGCCCTCCGCCTTTCACTAACCCATCGACCATGCCGGTTTCTACTAAACATGAGGCTGTGTTTGCTTTGATATTTTCCCATTGATCGTCATTAAGTCGATCTCTGCAATCAAACTGCACCGTAAATTTATAAACACCTTTGGCCGGCGATACTACTTCTTGTTGTTCTGTAGCTTTAGGGTCAACTTTATTTGGTAAGGTTTTTTGTATTTTTGTTAACGCTTCTTGCATTTCTTCAAAGTCGTTCATTTTTCTTCCCCTTTACTTTTTTCTTTCTCTTTTTCTTTCTCTTTTGTTTTTTCCTTGACGGCTGTAGTTATGTTGGTTGCCGGTGCCGGAGTCGCAGACGTTGGCGTTTCTTGCACCGCGCTACAGTAGCGGCATTTTTTAGCTTCCATGTAAATATCAGCGGCGCACTGATCGCAACGCTTCATGGCTCTTTCTGCTACTGCGGATGCTGCTACTTTTGACAAGGTTTGCACTTGTTGAGATAAAGCAAGAACTTGGGCTTGTAGTGCTGCCGTGTCTCCGCTTTGTGTAGGCTGTTGGACGATTATTTCTTGCGGTTTTTCCATTGTTAAGCCGGTATCAGGACTAACGGGGTGCTTGGCTTTCACCTCTAAAAACTGCATGTATTTAATGTCTGTTTCGTCATAGCTTGTTGTGCCGTTTTGACCCGTCAGGGCTTTTGATATTTCCCTGTCCACCTCGGCGATCTTTTTAGTTAGGGTCTCTCTGATTTTGCCTAACTTCTCTTTAAACTCCACAAATGTTTCTTTTAAGATTGGAGCAATAGTTAGAACGTTTTCGTCTTGAGCTTTTACCGCTGCATTTAGTTCGCGTTCTTTTTTGATTAAGTAGCCTATTAGTTTCTTATAAGAAAACTCTTTCTCGTCTGTTGATTCTGGTAGTAACCAAGGCTCCATTTGTGCAATTAGCACTGGATCTAGTCCGCGTAAAGGCGATAAGTACACTACGGATCTATTGTCGTCTATCATCAACACTTCGTTAACCTGATCCGCTGGTATACTTTCATGTAAAACTATTTTGGGTTCATCTCCTTGCAATGCTCCTTCAGAATAGTTTTTAGCTGGATACCTCTTTAAATGTAATGCTACTAATCGCCCTCTTGGATATTTAAGCTTTGATAAATTAATTCTAAAAGTGTGATGTGTCCAGTCTATGTCTGTCGTCACACTGACAACGTAATGTAATTCGCGCCGCTTTTGCTCCTGCAAAAACAGTGCATCATCTTCCTTTTTTACGCCTAATCCGCTTCCTAATGCTGCTATAGCCATTTTATTTACTACCTTTCTTAGTTAGAAAATTATATTGCCGAAAGTTTTTTGTTTTTTGCTTTCTCTATAAGGGTCTAATGCTCGACCTTCGTTTGGATGTTCGGATTTTATCCGTCTCATTCTTTCATTAAAAAAGTGTCTTACGTCTGCCCTTCGCTTCCTATCTATTATCATTTGTGTATGTTCTACATCGGCTTGTAATGCCATGCTTTTCCATTTAGTAGCTTCTGGGCTTTTTTGGTAAGCGATTGCTTGTCTTTTGTTATATTCGAGATGTTTTAGTTGAAGTAAAAAATCCACGTCGGGTAAACGAAATTCACCTGTTGGGGTTTGTATGCAAGCAAGGAAAATATATAAGCCGCGATAAGGCTTTGGCCCTTGTAAATTCTCGTCCCATGTTTCAAGTCCTACTTCTTCAGCGGGCATTTTTTGTTGAACTATAAAACGCGGTATCCCTATTTGGTAAGTCGATCCGTTAATAATGAATTGTTGAATCGGGTGTTGCATTACCACGTCACCGTTAGATATTCTGGTGAGTTTCTGTCCCCAAACAATTCTCATTAATGGGTCGCCGTAAGTATCGCGTCCACAGGTTAAAGTCAATTCCTCGTCTATAAAACGCGCGTATTTAGGCGCGTCCCAATTTGTATTGCGACGCGCCTTAAATTCGTTGGTTTCCGGCCATACTATTGCCAATGGTTGAACTGGGTCGCCCATGATTAAGTCCTTCCAAATAATATTATCTCGCCCGTAGCGTTAACGTCCGTTGTAATAGTCGTTGCTGCTCCGCTAATAGTCCTATTTAGATAAGGGCCAACAACAGCCACAACACTTTTTAGGTATTTTGCTGTTACTGTCCCGCCTGTACTTCCAAGAGTGTTTTCGTATCGCCAAATTTCCTTAGCAAAACCGCCATCAGGAATTGGCCCTTGCTGTTGATTTAAGAGTGTTGTAGTAAAAGCCATGTTAACTCCTTTATGGTGCGGCTATGAATCCTAAAGCTATAAGTTTTGTCTCTAATTCCCCTACTCTAGTTCTTATGTTGCCAAGTATCGCTTGTTCTTCTGCTCCATAAGTTCCATCGATTGTCCCGGCATCGGCGGCGGTAAGTGCGGTTTGCTGTACAACGGGAGTTGCCCCAAAAAAACCTAGTTTTTGCGCTGCGGCTGTACCTATCTTTGTTCCTGTTGTCGTGCCAACTGTTATGTCTACCCCTTCCTGAAGTGTTTGGTCTATATCTTTCCAGAACGCATTAACATTCCATGTTGGTGCAAGTGCGCTTGTTCCGTTGCCGTTAGAAACTAAAACTCTTCTATCATTTTCGGTATTGCCGGCAAGCTTTGACCATGTATCAACACCGCTTGCAACGGCTGAGCAATAAACAATATCTCCAACTGCTCCAACTAATCCAACTAAAGCTACTAAACGCATGTCAATCTCCTTTGCTGGTAGTAGCGGCATGTTTGCTAAACATGCCGCTAAGTTAATTAGTTGGAGTGTGGATTTACTAATCCAGTGGTGTCTAAATCGTACATTCTGGAACATGTTTGAGGTAAAACAACGCCCACATCAAACTTACCGCCAACCATGTAAACAGATTGATCAAGGTATGAGCCTACCCCTGTACTGCTGTAGCCTGGAACCATTCTAAGTCTTAGTCCGTCAGGAGAAATTAACCCGTATTTGGTATATTCACACAGTACAAAAGCTGACCAGTTTAGGAACCACCAATCACTTGTTTTGCAATCAACGTCAACTTTGATAGGCCGCCCGTTAGCTGTTTGGTTGCCTATTCCGCCGTTACCGCCGTCAAATTTAGTTCCGCTTGTATAGTTTTGGTAGTTCCGTCCCAAGTCTCTGTAGGCTTGAACCTGAGTAAAACTAGTAACTATTTCTATCTTCATGTCTTTTAGTTCTATGTTTCCAGACCTTATGCCAACCTGTAATTCCTGTTGATCGATCAAGCTCAAGCTTAAAGCTTTACTTGCTGCGTTTACGTTTGGCGATTTAATACTTGGCACTAAAGCACGACTAACGCCTTGCAGGTCTGTTGAACTATCAGAGATCAAATGCTCCAGCCCTGTTAATGTTTGGAGATAGCTTTCATTCCATGCAAGTACATGACCGGCTACAACTGAGCCTGACACAGAGACGGTCATTTCCGCTGTCCTAGAGCCTTTATTTACTCCGCCTTCTTTAACTGTGTAAACGGTAGAAACTACGGCGACATTAGTTGCGGGATCAAAAAATTGATATTGTCCGCGTTCTAATATCCGTGTAGCACCTAGAGGAAGCGCAAAAGTTACAACTGCACCTGAGACGGAAGCTACGACCGCTTTAGTTCCTGTTGCATCGCTAAACATTTCTTGGTTCATGTCCTTGAATAGCGTTGCGTTGTCCATGTCTAAGCCGTCTGTGGCAGCGTTAATGATAGAATCTTCGTCGTCAAGATCTATTGCATCGCCTGTTAGCCTTCTTGTTATCGCGGGTCTAGCAAAGAAAATTCTAAATTGTTTAGCTTTGTGTGTATTACCGGAAGCAAACGCGCCGCCTTCTGGTCGATAGTTGATGGCGGGGTTCGGGCTTGTCATGATTGGATAGACTCGCCCTTTTTGGTTAGTTCGCTTTGACGGCATCTTGCGAATTTTTGAATAAAACCATGCGGCTTGCTCGAAGCTTTGATATAGCTGATCATCCATAACCTCGAACGTAGTTGCCAGCAATTCTTGTAAGTTAACTGTCATGTTGACCTCCTGGAAAAAAACTCGTCCTAGGTTATCTTGTCGAGCTTTTCCGCTGATTAATTAAAGATTTCATTCTTTCTGCTGAGAATCTGCCCCCACCCGGAAGCATTGGATTTAACGGGAAATCGTTTTCGGCGTTAGCGGTTGTACTGCCCGTGCTAACGCCTTGCCCTACAACAATGGGATCTTTCACGTTTAAGGCTTTCTCTCTCTTCATTTCGTCGTATTTATTAGCCTTAAATAATAGATCGCCTATTACTTTATGTACTTTTTGGGCATGTTTTTTGGCCCCGGTTTGGATAGACAAGGAATTTAACGCGCCTAATTTTTCCTCTCCGTTCTTAAAAAATGTTTCTGCTTTGGAGTGTTCTGACATTAAATTGCCGTCCTCGTCACAAAGCCTATCAAGACCGCCAAGTAGACAACTTGCTAGTATTAAAGCGTCTGGTGTGAATCGTCCTTTTTCGTCCGTTGGTAACGGTAAGCTATCTAAAATTTCAAGTGCTGGTCTTGTGACCTGTTGTCTAAACTCTTGAAATTTCATTTTCCTTTCGTTTTCTACTCTAGCTTGTTCCATTCTTTCCTTTTCTGTTTGGAAAGATGTCTGACTTTCTCTAAGCTGTCTTATTTCTTCTTGCAAGGCTTTAATATGTGGGTTTTCTTGGTTAGGTTTTAATTGTCCACTCTCTAAAGCTTGCCTATACATGGCGTAGTCTCTAGCGTCCCAACCTAGAGCTTGTAAGGCTGCAATTTGCAATTCTTCGTTTTGTGGCAAGATATTATTTATAATATGATCCTGCAATTCCATTGCGTACTTGCTAACAACTTGTAATTCTATTGCTTCGTGTTTTTCTGGTGAGATACTAGCAATACCAGCAAGAAATTTATCCGCGTTATCTGAAGACGAATCAAGTAGACTGCTTAAAATCTCATGCCCGAGTTTGATGTATTCTTCTCCGCCATACTGACTAATAAATGTTTCAAAGTTGCTGTCTGCTTCTACTTGCTTGCCTTGAGTTTGTTCTGTTTGCGCTAACGGTTGGCCTTGTGGTGCCTGTGTAGGTGTTTGCAGTAAACTAGATATAGATTGCTTTTGCACTTGTCCAACAGGAGGCTTGTTTGCTGCGGGTTGTCCTTGTGGCTGTCCTTGTCCTAGAACTGGCTTATCAGAATTTATAGTAGCTGGAGGATCGGCGGTTTTTGTCGCTCCTCCTGGTTCGCCGGTGCTAGGTGTAGCCGTTTGGGTTGCCGTTGCTGTTGTTGCGGACGCGGAAACGTCGCTAGTTGCGCCGCCGCCGGTCATCGCTTTTACTGTATCCATTACTCTTGCTTCTATACTCATTTTGAAACTACCTTTCTATTGTTTAGGCGGAAAATTTTGTCCCGCTTGAACTGCTTTTTGATCCTTGCTCGGATCTTTTTTTTGTTGACCCTGTTCTCCTTGCCCTGGAGGTGGAAGCATTGGCCCGGCCATCATCATATCTTCCATTTGTTGCATCATTATTGCTTGCTTATGACCTTTCATGTGGCTAATTATAGCTTGCTTAATCATTGGCGGGAGTTTTCTTCCCATGTCAGTATTCATGTAGTACTTAATAGTTTCTATGTGTGCCATGTGGTCGTCTGTTTCTTCTACTGGTACTTGAGAAACTAAAGCCTGACTAATCATTATTTGGTCTACAACCGGATCCACTTGGTATTGCATCCCCATTTGCAATATTTGAATTATATTTTCTATTTCCTCTCGTTGTTTCCGTGCGTGCATTGAAAAGCCGTCTAAATCAACTGGTAAGCCTAATTCCCTAACCAGTACAACAGCAGCGGGCCTTGGGAAAGAAGGATTATATATTCCAAAAGGCACCCCACCGGCGACCAAACTCTGTAATATATTATCCTTGGTTGTCATTGGCGTATGGGGCCACCATGAGCCGGGCTGCACAGTAATTAATAGCTCGCCTCTTAGGTCTGCACTGCTAAAGTATCTCCCATCATCAAGTCCAACTTCATTTGATATTTTTACAAATCTTGGCTCGTTCCAATATTCTTGGATTAAACACATTACTTGATTGGCTTGATTAACTTTTGCTCCATTTAAGGGGCCTATTTTTAATGACAACTTAGAATTAGTCCAGTCTCTAAGTATCTGCATTCCCGTTGCAGTGTCAGACGAGCTTCCAGCTATGCCACTTTCGCCGATCGGCGCACCGCTTATTAACTGCATATCGCCTTTTATACCCTGCTTGAACATGGGTATATCTCCGCCTAATTGCCTAGCCGGAGGTTGATAAATATATTGACTTGGGTTGTCGTCATTTCTGGCATTTTCAAGCAGGACAACTTGACGGGCTTTAGCTGCTAAGGTGCCGCGTTTAATCTTTTTGGGATTAATAATTGTTGCGGGTGTAGCATTATGGAAAGCGTTTTCTAGTTCGGCGGATCTAAGTTCGTTATATTCCCTTTGGCCTTGTATCAAATCCTCTACGCCATCACCCCAAATTTTTGTAGCAACGGGCTGATACCTTAAATGCGTCCAGTGTTTATCTATTGAGCGCATGTCCATGTCAGTCAAAAGATCGCCGCTTTTACTAACAATCATTCCTTTTGGGAATAATTCGCCCAATCTAACGTTCGCAGGTATGATAAATTTTTCTGTTTCGTATGGTTCGGATAGGATTGTGTAAGAATACAAAGCAGGTCTAAGCCAATAGCTTTCGATGATAGCAATGTCCGTGTCAGGGGTAACCCGCGTTGGCATCATTTCATGACGGCTAAAAGCCCCCATGCCGGTCATGTTGCCAACCATAGTTTCATTTTGCCTAATCATTGCTCTTTGTGGGCTGCGTTCACCGCTAGAACATCTCTTGAAATCCATGTAGCCGTATAGGTGACGCGCTACATCCATTAATAAGTAATTAGTTACTTTAAGGTACGCGCTTTCGTTAATGTTTCTAGCGCTTAATTGTAGTTTTATTTGTACCGGATCCAGTATAAATAACTCAATATCTCCGGTATCTATTTCTGTTTGACCTTCTTGCTCGGTCATTTGCATGGTTTCTTCTTGTCCGATTTGCTCAAGTGGCTGTCCGCATTGTGGGCAAGAAGCGGGAAAAGCGGGAGACTCAAAACTTTGTTGACACTGTAAGCACAAACCAAAAGTGTTATTAAGTTGTTGTTCTTTTTGTGTGTAATTAGGCTTGCTTACTTTGTCACCCGCCAGCGGGTTCCATGTGGTGTAAGGGAAGCTATTACCATAGAGTACAAAGAAAAACAGGTTTCTTAGTATCTGCTCGTCTGTCCATATTCTTCTAAGTTCTTGGTCTAGGGCGGGTTGTCCTACCTGTGCCGCTTCTATTGTTTTCCATTGGTTACTTTTGGCCGACACGAGTAGCCTTGCATTGCTACGGTAAAGTTCAGCTATTAAGGCGTTAACATACGGCTTAAATATATTAGAAGCATAATAGGGATCGCCCGGCTCAAGGTCTACGGGTTTCCAGTGTCCCGCCTGTCCGGTGCCTGTCCACCAAATTAATTGTTCCCCACCAAAAAACTTTAATATTTCTTGCCATTTACGCCATCTTTGCTGTTCTTCATGCTCGTTGTCTTTATCTATCCATGAGCATTTTGCTAATATCCATTCCTCAAATTTAACCGGCTCCGGCATCTGAGTTTTTTTATTCTCTTTTGCCATCGGTTTACTACCTAGGTTTGGTATATTGGCAACTGTATTAAACATGTTTTTAAGTTAACTGATTTGCTTTTCTTTTATTTTATTCGTCTTTGTTGTCAAATTGCGGATCGTTAGAGTATCCGCGTTGCATATTTTCATAAACTAGCTGCTTGTAGGCTTCTAGTTTTTCTATTTCTCTAGTTTTTTCTTGATCCCGTTTTATTATGGCTGCCCCACTGCTTAACGGCTGGGCTTCCTCTTTTTCTTTTTCGTTTTTCGCTACTACTTTAGCTTCTTCATCTTGCCACTTGAAGCGGTCAAGGCTATCTACGCCGGCGAGCCTTAAGAGGCGTTCGTTTAATTCTTTTAAGTCTTCAATTTGTTTATTTCGGGCTTCAAGTTCTCTTACGTGCGCGTTTTCCATGCGCTGTATCTCGTCTCTGTGTCGGCGTTCTGTGCTTGCCTTATCATCAACAGCAGAGCGAAAAACCAGTTCTAATTTTTCAGCTACTATTTCTAACCTGGAAAAAATCTTGAACATTATTGGCCCCAAACTGTGTAACTGTTGTTATTTTCGTCGCTACTAGCCGCTTGGCTGTGTGCTTTTATGGCTGTCAATAAGCTAGCGAATGTTCCGGCGGCTCTAGCTGTTTCGACATCGTTATCTGTGCAAGTGCCATAAAGTTTGCATCTGTCCAAATCGTAAGGTAACTGATCTCTTAAAAACTTATCTTGGTTTCTAACTGGTAAAGCCGCAATGTAAGTTTTTAATTTTTCAACCGTACCGCTACTGGTGATAGCCGCAATTCCCGCGTCTGTTATTCCGCCGTCTACGTTGCTCAAGATTTCTAGTTTTGCTACCAAATCTTGTGTTGCTCTTGCTACTTTGAAATTTGAATCTGCCATAACGGCTCCTTGTTTTAGTTTTGCTAAGGATAGTTGTAAGAGTCTCAAAGCTATATGCACACATATAAACTAAACAACCATATACTTATCATAAAAAACATGTTTTATTGAAAACTTAGTTTTTAAGTGTGTAATTTCTAATCCTACAACTATACCTACAGCTATACCTATATTATTGTCTGTTTTTTTTTCTCGTGTCAAACTAAGTTTCAATAAAACTTTAATTTATCGCTTTTTGCTTACCATCTAAGGCGATTAGCTCCCAAGTGGATACCTTTTCGCCAATGCGAATTAGCTTTGTCCATTTCTTCTTTTTCTTCTGCTTCTAGTTCGGCTAATGACATTTTTTGTGTGATAAGAAGCATTGCAAGTTTTTCCGGGTCTATGTCTGCGTTTATCTCCCTTAGCCCTTCCGGCAGTCTTTCTTTAAGTTCCTCTTGTTTAGAGCGTGAAGCTATAGGCGGTAACTCTTGGGCTAAATATCGCCATGTGTCCATAGCATCATCAAAAGCCTTATGAGGACGTTGGAGTCTAACCGGTTTTCCTATCTCGCTTTCTGGAATGTGATAAACTCCTACTTCCTGTCTTGCTCTAGCAAAACCAGCATCATTCTCCGGTTCGGGTAAAATATATCTGTTAAGGGACTTGTCCCATTTTGGCATCCCTTGTTTATCTTCTACGATTACATACCATCTTGAACGCCCCATTAATGGACGGCCATTAACTTTTAGATAGCTTCTAAACGGATTTTCCTTGTCTCTATCAATTACCTCCATGTAGTTTTTTCCTTGCGCTATCCCCGCGCAATAGTCAGGCTCTACAAGCTCAAAGTCTAAGCCTATTTCCTCATAAGCAACTTTCTCTGATTTGCCATCATGAGAGATTTTTCTTGCTACCATCCTAGCCGCTTCTTTATTAGGCGTTTCCCATTCTTTTATTACTGCACCGATCTTATTAGTTGAATCGCCTATTCCAGACATATATTGCCTGTAAAGGAAAACGCTATCGCTAAGTTTATACCCAGCGGCGGGACGTGCCGCCCATGTTGTAACATTTCTATGATCTTTGGACATGCCAACGTCTTGGACGGCCATTACTAGCCAATCAAGCGGGATTTGAGGTCTTCCGTTTGCGTCTAGTGCTTTAATGCCATAGAACAAAGCAAACTCAGACCAAGTAATAACTGAATAAAGCGGCTCAAATTCACCAAAAACTAAGCCAGCTTGTGAAGCTTCATAGTCCATGTCTAGTTCTTGGCCTATTTCAGCGGATGTCATGCTTCTAGCTTCGGTTTTATACCAGCGTTCATCCTTTCTAGGGTGATTTTTCCAATGGAATCCAAAAACCCTAATCCTTGACTCAAAACGCAATTTGGCAAACTTATTCATCTTGCCTTTTGGCGTACCAACAAATAGCCTTGCTTTTGCTGATTGAGAGCAAGCTGTATAAGCAGCAAAACCGCCCTCCGGGAAGACCGGAAATTCGTCAATAAAAAGGAAAGAATAACGCCCTTGCCTACCAAAGTTTTCGTTGGCCGACTCGCCAGCAATAAATGAGCCTGTTTCCGGGTTGAAAATGTTCATCCAAGGCATGTGTTTATCGGGATCAAAACCGGCAGGAAGTAGCCAGTTAGGTAGATACCTAATCATAAATCGGATTTTTTCCATCAAGGTATCTTCACGGCCTTTACGATCAACGAAATCTTCAGATTTAGATCCAACTAAAGTGTCAAATCTATCCCTCAGTCTCCAGTTTTTTAAGATGAAGGCTAAAGTTAACCAACTAACGCCCATGTCCCGGCTTTTTTCAACTAAGCCGGGTTGTTGATACCTAAACACCTGTTTTTCTAGCCATAAAATATATTCTTCTTGTTTTGGGAATAGCCTAAAAGGAAGCGTTGTGACTGGCATACGAGGATCGTGAGTCCAGCACCAGTTATTTATAAATCTTATTGTTCCTTCTGCACCCGCAGAACATAAGTCGATTTCTTCTTGTATCTTTGCCGGACTATCTAAGCTTTTAATTAACTCTATTCGTCGTTTTGCTTCTGCTTCTGCATCGTCCAACGTCCAAATAACTAAATCCCGTTCATATTCGACGGCTAACATGTCGTCTTCAAGACCTTGTTCTTTGAGTTCTAGCCAAAAAGCGTCTAGGTCTTCAAGTTTTTGTTTTTTTATGCCCTCAATTTCAAAAGCACATTGCTCTAATGCTCCCGCTAAAAGTTTAGAGCATTGATCTAGTTCTAGTCCGGCGCGTCCTACTACTTTTTTACCTAATAAAGTATCTTTTAGTTTGTGTAAGTTGCTCAGTATCATTAATTTAGTTTGCCTTTTCGTCTTGGATGTCGATAATTGCTAGGTTATTTTTAACTGACTCTAGTTTGCCTTCTAGTTCAGTTAGTTCTTTTGCTGATAGTCCTAACATGTGCTGTATGTCTTTAGTGTTACTAGACATAATAAAGCTTACAATTTGAGCTTGATTAATCTCTTTCGGCGTTTCTAATGTTTTCATGAGCAGTTCTATTGCTCTGATTTCCCCGCCTTCCCCCTTGCTTAAGAGTTTATCAACTATACATTCTAGCCATGTTCTTTTTAGTCTATCGCCCGGTCTTTTTTGCATTATTCTGGACAAAACTGTCAAACTAAAAATGTTTGACATAGCCTTGTTTTCTATAGCTATTTTTGTTGGTTTTGCAAGGTTTTGTTTTTTGCTATACATGTTATTTTCTCCCTAAAAATCCCTCTATTTTTTTGTTCTTAATGTTTTTCTTTATATCTCCAAGCGGTTTTTTAGCCTCGGATTTCAACAGATTAACAAAAACTTTTGCTGGAATAGATAATTGTCCGGCATGTGATTCTTGCTCGGTTCCTTTTACAAGCTTTTCTTTAAGCTGTCTCTCGCTAAAAGTATCAAGCGGCGTTTTCTCTTTACGTTTGTTAAGCGTTTTATAGAAGCCGTCTTCAACTAGTGCGGTTAATTGTTTATTCGTAAATTTGCCGACAAGTTCTTGTCTTTGTGCAAATTGTTCTGGGCTTTCTGTTTTTTTATCTCTTTGTAGCGGAGATAAGCCGACATTAATTTTTGTTAATTCTTGAGTTACGGGAGTTCTTCTTTCCTCTTTCGACCTAAATGGGTCGATTGCTTGAAGTAAAGGAATTTCGTTTAAGTCTCCTAATGCTGTGTATCTAGCCGTCCCTGTTTTCTCTCTAACATAAGGTATCCTATTAAAAATTTCTTCCTTTAGGTCTTCTTTTAGGTTTTTACCTTCTATTTTGGGCAAGCGTTCGGTCGCTGCTTTACCTGTTAAAGCTTTATTGACGGGTGTAGCTAAATCACTAACTCCTAAAGGTACTACTCCAACGCCGGCGCGTTTGATTACTTCACGTCTTAAAGATTGTTTTTTCTCGTCACCAAAAGCGGCGGCGGCTATATCTCTCGCCCCGGTGCTTATAGGGTTATCTAATGCACTATTAATTATTTGGTCAAAAACTGCTTTGGCTTTTTCCTCTCCCGTTTTCTCTCTATTACTTAACGCCTTTTGAATCGCTACGCCAAATTCAAAAACAGGTTTCAACGTGCCTAGCCAGTGGGGTGTAACGGCCCGTTTACCAATCCTTATTGCTCCGGCTGGTCTGTTTGCTGCCCTGTTGAGTTCCTTTTCTTCCTTATCTTCACCGGAAAAAGGATTAAAGCTTATATTGCGCTCTGCTAAGCCTTTACTTGCTAAAGCTGCTCCGGCTCCAATTGCTGTTGCTCCTAAAGCGACATCTCCGGCGGATCTGGCTATTTGGCTTTGATCTTCCTTGGTTAAGCCCCCTCTTTTTATAGATCTTGCTATCGCTTGACCGCCTTTGAATATCCCGCCAACCGTTGCATCTGAGGCTTGTCTTAGTATATTTGATTGAGTTCGAGCGAATGGAGCAGCTTGATCAAGAACAAATGCCGCTATTTGTTTGGATTTACCGCCTTTCCATAGGTTAGCTTTGAATTTAGACAGCTTTTCAGATAAAAAGTTATCGTCTCTCAGTGTTTGATAATTTGCTTCCTTTGTCGCTTCTTCTATTAAATCTTTTGCCCATTTATCGTTGGGATTGTAGTTTTGCCCTTGTGTCTTAACTCGTTCTACTGCTTGTCTAAGTTGATCAATGCTTTGCCCTGTATTTTTTGCCCTAGTTCTTAAAGATGATTCTATGGCATCGTTCAAAGCGTACTCGTAACCCGGAGCATCCAAGGCGGATCTAGTTCGTCCTACGGCGTTTATGTATTTGTCTTCTAGTTTTAGAAGCGGATTAATAATATTTTTTAAGCCCGGTGTTTTGGCTTCCTTGCTTTTGAGTTCATGGGCTTCTACTTCTGCTAGCTGCTCCGGTGTTAAACCTTTTTTGGTTGCAATTTTTAGGGCGTTTGGTACGCCTTCAGTTATTGCTTTTCTGGTATTGCTTACCACGCTTCCCTTAGAAGCAACGAATGTTCGTTCTTTGTTTCTTGGCTGAAAAGTTCCCGATGTGGTTTCTTCGACGGCGGGTAATTTAGATAAAGCCTTGTCTACTGCTCCACGAATAGGATCGGAAATAATATTTTTCCCAACATTTCTTAAGTTTGTTCCTATTAGATCGCCTAAAGCAGAAGCGGGCCTAGTTAACATGTTAGCTTTAATATGGCTTGATAATGTTTTTAACCATGGATCCCCATCGGCTTTAGCTGGTAAGTTTTGCGTCATGCCCGGCAAGTTTTGTTGTTGCATGGGCGGCTGTCCTGTGTTGCCAGACCTAAAACTATTTGTTGGCGGTAAGGGTGCGGTTTTATTTACTGGTGTCATGCCGGGCAAGTTTTGTTGTTGTGCGTTTTTTAAGCTTTGACCTGTTTTGAACGGCGCGACCGTGCTTGCTGGTAATGGCTGTTTTTGGGGTGATGTCATGCCGGGTAAGTTTTGTTGGCTTGCCGGAGTATTAGCTATTTTATTTGTGCTATTCATTGGTTGAAAATCTACCGGCGTTTTAAGGTCTTTACTTGGATCGTTGGCAAACTTATATAGATCATCTATGTAAGGCTTAATATTACTTCCAAAGCTTTGTTCTATGCTTTTTTTGAAAGCCTCTAAATGCTCTGCACTACCCGCAGCAAATTTTCGACCTAAAGCCTCAAACTTACTAACAGCAAATTCTTTAGCAATGCCGAACGTTTTGGGATTAAAGAAAGCTCGTCCGCCTTGTTGTCCGCCTGGGCCTGGGCCAAGAGTGATTGATCCTTCTTCACTAAAAATCTTTCCTATAATATCGCCGCTTTTTCCAGCTTTTTTAAGTTCTTTCTTGGCTTTCGCTGCCCTTTTTTCTGCCGCGAGAGCTTTTTTCTTTTGAACAACAGAAAAAGCTTCTTTCACAACGTCTTTAACTACATCGTCTTTTTGTGGCCCTAGTCCGCCAAACATATTATTTTGATTAGCGTTTTGGTTTACTTCCTTTTGCGCTATATCTAAGTATTTATCTAGTGAGTTTTTGAGTAGACCGCCGTCTCGTTTACTAGCGTCTAGTAGTCTTAAAAGTTGTTGTTGATTTTCGTTTAATTTCGTTCCTTCTATGGCTTCTTGTTTTATATAATCATCGGCGGACATTCTAGTTTTTCTTAAATTGGCGTACTTATTTAATGCCATCATTATATCTGAACTAATGTCATAGGAGGCATTCTCGTTTGATTTAGCTCTGATTTGTGCTATCCGCGGGGCCTTAGAGACTAAAGCGTTTGCTATGTTTTTATAATCTGCTTTGGTGCTTTCCGTGATGTCCGACAGTATCCTAACTGTTTCGGGATCGTCGCCAAAAGCTTTGATAAACATGGCGTTTTGCACTCTTCTTAGTCCTGATTGGGTTAACTCGCCGTCTTTAATTAACTTCCCTCGATTTGCAGGAGTAGCGACTTTATTAACAAAATCCTCTATAAATTTAGCGTTTTCGTTGGCTAATAAATCTCCTGTACCGCCTATTTTGTCCAGTTTACCTATGTCCAACGCTTCGGCATCGACCATTGCTCTTTCTACTGGGTTATATTCTTCTATGTCTGACTCATTAGCTACACGAGTAAATTTGATCCTTTCTTCCGGTGTTAAGGGTGTCTCTCTTTCTCTAATCATAACGACCCGACCATCATCGGTAATCTGTTTTGGATCTATACCGAATTTCTTGGCGTTACTTCTAAGCCATGTCTTGTATTCCTGAATCTGTTTTTTATTATTTCCGCCATACATTGTCCGCATGGCAATAATTCTCTTATTGCCGCTTTCAACTATATTATCGTTACCAACAATTGGCGCACCTTGGCTTGGTATCCCTGCATCGCCTAATAGTTGCGGCTTAAATGCTGGTATTATGCCTTTTTCTCCTATTAAGGCGGCAATATTACGCGCCCGATCTCGTGGTTGTAGTTCCTTTGGAAAGACAGCGTTTTTGTTTAGCAGGTTGTCATGTGAAGTGATTAAATCATCGATATTTACTAACTTAAATCTTGATTTAACTACCCCGTCTAAATATGGGCTTGCAAGTTCGGAAGTGTAGCCGTCCGACAAGGATTTAACTTTTGTTGGTAGTTTTTCCTTAACTTTTTCTGGTTCTACTGCTAATGGCTTACTTGGTAACAGTGGTTTTTCTGCTTCCAGTGGTCTTTCAATACTTGCCGGGGCCTGGGCCGGTGCTATTTCTTTTTTTTTTGAGCTTAACGCCTGTTTAAGTACGTCCATTTCTTGAGTAGATAGTTTTTGCCCGCCGCCTATAGCCTGTTTTAGTTGTGTTATGGATCTAGGTTTTGGCTTTGGTAGTGCTACGTTTTTCATGTCTTTTGTTACTGGTAGCGGCTTGTTTTGCATCGGTTTAGTATTTTTTGCGCTTCTTACCTGTTCTAAGTAGCTGGTTAGGCTTTTCGCGTTTTCCGTTCCTAGGTTAGCGGTATCGCCGGAATCGGCTGTCGCATATCTTAAGTTGTTTTTTGTGTTTGGGCCTATAGGTTTAGTTTGTTCACTAAAAAACCGCTTGTCAGCCTGTCCAATGTTTCTAAAAACTTGGTTTAAGGTTTTATTGCTGGGGTTATAGCTTTCGGCCATGTTGGTTGTTTGGAATGGTTGAAAACCCGGAGGGATACCCATTATTTTTAGTCTTTCCGCTGTCGTTCTTTGCGGCGGTGCGCCCTCGTTAAGAGTATCAAGAGGACGGCTTATGGGCGGTAACTGTCTAGGTGTAGGTGATTCGCTATCGACCGGAGTTGGCAACTGTCTAGGGGTTACGCCTTCGCCTTCTAGTCCTCTATTGACAGACCTCATGTCTTTGGTTGGCGGGATCATGTTGGCCGTTTGCGGTAAAACATTATTTTCTAAACCCTGAGCAATCCTTAAAGCTTCCGATTCAGGGGTTGCCGCTTGTCTTGTGGCGGGAGCAATATTGTTTTCTAAATTACGCGCCGCCACAGTCATGGCGGACGGCATGGCTTCAGGGATATTTGAGGTTTGGTAACTTTCAGGTCTTCTTTGAATGCTGTTTAGTGCTTCGCTTACATCTTGATTATTTAATGGGCTTGGTGCCGTTCCAAATTTTGGTAGCCCACTAGTTGGAAAATCTTTAGTAAGCGGCATTTGGGTTATAGGCAAATCGTTTCTTTGTAAGATAGATGTTCCTTGATTGGCCGGCAAATTATCTGTTGGGAATTGTCCTGTTTGAAAAGCATTAAATCTTTTGTATTGCTCGGATGGTAATAAAGGCATGGTCATTTCTTGGGTGACATTTGGCGGCGGCTGAAAAGGTAGCTGCATTGCTTCAGCTTGGCCTATAGCCTCTAGCTGGTTGTCGGGTATCAAGGATAAATCGTTTGGATCTCTAGTGTATCCAGGTGGAGCAAGTTCCGCTGTTCTAGGAAAATCCATTGTTTCATATCTTGTTTTAGTTGGCAATCTTCTCATGTCCTGTGTCACAGGAAGCATATTTTTAGTTTCTGGTAACTGTCCTGTGGTGTTTTGGGGTAAGTCTATAGTGTCATAGCGCATGGGTGACTGTCTAAGACTTGGTATAGTTAAAGCAGGATTAAAGCCGCCTAATTCCCCGGTTTGAACGTTTTCTAGGGGTTGTGTTTGTTGGGGTTGAGGATCTCTTAAAACTGTTCTTGGTGCTTCGCCTGTTGCTAAAGTTCTTATTCCTTCTTGTATTCCACCTCTCCTATATGCTCCAACGCTTTTACCGATATTCAAGCCTTGAGGGACAAAAGAGCCTAATACTAAATCTGTGCCTATCGCGCTTGCCCTAGTTGCTGGATCTAAATATCTATTCCTTGCTAGATTTTGAGGGTTTTCGTTGCCTGCTAGGTTTTCTGCTACGTCTGCAAGTGCGTCAATTCCTACGTCCACGGTTCCGCCTGTCAGGACATTTTCCCCTGCATTCAGACCGCTTTTGGCTATATTTGCCGCTATTGCCCTTCCTGCTCCTGCTCCGGTATTGCCGGCTATTCGGCTAACTATGGAGTTGACAGGGGTGTATTGTCCAAGCTTTCCAAGTATTCCTGCTTTAACGCCGCCCTTTACAGTTTCTTTAGCTGCTTCACCAAAGCTAAGAGGCTGATCAGGATTTCTATTTGCTTGGTCTAGTAAATTAGCTTCTAACCCTTGAATACCTCCATAAGCGACCATGCCGGGAATGCCCCCCGCGACACCTGCACCGATGTTTGATGCTACGTTACCAACGGTTTTACCTGTTTGGTATCTTGGGTCTTGTCCGTATTCTATTTCGCGCTTAAATCTTTCCACGTTAGCAAAATCCGTTGGGCTTTTTATCGGTAAACCGCTTAGAACTCCCGCGGCCCCAGGTACGCTAACAACTTGCTTCCCTACTTGTATGGCATCATCGATTAGACCAGGAACGCCACGAGATAAAAATCCGCCTTCTTGCGGGTTAGCTGTTTGGCCTTGTGGTTGTGGCATCTGTCCTTGTTTTGACATTGCTTGTACGTCTCGGCTTATTTGGGCCGGTGCCTGTGGTGCCATTGATGAGGTAAAAGCTTTATTTTTAGCTGAATCTATTTTGATTTTAGACCAGTCAACGCCACCTGTTTTACTTTGACTTTGTTGCTTAGTTGGCATTGGCGGTTTTACTTGTGCCGTTATGTTTGGCGACGGCGTAGCAGTGGTCGCCGTGTTTTGGCTTGGGCTTGAACCACTTAGCAAGCTTTCTGCTTCTGCTAGCAAAGAATCAAAATCGCTTTTTGATAGTTCTCCTGTATTAGCTAGAGATGTGGTGGGAGATTGAGACGGAACCGGGTTTTGTGTAGCTCTAGGGCTAGCAGCCAAAGAAGCGTTGCTATTGGCTGTTTGTCCCTGAAAGTCTCTCATTATTTTACTTGTGTAGTTCGCCGTTTTTGGCCCGTATCCTTTACGACGTATTGGCCCTGTTTTTGGATCTACCGCGCCTGGGCCGGCGTGATATGCTCCGGCTATATAATCAACGCGCCCTTGGTATTTATTGGATAACTCTTTTAGCATTCTTACGCCTGCATCAATATTAGCTTCTGCATCATAAAGCTTATCTTTGCTTAATCCGTATTTAGCGGCTATAGGCGGCGTTAATTGCATCACGCCGTATGCTACTGGCCTACCTTCTTTATCTCGTGATGTAGCGTTTTGCCTGTAAGAAGACTCGTTTTTAGCTATTACGCTAGCCAGTTTAGGATCGACCCCATATTGCTTACTTTTGGATAGTATTAATTGCTTGATTTGCTCTTTTGTATAGTTATTAGTGGGCATTTGTTTATCCTTTATTGTATTCCGCTAGCTGTTTTTAACTTAGCTAATATTTCTTGCGTTCTAGGTGTGTTTAACTCCGGTCTTTCGGCGACCGCTTGGCTTAGTCTATTGTATTGTAGCCTTGCTTCATCCATTTTGACGGTATTACTTGGATTAGCGGACGGACTAACAGATGTAGTAACAGGAGCAGAATCAGGATCAATGTTACCAGTGGTTGTGCTTGTGGTTGCTTCGCCGGTTCTTTGTCCTGGATAGCGTTTTGTGTATTCTTGGTTGTAGCGTTCGTTGTAGCGTCTTTTTAGCTGCTCCTTGTATTCCGGGAGTTCCCTAATATCTATTTTCGCGTCCCTAACTTCGCCTGGAATATCAAACAATACCCCGTATTGGCCTTGCCGGTCTGCTTGCGTGTATTTTGGATTATCTATAAAGCCCCCTGGATATTTTTGTAGATATTCATTTAATAATTGCTGTTCTACTTCAGCTAATATTATGTCCTTATCTATAGGGGGTAATTTGGCCCCTATATTCATTGCCGGCGGCGGTGTCTCGCTGTTGGTATCTACCCATGTAACGTTGCCCTGTTGATCCGTTACTTGTGTCCATTTAGGCTTATATTCTTTAGGTAAAGCGGTTCCTGTTGGTAGTCCTAAGCCGCTAGTTACATTTTCTGGTAAAGGCCCCATGCCTCTCATTTCTTTAGCTAAATCAAGATAAAGCCGTTTTTCCTGTTGGGTTAAAGTCCCCATTTTATATTTCATGTCAAGTTCGTCTATCATGACTTGCCTTTGGGCTTTGGCTTGTTCTACTTCCTGTTGTCGTATATTTTGATCCTGATCATAAGCGAGCTTTTGGCGTTTATATAGGTCGTCTTCTTCTGCGTTGCTTTGCTGCACTATTGCATTATCTATGTTGTATTCATCCATAATCCTTTGACGTTCTGCGTTTGCTTCCTGTGTTGCCTGCTCCAACGTTTGCTGGTATCTAGGAACGCCACGATAGCCACCGACCGCGCCGCCTACGCCACCCAGTATGCCGCCTTGTCCAAAGCCTTGGAGTAATCCAAGAACGGTATCTAAAACCTTTCCTTTTCCTGTCCTATTTTGGACGGCTTGAGACGCAACTTGTCCAGGGTTTTTTACTCCTCCGAGTTTGGCTTTATAGCTTTGGAGCGTACCCACTTGAGATGGCCTTGGAGCAACTGTTTCCATGCTACTTGGCATAGGGATACCAACATTATTAAAACTTGGCGGTAATGCCATGCCGTTTATATTTGGCATTGTTGCTAGTGGCTTTGGAGTTGCCGGAGCAATAGACTTAGCCGTTGGCGTAGAACTAGCATTGCCAGCATTTTCCGTTGGCGAAACGTTGCTAGCATTGTCTAGTAACCTGTTTCTAAATCCCTTTCTTACGCCCATGCCAGCTAGATCCATTATAGATCGTAAGCCAGACATTGACTGACCGGGCATCATTGTTGGCTTGCCGCGTCCAAGTTCACCTATGAAACTCATGTTGTTTTCCCCTGTTTATTGGTTTAGGTAATCTTAAACCTAAATAGAATAAAAAAAAAGCGACTAATTGAAAGTCGCTTTTTGAGAAGTTTTAATTGAGGTTTATGGAATGAATAAAATCAACCTTAGTCTGGTAAGCTGGCAACGTGGTTATCTAGGTCGATTTTAAGCTGGGCGGCGGCGGCGGCTTGTGCCTCTAAATTTGTTTTTACATTGTTTATGTTAAGCCCGGCGCGACTAAAAAAGGCATTAAAGCTATTTACTTGATTGGTTGCTTCTGTGCTAATTGTGCCTTGACGGTCTGCCAAGTCTTGCCAAAAAGCTTTTATTTCTGCATTTGTAGGTCTAGACATTTGAAAAACTCCTTTACTGATTGATAGTCAATTTTATTTAAGTAGCGAAAATATTATACATATTCGTTACTTAACTTAAAAGTCTGTGAAGCGTGTTTGCCTCACCTTGGTTAGTTGCGCCAAAGCTTTCTTAACAAGATTGTCAAAAGTGTCTTGCCTTGCAAATCTAGCACGTTGTTTTAAGGTATCTGACCATTGATTATAAGGTAAAACAACAAAACTATGATAATTACCTGAAAAATCGTCTATGTGTAAACCTTGTAGTGCTATTAAGGTTTCTATTTCTTCTTTTAGATAGGTTGGCGGAACATCTGTTATGCGATAAGCTCCAGCCAGGCCATCTAATATTTCTCCTACTTTAAGCGCGTCGTATTGACTCACTATTATAAAAACTCCCCATGTTGTTTGCATGTCAATCTCCTGTTTTGAAATACTTTGACCGGACATTACGACGATAATTCTTATAAGTTCCTTAACGCTTACTCTATCAAGTCGAGATGGACTACTCCGTCCCTATCAATGACATCAAGCAAGAATTTAGCACCTAAAGCTTTCACGTTCGCAAAAGCCTTGATGACTGGAACCGCTTGATCGTCCGGGTCTATTGTAACAAAGCCACTGCTTCCCAACCTAAGAAAAGTAATTAATTCGGTCTTTAGTTTCTCGTCTATTGTAACTTCTTCCCAGTCCGATGTATCTTCATTGAAATAGACTATTTTACGCATTTTCCCTCCTATTAAGTTTGTATAAATAAAGATCTTCAACAGATTCAGTAACAATTGCTGCGGATTCTTCTAGGTATTCTTTTATTTTAGCACTACCAATAAATAGTCTAAGTAGTTCCTCTTTGACTGGATATTTAGAGTCTTCAAAAGTAATATCGGTAATTTTTGAAACTTTATCCGCTAGATGCGTTCCTTCTACGTCTACTGGCCTGCCAATCAACAAGAGTTTACCCGCGATAAAATCGGTGAGATGGTCGACTATAGCAACAACAGTAAACGGCTTGATCCTTAACATTTCCTCTCTTTCTTTCTTTCTAAAGAGTTCCGGCTTATTGCCTCTCATAAAATAAAAACGCTTGCCGTTTTCCAGTGTGCAGATCCCGCGCATGTAAGTATTTTCATCTGTTCTAGTTATTATTATGTTGTTTTTTCTTTTTATGTTCCTAATATAGTTAGACATTATGTTATTTAATCTCCTTTTCAGGCTGCTTACATGTGTTTTGGTTTTGCCATTCTTGTATTTTATCTGGATCAAACCTAATACTTGATCCGACGCGTAAACTAGGAATCTTGTTTTCTGTAACTAGCCGATAGACCGTTTTTACAGACACTTGCATGGCTTTAGCAACTTGCTCGACTGTTAAAAGTTTTTTGTCTGCCATTTTTCCTCCATAAAAAAGACGGGCAAAGTTGCCCGTCTAAATCAATATCTCGTATATGTCTTAATCTTCACGCACTAAAAATAAGAAATTTGACTCAATTTGTCAAACGTTTTCTACTGATGACACTTATTTTCTTTTATAGGAGATAGTTTGTTTATACTTATTATAAGCTTCTGTTCTATCCGTTAAAGATGCCATAGTTTCCCAAATAATTCTGCCACTAGGTAAAACCGTTTTAGATTGAATCTCAAAAAGGTTTCGCTCTGTAAGGGTTCTGATTTCCACGAGCTTATAATTATCAGTGCTTGCAATCAAAATTTCTTCTCTCATTAGTTTATATAATCTCCTTTAATTGGAAATAATATAAAGTTATTCTTAGGGTCGTCTTTTATGGGCTTTCGGTCTAGTAGGGCTATTAGGGCCACATTAAGACCGGTATTACCTATAACTTTGGGCGGCGGCGTATCCAAGGGAGCAAAGAGTAAATGCGCCCAACAATAGTTAGGATCAGGGATTAGAGTTTTTTGCCTTAGACTTAAGTTTTGCTGTGTGCTTTCAAAGAACTGCAAGCACTGTAACGGTAATCTTTTTTGTGCATTTACCCTAGAAGTAACTATATTAAACATTTTTATTCCTCTTTCTCTCTAGTTATTGGATAGCTAACCGTATAATAGCCTTTTGTTAAGTGCCATCTAAGCACTATGTCTAATTGCTCATGATGTGAAGTTAGGCTTAATTCTGTCAGATTAGGATAGCTGACTATGCCTGGCCCGTCTTCATTGTAGTTAAGTAGCAGGGTTTCTGCTTCTTGTTCTGTTAAGACAGGTAAGACAAAATATTCCGTCATCCTGTTCGGTGGAGTTACCCATGACGTTCCGCCGTCGCCCCATGAAAGAACGCTGCTATCAGTTTTTCCAAGTGACGTTATGCCGGTGCCGGTGCCTATTGCAGTATAGGTTATAGTCGATTTATCACTGTCCCATGAAAGAAAACCGTCACACTTTTGATAAGTAATCGCTCCATTGCAATTTCCGCCGCCTACTGCCGTATAAGTTACGGTCGACTTGCGATCTCTTCCGCTTCCACCGCAAGTCTTAAAATCTTTGTCCTTGTCAGTTTGAACTTGAACACCAAGACATAAAAATAAAACAAGTACAAACAAAAATAAATTCCTCATGTTATCCTCCTGTAAAATCACTTTTCATATTAGTAAAGGCTCTATCAGCCTGTTTTTCTCTAAGTAAACTTTGCCATCCGCTTAACTCGGCGTAAAGTGCCTTTAGTTCTTCTGTTAAGCTTATGGATAAAACTTCTGTTGTTTTGTAGATTATTCTAAGATTGTAACATTTATCTTCTGTTGCGGCTTCTCTTATCTGTTCTGTTATTTTACCCTTGAAACCTTGATTTTTAAGTTCCTCCTCTATCGTTAACAAGGTTTTGTGCTTTGCTTTCTTGTACTCGTTCTCTGCTTCAACTGCGGCAATCTTGGCATTCACTAAGCTATTGCGAGCGGACTCTATTGCCCGTATAGTTGAAATAATGGCTTGCTCAATATTTATATTGTCGGCCAAAGTAAACTCCTTTCTTAGATCTATTAAGCCGGGTCATGCCCGGCATTTGTTTATAGTTTCATTAGTTTTATTATTCGCTCTAAAGTTTTATCGGGTGAGATTAGTTTTAGCAATCGCTCTAAAGCTTGATCCGGTGTATGCTTGTCCCATTCTGGAGCAACGTCTAGTGTTCTAGCTTCTGGACATAGTTCCCAAAACTCAACAGGCATATGATAAGCAATCTGTTTACCATGTTGAACAAATAAGCCTGCTATAAAAAAGCCCTCCATCATGGATCCGTCCGCGTGCTTAGCCGACTTCCAGAAATATGCACCGTCTTTGTAGGTAGAAGCGAAGGCAATAAATAACGTGCAACGATGATCATATAATTCGTTAAAAGTATGATAGCCGTCGCTTATATCAAGATTTGTGCCTTCAAGAATTATGTGTGTTTCTTCCCGCTTATCTAAGCTTACCTCGTAAAGTTCATGTGACAACGCGGGTAATTTCGGTTTTACTGAATAAACTTTAATCACTTCTTTATCTCCTTTATTATGCGTTCGAGTGTTTGATAGGTGAGTGGGACAATTGATCCTAATATCAATATCGGACAACCTAATATTGTCATAAATATAATTACTACTATGATTTCGATTGGCCCAGCTTCTGACTTTGGATCTTCGTATTCTTCCCTTCTGTAAGCGTCATTCGTGCATATTCCTACAGCTATTCCGTAGACAAAGCACAAGATAATTATTGACGGTATGCTCATTTTATCCTGCTTTCTTGACTAATTTAACCTTAGTTTCTATTTTTGGCTCTTTGGGTTCTTCCGGAATGTTGAACATTTCCATGCAAACACTCTCTATTGTTAGATATTCGTTTTCCAGTAGCAATTTAGCTATCTGCAAGGATAAGTAGCGTTGCGGCCATGATCTGTCCTTAAAAAGAACTACACTTGCATGGTTATGTTTATCATTAAAATAGTAGCTGTAAGCGTTCATGCTTACGCCCTTATCTTCTATCAGTCTTAATACTTCGGTTGAAGTTATAGAAGGGTTTAAGACTCTAAGAGCTTGAGCTATTGATATTTTATTTGGAAACATTTTATCAGGATTTAGACCTTTTATAGATCTTGATACCTTATTATTACCACTATAAGCAAAGCCTCTACTCATGTTATATCTCCCTTACTATATTTTCAGATGGTTCAAATATTTGCCCACATTTAGAACATGTGTCCGTTGGCGGTAAGTGGACTAATTGCCCTTGTATCTTTTTTAAGCAAAAAGGGTGATACTTTTCGTTTTTAAACAACAAAGCGTTAGGAGTTCTGGTTAGTTGTCCAAAGGCGACAAGGACAGAGCCTTTGCCGGTGCCATCTTTTTTTGAGTTTAGATCGCTTATTTTGTAGATTAAGGTCGAAATGTAGGTTAAGGCTACAGGAATGTTTTTTCTTTCTAGCATTTCTCTTACACCCAGTAGATAGGCGGTAATTTCTTCTTCTGTGTGGTTTATTGACGCGGTAACTATATCACTAGCAAGCGATACACTGCTTATTTTATTTTTATAGATTACTTTAACTTGAGATAGCATGATGTCCTCCAAAAAAAGTAACGCTAGCCAAGTGAAGCAACTCAGCTAGCGGTTTAATTAAGCTTACTTGATACCGTTTAATGCTATGGTTGCGTTAATTTGCATTCTTAGTTCTTGAAACTTCCTTAGCGCAACCGTTTTGTCTGCTGAATCGGGTAAACGTGAATCAACTAGATCATAAACACTTTTAAGAGGCACGTTAATTTCTTTCATTACTTCTATTTCCTCTAGGTTTGTTGTTTGATAGTCCAACGGGTGGACGTTCTTTAGATTTTTTAACATAAAATATATTCTCCAATAATTAAAAAAATAGGTAACTAGGTTTTAGCTAGTTACCAGCAAATCAGTTAACTTACACAGCCGGTAACGTAAAACGTAAAACAAAAGTTCTACTTATTTCCGCGTCTTTTCTCTTTTTGTAGTTTATTTATATACTCGCCGGAGTAAGTTTTTACACCTTTTGGGTAAATCTCGCTAGTGTCTATCGGTAAATTGTTAATCTTCAAAAACTGATCTAATGCCACAACAAAATCATCAACGGTTTTTGGTAGTCTATGACTTGTTAGCATGGCTGTAAAATGGAATAAATAGTCAGTGATTGTTGGCTTTAGTTCTTCCTTTGGCTTTGCGGGATCAATTAAGTTATAACTGTCCTTATTATTCAAGATTTCTTCTGGTAAGGTATCTAGATCCTTATCTCCCAAAGAGAAAGATTTTAATAATAAATCGCCTTCTTTAAGTGCTAAGCAAGCTTTTATATAAGCATGATCGGCATCATAGGCGTAAAGCGGATAAACCTCACGTCTCTTAAACGAATAGTACCATGCCATTTCATAAGCTTTTACTTTAATCGCATGGGCTAACCAACTGCCACCAGGGAAGCTTAGTTCTAGTTTTGGATGTAAAAGATTCATTTCTGCTTGAAGTGCTTCTAGTTGTTTTATTTGTTTCCCGTATTCTGTTTGCTCTATTGTTATGGATTTTAGCTTAACATCAGCCTGTTTATTAACATCCAACTGAAAATAAGCTTCCAGAAAATCAGTCTTAGTTCTTTTCTCGTAATCTACAGGTAAAAAAAGACTAGCAATATCTTCTGTTTTTAGCCTACTAAAGTCTAAATGGTTTATCTCATACAACTTGAACGCGATGTTTCCAGGCGATATTTCGGAAAAATTAAATGTAACACCTTCACCCGCGTTACAAAAAACAGTGTTTTTATAATATGAATTGTACTTATGTTTTACATATTCACAGTCTAAATCTGGTGGGTGTATGTCTATCATGCACACACAAGAAAAAGCGTCTTTATCTCTTATGATGTGGCGCGGCATGATAGTTTTACCGTTAGATAGTTGCAAAACAGGTCTAACAGCGTTTATCTCCATCTCTTCAAAGCTTTTATTTCTTTCTCTTGAAGCCCAAATCCTTACAAGTAATGTGCTATTGTGAAAAATATAGTCATTTGTTTTCGTCGCTTTGTTTGTTGGTGTCGGCTCAGTTTGGCAACCTACATACAAAGTCAAGAAAGTCTTGAGCATATTCAAAAACGCGGCCTTAGTTAGCCTGTTTTGGTCGGCTGGTAATAATAGCTTACCAATGCAATCTACAGGCAAGCCGGCTAGATTTGTTTCTAATTTATATAAATCCTTTATTATTTGGCTAGCTTCTATGGAAACTAAGTCAAACTTACTATTTGCCAAGACCCGTATCTCTGTACCTGCTTCTTCTCTAGGTACTCGATGGACTAAGGCTACATGCAAATAACCGATAGACTTAACTT
>JACCDT010467845.1_pt1 | contig 27935 bp, 38 predicted proteins | sample 7446291 | NCBI WGS metagenome assembly JACCDT01 (sample SAMN15323446, study PRJNA562643) | freshwater metagenome | isolation source: river surface water | place: USA:Blue River Watershed | collected 2017-08-17 | reverse complement strand
GCCTGACAATCTATGTCAAATGGTTGAAATCCATCTACACCAGCCACTGGTATAGAAATGATCGTATTGCCATCAGGTAAATTGCTGAAATTGTTTCCAGCAATTGTACATTGAATATAGATCGTTCCGTTAACGTCCGAAGTCGTCCACTCAAGATCAATACCAATACGATTAAGCGTAAGTACAGGAATGACTTCGGATGTAAAGTCACCGCTTATATCTCCATCCGTTATAAATCGTAACGGACGCTTCCCGTCGAAAAAGTTACCTTGCTTGCTCATAAAAAAATTGGGTCATCTTTCAATGACCCAATCCTTATTTTACTTTACTGATCGTAGTAACAGGCAATGTGCCATCTGCACCAAATACAGGGTTGGTTTCAGACGGTGGCAGTGAAGTTTCAGAACCCTCGAAAGGTTTGTCACTTCTTACCATGTTATCCACACTGGATGGATAGTTGTTGTCAGACAACAAACCTTCCATTGTTTTTTGTTCTTTTGTTACGCTTGGCATTATTCCTCCTTCAAAATTGTTAGGTCTTTGGCTACGGCATTTATAGCATTAGCCAAATCATCTTCTCCCCCATTCTGAGCATAATAACTCAGAGCTGATTGAAGACCAATGATCTTTGATAAATTTATAATTTTTTCTTTTGGAAACGCTTCTGTTCCTCTTAAAGAACCTAAAACAGAATTTCCTATCGTTTCTTGCATAGGCTTTGACATCTTTTCATAATTTACAATCAGTCTAAAAGCTGTCGGAGCAACCTTATTTTTAAGCATAGTAAAGGTCTGACCAATATTAGCTAAAGGAATATTTTCAAGCTCTGACTTAGGCATTCTTCCTTGCTGAACATCCATAACTTTACGTCCCACATCTGCTCGTTCAAATGATTTTCTAATCTCAGGTGACGCTTGCTCAAGAAGTTGTCTTTGTTCTAAATCTGAAACTTTCTCCAAATATCCTTGAGTTGACAACTTTTGTTCCATAGCTTGTGGAGTTGTTGGAAAAGTTTTATTAAAAGTAAGTCTTTGTTGTTTTAAAGCATTTAGATTATCAACCAATGGTTGAAGATCTGGGCGCGCTGTTTGAAGTCTCATAGCAAATTGATCATCTAAGGCCGCAAGCTTTACAGCATGAGCATCAGACATATTCTTAACCATACGTGCTTGCTTTTCTGCCATACGAGCATACGGAGCAAGTTTTGGATATTTTTCAACAATACGATTAATATCTCGAATAATACTAACATCCCCACCAATATAAGCTTGTCTAAGTTCATTAATGACTGTTTTTGGATTTTTAGTAAATCTTGATAAAACATTAACTCTTTCTTTTATATCGTAAGTCTTTTTTACTCCTAATGCCAATTCAGGATTAATCTCACCAATTGCTTTAAATACTGATCCAATTTCAAGATTCTTACCAGTTTGTTTTTCAGCACGATCTGAAACATCATCAATTTTATCAATAAACCTTCCTGCAATGGTGTCTGAATCTTTTCCTATTTTATTTTCAAATGAATCGATAATTTCTCTTTTTTTTGAATAAGTTTCATTAATGCTTTTTAATTTTGGTAAAGCGATTTCTGTTTGATCTTTTAATGAAAAAAATAATTTTCTATAAGGATATGTTTCTTGAGAAGCACTTTTACCAAAGTTAGCAGATTCTCCAAGACCACGTTTTATATTCACAGCATCTTGAAGTGATGTTGTCCCAGCATTACCCCCTTCTAAAACTGTCTTTCCTCCAAATCTTTCCCAACTAGCAACCATATCTCCAAATAAACTTTGATTATATTCTGCCCAAGCTGATTTTGGCAACGGAACACCAGCTTCAGTCATTGCTCCTTTGCTTTTTAAAAATGTTTCAACTTCATTTAATATTGGTTGATTTGATATTCTTATATCTTTACCCAAAGATGTAACTTCATCAATTGCGGAGTCCAATTGGATTTTATAATTTTTATTAATTTGACCTTTTCCTTTTTCAACTTTTTCAGCTAATTCTCTAGCTATGGATATAGAATCATTTGCATTGGCTTTTGCTAATTCTTTAACTGTGTCAGAAAATTTTAAACCTGTTTCTGAAAACACTTGTTCTAAATTTGCAGAATCTTTATTGTAAGTTGATATAATAGAATCTTTTATTTTTAATTTCTCTTTATTCACAGAATCATAAAACTGTTTTGTTTCATCTTTAATTGCTTGAGAAATTCTTCCTTCTTCTGTTTTTAAAACTCCTTCATATTTTCTTGAAGCATCAAAAATTTTTTTTGATTCTTGTGCCATAAACATTTCAGGATTTTTTTCCAAAACTTCAGTAATAACATCAAGGTTTTCTGCAATATATTTTGGAGGAACTGGACTTAAAAAATTAAATCCTTTTTGTAGTGTTTTTCTACCAACGCTCGCAGCAGCACCCAATCCACTTAGAGCTACACTAAATTTTGCTCCACTTTCAAAACCTTCAGTTGCAGCCGTTGTTAATCTTTGAGCTGGATCACCAATAGGACGATCAGAAAGTCGATCATTTACAATCGATACACCTTCTTTGGCTGTGCTAAAAAGAGATTCACCAGCCCCAAGTTCAACTGCTTTTGAAATAAATCCATTGGACATTGCTGCTTTTTGAAGCATCTCTCCTAATGTTTTCTTCCCACCAGCATCAATCATTTTTTGAGCAAATTTTGAAACACTTTGTTTTGCCAAACTTCCTACTTCAAATAATCCAGCACCGCCCTTAGCTAACAACTCCCCTGCCGTTAATTTATCGGCAGCTTTTAACAAAGGTAATGGATCACCAAATAGTAAAGAAGCAAATCCAACTATTTCTCCACCTAAATTTGTTTTTGGAAATGCTTTTTTTAAAAGTCTTGCTCGCTCTTGAGTTCCAGCCATAGCATCAATAGCTGTTGCACCTAATCCTAATGTAACTGTAGAGTCCACTCCTCTTACAAAAGAAGATTGTGGAGTAAATGTTGGATCGTTTTTTTTCATTTCATCAATACGAAGCAGATCAGCAATTTCAGTTATTTTTTGAATTGTATTAACAGGATCACCAACCATAATGGATTTTAAAAATTCTTCTTTCTTTTTTTGATCAGTAATTTTAGTTTCAATATTAGAAAACACATAATTCATATCTTCTTGAAGATATTCTTGAAATTTAGATAGATCCCTATTATCTATCTCAACTTTAGGAATAGCATTTACAGAATAACTTGATTTAGGTTCAGGTTGAATCCTATCTTCAATTGATAAATCATTAAGTCCGTTCATTTATTTCTCAAGATTAAATAAATCAATCGCCATGTCTGTTGTACTTTTTGTTGGAAGTTCATAACCTTTTTCTATCATCTGAGATTTCATTGCGTTTTTTAAATTTATAGGCAATGGATTTAAAATCAAATCCATTGTTTTTGAATTCTTTTTAACACTATCTGGTAATTGATTTAAAATAGTATCTGCAATTACAAATTGTCTTCCTTCTGAAGTTGAATAATTCAAACTTCCAATTTGATTATACTTACTACCTGGATTTAATAACTCTCTAAATCCATCAACACGCTTTCCATTTGCTTCAGCAGCATTTAAAGTATTGTGCAACTCTTGATTAAACATAGACATAAATGCAGTAGCTTTACCCATTGCAACATCGAGATGATCCCCATCGTTAGGAACCAATAGTTTTAATTGATCTACAACTTTATCTGTAAATGTTGTAGCAGCAAATTTAAGAACAATGTCCCATTTTGCTTTATCTGAAAAATTTTTAAGAACTGTATATTCAGGATCACCTTGTTTAAATCTATTTTTTAAAGAATTTATAGATGAACCAAGTAAACCTGTTTTAAATAATGTATTTTCAGAGTTAATCGCTTGAAAAAGAGGAATAACGTTGTCAGCTATATTTTGAATACCATCAAGACCTGTAGCAAATTCTTTCTCTTGAGATGGATCTAATGGTTTTAAACCAAATTTAAAATTACCTGAACGATTTGTATGTTTGACAAGTTCTGCATTAGCAACATGATCTGCAATAAAATCTTTAGACAACAAACCTTGATCTCCAAAAAGTTTTTTATTATCTTTGGTTTGAGACATATCTAAAATATCATTTGACATTTTTAAAGCATCTTGAATATTAATTGTTCCTTGAGATTCAGTAGAAATCTTTTCTGCAAGAGTTAAAAGCTGATCTTCTCTTTTTGCTCCTCTTTTATATTTTTCATCAACATATTTTTCAGTAAGATTTCTTTTTAAAGTTATATCTGAAGTAACTCGATCATCTTTAAATGGATCTTGAGAATAAAGAATAGAACCATCTTCAATATTAACTAAATCTACAATTCCTTTATTAGCTTTATTAGGATCACTTGACAACATAACAGCAACTCTATCTTTGTATTGAGGAACCAATTGTCCTAATAAAAATGTTGCCGCAGCAGAATTTCCCTGAGCAGCTAAAGTTGCAACAGATTTAAAGCCATTAGCTTGCTGCGTAACTGCTTCTCCTTTTTGTTTATTTAAAGAATAAGGGAACATTTCCTGATCTCTTTGTTCTTGAGATGCACGAACTTGCATTTGAGATTGAAGATTAGCTAGTCCATAAAGTTTAGAAGCTGAATCTATAGGATCTATAGGTTTAACTTCACCCATTAAAGATTGTGGGTTCACCATCTTAACCCCACCACCTAAATCTATTAATGAATCAGCCATGTATCCCCTTAATTAGCTGTAAAAGTTTCATCAACGAATCATATTGTTGTTGATTTTGAGCCATCATTGCTTGGTTTTGTTTATATTGACCAAAACCAGCTAATCCAGTTTGAATAGCATTACCCATTCCAACTAAACCTTGAGCATTTGCAGCGCCAGCCCCAATGATGCCTTGCGCTTGCTGATTACCTGAATTGTAAAGCGTAGATGCTACACCTTGTCCTAAATTATTATAGATATTCATTCCAGATTGTCCCATTCCTAAATTAATATTCGACAAACTTTGTAAAGTATTGGCACCTTGTCCTGCAAGTCCTAGAACCAAATTTCTACGTTCACGCGCAAGCTGAGTTTCAAAATCACTCAAACCTGCTATTTCAGTACCAGAAGCCGTTAATCCTCTAGCTGATAAATTATTCGTTAACGTCCTACCAAATACAGAACGTTCCTGTTGTGAGTATTTACTATTTGGATCAGTATAGCCTTGAGCCATTTGTAAATTTTGAAGTCCTATTTTTCTAAGAGGTTCTAAATCTTTTCGAGCTTGCGCAGCTTGAGATTGATAAATCGCCCATGCCTTATCCGCACCTTGTTGTTGTGCAGCAATAGCTTCACGAGCTGCTTGTAGTTGAACTTCCGCTGCTGATCCTGCTGCGTTAGCTCCCATTCTACCAGCAATTACGGAACCAATTCCGCCAACTGCCATTCCTGCGCCTATCGCCACTGCTGGAGGCATATTAGCTATCTCCTAACATAACAGTTCTATTTCCATCGGACGGATCTACACAAAGTTTAATCACGGCTTTTGCTCCCATATTTTTAGCCCATTCATAAAAAGATGCTCTCATATTTTCACCAAAACAGAAATATTCCTGAGCAACCATAATGTTTAAATCAAACGGCCATGCCATAATCGGGCCACCAATTGCACCTATAATATCACCATTATCATCTTTTTCGATAAAGATATTTGCACTTGACAAAATAAGCAGATTTCTGAGTTGAATTTCAGATGATTCAGAATCCCAAGGTAAAGGCAGTTCCATCTCTTTATGCATTTTTTTTGTAATCTCTAATAATTGAGGAATATCTTTTCGCGTTGCTTGTTCAATCATGTTACACTTCCATCTGAAAGCGTCCAATCAGTGCCATTATCAATATTGACCTGACTATCATCCGTATTAAAGATAATTCGTCCTGTATTTCCTGCATCCCCACGATTAGAATCATTAAGCACTGGTAATTGCATTGACGTTATGCGTAAGAATACCTTAAAAAACCAATCTGACCAAGGTTTACGAAGTTCATTTTGTGGTGGGCGTTCTAGCTCAATCACTTAGAACCTCCTCGTCTGTCTCAATATCCGTTATATTCAATTCCACTGGATCTGAGCATTGGATCTCATATTGTCTCGTTCGATATATACCCAAACGATGTACATCTACAAAACGCTTCTTCTCTCCAATTTCACCCAGAGAGATTTGCTTCCAATTTGTCCAGAACTTTCCATCATCTTTCCAACGAATTTCAATCGTAGGATTAGCAAAATCTGTATATGATGTAGCAACGTCCCGTTTCATATTAATGCGCAAAACACGTACTTGCTTTTTAGCATACGATCCCTGATCGATTTGTGAAAACTTACGATTCCTTTTAAACACTCCACCAGCATCCGTTTTGATAGTGTCCGAGAACTTCCAGATTCGACCTGTATTAAAATCACCGGCAAAACATTCTCTTGTTTCTTGAACATAATACGAACAGTTAATTCGTGGACGATCCCAATCAATTAAAAATCCTCGCCACTCTGTCCATTGGTTATTTCTTAAATCAATTGACCATGTTTTACGTTCAGTTGGAAATACAAACAAAACATGAGTAGAACCATTCCATGAAAATTGAGATGTAATGCAATCACTTACAACTTCATATCTCGACAATTCTTCTTCAATCGTTTCTGATATTCTTACAAGTTCACGACCAGCTATTTTGAGTATACGTCGATCTTGATCTATAAAAATAACTGAATTATCAGCTAATATAATCGAATACTTCGCACACGTTCCATACTGCCAGATGTGCGCACGATTGAAAGGTACTGGTGACGCTCCTACATTCTGCCAGATTTCAGTAGTCTTTTCTCCAACAATATACGCTTCACGTTGATTGACAGCAATTCCTTGAACTTCGTCCGGATCGCCAACAGCCGAAAAAATACTTGTAAGAAGCCATGTATCAATATCTTCAAATTCGCTAAATTGAATGACCTTATTATTTTCAGATACAATTCGTCGATTCGCTAATAAAAAACCATCCAGAAAAGCAATATGCGTGGCTTCAGGCGCATCATCAATCGCTTTAGTTGTATATCCTACACCTTCCCATTTGATCGGATTAGAACCACCTGCAATAATTAATTCCTGTTTGTTATCCGCAAATACTGGACGAGCATTACCAGGTAACGCAACATCGGTTACATCAATGATATTCTTATCGGAATCAATGGTATAAATTTTTCGATCAGAAGTGACTGCAACTAAAACACCGTCAAAATAATATATTCCAATAATTTCATTGGAAGGTAAAGTCGTATACAATTCAAGAGAAGGTCTGTCATAGTTATTTCCTGTAACCCCTATAAATATATTAATCAAATCTTCAGCATACGGAACATTTTTCAAGCTTCCTTGTTCTTGAGACTTAAATGCTCCTTGATTCATGGGTATTTTAACAAATGGCATACAACCACCCATATAAATATGATTTTAAAATTTTATTCGTTTTACTATGTGAATATCCAGACCCTTTAGTATAGGCTTCAAACTCCCATTTATAACGCCAAGGATTGTAAATAAAAGGTAAACAAAATAAATAAAGAAATATAAACTTTATAATTCCAATTTGTTTTTGTTGCTTTGAGTGGATTTTTTCATGAGCAATTATAATTTTACTAGGTTTTATTTTTGAATAATAAATCGTATTTCCAATAGTTGTATAATTGTTGTGCGCAAAAGGAAAAGTTAAATTCCACCATATAGATTTTTTTTTATAATTCATACGCTACGATTTTAACATTACTAACATTGCATCCTGCACTAGTGCCAGTATTTACCAAAGCAATGCTTGCTGTATAATCTCCTGAAGTGCCTGCTGTTAATCCTGTATCAATTGTCCAAACAGAACTTGGTGGAATTTGAAATGTATCATTACTGCCAGCTATAGCAGCAGTAAAAGATGTGTCGTAAATTTCAGTACCATTTCGTTTTATTTTAATTCTACAAGTGATTGGATTTGTAGTTGTTCCTGTATCAATTCCTATGTAACTCAAAGTATCATCACCGGATAACCCAACAAAAATAGGTCGCCCAGTTCCTTCTATCGTTGCTGTAATACCTAAACTTTGATCTGTAGTTGTTGTTTCACTAACAACACCAGATGCACTACTAATAGCAACGCCTCTAATACCTACAGAAGTCCCAGTTGATCTTGAATAGTTTTCCCATACTTGATTAGCAAATTGTGTTGATGGAGCAATTCTACCAACTCCATCTGTTTTATTTAAAGCAAGAAACGTCCAATCATTATTAGATGAATCAAAGCTCATTCTAATACGAGCCACAGCCTGAGAAGGAAGATTAATATAATCAGCAATAGTATATGATCCCATCAACATAATGATTCCATTATCTGGATCAGCGGGTATTGCTCCCGAATCTCCAATACTTGTACTGACAGATGGTGTTATATCTTCAAAACTTCTTGAAATATAAAATGCTGAATTACCATCTATACCGTCAATATTTGAATCTGCTTTATTTGCTACTCCAATATAAAAAGTAACAGATGAATAATTATTTGCATCAATTATATCTGGATCAAAATTAGTAAAATTAGATGATCCTGTAGTAAAATCACTTAATTCTACACCTTGTGTTACCTTTAAAGATACAAGTTCACCAGACGTTACTGATTGACAAGTAATATATCCAGGATTATTTATTGTTAATGGTTGTCCTTGTGAATCTGTTATAGATAAAATACCAGCATCTAATTTAATTCCTATATTTGAAATCCAATTAGGAGTATTTGCTCCAATAGATTGAATACTTCCACCCGTAATTGTATCTACATCCAAAGACGTAGCATTTAATTCATCAAAATGACCTTCTGCCCATTTCTTAGAAGTAGATCCAACATCATACGTATCATCAACTGTTGGTATTAAATCACCTGCAATACTCGAATTAAATTCCACAACATCAGAAGAAGAATTTCCTATTGTGGTTGTACCTCCAAGCAATTCCGTATTCGTACCAATCGCATCAATGTCTGCAATATTCGCCCCATCGGCATCTTCAATGACCAAACGAACATCTTCATTAATGTAAACTTCAGCTTTACCTACAGAATCTAAAATGATCGGATTAGAATTTGGCTGAGTTAAACTTGAGTCTTGATATGTAGTTACAGGAGTGGTTGTACCAACCTGATATACATAAACTTTTCCAGAGTCTAATGGATCGCCACTTCCATCAATTACACCGGCTGCTAATATGTCAATTAACAATGCCATTACAACACCACCTTACAGCCATCTCCCATTATAGTTCCTGTACATACTGAAATGGTATTGCCAGTTGTAATAATTGAGGCTTCATTTAATAAAACATTATCTTTTGCATATAATTTTGTTGCTGTATTTGTATATACTCCGCCTAAATCAAAATTATAATCTCCACCATCAAAAGTACATTCAATAACTCTAACACCTGAAGTAATAGCAGCTTGAATAACTATTCCAGAATCAGGTCCATCTTCTTCAACAGTAAATGTACATCCTTCAATTAACGGAGCAATTGTTGTTCCAGAGGGAGATTCAACAGTTATAGAATTAAGATCGTTTGCCCCACAAATAAAGTCACAATTTTTAACAACATGAACTCCACCATTTATATTTACTCTTGCTGTATGCGCAGCGGTTCCTTTTGCAAATCTTAAATTATTTATTTCTATTGTTGACCCTGTGAAATTAATTAAATCAACATTTCCACTAACAGTAAATGTAGGTTTATTTGTTCCAGTTCCAAGGCCATAAATTTTTAAATTACTTTTATCTATTGTAATTTCAGTTGCAGAGGTTTCAATATGTTCTTCTTCAATAATAATAATATCACCATTTGCTGTTGTTGCAGCCGACACAGCACCAGCAAGCGTAGCTTTTGGCTCTATACGATTGGTTCCTGCATTAGCATTGTCACCAGTAACTGAATTCACCCAATAAACATCACCAGTAACCATAATATCTTGAGATATATCTATATCCCCAGAGTCAGATGTTGAAATAATTCCATTCTCATAGTTCTTGGTTGCCATTAGAAATACTCCGTTCGTAAAGATGTATAACTTGGTTTCTCAGCATTAAAAGCTACCATTTCCTGAAATGCCTTTTCACTTTCAGCAGCTAACCACTGTCTTTCCTGAAGCGTCTTACTAAAATGTCCTGCTAATTCAGAAGATAACATTTTTTGAAGTGGTAAAAACCACTCAGTTGGAAAATCTGGATTATCCGTAGGCAAAGTAAAATCAAATAACGGTCTGCGAAATGAATATTTAATCGTGTACGCTGAATTTGGTGTTGGATAAAGTAAAAGTCGATTGTCCGAACGTAAATTATGCCGCTCTAAGTGACATGCTTGCGGTTGACCAGGAGAATCATCCTTATAATCTGTGAGAAACGATGATTGTTTGTCGTAAATTATCAAAGGAATGTAATCATTGCCCTGTAAATACGAAATATAAATAAGTTTGAGAATATTTGGATTAATTGTTGTAGATAAAATACCCGTTACATACGCTTGCTGATTCGCAACGGTCGTTAATGTACTCTCAGCATTAGATATTCCCCATATCCAATCGCCTCGCGCATCTAAATTACGAATAAGAGAATTAAGAACGCGAACACCTAACGCCATTTCTTCGTTTTGTGGATCAGTTACGCCAATATAACTCAATGCTTGAGTTATTAAATCGTTTCTCGTAACGGTAAAGTCAGATGTTGTCGATATGGTCATCTATTCTCTTAGGTCGTCCACGTTTTTTAGGCTCTTGTATTTCTAATACGATTGTTTTTTCTTCTTCTTTTTTTTCTTCGTCGACATATTCTATCTCCTTAAAATTTGTACTGTCCAATTCTAACAGAAGTTTCCCCTCTTGCTCAGAAAAAACGTGTGTTGCATTAGGCGTAAAATGTAATTTCTCTTTACACTTCTTATTGCCAACACCAATTGGAGAGTTGATCGTTAATCTTTCTTTTTTTCCTGTGTATTGAATAATCATAAATCCTTTGCGGGTGGGCTTTTACACCCACCCGACTTGTTATTTTCTAGCGAAGTTGCTTGAAAAACACATGAATATATCCAGCAGCCGTATCAGACGACGATGGAGTATATGTCAATGATACTGCATTTGCTCCAGTAACCGTGTGACCTGAGCCACCTGGTTGACCGAAGTCATTTGCGGTATTGGTTCCAACTGAACCAATTCCAAACAATGCACCCTTATATGTCGCAGAGACATAATCTTCAGTTGCACCATCTGTAATGATATACGGTCGAATAAATCCAGCCGTATCCAATGGAACACCGACAGCAATACCATCGGCATCGCCAGCAGTTTCAGATGAAAGCAAACCCACGTTCAATGTTTCCGTAGCATCTACAGTCACAACTTCAACCAAGAAATCATGAATGAAAGAATTCAACGGAAAATCAAGACCTGTATCTGTTTCAGTAGCACCTGCATTAAATACAAATGGAGCTACAAAACATTTATCAACCCCAGAACGATCCAAAGTCAATACATGGTCTGTTGGTGTTACTCCATAAACCATCGACGTATTACCCTTGTCATCTGCAATGAAAATATCAACGGATGTTTGGGCTGTCCAAAAATCAATCTTACCTTTCGTTGCAAATGCGGTTCTTGTTACTGGATTGGTTTGCGCCGTTCCAGCAGAATTACCGTAAATGGTTGATAGTGTTTTTGTTGCTGCGTTATAGACAAACACATAAACGCCCGTTGTAATTGGCTCGCCTGTGCGTTGATCTTTCACACTTAAAATAAAATGTTGATATGCAAAACCCATTTTAATCTCCTTCTCTAGTCGGGGGCTTTTACACCCCCAACCAGAATATTATTAGTCAGCTACTGCCGCACTAAACACAGATACTACACCGTGTTGACATGCATTGGTTGCGTTAGTTTGGAAACGTGCCTTTTCAATTCCATAAACGGAACGAATAGCCACACCTGTCTTATCACCATAGTCGAATTCTTCTTCAACTAGATCGGTAACAAAACCCTTTGGAGTTCCTGCTTGCGCAAACAATAGAGCTTGAGCACCAAGAAGCGAGTTCATCGCAACATTGATACTTGAAGCACCTACTCCTGAAAGCAATAACACTTTAGGAGTTTCCTTGATAATTACACCATCCCAGATTCCAGCCATTCCAGTAAAAATTGGATTGTCTGTACCTCTAGGCATTGCATCACGTTGAGCAGCCTGCCATGCAGTCGAGTTTTTCAAATCTCGAACGCAATATGGATGCGCAAACATAACGAAAAATTCCTCACCATTCTGAATACGAATAGGTCGGATTTTTGGGTTACACAACATCGCTCTACGTTTAGCTAAACTAATTTGCTCCACGCTGAAGATGTCGTTTGTTCCGTCAATTTGTGACAATGATGCAGAGTTATCTCCAGATTGGTCATTGGATACAGCAGCACCGTACAAAATACGATCTACGTTATCCGCTGCCCAAGCATCTTTTTGTCCTTCAGACGCTGATCCATAGGTAACACCATTAATTGTAGAAAGAGCTCTAAAAATCTCGTCTTCTACAGCTTGTGCTAACCATGTCGTCAATGCTGGTTTTGCTTCTTGCATCAATGCAAAAGGTGCACGTTGTTCACTCATCCAAGGAATGCGTACTGCATTTCTTTTTTGGTCTACAACGACACGATGTGCATAATAGCTCTGAGCTTCTTCAGATCCTTCCAATGTCGAAGCACCAGTTACACCAGCACCAGACAATGCACCTGCTAAGTTAAAAGTGATTGCGTCACCTTTTACTTTTGCAAGCTCTTGATTGACCTGAATTGGAAATTCAGAAGTTAAGCCCATATAAGGGCGGGTTACTAATTTGTCTCGGTATTCTTTGAACACCGAGTCCATAAACTGTTCTGCGGTTACGGCATCGCCGGTCGCAATTGTTACATCTGCCACGTTATTCTCCTTCGTTTAACGCGTCAGAACATCTTATCTAGGCAACGACCCTCGACCACTTGCCCAAGTTTCCCTAGACTGTATCGGTCGAATATCACCACCAGCAGATCGAATATTCTGCACGTTGGTTGGTTGATTGTTCTTCGCTGCTAACTTCACGGCAAGTTCTGCTTCAAGTTCTTTTTTAAGTTTTTCTTTTAGCATTTCTTCCTTCTTCTTGTCTCGTTCCGCTTGAGTTGCTCCAAACTCTAGTTCTTCCGCAATTCTTATAGCTTCCTTAACAAGCGTATCCGCTGGCTTTGCAGCATTCTGTATTTTACTTACTAACAAAGGATCATTCTGCATAACAATGAGATCCAATGCTTCCTGATACTGATCGCCATACTTCTCACGACCATACGCATCCTCTCGCATTAAAAATTCCTCTCTTACCTTTTGGGCAATCAAGGCTTGATTCTCATCTTCAATAACTGGCGGTTCTCTTAGTCTTTTGTTTTCTTCTTCAAGTGCTCTTAAGCGTTGCTCCATATCACTCTCACGCGTTTTATACTTCTCGCGCTGTGCCTTTAGAACCTTACCCAAGATTTCTTGAGGAACCATTTTCGTTTCAACTTCAACCGTATCTTCCTTTTCAGGTTCTACCGTTTTAGCTGGTGTATCTGTAACCACTGCTACAGGTGTCTCCACTTTCGCTTCAACAACCGCAACAACCGGAGCAGCAACTGGTTCTGCTACGACTGGTTCAGCTTTAACTTCCAAGGTTCCTAAGTTACCTACCCAATTATTCGTTTCACTCACAATGTCCTCCTGATTTTTACGTCTTATCTGACGTTATCAACCACCCTTTACGTAGGCGGCACGTTTTGCCCGTTCGCGGCACCCGTCATAGTCTGAGCATGAGCAGCTACAGCTTGAGCTTGTGCGACTTGCGCATTTGCCTGAGCTATTTCTAACTGCCTCTGCTTCTCGGCCATAATCTGTTGTATTAAATCGTTTTTGCCTGGCATATCCGAGGCATTAATTAAATATTCGACTGGGAATGGTTGCCCAGATTGTATAATCGCTGGCATCAATGCTGCCAATTGATTGAAATTCTCGGTTCTCTGATTAGGCGTTTCCATATCTTCATCAATCTTTATATCATACTTACCTAATCTTAAATCATTCATAATATAAACCTGACCAGTAATTGGATCAGGTACACGCTGATTCAACACAATTCCCTGCGCATCTGGATCATCCGTAATCTTAACAAGTTTCTCTGAAGTCCAGTACTGTTGCATTTCTTCCAACACAATTCCAAAAATATCACGACGAGCTGCACGTAACGAAGCATAATACTGCCGAAGCATCTTGTCCGATGTTATCTGTCGCAACTGAATCGCTTTACCCGATAACTGCTTATCCTCTTGCCCTGCAAACTCCTTCGCAATACCCGTCGCCTCAACTTCACTCTGCGCTAAATTCAATAAGTAAACATCCGATTGATCTGGATTATCCTTGTCAATCTGAAATTGCTTTCCAGCTTTGTAAATTACAACTCCATCCGGCCTTGCTGCTTCTTTTCTCGTTCGCTCAATATCCGCAACTGCACCTTCTTCAGCTATAATTCGATTGGTATTTGTTTTGTGAAGCAACTTAGATCGTCGCTTATTATATTCCTTCTGCGCATCGATATATTGTTTGACAACCCCATACGGCATGAACGTCTCATGCTCCACATTGCCAAGCGCGCGAGAGAATGGAAACTTACCTTCAGAATCATGAGGCCGTACATTCTGCTTATCTTCCAAAATCTTGTTCGATATAAATATCCCAGAATTAATTTCCCAACGTGTTCGCGTAAAATACTGCGCATTTGGATACAACTGCTTAAACGCACTCATTTCCTCTTTAGAAAAATTCGTAATCTCTATCACCGAACCTTCTAACGATGGATGAAACGCAAACTCTATCCGCTTCTGCACTCGCTCCCATACATTAATCAGCCGAATTCTCTTTCTCTTCGGATCTAAAAATGTATCCATATCAATCGTATCCGCCGTTACATTCTCACTGGTGGCATAATCATCGCCAAGCGTTGTCTTATTCGGATATGAACCAAGATTGTTAAATGATTCCTGCGCTACCGCCAACGACCGCTCAATATCCTCTTTCATATCTGGATACATCTCAACCAAGTCGCCAACCTCAACCCATACCGTCTCCCAAAGACGCTTTGCGTCCTTCAAGTCCGTTCTACGGCATCTACGATCAAGAATAATATCGTTATTGCATCGATATGAAATCTTGATCTCCGGCTCCAAAAAATCAAATTCCAAATTGCACTTGTACCAACCCACACCAGACGTAAATAAGTTCTTGGCTACTTGCGTCTCATGTTCATCAAATCGATTCATCTCTTCGACATATCGCAACGCTTCTGTAACATATTTCGCCTTTTCAAAATCCGCAGATCCCTTATCCCTAGCGCGCATCATCATGCGACGACCTAGATAATCCCCCATGATCGCATCAATTCTCGGCTTGATTAAATTTATAACGACTTCAGGTTGTCCACGTCCGGCCAACGCTGCCTTTTCTTCTTGGCTTAATTGATCGCCATCATAGAAACGTTCCCACTCACGCTTCTTGTTCCACCACGTTTGATGATGTTTGAAATCTTGCGTAAATTCAGACTTCCAGCGTTTCAGCTTCTCGAAATCTGCATCTTGTACAGGGTAATCTTTGATCACTTCACAATCCTATACCGTTGTCCAGTTTGGAGCAAGAGTTTCGTCTTCATCTTTAAAAAACTTGCGAAATTTTCGCTTTGGTGGATCGACTGATACCTTAGGCCTATCCATCAACGCATACCTTAAACAATCATACAAATCATCCCCTGTGTCTGGATTCTCGGCATCTGCATCCACTTTCAACACATCCTCTGGTCGCTTCTCATCGTGCGTCATTCTTACAATCGTTTCAAATGTTTTCTGACATGACTTAAATATCCGAAGTGTAGGCATAAACTTTCCATTGGGCGTAGGTCGTAAAATTAAATAATCACGTAAATGTTGCGCTCCTGCTACCCGCTCAATACTAGCTTTACTCAATACCAATCGATGATTAGAATATTGTGAAAACTTTTCATCAACGCTTGGATCCCCACTATGCTTCGTCCAGCAATCTAATCCCGCTGGAATAGACTTTAAATTTTTAGAATCAGGATATGACATAATCTCCGCCACAATTTCTTCTGTCCTACGCTTTGATTTTAAAAATTCCCGATACACATATACGTTCCCGTCCGTATCCATAGCTAACCAAAGGAATGCAGCAGGATGATTGTATCCCGTATCAAATGCTCCCATTCGCTCCCAATGCTCCGGAATATCAAAGTCAGGTACTAGATGCGTTTCACGTGAAACCATATCAAAAAACTGTCCAGCTTGAATATCCCATGACCCTTCAAGATAGGCCTTCACTAGCATTTCGTTTTTATTCGACTTCAAACGCTGAACATACTTCGGGTCATGCTTCATCAACGCGGGGTTATCGTAAACCCTAGCCAATATAAAAGCGAAATCGTCTGGGTTCTCCATCTCACGGAATTGTCGTTCTACAAATAGTCGTTTCAGCCACTTGTGACCAATACCGCCAGGGTTGCCAGTAAGTAATGTTCTAGGTTGAATATCAGGATAGCTAGAACGATTAGAACCTTTCAACGTCCAAAACCAATCTTCAGGCCATTCTCCAACTTCTTCAATAGCCAAGTCATGATACTCCTGACCTTGATGCAGTCCCAAATCTCTTTCATACTGGCAATGGCGAAAAGCCAAAACCGAACCATTAGGTAACTTCAATTCCTTATTCTGATTGTTGTAGTATTGGCGAAGTATCGGAAACTTTTTAAGAAGCGGGGCAATGTGATTGCCGTATAACTCTGGATACGTTTTTCTGAAAATCACGCCGTAACTGTTAGGAATTGCAATACGCCGTTTGAGCATGATTTCACGTAACCCATGAGACTTGCCGCCCCCTTTTGCGCCCCCGAAAAATGTATTTTCCGTAGTCTCTATAGCTCTATCGAATTCAGACTGTTTAGGTGTTAACTCAATGACAATCTGATTTGACATTAGATACGATTGCGTGATTTTCTGACAGCAACCTCAAATTGAGACAGTCCCGCTTGTTTAAATCTTTCATTAACGTTTTTTTCGAGCATGGCCATAGGCAAGTCGGTTATATCTTCTTCCCAGCCGCCTGATTTGTCGGAAGCTTCGGGCGGTGCTTCATTAACTGGAGCATTCTTACATAACATATACATATCTTCCCATGTTTTACCCGCACGTTGTAGCATGTTGTTAACCTTACGAATGGCTAGTAATGCCTCGCCGTCGTTGGGTGATAGCGTAATGTTCATAAACTTAAACAAATTGATTAGATCGCGTTGATTCATTTTTCCCCTCTATAATCCCTGACAATAACTTCAAATGCAGTTCCATCGCCAGTCAAATGTGTTTCGTCACGAACTTTACCTACTAAACGATTTAAAAACTTATCAAGTGATTCCATATCGCCTCTTTCTAAAATCTTAATAGCAACCGATGCAAGCAAGGCTGTGATAACTTTAATCCCTTTACCGTTTTTGATTTTTTTTTGTAAATCTTTTAAACCTTGAAGATCATCGCTGACAATAAGATCCGCAATTTCTTGAATATCTTCGCGTGCAGTTTTTTTGATTAGTTTTTCTTCAAATGAAAGCGGCGGCTTGCCTTTAGGGTTGCCGCTTTGGCCGCGTTTAAATGGTTTTAAGTTTTCGTCGTTCACTGATTCTCATTGAAATCATGCCATTTCATAGATTTTTACGCAACATTTTAAATAAGGGTGACTAAACCAATGGAAAAAATCTGAGTTTAGTCCCTTGCTTTTTTTAAGAGATAAGCACCTATCTTTTCCCAGAATCACCACATTTGAAATAATCCAACAATATCAACGCTGTAACAGTGTAACATTTTAAAAGTGACTGTTACAAAAAGTGTTACACTTCCAAGTTATTGAAATCATTAATGGAGTAGGATATTTGTAACAATGTAACACTATTTATAAAAATAAATATATATAATAGAAAAATCCCTTTCTTATATCACTCTCTTTTTATTCTATGATACCTAAGTTGGAATTTGAAAAAAGTGTTACAGTGTTACACTTTGACCTTTTGCTTAATCATTTTATGCAGTTAGACGTGTAACACTTTTTGTAACACTCTGTTAAAAAGTGTTACAAAACGCCTTAAAAACCGTTACATTGTGTAACAAGTCAGGAAAACCCTTACGATCTAAAACGGTCTATAATCCATTTTTTTAACCTTGGACTACTCCCACATTAAAAAATAATTTACTTTTTTTACATTATTTTCTTTTTTTTACCTTTTTTTATGTTATATTCATCTTGTAGTTAACAAAAACTTTTCAGCGAAAGGGAAACAACATGAATCAATCGATTATGATTAAGATCAAATATATTTCACCAACCAACACGAAGGGTGCAAGGGTTAAATTTGTAAGTTTTGATTTTGGTGACAAGCCAGTATCAAAAACATTAAGCTTTAATACGCAATACAGCGACATTCAGTCTATGGCCCTATCGATTTTAAAAGATCGATACATTACGCCGTTGATGGTCAATTCAAGATCAAAAGAAACAATCATCATGTGTGACTGGTACAACTACGCTGATTTTGAACATTTCTTTGGTTTAAAATCTTATGAAAGTAAGGTGGCCTAAATGGAACTCCTACTCATCGCCATGATGTACTTATACCCATGCAACGAAGTCAGCGCATACCTCGAACAGTCTAACGCGCAAGCGGTGTCGGACGTATTCGAGGGTGAACTAGCTGAAATGATAACTGAACAATGTTTCGAATAGAAAGGGATAAAAAATGAAAACAAGCTTAGACAACACGATTGAATTCGATAGTTCAAATTGTTCAACAGTAATAGGCCCATTGGCCCATGGCTTTTATTTCACGAAGCCAGTTTTTAATAAGCTTCGAGAAGAAAGGCCGGAAACGTTACTAATCATTCGGCCAAACCTTTTGGTTAGCCTTGGATGGAAACACTTGCAAGCGGTTAAAATCAAAGAAAACACCTACAAGGTTGAAGTTTATGAACCAAAGGCGGCTTTATGAAATACCCTATAGGAACTAAATTTTTTTCACGAAACAAACGTAAAGATATTTATACCGTGATTGACTATCTCACAACCACAAACTTAAAAGGCGAAGTGGTCAAGGTTAGATATATTGCCAATACGGATTTCATGGGCCAAAAACTAACCGATTATGACGTGATTGAAGGATCTATCACCATGAGTCATGGAATGTTAGGGGTGCCAGCATGACCTTAAAAACCTTCTTTGCCCTGATGGAACAAATCCATTGGAACTTTGGGCAACCGTATCAGTGGCAACCTTTAGAAACGACATTGGAAGGGGAAATCCTATGACACGTCACGACACGCATAACTATTTAGGAATAGTAGCTATCTGCATTTTGCTTTGTATGGGCCTAAAATACATTACCAGGCACGTGGACTCGGTAGCGTCGCTTTACAATGCTAACCAGATAAAATGCCAGAAAATCAATCCTGCAAGCAATGCGGGCATTTTTAAGGGGGACAAATGAATCAACTTGAAAGATTTGATCAAATTTTGAATGCGGCACGGGAAGCGAATAAATATTTCACCTATTGTCGGGAACATTTAAAGGGTGAACGAAGCGAGCTAGAAGTTGAAAAACAGTGCAATATTGCTCAGCAAGCTTGTTTGAATGCTTTAGAAAAGGTGGGAGAATGAAAAAACTATTCCTTATAGCTTTATTTATCCATTGTGGGAGCGAACCTTTCCCCGCACAAATTCCAATGCACTGCATAACGCCCTATGGGGAATTGAATACAACGGTCTTTGTCGATGATGAAACAACCATTTCGTATTCGATCAATGCGGAGCAAACTTTTATTTTAACGCGGGAAGCGAAATATTGCGATGGAGTATTGACGGATGGAACGACAACGTTAAAAGAAACAGAAAACGGATATTTGCTAACTTCTACAGGGGTGCATTGTGAGTGAAAATCAACTCCCAGCCAATTTTGAGTATACTGGCCAATGGTTCCGGTTTGGCGATAAAAAACACATGGCCGCTATCGGTAAAGTTTTGCCAGATGGAAAGAAAATGGTCACGTTCTGGAATCATCGAACGGGAGAGAAACAAACGTTAGTTGAAAATAATCCAGTTAAAGCCAATGGTTTGCACCAGTCGGGATATGCCAAGAAAAAAAGAATCAAGGCAACGCCTCTACAAATTGACGACGACATATTCATACCTTTTTTGGACGCGAATGAAAACCTTGCGACGGTGCAAAAAATAACCAAAGTCAAGGGTAAATATGAAAAGTTTTTTGAGAAAGGAAGTCCTGCCAAAGAGATTTACCACGCCCTATCAGAGCAAAACAATCCAAGATTGATTCTTGTGGGTGAAGGGTATGCAACGTGCGAATCCGTTTATCAAATGGTAAGTGACGCGCTGGTAGTGTGTGCGGCCACGGCCTCAAATATCCCTTGGACGTGCAACTTCTTTCAAAAGAAACACCCACAAGCCAAAATTATTATCATTGGGGACAACGACGAACGGGGACTAAAAACTCCCTTTGAGGCGGGGTACCCTGCAATATTTCCAGATAAACAAGATCCAGAGGCAAAAATTGATTGGAACGATGTATTTGTAGAAAACCAAGAGCAAGCGACACAAGAGCTAAATCGGAAAATTAATTCTATATTGGAAACAGATAATTTTTCATCATCTCAAGATGACTTAAGTTTTATTTTTTTGGGTGGCGAAAACAATATGCTTTTTTTCTTTAATAAAAGAACAAAAGAAATCCACGAAATAGATCCAAGCTCAATTACAATGGGCAAACTGATTTGTTTGGCTCCATTAAAATATTGGGACAGCACTTTTCCTACGGAATACAAGAACGGCGGGAAAGGGATATGTGACTTGCGTCAAGCTTCGGATTTTTTAGTAAGCAAAAGTTTTGAAGTTGGGAAATATGTAAAAAATAAAGTTCGCGGTGTTGGTGTTTGGAAAGAGGAAAACAGTATTGTTGTTAATTCACTTAACAAAATATGGAAAGATGGCAAAGAAACAAATTACGGACAAATTGGAAAACGTATTTATATTTCAGAAGACACGCCATTTCTAAACTGGACAAGGCCCGCCGATAAGCAAGAAATTTTAAAATTATATGATCTGATTTCCAGATTGTCGTGGAAAAACACTGTGAGTGCGGACTTTCTTTTTTCGTGGCTTGCCTTAAGTCCTATGGCAGGTCTTCTTGAGTGGCGGCCTCATATTTGGGTGTGTGGGGGTAGAGGGTCTGGAAAATCGGAGGTCAAACGAGAAATCATTTTGCCCATGCTCAATATTGAATTGGATGGGGGAGACAATTTAGGTTCAACCGAAGCGGGAGTACGACAATCAAGGCAAGTATCAGCGGCACCCTTGATCTATGATGAAGCGGAAGTAACGGATGAGCGTACAAAGTATTTACTCGATTCATTGATACGAACCATTTCTTTAGCATCGGATTCAAGTAATTCTAAAATCAGAAAAGGTTCATCTGGCGGGAAATCATCATCTTTTAATGTAAACTTTAGCGCGTGTTTATTTTCAGTAGGCGTTAATTCATTGGAACACCCACAGTATCGATCAAGGTTTTCCATTTTGGAATTGGTTGAGACTAAGGACAATGGATATACCGGAGTAGGCGGTACTCAAGAGCAATTGAGGGAATTAATTAAGGATGATTTTTGCCATAGATTTTTCTCTAGTTCACTTCAGAGACTTCCAATATTTCATAAAAACTTTGAAGTTTTTTATAAAATTCTAAAAAGAAGAGTGTCGGCGCGTTTCGCGCAGCAAGTAGGAACCTTGCTTGCAGGAAGTTATACGATGCAATTTTTGCCGGATAGTGACGAAAAAGAGATTGAGAAATTTATTTCTTCAAAAGATTTGATTGAGGAAAATTTAGATAATTCTGTAAAAAACGAGCAAGACTGTTTGAGTTATTTATTTTCAAAGAAAATAGTTGATGGACATTCTTCATATACAATTGGTGAACTTATTGAAAACGTTCAAGATGATTTTATTGAAACACCAGTTCGAGAGAATAAAGAAAAAATTCTCATGCAACATGGAATAAAATTTATTAAAAAGGATGATGTTTTAGCAATTTCAAATACCAATGCGGAATTGAAAAACATTTTTAGAGGTACTCCGTGGCAAACAGGATGGTCAAGGGTTTTAGGAAGATTGCCTTTTGTATTTGAGAAAAGTCATCAAGTGAGAATGAATGGTCAGAACCAACGATGCACTTGTATCGATCTAATTAAATTTAATAATGTAGGAGTAGAAAATGAGTAAGATGAATGCGCAAGAATTTTTGCATATTTACTGGACGTTTATGAATTTGAAAGAATTTAACCATGAGGAAGTGGCTAAAACTTTTTCAATGGAAAGCGGAACATTGAAACGAATGGTAACAAAAGCTGAAAAAAATGAAGGTTATCTTGTGAAAAGTTTGATTGCCAACAAAATTAGAACGGCTGTAGGGATTGAGATGCACGGCAAGGAAGTGTTTTTGGAACAAATGAAAAACGAATTGGCCAAATGAACCTCTGGAACCATCAAGTCAAAGCCCTAGAATTTGTGAAAGCGTCAAAGCTTGGGGCCGCTTTACATCTTGATCCGGGAACTGGAAAGACAGCTATAGCAGTGAAATGGATTGAAGGACTATTTCAAGCTAGTGAGCATCGGGCCTTGGTGTTTACGCCACCAGTGGTTTGCGCTCAGTGGCTCAAAGAGTTTGATACGTTCACAAGCTTGGCGAGTTACGCGGTCACGGCTACAGGTTCAAGCCAAAAGAAAATCAAAGCCATAACGTCTGGGGCTTCTATCGTTGTGACCAATTATGAGTCTGTCCGGTCTAAAGATGTAATCAAAGCGTTGTACGACTTTAAACCTACAATCTTGATATGCGACGAGTCACATCGCGTCAAGAGTTCGTCAGCTAAGCAGTCCAAGGAAATTACTAAGCTGTCCAAAATGTGTCGGCACCGGATGAACATGACGGGTACGCCCATGACCAATAGCGAGTTAGACCTGTTTCAACAGTTTCTTATCCTGGACAACGGGGCTACGTTCGGCAATAACTTCTACACCTTCCGAGCAAAATACTTTGAGGACAAAAACGTCTATAAGCGTGGGCAGCATAACTACTTCCCAGACTGGCAGGTACGTAAAGGTGCAAGGGAGGAAATTTCTCGTATCCTTAGCAAGCGTTCATTCGTGGTTAGAAAAAGCGAATGTTTGGATCTTCCCGATATGGTGTACAAAGAGATTGAAGTCGATCTTTCACCGGAACAAGTGCGAGTCTATGAGTCGATGAAGAAAGACTTTCTCGCCACACTGGAAGACGCAAGAGGCAATTCACAAGTAGCCGTGGGACGGTTGGTCATTACTAAAGGACTGAGACTGCAACAGATTGTATCTGGTTTTGTGGGCGTGGAGGAAGGACAGGACGTTAGCTTTAAGGACAACCCACGGTTGGAAGCCCTTGAAGACCTACTGACGGACCTAACCAAGCCTGTGATTGTATGGGCATGTTTCCGTAAGAACTACGAGGACATCGCATCGGTATGTGAGAAGCTTAAACTTACTTATGGTTATCTCACCGGAGGACAGAATCCGAGCCAGCGCGAAGAAACGATTCAAGCCTTTCGTCGTGGTGAAGTACAGGTACTTATTGCCAATCAAGGCGCAGGTGGTGTGGGTGTGAATCTGATTGAAGCACCGAACGCGATATACTACTCTAGGGACTTTTCACTGGAGAAGGACATTCAGAGTGAGGCGCGGAACTATCGCGGAGGCTCGGAGATCCATGAGAAGGTGACAAGGTATGACTTGGTCGCTAAGGGTACGATTGATGTTGAGATCCTCAAAGCGTTGCGAGCCAAAAAAGATGTGTTGGAGTATTTACTACAGGGGGGAAAATGAAACCCGAATCCATCTTCCAAAAGCGTGTCCTTCGAGACTTGAAAAACCTCCCTCACTCTTGGATACTCAAGACCCAGGAAAAGACCAGGCGTGGCGTACCGGACATTTTGATGTGTTTAGGTTCTCGCTTCGTGGCGATAGAGCTTAAGGCTTCAGAAAAGGCCACTGTATCGCCACTCCAAGCATACGAAATCGCTCTGATTGCCCATAGTGGCGGGGCAGCGTATGTGGCCTATCCTGAAAATTGGCCTCAGATTTTATCTGAGATAATAATGTTGACAAAGTAACGAAATGTTTATAGTGTAATTGAAACAGCGAAAGGAAACTATGATTTTTACAATTAACAAAGCATCAGATTGGGACTTTGAATCTGAATTAGATATTACATCTTTAGATGATCTTATTAATTTTATAAAAGAAAATGGCGAAATCATTATGACAGAAAATAAAATAACGATTTATAATGATTATGTTGAGTAACAGCGAAAGGAAACTATGGGACTACTAGAACAAAAAAAGGAAATTGAAAATAAACTTAATTTTTACTTAACAGATGATGATGGAAAACGTTGGGCCGCATATATCAATACTACAGATGGAACAATTCGTGTTTTTAGTGAAAAAATATTTACTAAAGAAGAGTCGATTGCTATCTGCGAGTGGTACTTAAAAACTGTGAAAGAATTATAAATGAAACACACACCAACACCTTGGTATATTTCAACTGTAAGTACGGGACTTATTCGTACTGAAGATAATAGTGAAGTTATAGATTATAAAATAAAACATTCGCTATCTGATTATGAAAGTGTGCAAATTGGACAGATTGGGTATGTTTTTTTAGATAATGAAACAAGTAAGGCCAATGCCGAATTTATCGTTCGCGCAGTTAACACCCACAATGAATTGTTGGAAGCTTGTAAATTAGCATTGGAATTTATGGAAAGTGTTAATAATGGACTTTCTTACAGAGCTTTGAAAATAAAAAAAGCTATCGAACAAGCAGAAGAGTTTGACAAGTAAACAAATTAGTATAAGGTAAACAAATCATGACTGGTAAACAAATGAAAAAGATGCGTAGAAAGTTTGAACTTAGCCAAGCTGCTCTAGGGGATATTCTTGGTTATGCTAAAAACTCTATATCTTTCATTGAAAGATCAGATCGTGAATTGACACCAAAAATGAGAAAACTGTTAAAACTAAATATGGATAAAATTAAAAAGGCCGCTTCATAAGAGCGACCTTTTTAAGTATCCTCAGCGAAAGGATTAGGAAATGTCTGATACAAACGTAACAAATCAAAATGAGGGTGTCAATACCCTTGAGGAAATGGAGAAATTGGTCGAAGGGTTAGCCCTTGCCAAGATTGCTCTTGAAGAACTAGCCCAGCAAGAAAAGAAAATCCAAGAAGCTCGTCGTGACCTGGAACACCAGATCATGACTAAGCTTAAGGAAGTGGGCAATACCAGCTACGTGTCCAAGTTCGGACGCGCTTCGATCAAAACCTCGTTATCTTACAGAACGCCTAAAGACGCGCAGGCTAAGAAAGCTCTCTTTGACTACATCAAAGCTAAGGGAGAGGACGTATATATGTCCCTTCTATCCGTCAACAGCCAGACCTTAAACGCATGGGCGAAACAAGAGCTTGCAAACGCCATCGAAGCTGGCACGTTCCCCTTTTCCATCCCTGGCCTGGATGAACCGATTCCTTACGAGACAATATCGTTTCGGAAGGCATAACCAGCTTGGAAACAAGCTATAAACAAAGGAAGCAATAAAATGAAAAACGAAGTACAGAAAAAACAAGAAACAGCCCTAACAACCAACAATGTCCTTGCGATGCAAGCACAAAGTGAAGTCATTCTGAATAAGGACACCATCAAACTACCACGTTTGGTACTGGTCAACCCCATGTCCTCATTCAAGAAAGATCACGATGAACTCAAAGATGGTGAGATGGTCAATTCAGATGACTTCTCCGTGGTGGTTCCAAAGAAAGGTAAAAAGAGTTTCATCCCGCTGATGATTAAACAGTTCTATGACACCTATGAAGTCACCAGTGCGGGTAAGAACCTGATTGCCCGTGAACCGTACACCGGACAAGAGAAGGATTATAGTGATGCGAAAGTCATCAAGACCATTGTATTTGATACGTTACTTGTGGATCGTGAGAACCCTATGCTTCTACCATACCGCGTAACCTTCAAACATGGCGCAGCGTCCGTGGGCGTTAAGCTATTAACCTCTATGTATGTGACCAACAAACAGTTCGGAAAAGCACCATGGGCGGCTGCTGTGAATCTTTTCGCTTCAACGAAAAAATCCAAAGATGGTAAAGAGTTTGAAGTGATTGATTTCGCGGTGGATAGAGAACCACTTACACAGCAAGAAGTATCGGACGCTGAAAAGTGGGTGGCGAGCTTTATGGGAGCAACCATTGAATCCGCGGATGACCATGATTAAAATCGGATCTATGATTCAGTGTGCCTACGTGAAGTGTCAAAAACTAACACGTCAGAAAACACCGAATCATAAGTTTTGTAACGATGGATGTAAACGAAGACAACATCATATGGATAAAGGGACGGGTAAAACCTCGTCCCTTTTCAGAGGAGAACATTATGTTAGATCATGAACCAAGTTTAAACTCACCTTGCGACGAAAAACTAGAAAGGATCTCAGACCATGTGGATGAACTTAAAATTAAAGATTTGGCTAGTGAAATTTTATCTTATGGTTTGGATGAGACGGTTAAAGAGACGATACTTGAGCTAGAACTTCCAAATTGTAATGACTTTATGAGAGAAGTGATTCAAGAAAGCAACTTGGAGTTTTTACTCAAACTGGTTTCCAAAAAAACCATTTCAGAGATTCGAGAAATCTTGATTGATAAATTGTATTGGAGGGAAGAATGAAACACTACGACTGGCAATCCTCAGTAATCATTCTTTTAATTTGTTTCGGCATGTGCCTTGGCCTGCACAAATTTACCAAGGTGGTTGATAAGTATGCGGCGAAATACAATGGAGCGAAACATGGGAAAATCTTCCCAGAATCGAAGGAGTAAGATGAGAACACCGTTACCTTGGATAAAAAATGGTTATAACATTATTTCTGAAGACAATCTGACTATATGTGTTTGCGAAATAGAAGCTGATACTCAATTCATCGTCTATTCCGTCAACAACATCGAGCGAGTAGAGAAGCATAGGGATGAACTTTTAGAGGCTGCGAAACACGCAAAGTTCCTATTTGAAAGAATGAAAAAAACGAATCTTTTTCCAGAAGATTTAGCAATATATTCTAAACTTGAAAAAGCCATCTCGGAAGCGAGTGAGAAATGATTTTTAACAACAACGAAAGGAAAATGAAATGAACGTCGAAGAAATGAAACTAAAAGAGCTACTAGCACTTGCGAGTGCGTTTGGAGCAAAACCAGATGATACAGCGTTTGAAGTTGGAAAGCAGTATTTGATCAGAACAGTAACCATGTACTACACAGGTAGAATCATACGAATAACTTCCAAAGAACTTGTATTAGAAGATGCGGCTTGGATTTGTGATACAGGTCGTTTTCACGACTGTTTAAAAGAAGGTAGGTTTAACGAAGTTGAGCCGTACATAGAAAATGTAATCATTCCAAGAGATACAATTGTAGATGGTTCAATCTGGACGCATAAACTTCCATTGGTTCAAAAATGATTCAGTCGATTAAATATAGGGCAACGTATCTTTACTGGTCGGGGTCGTGGTCGTGGTCGGGGTCGAGGTCGGGGTCGGGGTCGTGGTCGTGGTCGTGGTCGAGGTCGGGGTCGAGGTCGGGGTCG
>JACCDT010529554.1_pt1 | contig 27945 bp, 13 predicted proteins | sample 7446291 | NCBI WGS metagenome assembly JACCDT01 (sample SAMN15323446, study PRJNA562643) | freshwater metagenome | isolation source: river surface water | place: USA:Blue River Watershed | collected 2017-08-17 | reverse complement strand
GGCCACGGCGGGGGCCGGGGCGGCGGCCGCCACGGCGGGGGCGGCCACCGGCGCCATCTGGACGACGGCCGGCTGGCCCTTGACGATCCGGACCTTGCCCTCGGCTTCGGTGATTTCCAGTTCGGAGACGTTGGATTCGGACACGAGGTCGATCAACGTCTTGAGTTTTCGCAGGTCCATGGGGTCTCCGGGATTCAGTAATGCGTAACCATTCGCAAACCAGTCGGGAATGTAGCCCAAAAAAGGCTATCTGAATCGAACTGGCGGCGATTGATCAATTTCTTGGTGCTTGCTGGTCAAATTGACCGCAGGTCGCGCAACGGGCGCGCTGGCCCGGGATGGGCCGGTGATGGCTGGCAGGCGCTCCGGATCGCCCGTCGGCCGGCGCCGCCGGAATGGGGTTCAAACCCCGGCAGACGCCTTCCACTGAGCCAGGATCTCCGGCGTCAGCTGTCCCATTTTACGCTGTCGGATGCTGCCATCTGCCCCCAACAGGACCGAAAAAGGCAGTCCACCCGTGGTATTGCCCAGGGAGCGGCCCAGTTCGCTGCCTTCCAGCCCCCCCATGGCGACCGGGAAGGCGACCGGGGCGCGGGCCAGGAAGCGCTGGACGGCGGGGGCCTGGTCGATGGCCAAGCCCAGCACGTTCAGGCCTTTTGCCGAATTTTCGCGGAAAAAGGCGTCGAGAAGCGGCATCTCCTCGACACAGGGCGGGCACCAGGTGGCCCAGAAGTTGACCAGCAGCGGCTTCCCCTGCAGCTTGTCCAGAGCCAGTGGCTGCCCGTCGGGAGCCTGGAGTTTGAGCTGCCAGAGGGCCTGGACGGCGGCATCGGCCGCTGCGGGCGCCAGGGCGCCGGGGCGCAGGCGCCAAGCGGCGACGCCGGCGCCGGCAGCGGCCGCGAGGGCGGCCACGCCGCCGATCAGCCAGGCGCGCCGGCGGGTTTGGGGGGAGGGAGCCGCCGGGGCGCCCATGTCGTGTTCAGCTCCGGCCATCGGCCGCCTCCTCTTCGCGGGCCATCAGGGCCCGCAGGTCCGCCAGGTCGCCGCGCGGCGCCCGGCCCCGGGCATCCGGACGCAGCGCGCCGCGCAGGTCGTCCAGGTCGTGGATCAACAGGTGCAGGCCGATGTGCTCGCCCAGCTCGTCGCAGCGGACGGAGACGCTGAGCGCATCGACCGGCTCCCCCTGGAAGCCGGTGACGCTGCGGGGCTCATAGGCCACGCCCTTGTCGATCAGCATGATCTCGGCCGACTTCGGGTCGTCGCAGAACAGCTGCATATAGATGTCGGACAGCCGGGTGGCGGTGCCGTGCCAGACCGCGCCGGCCAGGTGGGGGCGGAACTCGGCCAGGCGCTCCATCCAGACCGCCGCCAGCCGCCGCAGCGCAGCCAGCTCGGCCGGCTGCGTGTCGGCGCAGAAGATGTCGATGTACTCGCGCACTGCGTCCTCGACCAGGTCGTTGCCTGGCAGGGCGGTGCGCGGCGGCAGGCCCAGGCCCTTGAGGGCGCGGCGCTTGGCCGGGCCCCACTCCAGGCCCTCCTCGACGACGAGGCGGGCCGCGAAGGCGGCGATTTCGTGGGCAACGCTGTCCATGGGCCCGCATTGTCCACTGCCGGCCCCGGGCCGCCTGGCCCAAGGGACTCTGCGGACCGCGGCACCCAGCCTCGGCAAACCGCCCTCCCCCCCGTGCGCTGCGGCCCGGCCGCAGGCCGCCCCGATAATCACCGGCCATGCATATTCACATCCTGGGCATCTGCGGCACCTTCATGGGCGGCGTTGCCGCCCTGGCCCGCGAGGCCGGCCACAAGGTCACCGGCTGCGACGCCGGCGTCTACCCCCCCATGAGCGACCAGCTGCGCGCCCTGGGCATCGAACTGATCGAGGGCTTCGGCGCCGACCAGATGGGCCTGAAGCCCGACGTCTGGGTGATCGGCAACGTGGTCTCCCGCGCGCGCCTGCCCGATGGCACGCCCAAGTTCCCGCTGATGGAGGCCATCCTTGAGTCCGGCCAGCCCTATGTGAGCGGGCCGCAGTGGCTGCTGGAGAACGTGCTGCAGGGCCGCCATGTGCTGGCGGTGGCCGGCACCCACGGCAAGACGACCACGACCTCGATGCTGGCCTGGGTGCTGGAGCAGGCCGGCCTGGCGCCGGGATTCCTGGTCGGCGGCGTGCCGATGAACTTCGGCGTGTCCGCCAGATTAGGCGCCCCCACGCTCCCCGCTTCGCGTGGTTCGCTGCCCCCCGAGGGGGCTGGTTCGCCTTGGGGCGGCCCGGCGGCGAACCGCGGTGCCTCAGCCCGTCCCGGCGGCGGCGCCCCCCTCTTCGTCATCGAGGCCGACGAGTACGACACCGCCTTCTTCGACAAGCGCAGCAAGTTCGTGCACTACCGGCCGCGCACCGCCATCCTGAACAACCTCGAGTTCGACCACGCGGACATCTTCGACAACCTCGCCGCGATCGAGCGCCAGTTCCACCACCTGGTGCGGACGGTGCCGGCCTCGGGCCGGGTCGTGGTCAACGGACTGGAAGAAGCCCTCACCCGCGTGCTTCACCAGGGCTGCTGGAGCGAGGTGCGCAGCTTCGGCGCCGCGGTGAGCGACTTCACCGCCGAGGGCGAGCCCCATGCCTTCGACGTGCTGCACCAGGGCAAAAAAGTCGGCCGGGTCGAGTGGGACATCTCGGGCGTCCACAACCAGCTGAACGCCCTGGCCACCATCGCCGCTGCCGAGCATGTGGGCGTGGCGCCCGAGGCGGCGGCCGCTGCCCTCTCCAGCTTCCAGAGCGTGAAGCGCCGCATGGAAAAGCGCGGCACGGTCAATGGCATCACCGTCTACGACGACTTCGCCCACCACCCCACCGCGATCCGCACCACGGTCGACGGCCTGCGCCGGCAGCTGCAGCCCGGCCAGCGCATCCTGGCGGTGTTCGAGCCGCGCTCCAACACCATGAAGCTGGGCACCATGAAGTCCCAGCTGCCCTGGAGCCTGGAGCAGGCCGACCTCGCCTTCTGCCACGCCGGCGGCCTGGACTGGGACGCGAAGGAGGCGCTGGCCCCCATGGGCGCGCGCGCCGAGGTCGGCGCTGACGTCGACACCCTGGTGCGTCAGGTGGTCGCCGCCGCGCGTCCGGGCGACCAGCTCCTGTGCATGAGCAATGGCGGCTTCGGCGGCATCCACGCCAGGCTGCTGGCGGCGCTGGCGCAGCCGACCCCCTGAGCCAACCACCCGAGCCGGAACCGATTCAAGCCCGATTTCGGACAAATCTTCTTATTTCACCTCTTCAGTAAAAGTGTACTTTTACTAAATTTGATATTTAGCGATAATTCGGGCGATGAAGATTGCCCGAGAGGAAATCGTCGCCGTCCTCGCCCAGTTCAACCCCTGGTGGCGCGGAGAGCCAGCCCCCGACCTGCCCGACTGGCGGCGCGCGGCGTTCCAGGAATTGCAGGCTTGGTTGACAACGCCCCCGGCACCCCGGGCGGTGCTGCTTTCGGGCGCCCGGCAAATCGGCAAGACCACCCTGCTGCTGCAGTCGGCAGCCGCGCTGCTGGCCGCGGGCGTCCCGGCCGCCAACATCCTCTACGCCACCTTCGACCACCCCATCCTGAAGCTGGCCGGCATCGACGCGGTGATCGAGGCCTGGCGGACGCGTGAGCCGCACGCCGAAGGCCCTGAGTTCCTGCTGCTTGACGAGGCGCAGTTCATCCGGGACTGGGGCACCTGGGTGAAGCACCAGGTCGACTTCCGCAAAGACCGCCGGATCGCGTTCACCGGCTCGGCCATGCCGCTGGTCGAAGCGGGCCAGGAGTCGGGGGTGGGCCGTTGGCACACCATCCGCCTGACCACGCTCTCGTTCTACGAGTACCTGCAGATCAAGGGCCTGGCCCTGCCGCCCCTGCCGCGTCTGCGGAGCCTGCGCGACCTGAACGACTGGGAATTGCCGGACTTCCTTCGGACGGCCGAATCCGCAGCGCCTTATGTCGGCCACTTCCACGAGTACCTGGTCCGCGGCGGCTTTCCGCAAACCGCGCAGGTGGAAAGCATCACCCAGGCGCAGCGCCTGCTGCGCGAGGACATCATCGACAAGGTGCTCAAGCGGGACATGACCGCCCTGTTCGGCGTGCGACGCGTGCTGGACCTGGAGCACACCTTCCTCTACCTGTGCATGCACGACGGCGGCTTGCTGGACATGGTAGACCTGTGCGCCAACCTGGAAGTCAAGCGACCCACGGCCCAGAACTTCATCGAACTGCTGGAAGCGACGCACCTCATCTACCGCCTGCCGCCCCACGGCTACGGCAAGGACGTGCTGCGGGCGAGGTTCAAGATCTACCTGGCGGACGCCGCAATTGCCCCTGCGGTGATGCTCAAAGGCAAGGCACTGCTGGAAGATGCCGCGGCCCTGGGCGTGGCCACGGAAACAGCGGTTTTCAAGCACCTGTTTGCGCGCTACTACCGCCAGAGCCTGCGTTTTTCCTACTGGCGCGGAAAGCGCGACCACGAGGTGGACCTGGTCGCCGAGACCGGTGGCGAACTCATTCCCTTCGAGGTGAAGTACCGCGCCCAGCACACGGGCGCGCGGGACCTCAAGGGCCTGATCGAGCTGTGCCGGGCCAAGCGCATCGCACGCGGCTACGTGGCCACCAAGTCGCTGGAGGACTTCGGTCCGCTGGCCGGGCTGCCGCCGCCGGCGGCGGGTGAGGCCGCCACGCCCCAGATCATGCGGATTCCGGCGCCGCTCCTGTGCTACTGGATGGGGGCGATGGAGTTGCCCGCGCCATGAGACAGGGCCCCGCGCGGGGCCCTGCTCATTGGGGCAATGACACGCTCTTTTGCGCCCTCTTGCGCCCTTTTCGCCCTCTTACTTGCGGCGCGCCCGGACCGCCTCCGACAGGATGGCCAGCACCTGCTGCGAAGGCTCCCAGCCCAGGCAGGCGTCGGTGATGCTCTTGCCGTAGGCCAGCTTGCTCACGTCGTCCTTGCCCGGGGTGAACTTCTGCGCGCCGGCCTCGATGTGGCTTTCGACCATCACCCCGAACACGCTGCGCGAACCGGACTTGATCTGGCCGGCGATGTCGATCGCCACGTCCATCTGCTTCTCGTGCTGCTTGCTGCTGTTGGCGTGGCTGCAGTCGACCATCAGGCTGGGCGGCAGGCCAGCGGCCTCGAGGTCCTTGCAGGCGGCGGCCACATGGGCGGCGTCGTAGTTGGGCGTCTTGCCGCCGCGCAGGATCACGTGACAGTCCTTGTTGCCCTGAGTCTGGACGATGGCGACCTGGCCGTTCTTGTGCACGGACAGGAAGTGGTGGCCGCGCGCAGCCGCCTGGATGGCGTCGGTGGCGATACGGATGTTGCCGTCGGTGCCGTTCTTGAAGCCGATCGGCGCCGAGATGCCCGAGGCCAGCTCGCGGTGCACCTGGCTTTCGGTGGTACGCGCGCCGATGGCGCCCCAGGCGATCAGGTCGCCGATGTACTGGGGCGAGATGGTGTCCAGGAACTCGCTGCCGGCGGGCAGGCCCTGGCGGTTGATCTCGATCAGCAGTTGGCGGGCGATGCGCAGGCCCTCGTCGATGCGGTAGCTCTCGTCGAGGTAGGGGTCGTTGATCAGGCCCTTCCAGCCGACAGTGGTGCGGGGCTTCTCGAAGTAGACGCGCATCACGATCTCGAGCGTGTCGGCGTACTGGTCACGCAGGGGCTTCAAGCGGCGGGCGTAGTCGAGCGCAGCGGCCGGGTCGTGGATCGAGCAGGGGCCGATGACCACCAGCAGGCGGTCGTCCTTGCCGCTCATGATGTCGTGGATGCGGCGGCGGGTGTCGTTGATCAGCTTCTCGACCGGCGTGCCGGAGATGGGGAAGAAGCGAATGAGGTGTTCGGGCGGAGGGAGCACGGTGATGTCCTTGATGCGCTGGTCGTCGGTCTGGCCGGTCTTGTCGACGGGGCGCGGATACCAGGACGTATCGGTCGTGTGCTTGGCGGACATCGGGGAGCTCCTGTTCAAGTTGGAAATCGATGGAAAGTCAGGGCGAAAAAAAACCGCCGGTGGAGACCGGCGGTTTTTCGTGATTCCTGGGTGCTTTTCTTCTGGGTGCGCTCAGGTCTCTCGGCCGCCGGTGGGGCTGGAGAAATACCAAAAGTAGCCAAAAAAGAAAGCGTTTGCGCGAGGCATGGGTCGCAATCTAGCACAGAAAACGGGCGCGGCCGCCAAGAAACGTGTCACATGCGCAACGATGGGCCGAAGCGGGGAGCCGGACCTCAGGCGGTTCCACCGACCGTGAGGCCGTCGATCCGCAGGGTCGGCTGGCCCACGCCCACCGGGACGCTCTGGCCTTCCTTGCCGCAGGTGCCCACGCCCGAGTCCAGGCTCATGTCGTTGCCGATCATGGACACGCGGGTGAGCGCGTCGGGGCCGTTGCCGACCAGGGTGGCGCCCTTGACGGGGTAGAGGATCTTGCCGTTCTCGACCCAGTAGGCTTCGCTCGCGGAGAAGACGAACTTGCCCGAGGTGATGTCGACCTGGCCGCCGCCGAAGTTGGTGGCGTACAGCCCCTTCTTGATGCTGGCCACGATCTCCTCGGGCGACTTGTCGCCGCCGAGCATGTAGGTGTTGGTCATGCGCGGCATCGGGATGTGGGCATAGCTCTCGCGCCGGCCGTTGCCGGTGGGCCGGACGCCCATGAGGCGGGCGTTCATCGAGTCCTGGATGTAGCCGCGCAGGATGCCGTCCTCGATGAGGACGTTGCGCTGGCTGGCGTGGCCCTCGTCGTCGACGTTGAGCGAGCCGCGGCGGTCGGCGATGGTGCCGTCGTCGAGCACGGTGACGCCCTTGGCCGCCACCCGCTGCCCGATGCGGCCGGAGAAGGCACTCGACCCCTTGCGGTTGAAGTCGCCCTCGAGGCCGTGGCCGATGGCCTCGTGCAGCAGGATGCCGGGCCAGCCGGGGCCGAGCACCACGGTCATCTCGCCGGCCGGGGCCGGGCGGGACTCGAGGTTGGTCAGCGCCGCCGAGACCGCCTCCTCCACGTAGGTGGCGATCCGGGCGTCGTCGAAGTAGGCGAGACCGAAGCGGCCGCCACCGCCGGCAAAGCCCGACTCGCGCCGGCCGGCCTGCTCGGCGATCACGCTCACCGACAGTCGCACCAGGGGGCGCACGTCGGCGGCCAGGGTGCCGTCGGCGCGGGCGACCATGACCACGTCCCACTCGGCGGCCAGGCCGGCCATGACCTGCACGATGCGCGGGTCACGGGCGCGGGCGAGCTTCTCGACCTTCTCGAGGAGCTTGACCTTGGCGGTGCTGTCCAGGGTGGCGATCGGGTCCAGGCCCGGGTAGAGGGCACGGCTGCCGGCGACCTTGCGCGCCGGGGTCTTGACCTTGGCATTGCCCCCGGCGGAGCCGATCGCCCGCACGGTGCGGGCAGCGTCGAGCAGCGAGGCCTCGGAGATGTCGTCGGAGTAGGCGAAGGCGGTCTTCTCGCCGCTTACCGCGCGCACGCCCACGCCCTGGTCGATGCTGAAGCTGCCGGTCTTGACGATGCCCTCTTCCAGGCTCCAGCCCTCGTTGCGGGTGTACTGGAAGTAGAGGTCGGCGTCGTCAACCCGGTGGGCCTGGATCTCGGCCAGGGCGCGCGCCAGGTGGGACTCGGTGAGGCCAAAGGGCTCGAGGAGCAGGCGCCGGGCGGTGTCCAGACGCTCCAGGGTGGGTTCGCGGGAGATCATCGGACGATTATGTCTGCACCAGCCGCTTGCTGCGGGCGATGGACATGAGAATCCCCAGGCCCAGCCCCAGCGTCACCATGGCCGTGCCGCCGTAGCTGATGAAGGGCAGCGGCACCCCCACCACCGGCAGGATGCCGCTCACCATGCCCATGTTCACGAAGGCATAGGTGAAGAAGATCATGGTCACCGCCCCGGCCAGCAGGCGCGAGAACACGGTGGAGGCCTCGGAGGCGATGGCCAGCCCGCGCAGCACCAGGGCGGTGAAGCCGGCGATCAGCAGCAGGTTGCCCAGGAGGCCGAATTCCTCGGAGAAGGCAGCGAAGATGAAGTCGGTGGTCCGCTCGGGGATGAACTCCAGGTGGGTCTGGGTGCCCTGCATGAAGCCCTTGCCGAATATGCCACCCGAGCCGATGGCGATCATGCCCTGGAGGATGTGAAAGCCCTTGCCCAGCGGGTCCTTGCTCGGGTCGAGCAGGGTGCACACGCGCTGCTGCTGGTAGTCGTGCAGCAGGGGCCAGTCCACACCCGGAGCGCACAGCTGCGACTCGAACACCACCAGCAGGATGATGCCCACCAGGCCCAGGAGCACCGGCGGCACGATGAGGCGCCAGGACAGGCCGGCGAAGAAGATCACCGCCACGCCCGCGGCCGCCACCAGGATGGCGGTGCCCAGGTCGGGCTGCTTGACGATCAGGCCCACCGGAATCGCCAGCAGCACGCCCGCGACCACGAAGTCCAGCGGCCGCAGCTGACCCTCGCGCTTCTGGAACCACCAGGCCAGCATCAGCGGCATGGCGATCTTGAGGATCTCGCTGGGCTGGATCACCACCCCCACATTGACCCAGCGCCTGGCGCCCTTCTTGGTGATGCCGAACACCGCCACCGCGATCAGCAGGGCCACGCCCAGGGTGTAGAGCGGCACCGCCAGGGTCATGAGCCGCTGCGGCGGCACCTGCGCGACGACGAACATCACGAAGCCAGCGATCAGCATGTTGCGGCTGTGGTCCACGAAGCGGGTGCCGTGGTCGAAGCCGGAGGAGTACATGGTGAGCAGGCCCGCGCAGGCCAGCATGAAGACGGCGAAGGCCAGGGGACCGTCGAACCCCCGCACCAGGGGCGCGGCCCGTTGCAGGAGGCTGGGTTTTTCGATGACGGCGGCCATGGGCGCGGATTATCGCCGGTGGCATCATGGCCCCATGGGTTCCGCCACCTCCGCTCCACCCCCGGCACCGCCGGTGACCCACCTCCTGTACCTGCACGGGTTCCGCTCCTCGCCCCGTTCGGCCAAGGCGGTCGTGGTGGGCGAGCGGGTGCGAAGCCGCCACCCCGAGGTGACCTGGTGGTGCCCCCAGCTGCCGCCCTCCCCGGCCGAAGCCCTGCGCCAGGTGCTGGCGGGCGTGGCGGGCTGGCCGCGCGAGCGCATGGCGGTGATCGGCTCCTCCCTGGGGGGGTTCTATGCGGGCTGCGTGGCCCGGGCCACCGGCTGCCGCTCGGTGCTGCTCAATCCGGCGGTGCACCCGGGGCGCGACCTGGCCCGCCACATCGGCGAGCAGACCGCCTGGCATGACCCGGGCGAGCGTTTCTTCTTCGAACCCCGGTACGTCGACGAACTCCTGGCGCAGGAAGCCGGTCTGGGCCCGGGCCCGCTTGGCGAGACCCTGGGCGGCCCTGCCCGCTGCCTGGCCCTCATTGCCCAGGGCGACGAGGTGCTGGACTGGCGGGAGATGGCCGCCCGCCTGGAAGGCGCCCGGCTGGAGGTGCTGGCCGGCGGCGATCATGCCCTGTCGGACTTCGAGGCGGCGCACCTGGACCGGGTGATGGGCTTCCTCGGCCTGGACTGACGCTCACCTCGCCCATACCCGCCCGGTTCCACGCCCGCCCCTGAAAACCGCCAGGCTGGCCCCCGCGCGGCCCAGCCTGCATGGGACAATCCCGCGATGTTCGTTTTGTATGAAGAAGCCGGCAAATTTCACGCCGGACGGGTGCTGTCCGAGGCCGAGGCGTCCGCGCAGGTCGAGCTCGACTCGGGCAAGCGGGTCAAGGTCAAGGCCGCCCACATCCTGCTGCGGTTCGAGAAACCGAGTCCCGCCGACCTGATCGCGCAGGGCCAGGCCCTGGCCGCCGAGATCGAGCTGCAGCTGGCCTGGGAGTTCGCCCCCGAGGAGGAATTCGGCTTCGCCGACCTTGCCCGGGACTACTTCAGCGCCAATGCCACCCTGGCGCAGCAGGTCGCCGCGCTGCTGCGCCTGTTCGAGGCGCCGCACTACTTCCGCCGCGCCGGCAAGGGGCGCTTCCGCAAGGCGCCGGCCGAGATCGTGCAGCAGGCCCTGCTGGCCATCGAGAAGAAGAAGCAGGTCCAGGCCCAGATCGAGGCCTGGGCGGGCGAGCTGGCCGCCGGCCAGTGCCCCGCCGCCATCCGCGAGCAGCTGTTTCGCATCCTGTTCAAGCCCGACAAGAACTCGCCCGAGTACAAGGCGGTGGTCGAGGCGGCGCGCAGCACCCAGCTCGCGCCCCTGGCCCTGCTGCGGCAGGCGGGCGCGATCGAGTCGGCCTACCAGTTCCACTGGAAGCGTTTCCTTTTCGACCATTTCCCCAAGGGCACGGGCTTCCCGGCCCTGGCCGCGCCCCCCATCACCGAGGAACTGCCGCTGGCGCCGGTGCCGGCCTGGTCGATCGACGACTCGGCCACCACCGAGATCGACGACGCGCTGTCGGTGCAGGGCCTGGGCTCGGGCACCGTCACCCTGGGCATCCACATCGCCGCGCCGGGCCTGGCGCTCACGCCGGCCTCGGCCATCGACCAGGTGGCGCGCCAGCGCCTGTCCACCGTCTACATGCCGGGGCACAAGATCACCATGCTCCCCGACGAGGTGGTGCAGGCCTACACCCTGATGGAGGGGCGCGACTGCCCCGCCGTCTCGCTCTATGTGCGCTTCGACGCGGACACGCTGGAGATCCAGGGCGCCGACACCCGGCTCGAGCGCGTCGCCATCGCGCACAACCTGCGCCACGACCAGCTCGACGCGAGCATCACCGAGTCCTGGCTCGACGACCCCACCAATCCCGAATACGAGGGCGAGCCGGTGCCCGAGCCGGCTGCCTCGCTGCGGCCCGAGCTGGCCTTCCTGTGGCGCCTGGCGCGCCACCTCAAGGCCCAGCGCGAGGTGGTGCGCGGCAAGCCCGAGACCTTCAACCGGCCCGACTACAACTTCCGCCTCGTCGGCGAGCGGGGTGACGAACCGACCGGGAATGAGCAGGTCGAGATCAGCGTGCGCCGTCGCGGCGCGCCGCTGGACCTGATCGTGGCCGAGGCGATGATCCTCGCCAACAGCCACTGGGGCCAGTGGCTGGCCGACCTCGGCGTGCCCGCCATCTACCGCAGCCAGGCCAGCCTCGCCCCCGGGGTGAAGGTGCGCATGGGGACCAAGGCCGCGCCGCACGCGGGCATCGGGGTCAAGTGCTACGCCTGGAGCACCTCGCCCCTGCGCCGCTACACCGACCTGGTGAACCAGTGGCAGATCATCGCCGCCGCGCGGCATGGCCGCACGGCCGCACTGGCGGCGCCCTTCAAGCCCAAGGACGCGGAGCTGTTTTCCATCATCTCCGGCTTCGACGCCGCCTACTCCGCCTACAACGGCTACCAGGCCGGCATGGAGCGCTTCTGGACGCTGCGCCACCTGGCGCAGCAGGGCATCACCGAGCTGGAGGCCACCGTCTTCAAGGAGGGCCTGGTGCGCGCCGACACCCTGCCCCTGGTGCTGCCGGTGATGGGGGCCAACGGCCTGCCGCGCGGCGCGCGGGTGCGGGTCCGCCTGGGCCAGGTCGACGAGATCGCCCTGGACGTGGGCGGCACGGTGATCGAGCGGCTCGATGCGGAGGCGCTCCCTGCGGGGGCCGACGACGACGGCGCCGAGGACGACGAGGCCGTGGCCGGCCCGCTGGAAATCGCGGTCGACGTGGCGGATGCCGAGGCGCCGGAAGGCCCGGGCGCGTCCGCATCCAGCGCGGGCTGAGTCTGTCCACCCACCATGTCCCTGCGGGAGCGAGCCGCCACCGTCCTGCGCCAGCTGGCGCAGGCACGCCCTGCCCGCCTGAACCTCAGCACGCTGCAGATCGCCCTGCTCGTGTCGCTGGCGGTGCATGCGGCCCTGCTCACGCTGCGCATCGTCGACCCGCAGCGCTTCGACCGCATCTTCCAGGACACGCCGCTCGAGGTGGTGCTGGTCAATGCGCGCAGCAAGGAGCGGGTGGACAAGCCACAGGCCCTGGCCAACGCCTCCCTGGCTGGCGGTGGCGAGGCCGAGCGCGGTCGGGCCACCTCGCCGCTGCCGCCCTCGCCCACGCTGCAGCCAGGCGACGCCGCGGATGAAGCGCAAAAGCGCATCGCCGCGATGCAGGCCCAGCAGGTTGCCCTGCTCGCCCAGGTGCGCCAGGCCCTGGCCGCCCTGCCCCCGCCCGACCCCCAGGCCGACTCGGACGCCCCGCAGTCGCGTGAGCGCGAGCAGCGCCGACGCCAGCTCACACAGGCGCTGGCCGAGATCGAGCGGCGCATCAACGAGGAGAACGCGCGTCCGCGCAAGCGCTACGTGAGCCCGGCCACCCGCGAGGCGGTCTACGCCACCTACTACGACGCGCTGCGCCGGCGCATCGAGGACCGGGGCACGCAGAACTTCCCCACCCAGGACGGGCGCAAGCTCTATGGCGAATTGACACTCCTGATCACGGTGAACCACGACGGCCGGGTGCTGGGCGCGGAGGTGGTCGAGAGTTCGGGTAACCTCAGCCTCGACCGCCGGGCGCTGGTGATCGCCCGCTCGGCGGGGCCCTTCAACCGGTTCAACGAGGCCATGCGGCGCCAGGCCGACCAGATTGCAGTCGTCTCGCGCTTCCGCTTCACCCGGGACGAGACACTCGAGACAAAAATGCAGGGGCGCTAGGGCTAGGGCCTGCCGGCCTTTCCCCTGCGCCACCCGAACGATAAGACCGATCCTGCCGTAGTACCCCATGAAGCAGTTCCTGCGCTGGACACTCCTGCTGGCCCTGGCCCTGGTCGGCCTGCAACTCTTCTTCGTGCTGCGCATCGCCAGCATGGCGCTCATCGCGCCCGAGTCCACCGCCTTCCAGCGCTCCGAGGCCTGGCGCATCGCGCAGGAGGGCAAGAACGGCCTGCGCTGGAGCCAGCAGTGGGTCTCCTACGCCCGCATCTCCGACAACCTGAAGCGCGCGGTGATCGCCTCTGAGGACGACGGCTTTGCCAACCACGACGGCGTGGACTGGGACGCGATCGAGAAGGCCTGGCAGCGCAACGCCAAGGCCGAGGAACAGGCGGCCCGGCAAGCCGCCCGGCAAAAGGGCAAGGCCGCGGCGGCGCCGGCCAAGGCCCGGCCGCCCAAGGTGGTGGGCGGATCGACCATCACCCAGCAGCTGGCGAAAAACCTCTTTCTCTCGGGCGAGCGTACCTTCTTGCGCAAGTCCCAGGAGATCATGCTCACCTTCGCCCTGGAGCATCTCCTGTCCAAGGAGCGCATCCTCGAGATCTACCTCAATAGCGTGGAATGGGGCGAGGGTGTCTTCGGCGCCGAGGCCGCCGCGCGCCACTACTTCCGCAAGAGCGCCTCGCAGCTCACCGCCTGGGAAGCGGCCCGCCTGGCGGTGATGCTGCCGCGGCCCAAGTACTTCGAGAAGCTGCCCAACTCCGCCTACCTCACCGGCCGGGCCGAAGTGATCGTCGGGCGCATGGGCAGCGCCGAGCTGCCCTGAGAGTCTCGCAGCGCCGAGTTGCGCTGAGGGTTCGGCAGCGCCGGGCAGCCTTGACCCCGGCTACTCCGCAGATCGCCGCAGCGTCTGCGCCACCGGCTGCCGCAGCACCTCGCGCAGGCCCCACCAGCCCGCGGTCCACGCGAGCAGTGCGCCCGCCAGGGCCCCCGCCAGCGGCACCCAGGGCTTGACCTGCCAGCTGAACTCGAACACCCAGCGCGCCAGCGCCCAGCCCACCGCGCTGGCCACGAAGCCCGCCAGCGCCCCGGCCAGCAGACCCACGCCGGCGAGCTCCGCCCGCTGCACCTGCCGCAGCAGCGAGGCCCGTGCGCCCACCGCCCGCATGATGGCGAATTCGCGCGCGCGCTCCTCGCGGGTGGCGGTGATGGCGGCGAACAGCACCACCAGGCCGGCGGCCAGGGTGAAGCCGAAGAGGAATTCCACCGCACGCACCACCTGGTCCAGCACCCGCTGCACCTGGGTGATCGTCGCGCTCATATCGATGCTGGTGATGTTGGGAAAGGCGCGCACCAGCGCGTTGTCGAAACCGGGCTGCGCCGGCGCGCGGAAGGCGCCCATGTAGGTGGCGGGCAGCCCGGGCAGCTGCGAGACCGGGTAGAGCGCGAAGAAGTTGGCCCGCATCGAGCCCCAGTCCACCTTGCGAAAGGAGGTGACGCGCGACTCCTGGCGCAGCCCGCCGACGTCGAACACCAGGGTGTCACCGAGCTTCAGGCCCAGGGTCTGGGCGATGCCGTCCTCCATGCTGATCGCCCCGGCTTCTTCGGCCTGCCAGCGACCGGCCACCAGCAGGTTGTGCGCGGGCAAACCGGCGCTGTGCGAGAGGTTGAACTCGCGGTCCACCAGGCGGCGGGCCCGGTCTTCGACGTAGTCCTCGGGGGTGACCGGACGGCCGTTGATGGCGACGAGGCGGCCGCGGATCATCGGGTACCAGTCGTAGCGGGTCACGCCGGCGCGGTCCAGCGTGGCGCGGAAGTCCTGCGCCTGCTCGGGCTGCACATTGATCACGAAGCGATTGGCGGCGTCGGGCGGCGTGGCCCGCTGCCAGCTCGAGACGAGGTCGGTGCGAAGCAGCACCAGCAGCACCAGGGCCAGCAGGCCCACCGCCAGCGCGCTGACCTGCACCACGGTGTAGACCGGACGCGCCGCCACCTGCCGGGTCGCCAGCACCAGCCAGCGCGGCGCGGTGGCCTCGTTCACCGCGCGCCGCAACAGGCGCAGGGCCAGGGCCGCCAGGCCCGCGAACACCAGGACCGCCGCGGCGAAGCCGCCGACCGCGATGCCGCCGAGCACCAGGTCGCGGCTGGCCGCCAGCAGCAGTGCGGCGAAGCCAGCGATGCCCAGCGCCAGCACGCCCAGCGAGGCGGGCTTCAGGCCGCCGAGGTCGCGGCGGATCACCCGCAGCGGCGGCACCTGCGCCAGCTGCAGCACCGGCGGCAGGCCGAAGGCCACCAGCAGGGTCAGGCCCACCCCCAGGCCGAACAGGGCCGGCCACACGCCGGGCAGCGGCAGGCTCGCGTCGACCAGTCCCGCGAGCAGCTGCACGAAGACGAAGTGCACCCCGAAGCCCAGGACCACGCCCAGCGCGCTGGCGGCCAGGCCCACCAGGCCGAACTCGAAGGCATAGGCGCGGGCGATGCTGCCCTGGCTCTGGCCCAGGACCCGCAGCATGGCGCAGTCGTCCAGGTGCCGGTTGGCGAAGCCGCGCGCGGCCAGGGCCACCGCCACCGCGCTCAGGAGGGCGGCCAGCAGGGCCACCAGGTGCAGGAACTTGCCGGCGCGGTCCAGCGTCTGGCGCATCTCGGGGCGGCCGGCGTCGAGCGACTCCAGGCGCACGCCGCGCAGGGGCTCGGCATTCGAGGCCGGCGCGCCGGAAGGGGCGTCCTTCTTCGCTTCTCCGCTCACGGGCTGGCCCGCGTCCTGGCCCGGATTTTTTCCCGCAGCGGCCGGGGCCTGCGCCCCCTGGATCTGCGACTGCGCCCAGTCCTGGAAGCGCTTGACCGCGCGGTCCTCGCCCGCGACGGCGAGGCGCCAGGTCAGGCGGCTGGCCGGTTGCACGAGGCCGGTGGCGGCGAGGTCGGCCTCCTGAATCAGCACCCGGGGCGCGAAGCTCATGAAGCTGGCGCCGCGATCGGGCTCGGCGGTGATCACGCGGGTGATGCGCAGCGAGGCATCACCGAGGGCCAGCGGGTCGCCCACGCGCAGGGCCAGGGCGTCCAGCAGCGGCGCGTCGACCCAGGCCTCGCCACGCGTGGGAATCGTGTCGGTGGCCGCGCCGGGCTCGCCCGCCGCCGGGGCGACCTGCAGCTTTCCCCGCAGCGGGTAGCCAGGCGTCACCGCCTTGAGCGCCACCAGCCGGGTGGCGCCCCCCTGCGCGTCCTCGGCCCGGGCCATGGTCGGAAAGGACACGGTTGCGGCGGACTTCAGGCCGAGGGCCCGCGCCTGCTGCGCGAACTGCGGCGGCGTCGGGTTGTCGCTCACCACCACCACGTCGCCGCCCAGGAGCTGGCGGGCGTCACGGGCCAGGCCCGCCTGCAGCCGGTCGGCGAAGAAGCCGACCGCGGTCAGCGCCGCCACCGCGAGAAAAATGGCCGCCACCACCAGGCCCAGCTCGCCGGCGCGGAGGTCGCGCCTGAGCATGCGCCAGCCAAGTTGCCAGGGGGTGGGAGGACGGCGGGTGGGAGACATGGCCGATACGGTAACCCATCCAACCTGTCCAGCGCCGCGCCCAGGGCATTGGCCAATTCGCCGAGGCCGGGGTCGCGCATCATGGAGAAGTGGGAACCGCTGATGGCGGTCACCTCGATGCGTCCGCGCACCCAGCGCTCCCACCCCAGGCACTCGCCGGCGGCGAGGTAGGGCACTTCCGCCTCGCGGGCCCGGAACAGGTGCAGGTCGCCCGTCCACGGCGCCGGCTGGTAGCGCGCCTGCGCCCCGAGGAAGTTGTGGAACAGGAGCGCCTCGGTCAGCTCGGGGGGCAGGGCCTCGCCCCGCGCCCGCCGGGCCAGGGCCTGGGCATGGCGCGCCGCGTCCTCACGCCCCTGCCGGCGGCGCGCGGGCCACGCCAGGGCGAAGCGCGGCGACCAGCGCCGCATCAGCCAGAGGCGCCGCCACAGGGGCACCGGGCGGCGGGCCGCGACCGGGCACAGGGTGTCGATCATCGCGAGCAGCTCCACCCGCTCGCCGGCGAGGGCCAGCTGGCGCGCCATCTCCAGCGCGATCACGCCGCCGGCGGAATAGCCCGCGAGGCGGTAGGGACCCGCGGGGCAGGCCTCGCGCAGGGCGGCGAGGTACTGGGTGGCCATCGCCTCGATGCTGTCCAGGGGCGGCAGGCGCCCATCCACGCCCTGGGCCTGCAGGCCGAAGAAGGGCTGGCCCGGGTCGAGCCGGTCGGCGAGCAGGCGGAAATTGAGCACGTTGCCGCCCGCGCCGTGCACGCAGATGAGGGGCCGGCGCGCCGGGTGATCCGGGGGCGCGGGGCGGATGACGACCAGGGGCGACCAGGGCGTGGGGGTCGACGTGGGGGCCGATGTGAGGGTCGATCTGGGCAACGCGGTGGGCGTCGGATCGGCCCGATCGGCCCGATTGGCCCGATTGGCCGCTGCGGGAGAGGCAGGTACCGGCGCGAGTCCAGAGGTAGGCGTGGACGTGCGGACAGATGCAGGGGCAGGCGCCGGTGGGTCCGCCGTGACCGGGGATGTCGGGTCCACCACCGGCGGCGCGCCCTCCTGGGCCTGTGCGATCCGCGCCGCCAGCCGGGCGAGCGTCGGCGCCTCGAACAGCGTGGCCAGCGGCAGGTCCACGCCGAACTGCCGGCGCACCCGCGCGAACAGGCGCACCGCCACCAGCGAATGGCCGCCGAGCGCGAAGAAGTCGTCCCCGCGCTGCGGCGGCACCCCCAGCAGCTCCCGCCAGATCGCGGCCAGTGAAGTCTCCAGCGGCGTGAGGGACGAGCGCGGGGCTACTTCTCCCGCGTGCGGGCCGGAGGCCTCGCCATGCGCAGGCAGTTGGGGCGGCCGAGGGTCCGCGGCGTCGAACCAGGCCCGCAGGGCTGCCAGGTCCAGGGTGGACACGGTGAGCACCGGCTGTCGCGTGGCCATCGCGCGCTCGAAGACGGCGTCCGCGTCCTCCGCGCGCAGGCCGCTGGCCACCAGGCGCTGCAACGGGTTCGCCGGGCCAGGTGCCGTCGCCGGTTCGCGGGCCAGGGCGCTCGGGTCCACCGCCAGCATCCGCAGCCCCTGCGCCCACCCGAGCACCGCGCCGGTCTCGTCCTGCAGCTGCAGGTCCAGCGTGAGCGCACCGCCGGGCCAGGCCTCGCGCCGCGTGCACACGCTGACCAGCCGCGCAGGCAATAAAGAAGGCAGGACGGCGCAGCCCAGGGCCACGGGCGCGTACAAGGGGGAACGCCCCCCGGCGTCATGCGGCTCCCGCCTCACCGGCAGCCCCAGGGTGAGCGCGATGTCGAGCAGGGCCGGATGCCAGGGCCAGTCCTGCACCTCCTGCTGAAAGCCCGGGCGCAAAGCCAGGTGTCCGGCGGCCACCACCCCGTTGCTTGCCTCATCGGCATCACCACCGCCGCCATCGTTGCCCCCGATCTCCTCGGCCAGTTCCGTGACGCAATCCCAGCGCGGGCCGAGGAACAACGCCGGATGGCCCGCCTGCGGCGCGCAGCCCGGCGACCCTCGGGTCCGGACCCGAACGGGTGCCGGCGCCGCCCCGGCCGTCTGTCGCAGGATGCGGCCCCGCGCATGCCGCACCCAGCCCGCCTCGCCCGGCTCCTGGCTGTCGATACGGACCTGCCAGCCCGTACCCTCCCCTGGCACGGCGTCGAGGTCCACGCGCAGCCGCCGTGGCGCGTCGCCGAAAACCATGGCGGCTTCCCAGGCCCAGTCACAGACCCGCCAGGCCAGCGCCCCGGCGGAAGCGGGAACCCCAGCGGCCTCCCGTTCGCCTCGCGGACTTCCCTCGGCCATCGCGAGTGCGCAGGCGGCCGCGGCGCGCGCCAGCTCCAGGGAGGCCGTGCCGGGCAACACGGGTCGGCCCGCCACCCGGTGCTCCCGCAGCGTCCAGTGCAAGCGCGCATCGAGCGTGGACTCGAAGCGCCAGCCGCCTTCGCGCGCCGCACAGGGACCGAGCAGGGGATGCGACGCGCCGGCGGCGAGTCCCGCGTGACGCGCCGCCATGCCGCGGTCGGCCCACACGCCCCAGCGCAGCACGAGGCCGTCGGTGCGGCCGGCCACCAGCGACTCCAGCAGCCCATGGGCTGCCACATAGTCCACCTGGCCGGGCGGGCCCAGGCACACGCTGCTCGAGGAGAACACCGCGAAGACATCCAGCGGGCCCGGGAGCAGGCGGTCCAGCACCGCCGCCCCCCCGGCCTTGCCGGCGATCAGGCGGTGCATGTCGGCAAGCAGCCGCAGGGCCAGCGGCGCGTCGCCGATTTCGCCGGCGGCATGGAAGACGCCATGCATCGCCCCCCAGCGCCGGGTGCATTCGCCCACGACCTCCGCCATGCGCGCCGCATCGGCAACGTCGGCGGCGAACACACGCACCTCGGCGCCGTCGGCTTCGATCGCCTGCAGCAGCGCCCGCTGCGCCGGCCCCGGCGGGTGTCGCCCCACCAGGGCCAGCCGCGCCCGGCAGCGGCGCGCCAGCCACTGCGCCAACAGGAGCCCGAGCCCCCCCAGGCCGCCGGTGACGAGGTACAGGCCGCCTTGCCGAAGCCGCGGAGGAAGGGGCGGCTGGCTGCGCGGGGAAGCACCGCGTTCCGGGTCCTGCGGCCATGCCGCAGCACGCTCCCGGCCCGAGACCCAGCGCTGGCCTTGGCGCCAACCCGAGACCTGCACCTGCTCCTTCCTCTGATCCTTCATCTGCGCCGACGGGTGCCAGCCCTCTTCGCACCCGGCTTCGGCCAGCAAGGCCTGCGCCGCAGCCTCCGGCGCCAGGTCCGGGTCGAGGTCCACCAGACGCGCCTGCACCCCCGGCAGCTCTCTTGGAAAGACGAGGGCTGGCCCCAGGGCCCAGGCCTGCAGCGGCGCGCGCGGACGCTGGCCCGCCACGGGCAGGGCGCCCGCGGTGACGAACAGCCAGCGGGAAGGCATCTCGATGCCGGCGTCGAGCCAGTCACGCGCGAACCGGATCGCGTCGTCGAATCCGGACAGAGCGACCGCGCCGGGGGCAGGGCCCGGGTCCTGGCCGGCTTGCGTCAGCGCTCCCAGATGAATGACGACCTCGGGCGCCTTGCCGGTGCCCAGGTCCCGGGGGTCGAGGACGCACGCAATCCCTTGCGCCGCGAGCAGGCGCACCAGGGCCGTCCCCCACGCAGACGATGCACCCAGGATCCACCAGAACGCCAGCGCCTGCCGCCTCATGGCCGGTTCGGGCGGCAGGGGACGCGGCACCCAGACGTCGTGGGTGAACCAGTCCTCCGTGTCGGTGAGGCGAGGAGGCAGCGCCCGGGCCGGGAGGTCGCCCTCGCCCGAGACCGGCGGCGATGCGGCCGACGTGTTCGAGAGGCCCGGGTCGCCTGAAGGACTCGAGGTGCCGGGTCCATCGTCCGGTGGCTGCCGCACGTCCACACCACGTTCGCGCGGCGCCTCGATCCAATGGCGGTCACGGGCGAAGACCGTGGTGGGCAGCGACACGCGCCGGCAGGGCCGCTGCCCGCGCAAGGCCGCCCAGCGCAGCTCGGCGCCCTGGCACCAGAGGCTGCCCGCTGCGGCCAGCAGCGCAGGCAGGTCTTCTCCGCCCTCGCTGGGCCGGCCGGCCGACGCGAGCACGAGCCGGCGGCTGCCAGCATCGGGATCGGCATTCGCGCGGGCCAGCGCGCACAGGGCCTGACCGGGCCCGCACTCGAGCCAGGTGGCCTGCGGATGCGCCAGCGCCAGGCGGGCCATTGCGAGGTCGCAGCGCACCGGCTGGCGCATGTGCCGGGCCCAGTAGCCCACCTCAAGACCCTCCCCCGGCAGGACCCAGCGCCCGTCCATCGCGGAGACGAAGGGCCGCTGCGCGCGCCGCGGCTGCATCGCCTCGGCGTGCGCCATCAGCTCCCGCATGAAAGGCTCCACCGCGCGCGAGTGGGCCGCCACGGACAGGGGCAGGCGGCGGCAGGCGATGCCTTCGGCAGCCAGACACACAGCCAGCCCCTCCAGTCCCTCGGGCGGGCCCGAGACGGTGCACAGGCCGGGCGCGTTGACCGCGGCCAGGTCCAGGCCTTCTTCAGCCAGCCAGGGCTGGATGCGCGCCTCGCTGGCCTCGACCGCGAGCAGGCCGCCGCCGGCCTGGGCCAGCAGCCGCCCGCGCGCGCAGGCCAGGGCCAGGGCGTCGGGCAGCGTGAGCAGGCCGGCCACGCAGGCCGCGGCCACCTCGCCGGCGCTGTGGCCCATGACCGCGCAGGGCGTGATGCCGGCCGCCTCCCACAGGCGCGCGAGCGCCAGCTCGAGGATCAGGAGCGCCGGCAGGCCGCAGGCAGGCGAGGCGAGCCAGTCGCCGGCCGCAGGGTCGAACAGCCACCGCTCCAGTCCCTCGGGGGCCTCGGGCGGCAGGGCGGCCAGGCACTCGCGCACCGCCTCGGCGAAAGCGGGCAGTGCCATCAGGTCGCGGCAGGCGCCCGGCCGGTGCGAGCCGGCGCCGGGGAACAGCCAGGCGACCTCGGGGGGCGACTCGCCCGCATGCCCCTGCACCTGCAGCACCGTCGCCGCGCCGCTGCCGGCATCGCCCACGGCCGTGGGAGGCCGCGCACAGCCCGCAGCATCCGGCGGCAGCGCCTCTGCGGGCCAGGCGAGGCGAAGGCCTGGCCAGTCGCAGGCCACCCAGGCCACCCGCCAGGCCTGGTGCGCGCGCCCCTGCTGCAAGGTGAAGGCTGCGTGCGCCAGCGGCGGCACATCTTCCGGCAGGGGCAGGCCGTCGCGTCGCGCCGGCGCGGGTGCATCGGCCGTGACACCGGGCTCACCGCGCGCCGCGTCGGCCGCCGTGTTCCCGAGCCAGTCACGCCAGCGCGCGAGCAAGGCATCGCGGCCCGGCTCGTTGCGCGCGGACAGGGGCAGCAGCTGCCAGGGCGGCGCATCGCCGGCATCGTCCATCGCCGGGACAGGCTGCACGAACGCGGGCGGCTCTTCGAGCACCAGGTGCGCGTTGGTGCCGCCCACGCCCAGCGCATGCACCGCCGCGCGGCGGGGCCGCGCGCTGCGGGGCCAGGGCCGCCCTTCCCCCAGCACCCGCAGCGGCAGCCCGACGCCGAAGTGGCGGTTGGGCCGCTCGAAGTGAAGGCTCGGCGGCAGGTGGCCGTGCCGCAGGGCCAGGCAGACCTTGATCAGACTGGCCACGCCGGCGGCGGTGTCGAGGTGGCCGATGTTCGTCTTGATGGACCCGATGCCGATCGCGCCGGGCGCCGCGCCGGCATAGGCCTGCGCCAGCGCCGCGACCTCGATCGGGTCGCCCACCGGCGTGCCGGTGCCGTGCGCCTCGATGTAGTCGACGTCACGCCCCTCGAGGCCGGCCATGGCCAGCGCCTCGGCCGCCACCTGCACCTGCCCGTCCAGGCCGGGCGCGAGGTAGCCGGCCTTGGCATGGCCGTCGTTGTTGACCGCGGAGCCACGGATCACCGCCCAGATCGCGTCGCCCTCGCGCAGCGCGTCCTCCAGCCGGCGCAGGGCCACCACGCCCACGCCGCTGCCAAAGACAGTGCCCTGCGCCGCGTCGTCGAAGGCGCGGCAGCGGCCATCGGGCGAGAGGATCTCGCCAGGCGCGAAGCGGTAGCCCACGCGGTGGGGCAGCTCGATGCTGGCGCCGCCGGCCAGCGCGAGGTCACACTCGCCCGCGAGCAGGCTCTGCGCCGCCAGGTGCACCGCCACCAGCGAGGTGGAGCAGGCGGTCTGCACCGCCACGCTCGGCCCGCGCAGGTCCAGCAGGTAGGACACCCGGGTGGTGAGGAAGTCCTTGTCGTTGCCGGTGTGCCGCAGCAGGAAGAGGCCCATGGACCGCAGGAGCGCGGCGTTGGGCAGCAGGTGCCGGGCGAAATAGGCCTGCAGGCCGCAGCCGCCGAAGACGCCCACCGCGCCCGCGAAGCGGCCCGGGCCGCTGCCGGGCACATGGCCGGCGTCTTCCATCGCCTCCCAGCAGCACGCGAGGAAGTGCCGGTGCTGCGGGTCCATCACCGCCGCGTCACGCGGGCTGATGCCGAAGAAGCCGGCATCGAAGCACTCCATGTCGGCCAGCGGCAGGCAGGCGCGCACGTAGTGCGGGTCCGCCAGGTCCTGCGCGCTCACGCCGGCGGCGCGCAGCGCAGCGTCGTCCAGGCGACAAGTGGCCTCGCGCCCCTCGCGCAGCAGACGCCACAGGGCCCGCCAGTCGGCGGCGCCGGGGAAGTGGCCGGCCAGACCCACCACCGCGACCGATGCCGGGGGCGCGTGGCCTTGGTTCATCCATGCGCCTCAGAAGCTGTGGATGCATTCACGGCTTCTCAGCCCGGAAGGGGGGTCCGCAGCGCGCGCCGTGCCTGGGCACGGCCCTGCCCCGGCGAGATCGGCAAGGGGCCCGGGGGCGACGACGGCGACAGGGCAGTCCCCGGCAGCGGCAGCGGTACCCCGTCCAGCACCAGCGCCGATGCGGACAGCCGCTGCGCCGGCGTCTGTTGCCCGACGAGGTAACGGGCCTGGGCCGCGACCGTGGTCAGGCGGAACATGTCGGTGATCGCAATCTCGATCCCGGTGGCTTCGCGCAGCCGGCGCTGGACCTGGAGCACCGCGAGCGAGTGCCCGCCCATGTCGAAGAAGTTGGCCTCGCGGCCCACGTCCTGGCGGGCGAGCACGCCGCGCCAGATGCCACCGACCAGGGCCTCGAAGCGGCGCAAGTTGGCACCTGTTTCGGCGGTCGTTTCGTTCCCAGCTGCTGCGGCCGCGAGGCCGGCGTCGGAGACCGGCTCGGCCAACGCACTTGGCGAGCGGGACCGGTTCGGCAATTGCGGCGGATGCGGCGGCCGGGCCTGGCCCGAGGCCGCCAGTGCCTGCCGGTCGACCTTGCCATTGGGCGTGAGCGGCAGCCGGTCACGCAGCGAGATGCTCCGGGGCAGCATGAACTCGGGCAGCTGCCGGGCCAGCGCGCGTGAGAGGTCGAGCGGCTGTGGCAGCCGTCCCGGCTGCGCGGTCACGAAGGCCTGCAGCCAGCCCTCGCCCGCACCCGCCTGGCAGGCCACCACCACCGCCTCGCGCACGCCCGCCTCCCGGGCGAGCACCGCCTCGATCTCGCCCAGCTCGATGCGGTGGCCGCGGATCTTGACCTGGTGGTCCAGGCGCCCCAGGAAGGCCAGGGCGCCGTCCGGACGACGGCGCACCTGGTCGCCGGTGCGGTACAGGCGGCGGCCGGCGCAGAGCGGGTCGTCGATGAAGCGCTGCGCGTCGAGTTCCGGCCGTGCGTGGTAGCCGCGCGCCAGGCCGGCGCCGCCCACGCACAGCTCGCCGGGTACGAAGGCGGGGCACTCCTGGCCCCAGGCGTTGCGCAGATGCAGGGTGACGTTGGCCAGAGGCCGGCCCAGCGAGACGGCTTCCTCCTTCTCCCCTTCTCCTTCCCGCTCTCCGTCCCCCGCGCCTGAGCCACGCGCGGGCAGCGGCCAGGCGCTGCACCAGACGGTGGCCTCGGTCGGCCCGTACATGTTGAGGACTTGCCCGGGCACCTGCGCGCGCAGCGCCCTGGCCATCGCCGGCGGCAGCGCCTCGCCGCCCACCAGCAGCGCCTCCAGCTGCGAGAGGGCCTGCCGTCCCGCCGCGTCAGCCAGCAGGATGGCGGCCTGCGAGGGCGTGCACTGCAGGTGGGTGATGCGCGCGCGCCGGATCGCCGACGCTACCGACGCTACCGACGCTACCGACGCCGCGCGCGCCGCCGCGGGCAACGCCGGCGATGCAGTCGGCGCGCAAGTCTGGGCCTGGCGGGTCTCCCGCTGCGCCAGCTGCATCAGGCGGTGCAGGTCCGGCAGGTGCGCGAGCGCCTGGCTGGCGTCGACGCCGAAGTCGATCAGGCAGGCGATCTCGTCCACGCCCTGCGCCCGCAGCGCGTCGACCAGCGCCAGGCAGCGTGCCGGCGATCCGATCAGGGCGCTGCCGCGCCAGTAGCGCTCGAAGGCGTGCTCGAGCAGGGCCTCGGTCTCCTCGGGGGTGGGCGGGCGATCGGCGAGGTCGGACAAGGCGCCCGGGATCGGGCCGGTGGCCGTACCCGGCTCCGCCCCCGACGATGCGAAGGTCGGGAAGCGCCAGTCGGCCCGGCGAATCAGGTCCATCGCGCTGCGCAGGTAGGCCTTGAGCGGGCCGCGCGCGGCCTCCCGCACCGCGTCCTCGTCGTCGCCGACCAGGGCATGCAGCATGAGCGCCACCTGGCCGCGCCCTGGGTGGCCGGCCGCCTGCCAGGCGCCGCGGTAGGCCGCGATCTTGGGCGCGAGCTCCTGCGCCGACTGCCCCAACAGGTGCGTGAGCAGGTGGCAGCCGGCGCGCCCGGCCTCGGCGAAGGTCTGCGGGTTGCTGGCGGCCGTCACCCACACCGGCAGCTCGGGCTGCACCGGCCGAGGCAGGGTGCGCACCGACACCGTCCGGCCCTCCGGCCCGGGCCAGTCCATCGCCTCGCCGCGCCAGAGCCGCCGCACCGCGTCGATGCCCGCGAACAGCTGCTCGCGCCGTCCCGCCCAGGCCTGCGGCGCCAGCACGAAATCCTGCGGCTGCCAGCCGGCGGCGAAGGACACGCCGACCCGGCCACCGGAGAGCCGGTCGACCAGGGCCCAGTCCTCGGCGACCGACAGCGGATGGTGCAGGGGCAGCACGCAGCTGCCCGCGCGCAGCTGCACGCGGCGCGTCACCATCGCCAGGGCCGCAGCGGCCAGTGCCGGGTTGGGGAAGGGGCCGCCGAAGCCGTGGAAATGGCGCTCGGGCGTCCACACCGCGGCGAAGCCGTGGCGGTCGGCGAAGCGCGCGCCTTCGAGCAGGAGGCGGTACGCATCAAGGCCCACGCGGGAGTGCCCGAATCCCCCCCCCTCGGGACTTGCCGCCCCGCCTTTGCGCGATGCGCCGCCCTCGCCGCCTTCATTGCCCTGGGGACCGCCGGCGTCTTCGCTCGCAAAGTAGAAAAGGCTGAACTGCGTCACCGCTTCCGGCCGCAAAGAGGTGGTGGAGGCGATGACGGCCGGTGCGGGCTGCGCCGCGTCGTGGATCACCACCGTGTAGCCACGGGCCAGCGTCCAGAGCAGCTCCAGCACCGAGATGTCGAAGGACAGGCTGGTCACCGCCAGCCAGCGCCCCGCCGCCTCGGCCTTCGGCGCGAGCACGCGGTCCATGCCGGCGAAGAAATTGAGCACGCCGCCCTGCGTGACCTGCACGCCCTTGGGCTGGCCGGTGGAGCCGGAGGTGTAGATCAGGTAGGCGAGGTCGCCCGGCGCAGGGGCTGCGGGCCCGTCCGCACGGTCCTCCGCCGACATCGCAGAACTCGCAGAACTCGCAGAACTCGCAGAACTCGCAGAACTCGCAGAACTTTCAGACGCCAAGGACGCCGCGAACAGCTGCGGCGGGATCACCGCCTCGGGCGGCAGCTCCAGCAAGGCGGCCACGCCGGCGTCGCCCAGCACCCGCCGCAGGCCGGCGTCGCGGCACATGAAGCGCAGGCGCTCGGCGGGGTAGTGCGGGTCCAGCGGCAGGTAGGCGCCGCCACAGGCGAGCACCGCCAGCACCGACGCCACCAGCGACGCGCCGCGTGGCAGGCATACGCCCACCACCTCGCCCGGGGCCAGCCCCTGGCGGCGCAGGTCCGCCGCCAGGGCCTGCACCTGCGCCAGCAGGCCGGCCCGGTCCAGGCATCCGCCCTCCCACTCCAGCGCCACCGCCTGCGGCTGGTGGGACAGCCCCTGAGCAACCGCCTGCCAGACCCCACCCTGCAGGTCCACCGGCGTAGCGGTGTCGTTGAGGGCCTGCAGGCGCACCTCGTCCTGCGCGGGCAGCAGCGAGAGTTGCGACAGCGTGCCCTCGTGCGTGGCGAAGCGATGCATCCACACGCCGAGCTGCGCGGCGATTTCTCTGGCGACTTCCACCGGCCAGAGGCGCGCGTCGAACCGCAGCCGCCAGGGCGCCGGGCCAGTCCCGCCAGTCGCCGCGTCCTCAGGGACCATCAGGCAGATCTCGGGTGCGTCGAAGCCAGGGTCCTGGGGCGCCGCCCCCACGCAGACGCCGAACACCGGGTGCGCGGGCGCGGGCCGGCCGAGGCGCCAGCGCAGGTCGGCGCTCACCGGGCCGTCGGTCTGCACCTGCGCCAGCAGGCCCCGCGCCGCCTCGCGCAGCTCGCTGGCGCGCTGACCGGGACGGACCTCCAGCAGCAGGGGCCACCAGCCGAAGGCAAAGGGCGGCAGGCCTTCGCTGGCGCGCGCCAGCGCCGGATCGCGCCAGCGAAGGCCCACCGCCGGCTCGCCGGAGACGGCGGCCAGCCACGCGGCACAGGCCGCAAGCCAGTCATGCGGCGACCCATCTTGCACAGGCGCTGGCGCGGGCAGCGCCACCTCGAAGGGCTGCGGTGGCGAGGCGCTGGCCGGATGCAGGCGGGGGTGGGGCAGCTGGGCCAGCTGCGCCTGCGCGAGGGCGATGAGCCGCGGCCGCCACGCGACCTCGGCACGGGCCAGCGCCGGCCGCGCCTGCGCGAGCCGCTGCAGGGTGGAGGGCGCGAGGGCGTCGAGCCGCGCGCCGGCAGACAAGGCCGGCAGCGGCCCGCCATCGACCGCCTGCAGGCCCTCGAGCCGGAGCACGCCGCGGCCGGTGGCCAGCCACCACGTGGCCTCCCGGGCGGCAATGACGGTGCCGGGCTCGGCGGGCCGCCAGGCATGAGGCACGGTGCCGGCGGGGTCGGCCGAGGCGGTGGAGTCGGCCAGCTCGCGAGGGGCCTGGTCACGCGGGTCCGTTGCCAACGCGTCGCGATCGTGAGAGGCCACCGTTTCAGGCCCTGCCTCCCATTCGCCGCGGGTCGCCTCCTGGGCACCGCCCACACGCAGGAGCCGTCCCTCGCACAGCACCTTGGCACAGGCGAGCGGATTGGGCAGTGGACCGAAGTCCAGGGCGCGGACCGTGGCCGCCAGATCGGCGGCGGACCGCCGCCAGTCCAGCGTGCCCAGGGCTGCCGGCCGCTGGTGGCGGCCATGCAGCCGTGGCGCGCCGGCCGGTGCGCGAAGCGCCAGCGTGCCCTGCGTGATCTGCGCCAGGAGGGTGAGGAAGGACTGGTACCCCGCCTCGTGGCAATGGGTCGCGAGGCTGAAGGCGGTCTCGTCGGGCGAGAGGTCGAAGGACAGCTCGCAGGCGACGCGCCCGGCGTCGAGCGCGGGCGTCATCTCGTGCCAGGTGACGCCGTGGTGGCGGCAGCCCTCCAGCAGCGCCCAGGCCGGCGCGTTGAGGCCGCCGTGGCGAGGCAGCGGGCCGTCGTGGAAATTGAGCGCGAGCCGGCGGGCGC
>JACCDT010807432.1_pt1 | contig 27984 bp, 27 predicted proteins | sample 7446291 | NCBI WGS metagenome assembly JACCDT01 (sample SAMN15323446, study PRJNA562643) | freshwater metagenome | isolation source: river surface water | place: USA:Blue River Watershed | collected 2017-08-17 | reverse complement strand
CGCCGATATCATCACCAAAAATGGCGGTAAGGTTACCAAGCGCGAATATTGGGGCTTGCGCAATCTCGCCTATGTCATGAACAAAAACCGCAAGGCGCATTACATGTTGTTCAACATCGACGCGCCGGCCGCGGCCATCCGCGAGCTGGACCGCAACATCCGCTTCCACGAAGACGTCATGCGTCACTTGATCGTCAATGTCGAGGAATTGGAAGAAGGCCCGTCCGCCGTGATGCAGGCAAGGCCGCTGCGCGAAGATGCGATCGGCGAAGACGACATCCCCGACGCCATCCCACCCCTATAATATTTGATATAAAGGACAAACATCATGTGCGCTATGCCACAAAGCAGATCCGCCTCGACCGACGATTTTTCGTCCCAAGCAGGACGCAAGCCTTTTTTCCGCCGCAGGAAATCCTGCCCCTTTTCCGGCGACCACGCCCCTAAGATCGACTACAAGGACACGCGGCTTTTGTCACGCTATGTTTCCGAGCGCGGAAAGATCCTTGCAAGCCGCATCAGCGCGGTAAGCCCGAAAAAGCAACGTCAATTGGCAAAAGCCATCAAGCGCGCGCGCTTTTTGGGATTGATGCCTTACGTCGCGCAATAGGCCGGTATTACGAATCAAGGTCAAGACGCCATGAACAAGCATTGGATATATAGCGGAATCGCCGGATTCATCAGCGCATTGCTGTTGATCCTGGGTTTCCGCGATCCGGCCCTGGCGGCGACGGTTGCGAATTTTTCGCATATCCCGCTGTTCATGGTGGCGCTCGGCCTCGGTTTGCCGCATGCGGCTTTTGCCGGAATTGTTGGGCTGATCGTCATGATTCTGGCGATTCATCAAACGGCGGCGATATTTTTTGGCCTTGCCGTGATTTTGCCTGCGGTGATTCTGGCGTATTTCGGGCTTTTGTCCCGTCAAACGCCGGGCGGCGAGGAATGGTATTCGCCGGGTAAAATCCTGTGTTGGCTGGCCGCCGCCGCCTTTGCGATTTTGACCAGCTTTACCTTGGCCACCAGCAATCCCGACAACCCGCTTTTCACCGAAATGCGCCAAGGGATCATGGATTATCTTTCGGCCAACATGCCGCCCGATCAAATGAACGCTGCGGAAATGGACATACTGGTGATGAGTCTTTCGCCTTATATTCCGGGCATGATCGTCGCGATGTTCTTGCTTTCGGTCATAGCCAACGCGATCATCGCGCAATGGATTCTGGTCAAATTCAACGTCCATGCCCGCCCCACCCCGTCGATGAGCGAAATCCGCCTGCCGCAATGGACGCCGATCTTGATCGCGGCTTTGGGGCTTGGCATCACCTTTGGCGAAGGGCTGCTTAAGGTTTGGGCGATCAATATCCTGATCGTAGGTATTGTGCCGCTGATGCTAGCTGGGCTTGGCATCATGCACAGCATGGCCCAAGGATCAAGCCGTCCTTTGGTGTGGCTGGGCCTGGTTTATATCGTTTTGGTGCTAAGCCCGTTTACCGGATTCATCCCGGTATTTTTGTTGGCGGGTCTTGGCGTGGTCGAACAATGGATTCCGGGCAGATCCCTGCCCACAAATTAATTCAAGCTAGGAGGAAGAAATGCAAGTTATTTTATTGGAAAGAATGGAAAATTTAGGCCAGATGGGCGATGAAGTAAAAGTCTCCCCCGGCTATGCCCGCAATTTTTTGATCCCGCAGCGTAAGGCGCTCCGCGCCAACGCCGCCAACCGCGCCGTGTTCCAGAACCAGCGCGCCCAGTTGGAAGCGGAAAATCTGAAACGCAAATCGGACGCCGAAAAGGTTGCCGCCAAGATCCAGGACATGGCCGTGATCTTGATCCGCCAGGCCGGCGAAGCCGGGCAGCTTTACGGTTCGGTTACCGCGCGCGACATCGCAGAAGCTGTTACGCAATCGGGCTGCAGCATCAACCGTACCCAAATCACCATCGATCAGCCGATTAAGATCATCGGCGTTTACCCGATCAAAGTTTCGCTGCATGGCGAAGTGTCCGTCACCATAACCGCCAACATCGCCCGCAGCGACGAAGAAGCCAAAACCCAAGCCGCCGCCATCAAGGCCGGCAAACCCCTGGGCGCTATGCCGCCCGCCAGCGCCGACGATGCGGCGGAACGCCAAGAACGCGCCCCGCGCAAGACAAAGGGCAAAAAGGCGGATATGGATGCCGCTGAACCGGAAGCCGAAGCCACCGCCGAGTAAGTTTTTGGTGTTAAGCGTATAGTGCTTGGGACCATGGGGATTACGGGGATAATCTCGACAGTGACTCATTTTGACAAAAAGGCTCATCATGGTGAGCTTGTCGAACCATGGGATTTGGTCGCCCATCCTTCGACAGGCTCAGGATGAGCTGTTGTGTATTGTCAAAATGAGTCATTACTGTAATTCCAATGACCCTGGACACTAAACGCTAAACCCTTTACACTTTCGGAATGTCAAACGTCGAAGCTTTCCGCAATCCTATCCTAGGCAGCCCGCTGGCCGTGCCCAAAGCGGCTAACAGCCTGGTTCCGTCCACCGATGAAAATCCCGGAAAGTTCCGCGTCATGCCGCACAGCTTCGACGCCGAACAAGGGCTTTTGGGCGCGATCATGGTCAATAACCAGGCCTATGAAAAAGTATCCGATTTTCTTTTGCCCGAACATTTCATGCACGGCCTGCATGCGCGGCTTTTCGACGCGATGGTCAAGCTGATCGAACGCGGTCAGCTGGCCAACCCCGTCACTTTGAAACCGCTTTTTGAAAACGACCAGGACATGATCGACCTGGGTGGGCCGACTTATATGGTGCGGCTGGCCTCGTCGATCACCGCCGTCGTCAATATCGCCGATTACGGCCACCTGGTTTACGATTTACATTTGCGCCGCAAGCTGATTTCCATCGGCGAGGATATGGTCAACGAATCCTATCAGCCAAAACCCGCGACCACAGCGACCGACCAGATCGAGGCGACCGAACAAAGGCTTTTCGAGCTTTCCAAAAGCGGCCATGCCGATGGCGGATTCATCACTTTCGATACCGCGCTCGACCGCGCCAAGCAGGCCGCAGAGGCCGCATATAAACGCGACGGCAAAATCGCGGGCGTGACCACGTCCTTTATCGACTTGGACAAAAAACTGGGCGGCTTGCACAATTCCGATTTGATTATTCTCGCCGGCCGCCCGTCGATGGGCAAAACCGCGCTTGCGACCAATATCGGTTTCAACGTCGCGCGCCGTGCCATGGACCAAAGCATGGAAAAAGACGACCGCAAAACGGTTGCGTTCTTTTCCCTTGAAATGTCGGCGGAGCAATTGGCCAACCGTATCATTTCCGAAGAAGCGGGCGTCTCGTCCGACCGCATCCGGCGCGGCGACATGCGCAAGGACGAATTCCACCGCGTCATCGACGCGGTCAACGAGCTTAGCCGCATTCCGTTTTTCATCGACGACACCGCCGCACTTTCGATCAGCGCGCTGCGCACCCGCGCCCGCCGCCTGGCGCGGCAGACCAATTTGGGCCTTATTATCATCGACTATTTGCAATTGATGACCATGCCCGGCGGCATCAGCCGCCCCGACAACCGCGTGCAAGAAGTGTCCGAAATCTCGCGCGGCCTGAAAGCCATCGCCAAAGAACTGAGCGTTCCCGTCATCGCCCTGTCGCAGCTGTCGCGCCAAGTTGAATCGCGCGACGACAAGCGCCCGCAACTGTCCGATTTGCGCGAATCTGGTTCCATCGAACAAGATGCCGACGTGGTGATGTTCGTATACCGCGAAGCTTATTATTATGAACGCACCGAGCCGAAAAATCCCAGAGCCGACGAAAGCGAAGGCGAATTTTACGCCCGCGCAGACACCTGGCGGCAGCAATTGGAAAAAATCAAAAATCACGCCGAAGTCATCGTGGCGAAACAGCGTCACGGCCCTATCGGCAGCGTCGATCTGCATTTCAACCCGGAAACCACAAAATTTACCAACTATGCACGCATTGAGGGCGAATAACCCTGCACCCTTGGCCGCACCGGAATCGACAACCGGCCCCCGGCTGACGGTCGATCTTGGCGCGCTTATTGAAAATTATCATTTTATAAAAAAGCATGTTGCGCCATCGGTTCTTGCCGCCGTGGTCAAGGCCGACGCCTATGGGCTTGGCATGCACGAAGTCGCGCCAGCCCTGGCCAAAAGCGGCTGCAAGGATTTTTTCGTCGCCTGGCTGGAAGAAGGCGTCGCCTTGCGCGCCGCGCTGCGCGACGAGCGGATTTTCGTGCTGCATGGGGTTCTTCCCGGAACGGCGCAGGACGCGTATCAAAACAATCTGATTCCCGTGATCAATCATCTCGGCCAGCTGGAAGAAGCGGCTTCTTATGCGCGCAAAGTGGGGAAAAAACTCCCCATCGCGCTGCATGTCGATAGCGGCCTAAACCGACTGGGCATGCCGCAAGCCGAGTATGAAAAATTGGCGCAAAACCTTTCCTTGATGGACGGGTTGGATTTGACCTTGATCCTAAGCCATTTGGCGATCCCCGCCGTCGCGCAAAACCCTGTCAACACCGCGCAGCTAGCGGCCTTCCTGCACGCCTTGCAAATCCTGCCCAAGGCCAAGGCCAGCTTGGCCGCGTCCAGCGGATCGTTTTTGGGCAAGGAATACAGTTTCGATATGGTGCGGGTGGGATCATCGCTTTACGGCATGAATCCCGTCCCCAACAAGCCGAATCCCATGCGCGCCGTGGTCACCTTGGAATTTCCGGTGTTGCAAATCCAAGAAATTCCCGTGGGCCAGGCCGTCGGCTATGGCTGCACCTTTAAGACAGAACGCGTCACGCGGCTTGCCACATTGGGCGGCGGATTTTCCGACGGCTATATGCGCAGCCTTTCCAATTCGGGAAGCATTTGGATCGGCGATTACAAATGCCCCGTCGTCGGGCGTGTTTCGATGGATTTGATCACCGTCGATATCACCGATATTCCAAATCACACCATTGAACCCGGCCAGATGGTCGCCATCCTGCATGACCATTACACCGTCAATCATTTGGCGGGCGACGCCAAGACGCGCACCACCGAGATATTGTGCGGCCTTGGACGCAAACCCAAGCGGCGGTATGTTGGTTAAATGAAGATTTCAAAATAGTGTAATTCCAACAGAGCGTGGGCGACGAGGGATATCCAGATATAAAGCCTTATATTCGGCGATTCATTGCCGGAGTTTATCCTGAGCCTGCCGAAGGACTCGAAATGACAGCGCCCATACCACCGACTCATCCTGAGTAGCCTCGTCGCAGCCAAAGGCGAAGACGGGCGTATCGAAGGATCGGCAGCAAAATCCCCGCCCCAAAATTGCTTCGGCAATTTTGACCCCCCCACAAGGGGAGGGTATTTGCTTGCTGCCAGCCGCTTGTTAGGCTTTGGCGCGTTGTTTTTGCTGCAATCTCGCGCAAACAAGGTTGGCGCCGATAATCCCGGCACCACCGATCAGCAGCGGCGATGCGACAATCGCAACCCGCGTGGATTCGCTGACAATGCCATGCGCCGCGCCGCCGGATTGGGTTACGGAATCGGCGAAAGACACCGACACCGATTGCGCCCAAGGATTCAAGGCGCGCACGAAAAACGGCCCCATAACGCCCAAAAGCGCGCAGGACAGAACGCTTATTACAATACGGTCATTCACTCTCGTGGTCATGAAAACTCCTAGCCTCTAATCAAAATTCGCTAGATATCCTATCCCTAGCCTGCTAAAAAGTCCAGATGCCTCAAATTATTGAAATCCTATCCAATATTGGCCGCACCTTCCTGCATTTCCTGGGCGCCGTTGGCCGTCTGGCCATATTCACCGGCCAGGCGGTGCGGGCCTGTTTTGTCGGGCCGTTCTATCCGCATTTGATCTGGCGGCAGATCGTCGATATCGGCTATTACTCCCTACCCGTCGTGGGCTTGACTTGCGCCTTTTCCGGCATGGTTTTGGCGCTGCAATCCTATACCGGATTCGCGCGATTTTCCGCCGAGGGCGCGGTTGCGACGGTCGTGGTTTTATCCATGACGCGCGAATTGGCGCCCGTGCTTGCGGGGCTGATGGTCGCGGGCCGCATCGGCGCCGCCATGGCCGCAGAAATCGGCACGATGCGCGTCACCGAACAGATCGACGCTTTGACCACCCTTTCCACCAAGCCGATGCATTATCTGGTCGCGCCGCGTTTGATCGCGGGCGTCACCATGCTGCCGCTTTTGGTTTTGATCGGCGATATCATCGGCGTGTTCGGCGGCTATATCATCGGCGTGTACAAGCTGGATTTCAACGCCGCGACCTATTTGAAAAACACTTTCGATTTCTTGGAATTCCAGGACGTGTTTTCCGGCCTGGTCAAGGCATCGGTGTTCGGATTCCTGATTACCTTGATGGGATGCTATAACGGCTATAACTCCAAGGGCGGCGCGCAAGGCGTGGGATCGGCCACCACCAACGCGGTGGTTTCTTCCTCGATCCTGATTTTGATTTTCAATTATCTGATTACAGAAATGTTTTTCGCAAGATGACCCAACCCAAAATTCAGATCCGCGATTTATATAAATCCTTTGGCTCTAAAAAAGTTCTGCAGGGCCTAAACCTGGATATCGCCGCAGGGGAATCGGTCGTCGTCATCGGCGGGTCGGGCAGCGGCAAATCAGTTTTGCTGAAATGCGTCCTGGGCATCGTCACGCCCGATTCCGGCAGCATCCAGGTGGATGGCATCGAAATCACCAAGCTGCGCGGCGAAGAACGCCAGCAAATGCTAAAAAAATTCGGCATGCTGTTCCAGGGATCGGCCCTGTTCGATTCGCTTCCCGTTTGGGAGAACATCGGATTCGGCCTGATGCAGGGCCATGGGGTGGAACGCGGCGAGGCTAAAAAAATTGCCGTGCAAAAATTGGCGCAAGTGGGATTGCCCGAACAGACCGCGAATTTATATCCCGCCGAGCTGTCGGGCGGGATGCAAAAGCGCGTCAGCCTGGCCCGCGCGATTGCGGCAAAGCCGGAAATCATTTTCTTTGACGAGCCAACAACAGGCCTCGATCCGATCATGGCGGATGTCATCAACAATCTGATCCGCAAACTGGTCAAGGAACTTGGCGCGACCGCTTTGTCCATTACTCATGATATGGCCAGCGTGCGCAAAATCGCCGATAGGGTCGCGATGCTGTACCAAGGCAAAATCATCTGGCATGGCGATGTCAAAACCATCGACAAAAGCGGCAATGATTTCGTCGATCAATTCATCCATGGCCGTGCCGAAGGCCCGATAGAGATGGCGGTTAAAGTCGCCTGATTCATTTTTTTAGCAATATCCTTTTAAAATCAAAGGATTAATAAATATCCTTAAAAGATATTTGAGTTGCTTTGTTTGTCAAAAATATTTAAAATAAGAAAATGTCTAAAACATTGCGCGAAATCGACGCGGCAATTGATGCCGCGCAAGAGTTGAGCCTTGAAAGTATCGCCTGGGTTACAGAAACTTACCCAGAGCTATGCATATTGCCTATCGTTCTACCGAGCGAGGCCGAGCTCAGACAACAATATTTACGGCAATTTCCCTGGCTCGAAGATAAATCACTTGCTGATGATAATCATATTCATGATGACGCTCCGCGGGACAGCATTGAAACCAGGGTCCAGCACATAACGTCTCTAACGAGAACGGCGACAAGACTTTTAGAATTGGTGTTCTATAAATATCCTAAAACAGTTGGCTGTCATATCTCCCCCAGCACATATAAAGACCGCCCTATAAATTTTATTTCGGCTTTAATCAACTTAGAAGGAAATGATCAACTGGCAGAAAACATTGCCAAACAAGTTTTCTTGGGCATTGTATTACACGAATTAGGCCATGCCGTTCACGCATATGAATTAGCGAAAACCGAAAAAAAATCAGACAAAGCGGAATCCGAGCTGCTTGCCGAAAGCTTTGCAGACTGTGCCTTACGTAATTTTGGTATGAGGGTTTTCAATTCTAATATAAATTTTGTTTCCAGCAGTTACGAATCATGTTTTGACTATTGTTATTTTCTAATCTCACCCGATGTCAGCAGAGCATACTGGGCGGAAAGACAAAAAAAAGGAAAAAATCTTAGCGCAAAAGAAATTTTTGATGCGATCACCCCCATCGTTGAAAGCGCCGAAACAAAAGAAAAAATAGCCGCATGGAATGAATGCGCCCCCAAAATCAGGCAATTATTGGCCCAAGGCTTGCCGTTGGAATTCATTATAGCGTATTTGATCCCCGATCAAGGCCCACAAGGAAAACTTCGCGATTTATTGTGGGATCACAAAGAATCAGAGATTATGAAAACGCTTTCTTTGTTGAGTCATGATGATGGATATGGTCTCTATTACAATCCTTTTGACGATTCAGACCAAAACCACCGCGCCATAAAAATGGAATATCTGCGGCTTGGGCATTATCTTTTACAAAACGGATATGCTGCGTTATTCGAAGATGTTATCAAACACCAAGAATTTCGGCTTTCCTGCGGCAATCCTTTAGGTTATTGCACGGAGGGTTTAAAAGCCATGAAATCTGCATTTCATGATTCTAACAGCCCTAAGCCGCCTTTATCGCGTGATCCAAGCTTAGTCAATGATTATTGCGCCGCTTTCTTAGACATAGGGCCGAATTTTAAAATGCTAGCGCATGATGCACAATTTTATTTATTCCGCTTGGAAAATCCAGATTTCACAAACCGTTCCAAAGAAATTAAACAATATGCCTTGCCAGAATCCGTCACACAGGCGCAAATAAATATTCCTTCTACTGACCCATCCTTTGGCTTTTTCCATCGGTCTTGTGGGGGCAAGGAATTGTTTGATTACGGTAAATTAGCGAGATTATTTGACATATGCTCCGCTCGTTACGCTGAAACCACAACCCTTTACGCCAGAATAGACAGACTTTTGAGGTTTAGAGGCTAGTAAATCAGCTAAGGTCGCTGGATTCTTGTCATCCCGAACGAATGTGAGGGATCACAAAGTATAAAGCCTTATGTCTGGCGATTCCTCGGCTGCCGCCTCGGAATGACAATAGAATCAACTCGACTTATATGCCAACCGCGTTATAATTTCCAAATGGCCCGCGACAAAACCACCTATATCTGCCAATCCTGCGGCAGCTCTTATCCCAAATGGGCGGGGCGGTGCGAGGCTTGCGGCGGATGGAATTCCCTGGTCGAAGAATTGGCCCCGGCCAAAAACACCCAATTTTCCCGCAAAATAAAATCCGCGCGCAAGATTGAATTTTCCGGCCTTAGCGGCGAAGAACAGGAATATGCCCGGCTGCCGTCCGGCATCGCCGAATTCGACCGCGTCTGCGGCGGCGGGCTTGTGCCCGGCTCGGCAATCCTGATCGGCGGCGATCCCGGCATCGGCAAATCGACTTTGCTGCTGCAAGTGGTCGCCAAGCTGGCGGGGCAATATCCTTGCGCCTATATTTCCGGCGAAGAATCGCTTGAACAAATCCGCCTGCGCGCCAAACGTTTGGGCGTTCAAGACAGCAAGGCGGCGCTTGCCACCGCGACCAATGTCGGCGATATCATCGCCGCGCTCGACCGCCCCGATTGCCCCAAGGTCGTCGTCATCGATTCGGTGCAGACATTGTATTTGGATCTTTTGGAATCCGCCCCCGGCACGGTCGCGCAAGTGCGCGCCAGCGCGCAGGAATTGATCCGCATCGCCAAGATTCGCGGATTCGTGTTGTTCCTGGTCGGCCACGTCACCAAGGAAGGCACCATCGCCGGCCCCCGCGTTCTGGAACATATGGTCGATACGGTTTTATATTTCGAAGGCGAACGCGGCCATAATTTCCGCATCCTGCGCGGCGTCAAAAACCGCTTCGGCGCGACCGACGAAATCGGCGTGTTCACCATGACGGAGCTGGGACTGGAAGAAGTCGCAAATCCCTCGGCGTTGTTTTTGTCCGAACGGCGCGGCGAGGTCAGCGGATCGGCGGTATTCGCAGGCATCGAAGGCACCCGGCCGGTATTGGTCGAAGTGCAAGCGCTGGTCAGCCCGACAAGTTTCAGCACGCCGCGCCGCGCCGTGGTTGGATGGGACGCGGGAAGGCTTGCCATGGTCACGGCGGTTTTGGAATCGCGCTGCGGCGTTCCGCTTGCGGGATATGACGTGTATTTGAATATCGCCGGCGGGATCAAGGTGAATGAGCCTGCCGCCGATTTGGCCGTCGTCGCCGCGCTTTTATCGGCGCTGACCGATATGCCGCTGCCCGCCGACATGGTGTTTTTCGGGGAAATCGGCTTGGGCGGCGAAGTGCGCAATGCCGCGCACACCGATTTGCGGCTGAAAGAGGCGGCGAAATTGGGGTTTAAGCAAGCCTTGCTGCCGCTGCCATCCGGCAAGGCGGCTGGCAAAAGCACCACAAGCGGGCTGATTCATAAAAACGCCGCTACGGTTTTGGATGTCATCCACCGTTTGAATTTAGTAGATATGTTGTCTCAGCCGAGACGGACGAAAAGGTTGGCGTAAATAAAAGCTTACTCCCCCCTTGTGGGGGAGTCAAAATCACGCAGTGATTTTGGTGGGGGGATGCGATACTATCCCCACCCCAAAACAACTTCGTTGTTTTGACCCTCCCTCAAGGGGAGGGTATCTTAGGATCATCATGGAACTCTCTTTCACCAGCGTCGATTGGATCATTTTGGGGCTTTTATTGTTGTCCGGCCTGTTCGGCTGGATGCGCGGCCTGATCAAGGAAATTTTTTCCATCGCCGGATGGGCCGCCGCCTTTTTGGCGTTGTATTTCGGCTTCGAGCCACTGCAGCCGGTCACCCGCGACTTTATCCATAACACCGCCTTTGCGGATTTTACCACCGGAACGCTGCTTTTCGCCGGAACTTTGATTGTCGTATCCTTTATTACCCATTACGTTTCAAAATGGGTCAAGCGCAGCGCCTTTGGCGGCGCCGACAGGTCTTTGGGATTCTTATTCGGTCTGATCCGCGCGGTTTTGATTATTTGCATGGGGTTTTTCTTTTACACCGCCATCGAAATGGACCGGGACGAATTCCCGGAACCTTTGAAAAACGCCTATACCCTGCCCTATGTCGATGCTGCGACCAATTTTTTAATAGAACTTATCAAGCCGCCGCTTACGGAAACCGAAGAAAGCCCCGCCGAGGAAGATTCCGAGCAGACTTAATATTTACATTCCTTCTCCCGTCCCTTTTACTCGTCATCCTCGCGAAAGCGGGGATCCAGGGCAGCAAGACTAGGTTTTACAACTCCTGGATTCCCGCTTTCGCGGGAATGACAGCTTAATGACAGAAAACACTGGAAATTTCCTGAATTTGCCCTATAACAAAGCTGCGGAAACCCAGGGGACGCGATGATTTCGACAAATCCTTTCGATGACGACAAGTTAAAGGAAGAATGCGGCATTTTCGGCATTTTCCAGCATAACGACGCCGCCGCCCTGACCGCCCTTGGATTGCACGCGCTGCAGCATCGCGGGCAAGAAGCCGCCGGGATCCTTACTTTTGACGGCAAAGATTTTCAAGCAAAACGCGCCGAAGGCCATGTCGGCGACAATTTCGGCACTGAAGCCGCAATCAGCGCCCTGCCCGGCCATGCCGCCATCGGCCATGTGCGCTACGCCACTTGCGGCGGGTCGGATTTGCGCAACGTGCAACCGCTTTTCGCCGATTTCGATTTCGGCGGGCTTGGCATCGCCCATAACGGCAATTTGACCAACGCGCAAACGCTGCGCAACGAGCTGGTGCGTTCGGGCAGCATCTTTCAATCGACCAGCGATACCGAAACCTTTATCCACTTGATCGCGCGCAGCCAGAAATCCAGCATCACCGACAGGATCATCGACGCCTGCAAACAGGTGGTCGGCGCCTATTCCCTGGTAATTCTGACCAAGGATTGCTTGATCGCAATCCGCGACCCAAACGGCGTGCGGCCGTTGGTATTGGGCAAGATGGGCGATTCTTATATATGCGCGTCGGAAACCGTCGCACTGGATATCATCGGCGCGGAATTTATGCGCGACGTCGAGCCAGGGGAAATGGTGATCGTAACGAGCGCCGGGCTGAAATCGGTCAAGCCCTTTCCAAACACATCCAGCCGCTTTTGCATTTTTGAATATATTTATTTCGCCCGCCCCGATTCCATCGTTCAGGGCCACAGCGTTTACGCGGCGCGCAAGGCCATCGGCGCGGTGCTGGCGCAAGAAGCGCCCGCGATTGCCGACGTGGTCGTTCCCGTCCCCGATTCCGGCGTTCCGGGCGCGATCGGCTATGCGGCGCAGGCGAAAATCCCGTTCGAACTGGGCATCATCAGAAACCATTATGTCGGCCGCACCTTTATCGAACCAAGCGACCGCATCCGCCATTTGGGCGTAAAGCTGAAACACAACGCCAACCGCAACGATATTCAGGGCAAGCGCGTGGTGCTGGTGGACGATTCCATCGTGCGCGGCACGACGTCGAAAAAAATCGTCGACATGGTGCGCGCCGCCGGTGCAAAGGAAATCCATATGCGCATCGCCTCGCCGCCCACCACCCATTCCTGTTTTTACGGCATCGACACCCCGGACAGGGCAGATTTGCTGGCGGCGAAATCGACGATCGAAGAAATGCGCAAATTGATCCGCGTCGACAGCTTGGCGTTTATTTCGATCGACGGGCTGTACCGCGCGCTGGGCGAAGCCAAGCGCAACAATGAGCTGCCGCAATATTGCGACGCGTGTTTTACAGGGGATTACCCGATCCGCCTGACCGATTGGGAATCCACCGCGCAAAAATCGGCGCAGATTCCATTGATCGCGGGGATTGTTTAGGCTTTAGCGGGAGCCTATTTCCACTATTCCCGCCCCAACAAGTTCAAAAACTTGCTCGGAGGAAAGAGGGCGAGGTTGAGAAGATTCAACAACTTTAAAGGCGCGGGAATACTCCGCGGCTACTCCATGTAAAGTTTGATTGAATGACGCAGCCTGATCCAAACGCAACTTCAAGTCGGGAAATTCAGCAGCCGCCGAGTATATACCCGCAAGAGAAGGGGTGTAATCTTCACATAAAGAACCTCTATTATCCCGGCATACTGCTTCGATCAAATTCACGGCAGCATCCGCGATTCTTTTATCATGAAGCTCTGCCTGGCTTAAGCGGCTAGCCGCTTGGTGAAGTTTTCTGTAAAGCACATCGTGGCCGATGTTTTCAGGCTCGCTCGCCAGTCCATTCAGCTCTTCGGCGAATTCAGAGGCGGTTGTAGTCATTTTTTATTTCTCCTGTTTTTTCATTCCAGCGTATGATTCTATTTATTTCTGAAAAAAGCACAATAAAAACAATAAAGAATCACGTCTGTGGACAAAAGATAATTATATTGCGCCGCAGCATGGGGTAAGATATAAAATCTAAGGCTTGCAGCCTCCTCCAAAAGCGGGAATAAAGGCGTTATGACACAAAGACTTAAAGACAAAATCGCGCTGATCACCGGCGCTTCGCGCGGAATCGGCGCCGCCGTTGCCGAGGCCTATGCGCGCGAAGGCGCAAGGCTGATACTTGTGTCCCGCTCCACCGAAGGGCTTGAAAACACCGACGACCGGGTCAGCGCCGCAGGCGGACAGGCGACGCTGGTTCCGATGGATCTGACCCAGTTCGATCAGATCGACCAGCTGGCCGTCGAAATTTCAAAAAAATTCGGCCGCCTGGATATTCTGGTCGGCAATGCCGGGGATTTGGGAATCCTAAGCCCCCTGCACGACATCAAGCCGCGCGATTTCGCGCGTGTCATGGCGGTGAATTTGGAATCCAACTGGCGCTTGATCCGCGCTTTTCACCGTGGGCTTTTGGCGTCGCCTGCGGGACGGGTGATTTTTACCACCTCCGGCGTAACGCAAATGCAGCCGGCCTATTGGGGCACTTATGCCATCAGCAAAACCGCGCTGGAAAGCCTGGCGCGCGTATACGCCGCCGAAGTCGCAAGCAGCAATATCCGCGTGAATATTCTTGACCCCGGCGTGTGCCGTACCGCAATGCGCGCCGAGGCGTTTCCGGGCGAAGACCCGGCAACCCTGCCCCCGCCGGAAAGCATCACCGAGGCATTCATCCGCATGGCGCTTTCCGAAACCAAAGACAATGGCGAATATGTTTTCGCACAGGCCGCTTAATTCAAAGGGAGATGACCATGGCAAAGAAATCCAAGAAAACCAAACCGGCAAAAAAAACATCCGCAAAAAAAATTGCGGTTAAAAAAACTTCTTTCCCAAAAATAAAGTCGGAAGGCGATTTTAAAAAATTCGTTGAATCCGTTCAATCGGCGCAAGGTTACCGCAAGCCGATCGGATTCGGCATCTGCCACGTCACGCTCGGATCGAAAGACCCGCAAAAAATCTTGACCTGCCAGTTTCCCGTCGTCAATTGGGGCGAAAATTTCGGCAGCGCCGCGATATTTCTCGCCGCCTCCGGCGCAACCCCGCAAGGGCCGGAAATGATTTTGCCGATCGACAAATCTTTCATCGAAAACGCCTATTCTTTGTTCGCGCCATACCATAAGGCAGCCATTGGCGATCAGCACCGCAACGTGCAGGCGATTCAAACCTTGCGCTCGATCTGCGGCAAAAACGCCAAATTATGTCAAGATTACAGGCTGGTTTTCTTGTTCGAGGACGCAGAACCGCAATCTGTCCCCGCGATTTACCTGAAATTGCTGGCCATGTCGCATGGCAAGGCCAAACCGCGCACGCTGAATTTGACCGGCATTTTCGGCAAGCTTGAAAACCTGGCCTGGATCGGCGAACAGCCGGTGGAATTGTCCGAATTGCGGGATATGGAAATCGAATTGAAGCTTTTAGGCCAGTTCCCGGCGATCGACTATGTCGATAAATTCCCGCGTTATCTAATGCATGTCATCCCATCCGACAACACACGCATCCTGGATTGCACCCGCGTGCGCCTGGGCGCGCATTTGGCTGGCGGAACCACCATCATGCCCGGCGCGTCCTATATCAATTTCAACGCGGGAACGCTGGGGCCGTCGATGGACGAAGGACGGATCAGCAGTTCCGCCACCATCGGCGCGGGAACCGATGTCGGCGGCGGCGCCAGCATCATGGGCGTTCTGTCGGGCGGCAATTCGACGCCGATCGCCATCGGCGAAAAATGCCTGCTTGGCGCGAATTCCGTGACCGGCGTGCCGCTGGGCGACGGATGCATTATCGACGCGGGCATCGCCATTCTGGCCGGAACCAAAATCGCGATCGCATCGGCGGAGATGCAAAAGCTTTCCGACGTCAACCCGTCGAAAAACCTAAAAGCCCTGGCCGAATCCTATGACGCGCAAAGCGGATTTTATATCGTCAAGGCGGGGGCGCTGGCGGGATGCAACGGGCTGCATTTCCGCCAGGACAGCCAGAACGGACGCATGATCGCGCAGCGCAGCAAAAAGGAAATCGAGCTGAACAAAGATCTGCACGGCAAGCCCGCCGCCGCCTAGCGTCAGTTTAAATCCAGCATCAGGATTTTTTGGCCGCGCGGCAGGATTTTTATCGGCTGCTCGAAACTTTTGATAAGGCAGATCGAGCCTTCTTTGTCCTCGCAGTAATAAAGCGTGGATTGCAAAACATATTCTTCATCTTGCTTGAGCGCATCAAGCGGCTGCCTTAGTTTTTTTAGGTCGTCCTTGGAAAAAGACACAACCGGCTGCTTGTTTTTGTCAAAAATGGCGGCGAAGGACGGCGCCTCGTCGTTGATTTTCCAGCCTTGCTTTAAGTGCAATGCCAATTCTCCGCCGGGCTCTACCAAACGCATGGCTCCAAGCGTTAAATTCGGCAAATCGCTCCTTTTTAAAAACGCTGCGGGCGCTGGCTTGTGCATAGCCTCTATGACGTAGCTTTGCCGCGCTTTCAAATCCAATCCCAAAAGGCGGTTGTTGTTGGTGTCGACCACCACCCATTGATCCTTGACTTGTAAAATGTCGTTCGGCTCGTTCAATTGCGCGCGGGCGAATTCGCCGTCCCCAAGGCCATAGCCGGACTTGCCATTGCCCAAGAGCGTGGATATTTCCTTGGTTTTGAAATCGTAAAAGCGCAAGGCGTGGTTATAAGAATCGGCGATATAAACGCCCTCCGGCGTCGCATGAAGGCCCAAAGAATGTTGCAAAAGCGCGTCGCCCTGCCCGCCATCCTTGAATCCGAAATCAAACAGGCCCGTTCCGATCAAGGTTTCGATCTTGCCGTTTTGCAGGACGCGCAAAGAACTGGTTTCGGAATCGACGAAATAAAGCTTATCGCCCAGCGCCGAAAGCCCGCTTGGCTGGGACAGAGAGTTATAAGGATAAGCGCCGTCATCGATCGATTCCCTGCCATTTCCTGCTAGAATAGTAAGACTGCCGTCCTTGAGATGATAGGCCCACAATTGGTGCGACCCGGCATTGGCGATCGCGATGGTGTCATTGTCCGGGTAAAATTCCAAATCCCAAGGCGAAGCCAAGGCGGTGCGACGCGCATCGGCGTTTTTAGGGATTTGATACCCGCCGCGCTCGCCCGTTCCGGCAAGCACCTCGATTGCGCCGGTCTTAAGATTGATGGATTTCAATTGGTGGTTTCCGGTATCCGCGACATACAATATGCCATCCCGGTGCAAAAGCCCTTGCGGCTTATTGAAGCCTTTGAAGTTTTGTTCAATTTCCACAGATGCGATCCGGCCCTTGTTCCAAGCGGGTTTCAACACCACCACTTCGTCATCCGACGAATTGCTCAGGAAAAACCTGTCCGATTGCGGATCGTAAATCATCTTGCCCGGGAAATTCAAAACCGTTTCGATGTCGGATGCTTTTTCCAGCATAATCGGCAGCGGCTCTTGATTGACGGATTGGCCGTAATATTCGATCAGCTTTTCAATATCTTTTTCAATGGCGTCGCGGTTGCCTTCGCCGCTATAGACCTGTTCGATCTTGCCTTTGGGGTTGATCAAAATCAGCGTGGGCCAGGCGCGCACCGCATAGTTTTTCCAAACCCTGAAATCGGCGTCGTTGATGACGGGGTGTTCGATGCCATAGCGCAAAATCGCCTTGCGGATATTCTCGGTGTCTTTTTCATTCTGGAACTTGGCTGAATGCACGCCGATCACGGTCAATTGGTGGCCGAATTTCGTTTCAAGGTATTGCAGATCCGGGATCACATGGATGCAATTGATGCAGCAGAAGGTCCAGAAATCCAAAAGAATGATCCTGCCATGCAGTTCTTCGGCCACGAGCGGCCGAGAGACATTCAGCCAGCTTTTCGATTCCGCCAAAACTTTAAGCGTCGAAGGATAAGGAAAGGGCACGGCTTGCGCGCGGCCTTGATAGGAAAAGATCATGGCAAACCCCGCTATTAGAAAAATGAAAAGGATTTTGGTAAATGATTGGCGCATGGACGCTCCCGCTGTGACAAGAGCAATCTAGCGCGTTTTCCAAGGAAAGCAATATGAACTATCTTTCGCGGCGGCGCCCTGGCCTAGGCGCGATTGGATGCCGGTCGCGCAGCATGGCCGCGACAACCCCGACATTTTTCTTGCCGGCGTAATTATACAAAATCTTTCGTTGATCATGGCTGCTGTTTTCGTGAGATGCGATAAAAGCCAGCGATGCGATTCCCTTAGAAATATCCGGCGTTTGAGCGACATCCGACGCGGCGTATTCCTCTAATCTAAACATATTTTCTAAATGCAAACCTAATAATGCCACGGCCTTTTTGTCTTTTATTTGCAGCAACGCGCCAAGCCAATGGAATGTAGACCAGTCTTTATATGCATAGGGAGAAAATCTGATTTTAAAGCAAAAATCATAGCCTGAGGTTTGCGGATCGACATAGCCATCGATCGGCTTGCGCGGTTTTTTAAAGGCGCGGTTGATGCTGGCGAAGCAGACATTTTCTGCGGCAGCATTGTTTTCCGCCGCTTTGCCGAGGCCGACCAAATCCAAAATCGGCTTGATGAAAAGATTGCCGTTGGCGCGCACCGCGTCTGACGCCGATCCGGCCACATATCCATTCGGATGGAACAGGCCTTGTTGGACATATTCAAAATCCTGCGCCGCATCCTCGCTGCGGCTGCCTTGCTCGATGCGCCATAATTCGGCGCATAAATCGGCATCCACCGGATCCATTTCTATGGCAACCGGGCAAAGATCGTCCTGGCCAAGGCTTGCAAGCGCTTTTTGTCCGCGCTGCACCACAAGCGGATTGCCTTTTTTCATCGCTTCAACCAAAACGTCGGCCACCCCTGCCTTATGCGCCACATCGGCGGAAAATTCACAAACCAGGCGCAACACCTGCACCGCTTGCGATAAAAGATAAGAAGGATTGTCAAGCCGTGACCGGGCGATAGCCATCACCGTTTCAACATCATCGACGGTTGCATTTTCCGGCAAATGAATTTCGGCCAAAGCCAGCCCAACTTGCTGCAGCTGAGGATCGGAGTTTTTTAGCAGTTTTCTAATAAGTTTTTTGTTCATACCCAGCGCCTTTATGACTGTGATTCAATCTTCGCTATTTTATTTTTTATTTTCACTGCGAAGGAGGTTGGTTGCGGGGGCTGGATTTGAACCAACGACCTTTAGGTTATGAGCCTAACGAGCTACCAGGCTGCTCCACCCCGCGTCACCTACTCAAAATCGGACAGCGGCCTTTTTATATTTCCCTCTCGCGCTTCGCGCTCAAGGTTGGCCCGCGTCACCTACTCAAAATCAGACAGCGGCCTTTTTATATTTCCCTCTCGCGCTTCGCGCTCAAGGTTGGCCCGCGTCACCTCAAGCTACCACCGGTAAACAGCCTGGTAGCTCTTATATCTTTTCCGCTTTTGCTAATCGCAAAAGCTGGGGCAGGCTGCTCCACCCCGCGTCACTTTAAGTACCCCTTACGCAAGGGGGACTGATATATACTACCCATGGCGGGGCTTGTAAAGATTTGATACAAGCCAAAAATCATTATATTTCAAAATATTTCAAAACACCCCATATATCTTTTAAAGAAATAAATTAACCTTTTCTTAATCTTCCCGGCCTTATACTGGTATTGTACCCAAGTAGGGTCTTCCTTTGGGGGGAACCGCGCGACAAGCAGTCGGCAAGCGGCTTTAGGAAGATGGTTACTGCGAACGTGGTTAACAGCAACGGAAATTCCGTTATCGGCAACCGCTATTTCAGCGGCCGCAACGCGGTCGATGCGACGCGCGCCTATAGCCGCCTGCAGCCGGACGCCGTGCAATCCAGCAGCAAAGTCACTTTCGGCAATTACCCCGCAAAAGACGTCGTTCAAATCCGCAACGGCCTGGAAGAGCCAAAGCCGAAAACCACGGTGGAATTGTCGTCCGACACCTATCAGCGTGCGCAAAATATTCTCGAACGTCTCGGCTATATTGCCAACGAAGTCGCAACCAACACAAATTTAACCGACGCCGACCGCGCGCTTTATGACGGCGAATTCCAAGAATTGAAACAAAGGCTGATCGCCGACAATTTCGGCAGCGATCCGACAGCGGCGGCGGCCGCCAACCCGCAAAACGCCAGCCTGCAAAATCTGGAGCTGGTCGCAAGCGATGCCAATGTGCTGACATCCGGCGCGGCAAGCACCGCTGCGGCATCGGTCAGCGCCGGTCAAGCCAGCCTGTTCCAGCAACAAAACGGCAAAGCGACAAACGAGCTGGAGCAAGTTTCGATCAAGCGCGAAGCCGCCTATGAACGGCAAAAATTCGATAAAAGCGGCGAGATAGAAGAACTGAAATCCAATTTCGAGCGGCAATCAAATCCGCTGCAACGCGCGATATCGCGCTATAACCCCGCCGCCATTACCGCGCAAAGAACCAGCGGGATATTGAATCTTTTGACTTAGATTATCTTCCGGTGCGTTGCAAAGCGCGCGCCGCGGCTTGCGTAGCGGCGTTTTGATCTTGCTCCAGATAGGCTTTTAAAACCTGTCTTTCCAATCTCACTTTCTGGCTTTGGGTTTTGCCGCCAAGATTTTTGGCGCGAGCCTCTAGCGCCGACAGTAAAATGCGTACATCGTCCTTCGGACGATCCGAAGCTTCCGCGATCAAAACGCGCAACGACAAGCGCAATGCGCCAAACAGCGCCTGCACATTGCCGATATGGGAAACAGCTTGGGACTCCTGAATCGGCTCAACCAATGCAGGCTTACCGCCGCCAATGATAGGCTCTATCACATATCCCTCGCCTTGGGCTGTAATCGGCTTTTGCGCGGCAGGCGGTTGGTACGGCGATCTGACAGTCTCATGGGGCAAAGCTTTTAAAATGGCTCCGGCAGCGGTTTGCACCATGGCCAATTTCTGCGGATCGCCATTTTCCCTCCACAAGCGCAAATCACGGGCAAAATCCGCGATATAGGGCAAAGCTTCTTGGAAATCCAAACGCCTGCGGCTGATACGTAGCTTTGCGCAAACGGATTTTAGCACCGCAAGGGATTGATCCAGCATTTCGCCGCGCTTGGCGGCATCTTCGATAGCCGGGATATCTTGGCCCGGAGATACTTGCAAAACAGTCATTTTTACCCACCCATAATCTGTTTCTTATAAAGATAAATTCTTGAGTTATTATATAACAAAATATTGAAATAATGTAATTTTTTATCGGGATACCCCCTATGCCCCAGGGGAATACTTGCTTGTATGTAACAGCAAGAAACATTGCCAAAGCAATAACCGTATCCATTTAAGGAATATTTCAAAGCAGCTGAAGCAGAAGAAATAAAGCATCTCAGCCAGGGATTGTACGGAATCTTCTGGTTTCCAGGTCAAATTGACGGTTCACGGTTGACCGGTTGTCATTCTAAGACTTCAATCTTTTGTCATCCCGGTGAAAACCGGGATCCATAACCCTGGCTTTTGCAATCCGATAAAGCCTTATGGATTCCGGCTTTCGCCGGAATGACAAATGTAGAAAAAAAGATCCCCGGCTTCCGTGGACAGGGCGGAAAGAAAAAAACCCCTCCTTTTTTTCAAAAGAGGGGGTTTAAAAATCGGCCAGTTTATTTACTGATCGGTTGGGGCAGTTTTTGGCGCAGGGCGGTCATGCATCATCGGCTTTTTGCGTTGTGGATGCTCGCCGTCCATTTTCCTTTCCATTTTATGCTCATGTTTCATGTCGTGCTTTTCTTTCATGCGCGCTTTTTGTTCGGGCGACATATTTTCCCATTTTTCTTTTTTCTTGGCTTTATGGGCGGCGCGTTCTTCCGGCGTCATCGATTCCCATTTTTCCTTCATTCTTTCGCGGTGCATGGCTTTGCGCTTTTCCCGCATTTCCATAGCCTTGGCGCGCTGTTCCGGGGTCATCGCGTCCCATCTTTCTTTCATCTTGGCTTTGTGTGCGGCGCGCTGCTCTGGCGTCATGGATTCCCATTTCGCCTTGCGCTCCATCCAGCGTTTTTTGCGCTCTTCCGGGGATAAAGGCGCTTTGTCGTCGCCTTCTTGCATCGCCATATCGTCGTCATAGGCGGCGTCATCCGCGCTGTCTGACATTGCCGCGTCCGACGCCATGTCGTGGTTATCGGCAAAAGAAACGGCAGGAACGGCGAGAATCAATAAGGCCCATATAATCATCAGTTTTTTGGATTTCATAAACGGCTCCTAAGGTAGGGTGGAAGGATAAATAAGTTTAAGCAAATTATTGTCGCTATGCTATAAGCAATATAGTTATCAACCAATTACGGCGATTTTATGAAAATCATTGCCTATGAATTGGGCGGGCCGCGCGCCAAAATACGCCCTGCCCCGGTCAAGCGGGATTGGATGGACGCAACGCCCTATGGCTATGCCTATCGCTGCCTGCCTTTGAATATCGCCAACATGCATGGTTGGGAAGTTTTGAACGAAGCTGCCTTTACCTTGGGCTGGAACGGCGGCGTCGAAAAAGAGGCCGTCAAGATAGAAGCGGGAGACCCAAAAGCGCAAAGCCGCCTGCCGATATCGCATTTCGGTTCCGGCATTGTCACGTTTCACATATCGTTATTGCTGCGCACCGATCCCGGATATAATTTGTTCGTCATGGGATCGCCGAATTTCGTCAAGGACGGCGCGCAAGCGCTTTGCGGCGTGGTTGAAACCGATTGGGCGCCATATAGTTTTACTATGAACTGGAAAATAACCCGCCCCCATACCCCCGTTCATTTCGCGGCGGGCGAGCCGATTTGTTTCTTCTTTCCCGTTCCGCGCGGCCTGGTCGAATCGGCGCAGCCGGAATTCCAGCCGATAGCGGCGAATCCCGATTTAAAGGCGCAATATGAGTTGTGGAACAAATCAAGGGCCGCCTTTATCCAGGATCTGAACGACCCGGCGTCGCAAGCGGCCAAAGATAAATGGCAAAAGCTGTATTATCGCGGACTTGACCCCGACGGCAAGGAACAGTTCGGCGAGCATCAAATCAAGCTGAATGTAAAGGAGTTCAAGTAATGTTCAAACGATCCAGCACATCGAAAAACGCCCCGCTGTTCATGATTTTTATCCTGCTGGTCGGCGTCGCGTTTTTTCTTTCCTTTATCAAATCGAACGAGTTCTCCTTTGAACAAAAGCCTATCCACCCGCTGTGCTTTTCCCGCGCGGCCGATCTTTACCGCCATGGCGACGACACGGCACTCGACCTGTCGCAATGCCGCCATGACACGGCAGTTATCGCCGAACAAGACGGCACGCTTATGGCTGAAAACCCCGTCGATTCGGATCATCCCGATTCCTATACCGGATACAGCCGTTACCGATTGATCGGGAAAATGGGCGAAAAGTTTATCGCAACGCATGAATGGAATGGCGGCGGCAGCGGGCATTTCAGCGAAATTTTTTCAGTGCAATTCAATCCGCCGATGTTGAAAGTCGAGGAAAACTACGCGACTGGCGGCGACCGCTGCCATTACGGCATCGTGTCTGCCAAGATAGAAGGCGATCTTTTACTATACGAACAAAACACCACGCCCAATAATTTTTTTGAAATTGCAAGCAATCCGCATCAAATCACCGGGTTGGAATCTTGCTCTGTATGCTGTGCCGGCGTCGCGGAATATTCTTTTCATCCGGAAAGCCAGGAAACAAAATTGCTATATTTGAAACTGGATCCTGAAAAGCGCGAAAGTCCGCAAGATGGCGGCGATTTATTCCAAGCCTGCTTCGACAAAATATACAATAGCTATATCGAACGCGGCCTGACAAAGCTAGATGCGCAGCAAATAGAAACATTCAAGGAAGATTTTTATAAAGAATGCCTGCCATTGCGCAAACAGGAGAATGACGGCGATGGCCGATAGTTTTGTCGTTATCGGCACGGGCGGCGTCGGCGGGCTGATCGGCGGGCTTTTAGCAAATGCCGGGCATGATGTCACCTTCGTCGCGCGCGGGAAAATGGCGCAGGCGATGCGCGAACGCGGCCTGCAAATCAAAAGCCTGCATGGAAATTTCAGTATCGACAAGCCGAACATCGTAGAATCTTGCCGGGAATTGACGGGCGCCGCCACCGCGTTTTTGTCGGTGAAAAGCGGACAGCTTGACGGCATCGGCGCGGAGCTTGCCACCAATAAAAATTATGGGGGCGCGATCGTCCCGCTTTTGAACGGCGTTGACGCGCCGGATGTTTTATTGAAACATTTGCCGCTGGACCGCGTGTTGGGCGGCATGTGCTATATGATTAGCGAGATCGAATCGCCCGGCGTGATTCATCATTGGGCCGTTCCCGCCGCGATTCATGCGGGAGAATTGGACGGGAAAATGACGCGCCGCCTGGAATCACTTTGCGCCACCTTGAAAAAATCCGGCGCCGAAGCCGTGGCGCATGCCAACATCCGCAGCGTCATGTGGGAAAAGCTGGCTTTTATCGTGACCTATGGCACGCTGTGCGCAGCGGGGCGATCTGGCATCGGTGCGGTGCGGGAAACCGAATCAGGCAAGCAGTTGATTCACGCGATGGTTGCGGAAATAATCGCCGTGGCAAAATCTTGCGGGATTTCTTTGCCGCAAGATACGGCATCGAAAGTGGCCGCAAGAATTTTCGGCCTTCCGCCCGAATCGACATCGTCCTTGATGCGCGACATGATGCAAGGCAAACCCAGCGAGCTGGATTGGCAATTGGGCGCAGCCGTGGAAAAGGCAATGAAGGCGGGATTGCCCTGCCCCGCCATCAACGCCATTTATGCGATCTTACTGCCTTGGGAAAGGGCCAATCGGACCAAGGGCTCTGCGCAAGCTGCTTAGTAAAGATTAGTGTCTGCCGCTTGGCGTGGCGCTACCCCCAACACCGCCACTCCCTGGGGTTATCCCGCTGCCAGCGCCGCTGCCGGGCGTCATGCCGCTGCCAACACCATCGTTCGGCGTCGTTGCGGTATTGCTTGGCCCGCCCGTAGTGTTCGGCGCGCCGACGGGACCTCTTCCCGATGGGTTTGTGGAATTGGTTCGGTCTGTCGCCCTGTTTGGCGTTGCCGTCACCGGCGACACATTGAACATCTCGGAACGGTTTGCGGGCGTAGCCGCTTCCCACTGACGGCGGAAATCTTCCACCGACGCGTTGCGTTCTGAAGTCGACATCATGTTCCAATCGGTATAGCGGGATTGCAAAAGCCTGGTTCTTTCGGCTTCGCTAAGTTCCATCCATCTTTTATTGCGCAGATCATGAATCAAATCTTTGTTTATCGTGCTGGCCGCGGGATAGGCCGTGCCCGTCTGCGCGTAGGCGGATGGGACCGCCAACAAGACTGCCGCGCAGACGACAAAAACCGCTAGACCTGTGACACAACCAGCCAAACCTAGGGGCTTGCGCACCCAGGTGGCAGCGAATCGGGGTTTCTTGTAGAATTTTTTTTGTATCAAATTACCGGGAAGAGGGTTGCTCTTAATTCTTTGCATAGCTGCTCCTTGATGAATAATGTCATGAAATTCTGCTGTATAATCTTTACAAAAAAATTTATATGCTTTCTGTTCCAAACAATCCGGCATTCCATAAAATCGGCGTAAGCCAAAAGATAAAGCCGCGCCGGATTTTTGCCGGGCGCGGCTTTATGTAACAAGCGAGGTTTCCCGTTAATTGCCTGAATTGCCGCTGTTCACGGTCCCTGAAGTGATATCTTCGGTCGGATCCATGCCGTATTCCGTAGCGTCACGGTACATCATTTCGCGGTCTTTCCGGCTCATGCTGTCCCAACGGCCGCTGAGTCCGGCTGCTGCCGTTTGGCGGTTAGGTATGGTCATATTGCGCCATTCGGCGTTGTCATGGCGCAAAAGCACCTCGCGTTCATTGGCGCTTAACTCGCTCCAGTTTTTTCTTTCTATGCCCGGGTAGTAATAATGCACCGAGGAATAGTTTTTATAACTGTTATTATCGCTTCTGTAGTCGCGAGCCTCAGCTAGATTTGCCATTAAAGCAATCACACCTACGCCATAAAACAGGCAGATGATGAAAGATTTTTTCATAGAATATTCTCCTTAGGGTTTGCGGAGAGCATTCTTGTCAAAAAGCGCATAAAGTATCTATGCGGAATGGGGCAGGAAATATAGCGGGAGTGTTAGGGATGCGGGTTTATTTCGTATGCTGGATCGAAACGCCTTTTTTGAACATCCAATAGGCCAGCGGAAGAAACACGATCGGCCATATGATCGCAAAAATAATATCGCTAATGCTGGCAAAGCGCGAGGTCTCCCAGACAATGGCGAACATGGCGACGCCGAACAAAAACAGCATAAACGCAAATCCGTAAAAGCAGAAAGCGGTGGCAAGATTCCAGAAATTCCCCGAAGGATTCTGGAATAGCGGTTCGCGGTTGGGGTTTTTATTGAAAATCGGCTCACGCATATCTTTTTTTATCACAAGATTTTTACTAAATACAGGGTTTTGATTTATCGGTAATGACTCATTTTGACTATACACAACACCTCATCCTGAGCCTGTCGAAGGATGGGTGACCAAATCCCATGGTTCGATCCCCCTTCGCCAAGGCTACGTAGGACAAGGGTTTCACCAAACCCTTCGTAGCTTTAGCGTAGAAGGGCAGGCTCACCATGAGCTTTTGTCAAATCGCCAGCGTTTGACATCATACAATGATCACAAATAAAAACCGCCCGGGGATTGGGTACGCCGGGCGGTTTGATTGTAATCGGATGCGCCTTCTGGGCTCTGGCCTAGATGTGTCAACGAGAGCGTTGCGATTGCAGGCTTAGCGCCCTGTTATCACCCTGCGTATACCCTAATAGCCGCATCAATTCCTGATCAGGAGGCAGATTGACCGCCTCGGCAATAACTTGCAGTCTGTCTCTTGAATTATTGAAGTACTGAGGCGGAAGCATAACATTATGGTTGCTGTAAACTATCTCGCGGCTAAGCCGCGCATCAAGGCGCATATCCAGCGTGACTGCAGCTGGCAGCGGATCTAAACCGGGACCGGTGTATCTGCCCGTTACCAATGGCTCTAGAGTTTTTCGAACAAGCTCCGGCTCAACCGCATAGGTAAAAATTTGATTCTGCCTTACCGCCTCATCATAGATTGGCTGCCAATTTTTATCGAGCAACGCCAACACCATAAGCGGATCAATCCTGGTATAAATATTCGCAACAGCAGATTCGCCGCCATAACCGTTTCCGCCACCGTGAATTTCACCGCCAACAACGCCATAGCCGCTCGAGGTTACAGCGAAAGACAGCCCTCTTCCCGTTTGAGTAACGCGCAACAAATTATGATCGGGCAGTTTAATGAACAAATATCTATTCAATTGTTGCGTCGATACCGTCGCCATCCTGCCGCCATCCGTACTAGATATTATGCTGCTGGAAATTTCTATATCCGAATCTATGCTGGCACCCTGTCCCTCGACACAAGCCAGGGTGAACTGAGAGCAAAATAATTTTCTTCCCTCATGCGGATTGGCAAGCAAGTATAAAAGCATTCCGCATTGTGGGGAGACAGAGTTGGTAAAAATCTGATTTTGTTCATAAATCGGATTAGCAATCCTGGTCCAATCATTATCAAACAGGGCAAGCGCTTCCAAAGCGCTGATCCGGGTGAAAATCATGCCTTCACTCCAATCAACGCCCGCGCCAAAGCCGCCTAATTGAGCTTTGATCCCGTACTCGCCGTAGCCTTCCGAAGTTTTATAGAAATAAAAACATCCTGAATTTTCAGCCTGAACAATTTTTAGCAAATTGCTATCGTCAATTTTTATATATACTGGACAGTATGGGCCGCGGTGAGGTCGGGCAATGTCATGGGCAGAAGGAGCGTAACCCATGGATATTTGTTCCTCACAGCCAGACATGAGGGTTGGGGTCAATAAAGTCGAAGCACCCAATAGCGCAAGAGCGGCATGGTTTCTACGCATAAAACACTCCTAAAGGCTAAAGGTTATGAAACATTATTAGCAATTTATTTCGCAAGCGCGAAGGAATGTTCGCAAGTGCGAAATTGGTTGTCAAATCACAAATATGTGGGTTTTAAATTTCCAAAAAGCAAACCGCCCGGGGATTGCTCCACGGGCGGTTTTAAAATTGGGAATAGGCAATGATTATTTGTTCAAAAGATCCTTTGATTTCGCGCTTTGCGGCGCTTCGTTCAAAATGACCCAGATATCTGACCTTCATAGAGCGGGCAGCGTCCTACTCTCCCAGGGCTTAAGCCATAGTACCATCGGGGCTGGCGGTTTTCACTTCCGAGTTCGGGATGGGATCGGGTGCAGACCCGCCGCTATAACCACCCGCTCGATGAAGGTCAGAAACAGTGACAGTGAACAGTGACGGTGTGCGGTAATCCGCATGTCGCTGAACGATTGTCACCAAAAAATAGTGGTGTTGTTACATCTTTGCAGGCATTTCAGAAGCAAGCGGTGACAATGCACACTGGTCACTGTCACCGCTCACCGTCATCTGAATTATGCAAGCAATCAAGTTCAATCGGCAAATTAGTACTGGTTAGCTCAAGACCTTGCGGTCCTTACACACCCAGCCTATCAACGTGGTGGTCTTCCACGAGCCTAATGGGGAATACTAGTTT